>Ga0068856_100000210_pt1 | contig 63036 bp, 65 predicted proteins | sample KBSCornC62_FD_66595 | JGI IMG/M metagenome (GOLD analysis project Ga0068856, IMG submission 66595) | Corn rhizosphere microbial communities from Kellogg Biological Station, Michigan, USA - KBS Corn C6-2 | ecosystem: Host-associated > Plants > Roots > Rhizosphere > Soil ...
CATCCTCGCCCACCACGAGCGGATCGACGGCAAAGGCTATCCGCGCGGTTTGGCCGGGGACGAAATCCCCGAGCTGGCCCGGATCATCTCGGTCGCCGACACCTACGACGTGATGACCGCGCGCGACTCCTACCGGACGCCGATGTCGAGCTATGACGCGATCGTCGAGCTGCGGCGCGTCGCCGGCAAGCAGCTAGACGCCCGCTTCGTCGAGATCTTCATCGAGCTGCTCGAGGGCAAAGACGTCTCCTTCCAGCACGGGGAGGCGGCCGACTTCGAGAAGGAGCTGGCGCTCGAGGCGCGGATCGAAGAGACCGCCAGCGTCGGCGGCGAAAAAAGCCGCTTCCAGGTCGCCGGCGTCAACTAGCGCCGGCCGGTAGCGTTGGCCGCCGCATGCGCGCCGTCACCTTTCAAGCGCCCGAGCAGGTGCGGATCGAGGAGAAGCCCGACCCCGAGCTCTTCTCCGCCGACGACGCGCTGGTCCGCGTCCAGGCGAGCGGCATCTGCGGATCCGACCTCCACATCTACCACGGCCGGGTGCCGGTCGAGCCGGGCTTCACGATCGGCCACGAGTTCGTCGGCACCGTCGTCGCGGCGGGCGACGACGTCGACCGCGTCGCCGTCGGCGACCGCGTCCTCGGCACCTTCCACACCGCCTGCGCGACCTGCGCCTCCTGCTTGCGCGGCGACTACCACCGCTGCCGCAACGGCCAGACCTTCGGCCACGGCAAGAACCTCGGCGATCTGCAAGGAGCCCAGGCGGAGCTGCTGGCGGTCCCCCGCGCGAACCTGACCCTGCGCCGGGTGCCGGAGGGCATGTCGGCCGACGTCGCCCTCTTCGCCGGCGACGTGATGGGGACCGGCTACCACTCGATCGCCCATGCGGAGATGAAGGCCGGCGACACCGTTGCCGTGCTCGGCCTCGGACCGGTCGGCCTCTGCGCGGTGCAGGCAGCGGTCGCCGGGGGGGCGGTCAAGGTCTTCGCGATCGACACCGTCGCCGAACGGCTGGCGATGGCCGAGCGCTTCGCCGCCACGCCGCTGCACCTGAGCGAGGACGAGCCGAAGAAGCGAATCCGGGCGGCGACCGAAGGGCTCGGTGTCGACGTCGTTGTCGACGCGGTAGGAGACCCCGCCCCGCTGGCGCTCGCCGTCAGCCTCGCCCGCGACGCCGGCACCGTCTCCGGGATCGGCGCCTACGCCGGCAAGGGCGAGGTCCCCCTCGGTCTCGCCTGGCTCAAGGGCCTGCAGCTGCGCCTCGGCCTCGCCAACGTAATCGCCCACGTCGACCGCGTCCTCGCCCTGATGGAGGCGGGCAAGCTCGACCCGAGCCCACTCGTCACCCACCACCTGCCGCTCGACCAGGCCTCCGAGGCCTATGAGATCTACGACCAGCGCGAAGCGCTGAAGATCGTCCTCACGCCTTAGGCCTCAGCCTTTGGCGAGGATCGTCCCGAGGAGAGCCAGGACCGCTCCCAAGACACTGAGAAAGCCCAGAGCAAGGCCGACCAAAGGAGGAAGTGAAACTTCTGGCGGTGGCGCCGGAAGGTCGCTTAACGCCGCAGATCGTGCTCACGCCCCGTCGACGCGACTGTTCCAGTTGACTAACACAGCAGTCACGACTACTGTGCGAGCTGATGACACAGTCAGAAGCCAATCCGTTTCTGCTCGACCCGAGCGATGAGCTGCCGCTGGGGCTTCAGCTGAGGTGGCGGCTGCGGGCGCTGATCCGCACCGGAGAGCTGGGCGCCGGTGAACGCCTGCCGAGCTTCCGCCGCCTCGCGGAGTGGGCAGGCGTGAACGTAGGGACCGTGCGGGCCGTTTACGCGGCGTTGGAGGATGAAGGGCTCGTCATCAGCCGTCATGGGCAAGGCACCTTTGTCGCCGACGGCGTGGAGCCGGCACCGCAGTTGGAGGCAATCGCCACGGAAGCGCTGGAGCGGGCACGGGCGGCGGGCATCCCAGCCCGTGAACTCGCCGTTGTGGCGATGGCCTGTACCGGTATCCCGGCTGGGTTCGAGGGGGGCGTGGAGCTGGAGGACCTGCCCAACCCGCGCACTGAGAGCGAAGCGATCGGGGTGCGGCAGGAGCTGCGGCGCCAGATCGCCCGGCTCGAGGCGGAGCTGGCGACCCACACCGCGCACCTGCAGGCAGACCTGCCGACGGCACCGCCCCGCGCGATCGCCCACGTCGCCGGGGTCGAGGAGCTGGAGGAGACGCGCGACACCTTGATCGCCCAGCTTGCCGCGGCCCAGCACGAGAGACAACAGGAGGTGAGGGAGCGAGCGCGCAGGCGCGGGCCCCTCGGGAGGGCGATGAGCCGGTGGCGGGCGCAGCCCTGAGCAGGGGATTCGAACCCTTCAAGTCGGCGTTCGAGCAGGTCGGGCTGATGATGGTCCTGACCGTGAGGACGCTGCTCGCCGCGGTGAGGTCCCCGCACCCCTACGGGGAGGAGCTCGTCTGGCAGTTCCTCTTCGTCCTCAGGCTCTCCTGGTTCCCGCTCATAGTCTCGACCTTCGCCCTCAACCTCGGCGCCCCGGGCCTGCAGGCAGCCGGGATCCTCTCGCTGTTCGGGGCACTCGACCGCCTCGGCGGCTTCTTCGTGGTGATCGCGATCCGCTGGATCGGGCCGCTGGTCACCGCGGTCGTGGTGGCCGGCGTGGCCGGAACCGCCATCACCGCCGATCTCGGGGCCCGCAAGATCCGCGAGGAGCTCGACGCCCTGCAGGTGCTCGGCGTCGATCCCGTCAAGAACCTGGTGGTGCCGCGGTTCCTGGCACTGATGATCGTCACCGCCCTGCTCGACGTCTTCGCGATCGTCATGGGCCTCAGCGCCGGCATCGCCGCCGAGCTGCTCTATCACCAGTCGCTCGGCGGTTTCTTCGCCACCCTCTTCAGCAACGCCACGATCACCGATCTTTGGTCCTCGGTCCTGATGTGCACGATTTTCGGCGGGATCGTCGCCGTCGTCTGCTCTTACAAGGGGATGTCGGCGTCCGGAGGGGCTGCCGGGGTCGGCCGGGCCGTCAACCAGGCGGTGGTGATCGCGCTCGTCGCGGTCTTCTTCTTCCAGTTCCTGGTCAGCTCGGTGATCCTCGCCACCAACCCTGAACTGCAGGCGGTCAGGTGAGCAGGCGATGAACGGCTGGATGGAAGCCCCGCGCCAGTGGCTCGACTCCTTCGGGGAGATCAGCCGGTTCGGGGTGCGGATCGCCGGCCTGGTCTACTCCGGCCGCGTCTTCAAGTTCTTCGGCGAGAGCCTGCGCCAGGCGGGCATCCTCATCTTCGGCTCGGCCCTGATCATCTGGGCCTTCGTCCTCATCCTCGGGCTCCAGTGCGGTCTGCAGGGGGCGTACTTCAACCGCTCGATCGGTGCGCCCTCGCTGGCGGGGCTGTTCTCGGCCTACTGCGATCTGCGAGAGGGGCTGCCCTATGCCTTCGGCTACATCCTCTCGGCCAAGGTCGGGACCGGGATCGTCGCCGAGATCGGAGCGATGAGGATTTCCGAGGAGATCGACGCGCTCGAAGTGATGGGGATCCAGCCCCTCACCTTTCTGTGCGCCACGCGCCTGCTCGGAGCCTGGATCGCGCTGCCGTTCCTCTACCTGGTCGGGATCGTGATCATCTATGGCGCCAGCTACATCTCGGTGGTGCACCAGGTCGGCGACGTCTCCTCAGGCGGCTACCTGCTGATCTTCTGGATGTACCAGAGCCCCACCGACCTGATCTTCAGCCTGGTCAAGGGGATGGTGATGGCCACGGTGATCGTGCTGGTCGGCTGCTACTACGGCTACACCGCCTCCGGCGGCCCGATCGGGGTCGGTACCGCCACCGCCAAGTCGATGGTCTTCAACACGGTCGCCGTTCACATTATCGGCATGCTCGGCACCGTCATCTTCTGGGGAGCCAACCCGAGGGCTCCGATCGGGGGATAGATCAGCCTTTGGCGAGGATCGTCACCATCAGGATCCCCCAGCTGGTAGCGGCGCCCAGAACGAAGCGGTTGAGGGTCGCTTGTACGGCGAAGAGGCCCTGTTTCAGTTCACGGATATCGCCTTCGACTCGGTCGAACCGTTTATCGACTTGCTCGAAGCCTTTGTCGACTTGCCCAAACCGCCACCTGGTTTCTTCTTGTCCTTCGGTGATTCGGCGATTCACGTCGTCGAAGCGTTCATCGATCCGTTTGAACTGTGCGTCGTGGAGCTCCATCGGCACCTCCATCTCTTCGACCACCGTCTGCATGCCCGCAGACTAACAGTTTCAGAAGTGTTTTGTCTTGGCTAGCGGTGGCGCCGGAAGGTCTCTTCGACCCAGCGGTAGCCGGGGCGGTCGCTGAGGCTTTCGCGGAATTCGTCCAGGGCGGAGGGCCGCGGTAGCTCGGGCGACAGCGGGCCCTCGGGCGGGACGACGATCGGGTAGAAGAGCGAGGCGGCGGTGACGTCGGCGACGCTGAGGCGGTCGCCGACGAGGAACTCGCCGTTGCCCTTTTCCAGCTCCGCCTCGAGCTTGTCGAAGGCGGCGGCGATCGCCTCGCGCGCCCGGTCTGCGTCCTCGCTCTTGTTGGCGCCCCAACGCAGGCTCGTGTAGCGGCGGGCGTAGGCGCCGACCACCGGCTTCGCCTTCCCGAGCGGGCCTGGCACGCTCGCGGCGGCGACCTCGGCGAAGAGGTCGGGCTCCTGGATCAGCTCGTAGAACGGCAGCAGCCGGGTGTGGGGGCCGAGGTTCTCGTCGAACCAGTCCTCGAGCTCGAGCGCCCGCGAGCGCTCGTCCGGCGTCGAGGGGTAGAGCGGCTGGTTGAGGAATTTGGCATCGAGGGCGGCGATGATCGCGGTCGAGTCGCCGATCGCCCGGCCGTCCATCTGCAGGACCGGGATCGTCGGTTGCGCCCCCCGGGTGAGGAAGAGCGCGATCGGGATGTGGGTGCCCGGCAGCGGCGAGCGGCGAACATGGTCGACTTTCTTGTAGTCGAGGGCCCACCGGGCCTTTTCGGCGTAGTGGGAGATGTCGATCTGCCAGAGGACCGGCTTGTCGCTCGATTGCACGGGCATCGTTCGCCTGCCAGCATAAGCGGGTGGCGCAGTTGAGCGATGCAGAGGTGAAGGAGAACCTGGCGCGGCTCTCCGGCTGGCAGCGCGCGGGCGAGGCGATCGAGAAGAGCTTCAAGCGCGGCGACTTCGTCGGCGCCGTCGAGTTCGTCTCCAGTCTGGTCGCGCCGGCGGAGGAGATGAACCACCACCCCGACCTCTCGATCTCCTGGGAGACGGTGACGGTCACGCTCTCGACCCACTCCGAGGGCGGTCTCACCGCCGCCGACTTCGAGCTCGCCGCGAAGATCGACGCGATCGCCTAGGGCGGACGTGGCGAAGCGGAAGAAGCAGCGGCGGCCGCGGGAGAAGGCGCCGAGCGTCGACTACGCCGATCCCGAGGGCAACGTCCTCACGCTCCGGCAGACCCTGAGCGCCGCCACGATCGCCAAGCTCGGCGAGCCGCCGGCAGGGAAGGCGGCCTCACAGGACGACGCCTGGCGGCGGCGCTCGGAGGCGCTCTTCGAGCGACTGGCGGTGAGCTGGGAGATCGCCGGGCTGCCGCTGGACGACCAGAAGATGCTGCTCGGCCGCTACCGGATGGCCGACCCGGACACGCAGCGCTGGGTGCGGCAGACGATCGCCGAGCACCTCGAGCGCCACATCCCCGAGCTAGTGGGCTGACCCGTGGCCGAGGAGCTGCGGATCAACGAGCGGCTCTCGCTGCCGCTGGCCGAGATCGAGCTGCGCACGAGCCGCTCCTCCGGTCCCGGCGGTCAGCACGCCAACGTCACCGCCTCGCGGGTCGAAGCGGTCTTCGACGTCACCGCCTCGCGGGCGCTCGACGAGGCGCAACGCTCGCGTCTGCTGGAGCGGCTGGGGCCGGTCGTCACCGCGGTCGCCCAAGACGCCCGCGGCCAGTCCCGCAACCGCGAGCTGGCGCTGCAGCGGCTGGGGCAGAAGCTCGCCGCCGGCCTGCGGGTTCAGCGCAAGCGCCGCGCGACCCGACCCACTCGCGCCGCCAAGCAGCGGCGGCTCGAGCAGAAGCGCCGCACCGCGGAAAAAAAGCGCACGCGCCGGCAGCCGCCGTTAGAGTGAGGAAGATGCTTGGGGAGAGCAAAGCGACCAGCGGGTTCGCGGTCCATGACCTGAAGAAGGCGAGGGAGTTCTACGAGGGGACCCTCGGACTCCGCGTCGAGGTGCTCGACCAGGAACACGGTCTGACGCGACTGAAGCTGGCGGAGGAATGCGACGTGCTGATGTACCTCAGCGCCGACATGCGGCCGGCCAGCTACACGATGCTCAACTTCGAAGTCGACGACATCGACGCCGCCGTCGACGAGCTCGGCGCCCGCGGCGTCGAGTTCGACCGCTACGACGGCTTCGACCACGACGCCAAGGGCATCGTCCGCGGCCCAGGTCCCCAGATCGCCTGGTTCAGGGACCCTTCCGGAAACATCCTGGCGGTCCTGCAGCAGCCGTAGGTTTCCGGGGACCGTAGAAATCGAAGGCCCGGTCGACCGGGAGATCGACCCGCTGGCTGCGCTCGAGGATGTGGATGCGGGCCATCTGCAAGGGATTGTCCAGGTTCGCCCGCGTCGTCTTCGCCCGTCTCTAGATTTGGGCGTCGTGTCCGACCGACGCCGCTACCAGTTGACCGACCTGTTCGCCGGCTGCGGTGGGATGACGCGGGGCTTCCTCGACAGCAAACGCTTCGACTCCGTGTTCGCGGTCGAGTGCGATCCTGATGCGGCTGCCACCTATCGGGAGAACTTCGGCGATCACGTCGCCGAGGTGCCGATCGAGGACGTCGCCGTCTTCCGCTCCGTCGACGTGGTGATCGGCGGCCCACCATGCCAGGGGTTCTCGCCGCTCAACCGCGATGCCGTCGGCTTCGAGCGCAGGGGACTGTGGCGCGAGTACCTGCGGGCGCTCGAGCAGGCGGAGCCGGAGGCGTTCGTGATGGAGAACGTTCCCGAGCTCTTGGCCTCGGCCGAGTACGCGGAGTTCAAGCAGCGAGCCGAGAACGAGCTCGGGTTCACGGTTGAGGAGCGGATCCTCAACGCGGCCGACTACGGGGTCCCGCAACGCCGCCGGCGGGCGATCGCGATCGGCGTCAGGAGCGGCGCGGCGCCCTGGCCCGCGGAGACCCACGGCGAGCCGGGGACCGCGGCGGCGAAGGGACGCAAGCGGTGGGTTTCCTTCCGGACCGCTGTCAAGGGGCTGCCGCTGCAGCCGAGCGGCAAGGCCTGGCACCGGGCCCGCAACCCGCGCCCGACCAGCGTCCGCCGCTACAAGGCGGTGCCGCGGGACGGTGGCAACCGCTTCCAGATGCAGAAGAACCTCGACAGGGCGGGCCTCGGCGACCTCGTGCCCCGCTGCTGGCGCGAGAAGCCGACCGGGACGACCGACGTCTTCGGCCGGCTGTGGTGGGACAAGCCCGCACTGACGATCCGGACCGAGTTCTACAAGCCCGAGAAGGGCCGCTACCTGCACCCCTCGGCCCACCGCCCGATCACCGTCCGCGAGGCCGCCCGCTGCATGAGTTTCCGCGACAGCTTCAAGTTCCCGGAGGACCAGGCGATGACCAGCGTCGCCCGGCAGATCGGCAACGCGGTGCCGCCGCTGCTGGCGCGGCAGATCGCCGAGGCGCTGGCGGTGCACCTAGACCGCGAGCTGGAACGGCCGGCGACCGGAGCCGAGCACGCCCAAGGCGAAGCAGCGGTCGACTCGTCTGCCGCTGCCTGAGCCACCTCTTGGCCCGCCGTTACCCTGAGGTGCCGTCATGAGCAGGACCCTGCCCTCGCGACCCGTCCCGTCCTCCGCCGCGAAGAGCGCTGAGATGTCGCAGCTCGGACGCCGCGATACGACTCCGGAGCTGGCGATCCGCTCCGAGCTCCATCGCCGCGGCCTGCGTTTCCGCGTCGACCGCGCCCCCGTCCCCGGTCTCCGATCTCGCGCCGACATCGTCTTCGGCCCCGCCCGGGTCGCCGTCTACGTCGACGGCTGCTTCTGGCATTCGTGTCCCGAACACGCCACCCGTCCCAAGGCGAACGCCGAGTGGTGGGAGCAGAAGCTGAACCGGAACCAGGAGCGTGACGCCGAAACCGACCGCTTCCTCCGGGAGCGGGGTTGGACGGTCGTCCGGATCTGGGAGCACGAGGACCCGGTCGAGGCGGCAAACCGGGTCGAACGCGCTGTACGACCGAAGCTGGAGACTTCGGATTCCGGTTAGATCAGGAGGTCCAGAGGAAGGTCAGCGATGTCTCGCAGCCTGCTGCTGTCGACCATCATCTCGAGCCGGCGGTGGGCACCGCTTCTCGCGGGGCTGGCTTCGGCGGCTTCCGCCGCGCCCTCTCGGAGCTCCTCGAGAGCGGCATGGTAGACGCAGTCGATGTCGCCGGTCCCGATCGCGATCGCCGAGAGGCGTTTCGGGTCGGGCTCCATCGTCACCAGGACGATGTGCGGGGTCCTTCCCTTCCGGTTGCGGACCAGGTTGAGCGCCTCGGTCCTGGTGTTCTGCACGCGGTCGCTGCGGATCGACCACTTGCAGGAGATGCTGGCGTGGAGAATCGGGAGGACGCCGCCGGGCGAGTCGGCTCGGCTCGGCGACAACCTCGCGAGCGGGCCGCCCGGATCCAAGGCCGCCGGGAGCTCGGCGTCGAGAAACGGCGGCCAGGAGACCACGAGGTCCGGCTTGACCAGATAGTGGCCGCCCAGCGTCGCCTCCAGCTCCGGGTGCGCTTTGACCACGGCCTCGAGCTCGGCCAGATGCGCAAACTGCGCGAAGTCCGAGATCACGCGACCCGGTCCGACTTCCATCCGCTTGATCGCAAACGCGGGATGCAGTTCCAGCGCCCCGCTGACGAACCTCAACACCGTCCGCTCGAAGGCGCTTCCCACCTCCGAGCCTTTCATCATCGGGGCGGCCGCCGGAGGCAGCCGCGAGGCGAGCCTGGCGGCGAAGTCGACGCTGGTCTTCTGGTAGCTGTCGGCGTTGCTGTAGACGGGCGGGCCGCTCCCCCCGCCGCGGACGCCGAGGACGTTGCGGCAGAGGTCGGCGTGGAACTCCTTGCGGAGCGTCGCCAGATCGGTCGGGGCTATTCCCACTGACATCTGCGCCTCACTCCTCTTCCTCGTCTTCGAGCGAGACCTCGGCGTCCGGCATCAGGTCGTCGTCGAGATCCGCCAGCGGGTCGGCCCCGAAACGCGCGTAGGCCAGGCCGATCCGGCGGATGAAGGACTCGACCGGCTCGGAGGGGGTAAGGCGAATCCTTTCGATCAACTTCCGCCCCTGCTCGTCTTTCATCGCGAGGAGATCGTGAAAGCTCGTCTTCGCCGCTTCCAGCGCGGCGACCATCTCCGCCTCGGTGTACTTGAACTCTTCCTCGGGCGTGTTCCAAGGGCCGGCATCGCCGCCCCCGCCGACGCCCTTGGTCCGCGGGATCACGCCGTTGTGGAGAGCGAGGGCGCGGATCTGCATGTTCCCCTGGTTCCAGACCGGCGCGTAGTGGAGCTCGTCGCCGTTGCCGTCGAGCTTCACCGTTCCGTCGGGCTTGCGCTGGCGAGGAAGGTGGGCCCGGTGGCCGTCGGCCCAGTCGACGGCATCTGCGAGCAGCTCGATCCCGCCCTGGGAGCGGATCAGCCCCTCGAATACCTTGCTGACGGGGCCGCGGAGCTCCGGTTTGCCTTCGACGGTGGACCCCTGGTCGCTGAGGAGCAGGCCCGCGGTGCAGAGCGCCGGGCCGCCGCGGGCGATCAGCTCGAGGATCACCTGGTCCTCGTATTCGCCTGCCTTGAACCTGGAGACCGCCTGCTTGCGCAGCTCGTCTCCGCTCTTGCTGTCGACGACCCATTCTTTTTCGATCAGCGCGTCCGGGGTGAACTGCCGCATCAGCGCTCGCTCGGCGGTCTCGGCCGGGTGGTCGAACTGCCGCACCACCAGTGGGCCGATCAGGTTCGCCCGCCGGTTCTTCGTCAGCCGTTGGCGCTCCTCGGTGACCGCGATCTCCCGCACGAAGCTCTCGTTCCCGGGGTCGCAGATCAGGTGGACGAGTTCCGCTGCCCGGACCGAGGGCTTGCCTTCGGGGTTCGCTTCGCGCCCCATCAGGCGGTCCGTCTTCTCCGGGCTGATCCGCCCTTCCCGCCGCAGGGTGAGGAGCAACCGCTCGCCGAGCACGTTGTTCATCGCCACGTCGGAGAACGGCCGCGGCTGCACATGGACGCTCTCGACATAGGAGTTGACGACGTCCGGGAAGCCCTCGGCGATCTGCTCTTCGGCATCGTCCACCAGCCCGACCACCACCAGAGCGGGGATCGTCGCCGCCCGGGCCGCCCCCAGCGAGCCGGCGCTGGTCGGCAAGGTCTCGAAGCGCTCGACCAGCTCCTCGCGGGTCTCCCGCAGGTAGGCGAGCGGATCGGAGCTGCGAAGGAGGGGTTCGCCCGGGTCGGTCCCGGTTATCTCGTGGCAGGCCTCGATCCGGGTGGAGCCGTCGATCGTGTGCAGGAACCAGTGCTGGCTCGTCTCCTCCCCGTTACGGACGAAGGAGCGGGCGAGCACCACCACGGGAGGGTTCCATACGCCGCGCTCGTGCTGGCTGATTTCGGTGATCAGCTTCGGCGAGCGGATCTCGGCTGCGCTGGCACGGACCGCGGCTGCCATGTCGGCGAGATCCTCGACGTGGTAGTCGACGATCGCCGGCTTGTGGTGGCGGGCGATGGGCCAAGGGCGGACCGAGTCGTCCGCTTCGGTCTGCAGGGCGTAGCGGCTGCGGCCGTTCGACCCGTCCCCGGTCACCATGAAGCTCCAGAGGCGGGTCAGATGACAGGCCAGGAACTGGTTGGAGGGGGTCCGGATCAGGGTCAGCTGCTCCGACGGGCTCTGCGACGAGATCCTCGCCCGCTCAGAGCTGGGGTCGACGGTCGCTGCCGCCAGCGCGAACGCCGCTCCCTCGGGGAGCTCGAACGCTTTCTCGAACCGCTTGCCTGCTTTCTTGACGGCGCTTCCGACCGCCGTGGTGGGGAGCGTGACCGTCTTCTCGGCCAGCTCGAACTCGGTCTCGTCGCGACCTCTCGTTGCCTGGGACATGGGATACCTCCTATGCAATTGCGACGGCGATGCCGCCCGTGTCATAACCGGGCGGTGGTCGTCACGAGATGAGGACCCCTCCCAGCGGCCTCGTCCATCGGAGTGGCTTGAGACCCTTCTGAGTGCCGAGTTCATCCCTGCGCCGGACTCGATCTTCGACGGCTTGGAGTCAGACCAAATCCCAGCTGCGAAGCCGGGCTCGTGGCGAGTCTCCATCTGGCCGCCACCGAGTTCGGTGAGGGCGAAGTCAGCTTTATGTATGTCTACGGTATCGCTTTCGTCAAGGAGCGACTGCGGACATGGGCACGGCTGGTTTCGAACCAGCGACCTCTCGCGTGTGAAGCGAGCGCTCTCCCACTGAGCTACGCGCCCGGGTGCCGGGATTGTACGACGGCCGGAGCCTGCCGCTAGCTGACGAGGCCGGGCTGGGGAAGCGGTCCCTCGCCCTCGGGGAAGGGGCCGGTGGGCTCCGGTCGCTCGCTCTCCTCGTCGAGCGCCTCCTTGCGCAGGGCCATGCCGACGAACGGGTAAACGAGGGTCGAGAGCATCGCGGCTCCGACGAGGCCGGCGGCGGTCGAGGTGTGCATCTGGCCGGCGTCGATTGCGATCGTCGTGATCGCCACCACCAAGGGAAGCTCGGTGGCGGAGTAGAAGGCAAGGGCGGTGCGGTTGCGGAGGTCCATCTCCCTGCCGTAGAGGAGGAGCATCGGCAGGCCGCGGACGACGAGGAAGAGGACGAAGAAGAGCGCGAGCTTGGCGAGCGCTTCGGCCGAGCCGAGGGCGCTGAGGTCGAAGGCGATGCCGCTGGTGACGAAGAAGAAGGGGACGAAGAAGCCGAAGCCGACCGCCGTCAGCTTCGACTCGAAGACCGCCAGCTCATGGCCCTTCAGCGCCATCCGCGTGATCATCCCGGCGACGAAGCCGCCGAGGAGGACGTCGAGGCCGAGGTCGCTGGCCAGCAGCACCAGTCCGAAGACGAGGACCACGGTGACCCGGACCGCGAGCTGGCTACTCGACTCGAAGGTCTTTTCCAGCGCCGGCCAGCCCTGCCAGGCCAGCCGTACCGAGAACACGGCGATCGCGATCGCCAACCCGACGAAGGCAATCAGAATCGCCGACTCGTGCAGAGCGCTCTGGGTCGAGAAGAAGAGCGTCACCAGCAGGATCGGCCCGAACTCGCCCGCTCCTCCGGCCGCAAGCAGGTAGGTGCCGAAGCGGGTCTTCAGCTCGCCGTTGTCGCGCAGGATCGGGATCAGCGTGCCGATCGCCGTCGTCGCCATCGCCGCTCCCGTGTAGAGGAAGGAAACGATGATGCCGAGACCGGCGAGGACGCCGCCGATCCCGAAGGCGAGGGCGACCGAGAGCAACCAGGCCCAGGCGCCCAGCTCCAGCGGCCGCCCTTTGATCCGCTGGAAGTCGATCTCGTAGCCCGCGAAGTAGAAGAGCATTCCCAGCCCGAGGTTGGAGAAGAATTCGACGAAGTCGTCGATGTGGGCGAGCTTGAGGACATGGGGCCCGATCACGATCCCGAGCACCAGCTCCAGCACGACGACCGGCGGCGCCATCCGTTTCGGCACCAGGGCGACGATGATCGCAGCGATCGCGGCAACCGTCACCACCGCGAAGAAGGAGCCGGTGTCCACCTGGATGTGGGCGAGCGGGAGCGAGGTCACCGCCGCCCATCCTACGAGCGCCCCGGTAGGATGGGCGACGGACCGTGCTAGGTGGGGAATCAGCGGTGCCCTGTCACCCGAAATCCGCTTAGCGGGGCCGACTACCGTTCCGAGGGACTGGCCGTCGGGGTCAGTGCCGTGGTGGCGGCGATGACGGCCGGGTCCTGCGCGACGTGGGCACGCGAATCAGGTCAGGTCCGGAAGGAAGCAGCCTTAAGCGGATGCCGCGGGTGCCGCAGGAGAGCCCGGCTCGAGCCTCAAACCACGGACACGCCCGGTGACCTCGTTTCAGAGGACGGGCGCACGGTCCATAACTTCAGCTCTTGATGATCAGCTGCATAACCAGCAGCAGGATCACAAGCGCCTGGATCGACGTGGCGTCCATCAGGATTCTCCATGCGCGGCCGCTTTGATCCATCCGGCCACCTCTCGGGTCATCCGGTACCGCGCTTCGTTTCGGGTCTGGTCCCACCCCAGTTCCCATGGCTTAGCACCGCCATAGCGGTGTTTGGAGCGACGCCCGAACGCTCCGAAAATACCCGCCATCCCCCGGGAGCCCGTAGTCACCCCAAGAGCGTTTTCGAGATCGCTGGTATAGAGCCAAACCGCTGGGTGGTCAGCCATGAACTCGAGGAGGGTTCGATGTCTCTCTTCGGAGTCCCAGTACATTCTCGCGACCACATTGGCATCGAGGTAGATCTTCTCCGCGGAGGCAGTCCCGGCTGCCCCCTCTCGCTGCAGATCGGCGATCATCGCAATCACTTTCGATACGTACTGCTCGGGAACCGGAACCTGGACGTACTTTGGGATGGAGGAAAGCTGATCAGACATTGCCCAAGCAGGCTAAAGGAACGCTAAAGCCATGTCAACTCACAGTTAGTCGATCAGCCGCTTGCGCATCTGGTGGATCGCCACCCGCCAGGTGAGGAGGGCGAAGGCGACGAGGAAGGCGAAGCGGGCGACGTCGGCCCATTCGAAGCCGAAGGCGCCGGCGCGGACCAGTTCGACCAGCTGGTGCAGGGGGTTGATCTGGGCGACGATCTGGAACCCGTGCGGGAGCCCTTCGATCGGGAAGAAGGTACCGGCGACGAGGAACAGGGGCGTGATGCAGAGCGCGGTGACGTAGTTGAACTGATCGATCTTGGCCACCGTCGCCGCCATCGCCACCCCGAAACCGGCGAAGCCGAGGGCGGTGGCGAAGCAGAAGAGCGGGGTCAGCAGCATCCCCGGCGCCGGGTCGAGGCCGAAGGCGATCGTCACCAGTAGCGGCACGCAGCCGTAGGTGCCGGAGCGGATCCCGATCCAGAGCATCTCGGCGCTGACCAGCTCCTCGACGTCGACCGGAGCGGCGAGGATCGCGTCGTAGGTGTTCTGGAAGCGGTGCTTGACGAAGGTGCCGAACATCGCCGGGATCGCGGAGGAGAAGATCACCGCCGTCGCCACCATCCCGGTGCCGACGAACTGTACGTAGGGGACGCCGTTGACTTCGTCGACCAGCGTCGCCGAGAGGCCGAGGCCGAAAGCGAGCAGGTAGACCAGCGGTTCCATCACGCTGGAGAAGGTGGTCCCCTTCCAGTAGGTGCGGAAGTTGGCGACCTCGCGGCTCATCACCCCGAAAATGGCGGCGGGTTCCAACCGCCTCACAAAATGCTCCCCGGGCGCGAAAACCAAGCAGTTCGGGGGATGCAGGGAGGCTGACGAGGGGAGCGCACTTGTTTGTGCGTGACCCGAGGAGGCCGACCGAAGACCTCGAAATGCGCAGGTTTGCAGCGCCCTGGCATCACTCCGCCTCCTCGCCGGTTAACAGGACGAACACGTCCTCGAGCGTGGCGGCGCGGGTGACCGCGTCCTCGGGGATCGCCCCGTTCCCGGCCCGCTCGGAGCCGACGATCGCGATCGCCGGCCCGGCCGGGCGCACTGCCAGCCCCTGCGATTCAGCTTCGGCGCGGGTCTCGGCAAGGCGTTCCGGCGGCCCGTAGACCTCGGCGGTGAGGCGGCCGGCGTGCTCGGTGATCAGCTCGACCGGGCGGCCGCGGCTGATGATCTTGCCCTGGTGCATCACCGCCACCTCGTCGGCGAGGCGCTCGGCCTCCTCGATGTAGTGCGTCGACATCAGGATCGTCGTCCCGCGCGCTTTCAGCTCGCCGATCAGCGTCCACAGCTCGGTGCGGATCTGGGGGTCGAGGCCTACGGTCGGCTCGTCGAGGAGGATGAGGCGCGGCTCGTGGACGAGGCCGCGGGCGAGCAGCAGCCGCCGCCGCATCCCGCCCGATAGCTCGTCGACGGCGGCTCCGCGCCGCTCCCGCAGGCGGGCGATGTCGAGCGCTTTGTCCACCGCCTTGCCGACGTCGGGTACCCGGTAGAGGCGGGCGAAGATCGCCAGGTTGTCCTCGACCGTGACGTCGACGTCGAGGTTGTCGAGCTGGGGGACGACGCCCATCTGCCCGCGCGCCGTCTTCGCTTCGGCGGGCAGCTCGTGCCCGAGCACGCGCAGCTCGCCGGAGTCGGCGATCGCCTGCCCGGTCAGCAGCCGCATCGTCGTCGACTTGCCGGCGCCGTTGGGCCCGAGCAGGCCGAGGCAGATGCCCTCCGGCACCTCCAGGTCGAGGCCGTCGACGGCCGTGATCGGCCCGAAGATCTTGACCACGTCTCTCAGCTCGATTGCCGCCATCGACACCGATGGTTTCACGACCGCACCTTTTGTTCTGTGACGGTCGGCGGCGCGTTTGCTGAAAGACTCCCGCGCCGATGTTGGACGAGCGCTGGATCCGGTCGCTGCACGTTGAGTCGATGCGCCGCGCCGACCTGCACGAGGAGCGGGAGCCGCATGTGCTCTTCCAGGCCTCGACGATCGGGGCCCTGCTCGACGGCGCCTTCGAGGGCGACCTCAGCTTCCGCGAGCTGGCCGAGCACGGCGACCTCGGGCTGGGGACGCTCAACCACCTCGACGGCGAGATGATCGCGATCGACGGCGGCTTCTTTCGCGCCGACATCGACGGCAACGTCACCGAGGTCGGACCCGAGGAGCGGACGCCGTTCGCCGTCGTCACCGCCTTCGAGCCGACGGTCGACGAGCAGCTCCCTGACGAAAAGCTGACGCACGAAGAGCTGCTGGCGCGCCTCGACGAGCTGGCCCCCGACGCCTCCTCCTCCTGCGCAGTCCGCCTTGAAGGCCGCTTCGACCTCGTCCGCGCCCGCTCGGTCCCGCGGCAGGAGCCGCCCTACCGGCCGCTGACCGAGGTCGTCGCCGACCAGCACGTCTTCGAGCTGCGCGACCTCCAGGGGACGATGCTCGGCTTCCGCTTCCCCACCTATGTCGAGGGAATCGAGGTCGCCGGCTACCACCTGCACTTCATCAGCGCCGACCGCAGCCGCGGTGGCCACGTCCTCGACTCCCGCTCGCGCGGCCTGTGTGCCCGGCTCGACCCTTCGGACGACCTCCATGTCGAGCTGCCGCCGCAGGTCGACCTGGCCGACCCGACCTTGGCGGCCCAGACCCACGCGGCGGTTGAGCTGGTAGAGCGAGACGGCTGACAACGCCTTTCCAACCGCATAGCGGGTAGAGCCGCGTCCTCAGCAGCGGCGGTACACCCGCCAGCTCTCGTTGCGCGCGACTTCCTGGAACCCACGCGGCGGCTTCGCCGAGATCCGCGTCGGGTCGTTCGGGTCGAGGATGAAGTTGTGGATGACGAAGGGGCTGGCCGGGGCGACGAAGTAGCCGTGGTGGGGGACGCCTTCCTCGCTGGAACTGACGATCTGAGTCGGCTTGATTTCGAGGCCGAAGGCCAGGCGGGGGACGGCGCGGTGGTTCGGCACGGCGACCGTGCCGCAGAGTGGCTCGAAGGCGCCGGCGTCGACGAGGTCGGTGAGGTCGTTCTCGATCCGGCTCTGGTCGGTGAGGTCGGTGTCGACGCGGGAGTCGAGGTTCCACTGGTTCGGCAGCCAGAGGACGACCATCAGCGCGACGGCGGCGGCGAAGACCTGCCAGGGGCGGCGGGCGCGGTGGCCGGGCTCGAGCAGGCGCCAGCCGAGTAATGCCACGCCGACGAAGATCGCGAGGATCGCCGCGGCGAGCATCGTGTAGCGGGCGATGATCGCCAGGCCGGCGGCGCCGAGGAAGGCGAAGGCGAGCAGCGCGAGGAGGGCGGCGGCGATGCCGAGGATGGAGCGGCGGCGCAGGTAGAGGTAGCCGAGGACGACCCCGCCGAAAGCGCCGACCATCCCGGGCCACTGGAGGACTTCGCCTAGGGCTCGGGGGCCGAAGAGGATCACGTCGACCGGGCCGGTGTGGCGGTCGAGCGTTTCCACGGTCGACTGGGTGCCGGTGAGCGAGTAGAGGGGTTCACCCGTGGTGATCGCGTCGAAGGCGATCCAGATGATCGGGGCGGCTAAAGCAAGTGCTACCAACGTCAGGGAGGGACGGGAGAGGGCACCCCTCGCCCGGACAAAAGCCGGCCTAATTAGGCCGGCTTTTTGAGTATCCGCCCGTTCGAGGGGTGCCCTCTCCCGTCCTCCAGGCCGCAGCTTTTCGGGGTCTACGCAGAGGTAGAGGAGGTAGGCGATCGAGAAGCCCCAGGCCTCGGGCCTCAGGAGACCGGCGAGAGCGAGTAGAGCAAGAACGGGCCAGCCGGCGCGGGGCTTTTTGGCCTCGATGGTTAGGGCGCCCAGGCAAAGGGCGATGTAGGGGAGGTCTACGTAGGCCCGGAGGCCGTTGGAGAGGTAGGGGGCTCGGGTGAGGACGATGGCGGCGGCGGCGATGCCGATCCAGCGGTCGAACCAGATCGTGCCGAGGCGGTAGACGAGGTAGCCGCAGAGGGCGAGGGAGACGTAGGCGACGATCATCGTCACCGTGATCGCGCCGTCGCCGATCGGCGTCGTGATCAGGCCGAGCAGGTCGGCCAGCGGGTGGGGGGTCGGCGGCAGGGCGGCGCCGTAGTCAGGGCTCTGGCCGTGGGCCAGTTCGCGGCCCCAGACCAGGGCGTAGATCGTGTCGTAGTTGGGGAAGCCGGTGGGGAAGATCAGCAGCAGCGCGGCCGTCACCGCGGTGACCCAGGCGGCGGGCGTCAGCCAGTTGCGGGCCCCCTTCGGCACGCGCGGCACGGTACCGGAGGGGGTGTCTGACTTCCGCCCCCCTATAAGGGGCAGGAAGTCAGACACGTCGGAGAGGAGCGCCGAGGAGGCGTGGATACACTGGCCCGAGAGCCGCATGAGCGAGTCGACTTCCCTCTACCGCCGCCACCGTCCCGGGTCCTTCGACGAGGTCGTCGGGCAGACCCACGTCGTCCGCACCCTGCGCAACGCGGTCGAGCAGGGCAAGGTCCACCACGCCTACCTCTTCGTCGGCTCGCGCGGCACCGGCAAGACCTCGATGGCGAAGATCCTGGCCCGCTCGCTGAACTGCGAGCGCGGCGGGCCGACGGTCGCGCCCTGCGGCGAATGCGAGTCCTGCGTGACGATCGCCGCCGGCACCTCGATGGACGTGATGGAGATGGACGCCGCCTCCAACCGCTCGGTCGACGACGTCCGCGACCTCCGCGAGCGGGTCGCCTACGCCCCCTCCGGCGGCCACTGGAAGGTCTACATCCTCGACGAGGCGCACATGCTGACCAAAGAGGCCTGGAACGCCTTCCTGAAGACGCTCGAGGAGCCGCCGCCGAACACCGTCTTCGTCCTCGCCACCACCGAGTCCCACAAGGTGATGGCGACGATCGCCGACCGTTGCCAGCGCTTCGACTTCCAGCGGCCCTCCTTGGAGCAGATCTCCCAGGTACTGAACCGCGTCGCCGCGGCGGAGTCGATCGAGGTCGACGAGGGCGCGGTCGCGATGATCGCCCGCTCCGCCCAGGGCAGCTTCCGCGACGCCCTCGGGACCCTCGACCAGCTCGTCGCTTTCGGCGGCGACCAGGTCGAGCTCAAAGACGTGCTGGAGATGCTGGGGGCGGCCGACGCCGACCTTCTCTTCGACGCGGTCGACGCGGTCGTCGCCGAAGACCCGAAAGGCGTCCTGGTCGGGGTCGAGAGGATGGCCCGTTCCGGCCGCGACCCCTCCCAGTTCGCCCGCGACCTCCTCGCCCATCTCCGCCATCTCCTGATCGCCCAGACCACCGGTGAAGTTCCGACCACCTTCGTGGTCACGGCAACCGACACCGCCCGCATGCAGGCCCAGGCAGCGGCAATCAAACCGGCCAACCTGGTCCGCACGATCGACGAGTTGGCCGATGCCCTCACCGCTGTCCGCGAGGGCGACGACGCGCGACTAGCTGTCGAGATCGCGCTGCTGAAGGCCGCTCGGCCGGATCTCGATCCGGACACCGCCGGTCTGCTTAGGCGGATTGAGCGGCTGGAGAGCGGGAGCGCTCGGCCCGCGGGTCCTGCCGCCGCAGGGGACCTACCATCCCCTGCAACTGCGCAGGGGATGGTCCCCCCTACGACGTCACCCACGGGAGAGTCCGCCCCAGCTGACGACCCACCCCCGGCCGAAGAGGAAGAGGTGGAGGGACCCGCAGCGCCTGAACCCGAGACCGAAGTTGCTCCAGCGCCCGAACCTGAGCCGTCTGCAGCTGCGGATCCTCCAGCGGGTGGCGCCGATTTGGGGGACCGCCACTCGCCAAATGCGAGTGGTGGTGGGACCAAATCGGGGTCAGGACCCGCAGGCCAGGAACCATCGTCTACCACCGAAGGCGACCTTTCGTTCAGCGACATCCAGCAAGCGTGGCCGGCTGTCCTTCAGAAGTTGAGCGAGACGGCCCCGGCCCTGGCCGCTACCTTCGAGGGCGCCCGTCCGACCAGCTTCGACGGCACCGGCCTGCAGGTCGGCTTCCCCGCCGCGATGACCTTCAACAAGAAGAAGGCCGACAACCCGGAGCGCCGGGACACCCTGGCGGCGGCTTTTGCGGCCGTCACCGGCGTTGGACTGCGCCCCACCTTCGTGGTGCTTTCGGAGGAAGAGGAGGCACAGACGCCGCCGCCGGACACGCCGGCGCCCGGCAGTGACGATGTTGACGAGAAAGAGCTGCTGGAGCGGCTGAAAAGCGATTTCGATGCGGAGGAGGTCGGTTAGGTGGCACGAGGAGGCGGACCCGGAGGCTTCGACATCCAGGGCCTGATGAAACAGGCCCAGCAGATGCAGGCCGACATGCTGGAGGCGCAGGAGAAACTGAAGGATGAGGTCGTCGAGGCGAGCGCCGGCGGCGGCATGGTCAAAGTCAAGACGGGCGGTGATTTGACCCTGCGGGAGATCGTCATCGATCCCGAGGCGATCGATCCCGAGGAGGCGGAGCTGCTCCAGGAGATGGTGCAGGCGGCCGTTAACGAGGGGCTGCGCGCCGCCCAGGAGCTGGCCAGCTCGAAAATGGGCGGGATCGCCGGCGACGACCTCGGCGGTCTCGGCGGGATGCTCGGCGGTTGAGCGAGGGCCCGGCACCGCTGGCTCGGCTGGTCGCCGAGCTCTCGCGCCTGCCGGGCATCGGCCGGCGCACGGCTGAGCGCCTCGCCTTCCACCTGCTGCGCGCTCCCGACGAAGAGGCGTTCGCGCTCGGCGACGCGATCCGCGAAGTGAAGGAGAAGGTCGGCCTCTGCGAGGAATGCTTCAACCTCGCCGAGGGCCCCCTCTGCCGGATCTGCGCCGACCAGAACCGCGACCGCTCGATGATCTGCGTGGTCGAGGAGCCCGCCGACGTGATCCCGATCGAGCGCACGCACGAATACCGGGGCCTCTACCACGTCCTCGGCGGCGCGCTCTCGCCGATCGATGGGGTCGACGCCGAAGACCTGAAGATCGGCGAGCTGCGGCGGCGGGTCGAGCGGGGCGGGATCGGAGAGGTGGTGCTGGCGACCAACCCGACCACCACCGGCGAGGCGACCGCCCTCCACATCGCCGACATGCTGCGCGGCCAGGTGACGGTCACCCGTCTCGCCAGCGGCCTGCCGGTCGGCGCCGACCTCGAGCACGCCGACGAGGTCACCCTCGGCAAGGCGCTCGCGGGCCGAAGAAGCCTGGAATGAGCGGCACCGGATATCCGTCCTGGACGGGTGTCGAGCCGCAATTAGCGGCTTTTTGAAGATCCGGCGTCCGCAGGGTTCGCCAAGGTCAGTTTGTGGCAGACCAGTCGCAAGCCGGCTCGGGATCGAACGGCGGATCGTCGGCGGGGCGGCTCGCCCTCAAGGTGTCGGCGATGCACGCCGATCTCCTAGGCAGCTTGCACGAGGAGATTGGAACCAATGGAGGGAGTTTTGCCGACGCCGCACAGCGGCTGGCGGGCGAGTTCGGGTCGGTGACTGCTGCGGCTGTCGAAGCGGCTCAAGGCGCTGGGGGGCGGCTGGGTGACGTTCGGCGGCCCAACGGCGGGGAGGGGCCGGCGAACGTCACCCAGCCGCCCGTGAACGGGAGCGCAGCGGTGGCGCCGGAGCAGGCTGAAGAACTGCCGAGTCTCTACAGGCCGGGACATATGCGTCGGCGGTTGGAGCAGCTGCTGGAGACGAACAGGCGGTATGGGCATCCGTTCGGGTTGGCCGTTTTCGACGCGTCGGGTCCCGGCACTCGTCCCGGCGATGTCACCGGGGGGCAGGAGACGGTGCTCTCGATCGTCGGGGCGGCGCTGCGGGACAGCATCCGCATCGTCGACGAAGCCTTTCGCCTCGAGGAGGATGCGCTCTGCGTCCTCGCTGCCAACATCGGCACCGTCGAAGGGGTGCAGATGTGCGAGCGGCTGCTGGGGCAGCTCGAGGAGCTGGAGCGGGCGGGGGGGCTGCGGATCTCCGTCTCGGCCGGTGTCGTCGCCTGCCCCGAGCATGGCACGCACGCCGACGACCTCCTGCACAAAGCCGACGCGGCGATGTGGCGGGCGCGCGCGGTCGGGCAGCCGGTGGGAGTCGGCGCCTTGCAAGATCGCTGACAGATTCCCGTAAATCTGTCCAAAAGCTTCATCGACGGTGGGAGAATGGTCGCCGCCCGTCGAATGGACACGCAGTTCACCACCCCCCTCCTTCACCAATGCCCGGAATCCGCACCAACGCCGCCGCCGAAGTCCTCGGCGTGAGCCCCAACACCCTGCGCAGCTGGGAGCGTCGCTACGGCTACCCGACCCCGAAGCGCACCGCGGGCAACCACCGTAACTACGAGCTGGTCGAGCTGCAGGCGCTGCGCGACGCGCTGGCCGAGACCGGCAACATCTCTTCGGCGATCGAGCTGGCGCGTCAGCGCCAGGCGGCTCCGGCCAGCGACGACAGCCTCCTCGCCGCCTTCGAGAGCTTCGACGAGCCCGCCGCCGACCGCGCGGTCGAGGAGAGCCTCGCCCTGCGCTCTCTGGAGCGAACGGTCGAGGAGCTGCTGCTGCCGGCGATCGACAAGCTCGCCGCCGACCCCGAGCGCGAGACCGAGCTCGAGTTCGCCGCCCGCTGGGCGACTGGCTGGCTGCACGGTGCCCGCCGCCTCGCTTCCACGGCGGCGCGGCCGGCCGGGATCCTGCTGCTCGACTCCAGCCACGGCCAGGGCGCCGAGGAGGTCTACACCCAGGCTCTCGACCTCGCCCTGCGGCGCGCCGGCTTCCGCGTCCTCGTCCTCTCCAACGAGCTCGGCGACGAGCGGCTCGGCCGTGCCCTCGGCGCCCTCGACCCGACCGCGATCGTCCTCTGCGGCCCCGGCGCCGACACCCAGGGCGCCGTCCGCCTCGTCCGCAAGATCCGCGAGCTCGGCTTCGTCGCCCCGCTCTACGGCTTCCGCGCCGACGGTCTGATCGGCGCTGCCGTCCCCTCCGCCGGCGACCGCCCGAGCGAAGTAACCGGCATGCTCAACGCCGACCTGCGCCGCCGTTCCGCTCCGGCTTTCGCCTAGACGCTCAGTCGAGCAGGATCAGCAGGGCGGTCAATAGCCCGAGGCCGATGCCGGCGACGGTGAGCGCCCGCAGGGGCCAGGGCGGTCCCTCGCGGAAGCGCCCTTCCCGCAGCGCCTTCGTCATCGCCTCCCGCTCGGCGGTCCCGTAGGCGATCGCGGCGATGCCCCAGAGGGCGAAGCCGACCCCGGCGACCACGTACGGCCCACGGGCGCCGCTGCCGCTCAGCTCCGGCACCACCCGTCCGACCCCGAGCGCCACCGCCAGCGCCGTCAGCCCCGTCCGCCACCAGGCCAGCTGCGTCCGCTCCCCGGCCAGGTAGGTCCGCCGCGTAGCGTCAACCAGCTGCGCGGGGTCCGAATCAGGTCTGAGCGGTTCGTTCTGCATCAAATTCTGGTTCTAACACCACCAGAATTTGATGCAGTTCGCCTAACGGGGCTGGGGAACCGGCGCCGACTCGCTGATTCCCCAGCGTTCGTGGAGGCGGCGCAGGGGTCTTGGCGCCCACCAGTTCCACTTGCCGAGCAGCTCCATCAGGGCCGGGACGAGGAGGGCACGGATGATGCTGGCGTCGATCAGCACCGCGAAGGCGACGCCGACGCCGTTCTCCTTGATGAAGATGATCTGCGAGGTGGCGAAGGCAAACATGGCGACGGCGAAGAGGAGCGCGGCGGCGGTGACGATGCGGCCGGTCCGCTCCAGGCCCATCGCCACCGACTCGGAGTCCGAGGCGCCGTTGTCGCGCGCCTCCTTGATCCGCGAGAGCAGGAAGACCGCGTAGTCGGTGGAGAGGCCGAAGGCGATCGCGAACATCAGGATCGGCATCGTCTGCTCGATCGCGCCGGGACTGGCGTAGTTGAGGAAACTTTCGAACCGGCCGTCCTGGAAGATCAGAACGAGGATGCCGAAGACGGCGCTGAGGTTGAGGAAGTTCATGATCAGCGACTTGATCGGCAGCACCACCGAGCCGGTCATCAGGAAGAGGATCACCAGCGTGGCCGCGATCACGATCGCCAGCGCGTAGGGGAGGTGGCTGGAGAGGCTCGCCTGGAAGTCGACGAAGTCGGCGCTGGCGCCGCTGACCAGGACGCTGGTCCCCGCCGGCTCCGGCAGGTTGCGGATCGCCCGCACCGTTTCCTTGCTCGCCTCGGTGGCGAAGGGGTTGGCGGAGATCGCCTGCAGGGCGGTGATACCGCTGCCGAGCCGCTGCGGCGGCAGCACTTCGGCTACGCCGCCGACCTTTTCCACCTCTACGGACAGCTGCGCCGCCGCCTTTGGGCCGCCGCCTTCGACGTCGATCCAGATCGGCGTCTCGTGGTAGGGCGGGAACTGCTCGCTGACGGTGTCGTAGGCCTGGCGGGCGCTCGCCGATTCCGGCAGAACGGTCGGGTCGACGACGTTGAACCTGATCGCGAGGAAGGGCAGCCCGAAGACGATCAGCAGCAGCGCACTCGCGGTCGCCACCGGGATCGGCCGCTGCATCACAAAGCGCGAGAGCCGGTACCAGAAGCCCTCCTGCGCGGGCCGGGCGTCGGCCTCGGCGCGCCGCTGCAGGAACTTCGGCGCCCCCGCGTTCACCCGCGAGCCCAGCAGCGTCAGCACCGCCGGCAGCACGGTCAGCGAGATCAGCGCCGCGAACAGCGCCACCAGGGCGCCGCCAAGCCCCATCGAGTAGAGAAAGCGCTGCGGGAAGACGAGCAGCGAGGCGAGCGCCGCTGCCACCGTCAGCGAGGAGAAGAAGACGGTGCGCCCGGCGGTGCCGAGCACGCGCCGCATCGCCGCCAGTCCCGGCCCGCTCTTGGCGATCTCCTCGCGATAGCGGGAGACGACGAAGAGGCTGTAGTCGATCGCCAGGCCGAGCCCGAGCGCCGTAGTCAGGTTGAGGGCGAAGATCGAGATCGAGGCGAATTCGCTGGCGACGCGGAGGATGAGGAAGGTGCCGACGATCGCCAGGCCGCCGATCATCAGCGGCAGGACCGATGCCACCAGGCTGCGGAAGAAGAGCAGCGAGAGCAGGAAGAGCAGCGGGAAGGCGAGCAGCTCGGCCTTCTGCAGGTCTTTCTCGACCTGCTTGTTGACCTGCTCCTGGGCGACCGCCGGGCCGCCGACGACGACGCCTTTGTGGACTGAGAGCTGATCGGCGATGTCGGCGCCGGTTTCCTGGGCCTGCTTGTCGTCGGTCGTCTTCAGGGCGACCGCGAAGTAGGTCGAGTCGCCGTCGCGGGAGACGAAGGCGGGGGAGCGGGTGTCGTAGTAGCCGCTGACCGAGGAGACGTCGGCACGCTTGCGCACCTGGCTCTCCAGCGCCTCGACCCGCTGCCGGGTCGCCGCCGCCGCGACCGGGGCGCCTTCTACCACCGCGACCACCGCCGGCACCCGCAGCCCGGCTTCCTCGAGGCGGTCCATCGCCCGCACCGTCTCGGTGGCGGGATCGTCCGCGCCGTAGGGGTCGAGCCGTTCGGCGACGCCGCCGCCGAGCGCCCCCGCCAGCACGAAGAAGACCAACGCGAGGAGGGCGATGCGACGGGCCTTGCCGTTCGCGAGCCGGGCCAGGGAGTCGAACATCAGCTGCTCCTTTTCTCGGGCGCGGCGGCGAGGATTTCCTCCTCCATCCGCTCGCACCAGTCGGCGAACCACTGGGTGAATTCGATCCCCCCCCGCAGCACGATCTTCGGGTAGGGGTCGTCGATCTCGCCTTTCAGCGCCTCGATCGAGCGCAGCTGGGCGTTGACTTCAAGCCGGTGGGCGCGCATCGCCCGCACGATCGCCACCGCTTCGCCGGCCGGCAGCGCGTCGGCGAAGAACAGTTTCAAGAGCCCTTCCTCGCGCATCTCGAAGGTGTGGGGCGGCTGCCGCAGCCAGGCCCGCAGCTCCTCCTCGCCGTCGGCGGTGATCTCGTAGACGGTCCGGCGGCGACCGCCGGTGGGGGAGTCGGAGCCGACGATCAGCCCCGCCTCGGCGAGGTTCTTCAGCTCGGGATAGATCTGCCCGTAGCTGGCGGCCCAGAAGAAGCGGGTCGAGTTGTCAACCACGGCTTTGATCTCGTAGCCGGAGCGCGGCTCGTTGCGGACCAGGCCGAGGATCACGTAGGCGGTCGGGCTCAGCTGCTCCATGTATCGCAAGTATATATCAGATCGATATATCTGCAAGTCTGATTCGCGATCCAGTGCACCCCAGGAGCGAAATGTGGCGACCTGCTATTCTAAGTACTCTTGTATTTAGGATTCTACCTAGGATTGATCGATGCCAAAAGTTGACACCAAGGATCTGATTTCGGTCAGTGAGGCCAACAAGATCGGGATCTCCGGCCTTGTCAAGGCTGCCGAGCAAGGGGAGCAACGGGTAGTGATCCGCAATGGCAAACCCGTTGCGGCGGTAGTGAGCATCGAATCCCTGCAACGAGCCGAAGAGCTCGAGGAGCGCCTGCTCGATGTTTCCTTGGCGCTGACTCGCTTATTGACTGCTGATGACCGGCGGCATTCTCTTGACGATGTCCTCGATCGCTTCGGCTTCACCCGCGAGGAACTGGCAGGGGATTAGCCATGTCGGTTCGAGTCGAGTTGATCGACGATGCAATCGCCGACTTGGCGAAGCATGCTGAGAGCGGGAAATTGAAAGCTTTCTTCACCAAGCTCCTGGAGATCGAGCAGAAGGGATTAGAAGCCGGGGAACCTCTCGGTCGCGACCTTGTCGGTTGGCGAAAGATCACCGTTGGCAATCGAGACTGGCGCATCGTCTTTCGCGTCGACAAGTGGGAGGAGGTAGCGACCGTCTGCGTCATCGGCGATCGAGAGGACGGCGCCTGCTATGAGGAGGCGAAGCAGCGGATTGACAAGGTCAAGAACACGGACGCCGCAAGCCTTGCAGAATCGATGATGGCCCTTTTCGGTAGCCGCAAGGAACGGAAGGCGGCGCAGAAGCGCCGGGTAGAAGCCTGGCGGAATTAGACGATTGTGACGACCAGCGAGAGGAAGGAACGTTAGATGTCGCTTGACCAAAGCAAGGTCGGCCGGGTTGTCGCCGAACAGATGGAGGCGATCGAGAACGACTACGGCGAGGACTGCGAAATCGGCGACGTCTGCACGATTGTCGAGGTGGTCGGCCCGCACGGCTCCCACGTCCGCGTCCGCAGCAGCGACATGCGTCCGCACAGCGGCCTCGGCCTGATCCGGATGGCCGAACAGGCGATGCTCGGCAACCTCGGCGGGGCCGCCGAGTAGCTCTATCCTCAACCCTCGATGAGCGGGGACGGATCAGACATCGTCGTGATGAAGTTCGGCGGCACCTCGGTCGCCGGGGCCGAGCAGATCAAGCGCGCCGCGGGGCGGATCGTCGCCGCCCGCGAGGCGGGCAACCGCGTCGTCGCTGTGCTCTCGGCCCGCGGCAAGACGACCGACGAACTGGTCGCCCAGGCGCACGAGATCTCCGACCGTCCGGTCGGCCGCGAGATGGACATGCTGCTCTCGACCGGGGAGCGGATCTCCTGCGCGCTCTGCGCGATGGCGATCCACGACATGGGCCACGAGGCGATCTCGCTGACCGGCTCGCAGGCGGGGATCGTGACCGACTCCTCGCACACCAAGGCGCGGATCATCGACGTCCGCGCCGACCGCATCAGCGCCGCGCTGGAAGAGGACCGGATCGTCCTCGTCGCCGGCTTCCAGGGGGTCTCGACGGAGAGCCGCGACGTCACCACCCTCGGACGCGGCGGCTCCGACACCACCGCGGTCGCCCTGGCCGCGGCGCTGCGGGCCGGCGTCTGCGAGATCTACACCGACGTCGCCGGCGTCTACAGCGCCGACCCGCGGCTCGTCCCCAGCGCCGAAAAGCTCGACCGCGTCTCCTTTGAGGAGATGCTGGAGATGGCCGCGTCGGGGGCCGGGGTGCTGCAGCTGCGCTCGGTCGAGTACGCGCGCAACCACGGCGTCCAGGTCCACTGCCGCAGCAGCTTCGAGGACGGTCCCGGTACCCTCGTCGTCTCAGAGGAAGAGGCCATGGAGAACCCGTTCGTCACCGCAGTCACCCATTCGAGCTCCGAGGCGCGAGTGACCCTGCACGGCCTTCGCGACGAGCCTGGGGTCGCCGGTCGCATCTTCGGCGCCCTCGCCGACGCCAACGTCAACGTCGACGTGATCATCCAGAACGAGCCGATCGGCGACGGCGCGCTCGCCGACCTCTCCTTCACCGTCGACCGCGACGACCTGCCGACGGCGAAGGACACGATCGCCTCGTTCGGCGACGTCTCGCTCGAGGTCCTCACCGACGAGCAGATCGGCAAGGTCTCGATCGTCGGCGCCGGCATGCGCTCGCACCCGGGCGTCGCCGCAAAAGTCTTCCAGGTGCTCGGTGAAGAAGAGATCAACATCGAGATGATCTCGACCTCGCCGATCAAAATCTCGTGCGTCATCGCCGCCGACCGGGTCAAGGACGCGGTCAACGCCCTGCACAAGGCCTTCGAGCTCGGCGAGGACGCGGTCCAGCCGGAGGACCCCACCGGCCCGGGGCACCGGCCCACGGTCGCCGGCTGATCCTCGGCATACTCGGCGTATGGCGAGCGACGGATACAGAGTCGGCGTCCTCGGTGCGACGGGACTGGTCGGAACGACGATCCTCGAGCTGCTGGCCGACCGCGAGTTCCCGGTCGCCGAGCTGCGACCGCTGGCCTCCGAGCGCTCGGCCGGCAGGGAGATCGAGTGGGGGGGCGAGAGCCTGACCGTGCAAGCGGTTTCCGACGAGGCGATCCAGGGTCTCGACCTGGTGCTCTCCTCGGCCGGCGGCTCGGTCAGCGCCGAGTGGACGCCGAGGATCGTCGAGGCCGGGGCGACGGTCGTTGACAACACCAGCTACTGGCGCATGGCCGACGACGTGCCCCTGGTCGTCTCCGAGGTCAACCCCGACGCCCTACAAGGCCACAACGGGATCATCGCCAACCCGAACTGCTCGACGATGCAGATGGTCGTCGCCCTGAAACCGCTCTATGACGCAGCCGGGATCGAGCGGCTGGTGATCTCCACCTACCAGGCCGTCTCCGGCACCGGCAAGGCGGCGATCGACGAGCTGCGCTCGCAGGCACGGGCGCTGGTCGGCGGCTACGAGATGCCCGAGCCGCAGATCTACCCGCATCAGATCGCCTTCAACGTCCTCGCCCACGCCGGCAGCTTCCCCGACGGCGACGACCACACCGACGAGGAGCGCAAGCTGATCAACGAGACGCGCAAGATCCTCGGCGACCCGGAGATCAAGGTCAGCGCCACCTGCGTGCGGGTGCCGGTCGTAACCGGCCATTCCGAGGCGGTCAACGTCGAAACCCGCGAGTCGCTCGACCCCGAGCAGGCGCGCGAGCTGCTGGAAGCGGCGCCGGGCGTCACCGTCGTCGACGACCCCACCGCCGCCAGGTACCCGATGGCGGTCGAGGCCGCCGGCAGCGACGACGTCTACGTCGGCCGCATCCGTCGCGACGCCGGCAACGAGCGCGCGCTCGACCTCTGGATCGTCTCTGACAACCTGCGCAAGGGCGCCGCCACCAACGCCGTCCAGGTCGCCGAGCTCCTGGTCGAGCGCGGCCTCGTCGGCACCCGGGTCTAGCGGGTGGACATCAGCTTCGCCGGGGGGCTGCTGCTGTTCGGTGGGCTCCTCGCCGTCGTCGCCGCGCTCTCCGGGGTGATGAAGGGAACGGTGCTCTCGGCCTCGGTGCTCTCGGTGGCGCTTGGCTTCGGGCTCGCGGTGACGGGGGTGGTGCACGTCGACGCGACCGACGAGGCGGTGGTCCAGCTGGTCGAGTTGGCACTGATCCTCACCCTGTTCTCCGACGGGATGTTCGTCGAGCGTGAGCTGCTGCGCAGCCACTGGGGCCCGACGGCGCGGGCGCTGGTGATCGCGATGCCGATCACGATGGGCTTGCTCGCTTTGGCGGCCAAAGCCTTGTTCCCCGACCTGAGCTGGGCCGAGGCGTTCCTGCTGGCGGCGGTGCTCTCGCCGACCGATCCCGTGGTCACTTCCGCCGTCGTCACTTCCCGCCTGGTGCCTGCGAAGGTCCGCCACACGCTCAACCTCGAGTCCGGGCTCAACGACGGCCTGGCGCTGCCCTTCGTCCTCTTCTTCCTCGTCCTCGCCTCACCCGGCGGCGATGCCGGTGCGGAAGCCCTGAAGCTGGTCGGCGAGGCCGCCGTGGGGGCGGCGATCGGCGTCGCCCTCGGGGTCTTCGCCGGGCGCCTACACTTCAGGCTGCCCGGCGGCGGCATCACCCCCCGCTACGAGGGCATCTACTCGGTCGGGTTCGCCCTCGCCGCCTTCGGCCTCGCCGAAGTCACGATCGGCAACGGGTTGATCGCCGCCTTCATCTGCGGGATTGCCCTGGGGGCGAGCGAGCGCGAGGTGCCGGACGGCTTCGTCGAGTTCGCCGAGAACAGCAGCGCGATCCTCCAGGTCCTCACCTTTTTCGTCTTCGGCGGCCTGATCTACGCGACCGGCTTCCACCACAGTGTGCCGCCACTGGTCCTCTTCGTCGCCTTCGCCCTGCTCGTTGCCCGCCCGGTGGCGGTGATGCTCTCCTTCCTGCGCACCGGTATCCCGCAGTCGGAGAAGCTCTTCATGGCCTGGTTCGGCCCCAAGGGCGTCGCGTCAATGCTCTTCGCCCTCTTCGTCCTCAAATCCGACGTCGGCAACAACGCTCTGATCTTCGACACCGCCGCGATCGCGATCATCGCTTCGATCGTCGCCCACGGCCTCACCGACACGATCGGCGCCCAGTGGCTGGCGCGGGTGGGACTGGCAAAACGGGCCTAGACGGCCTCGGCATCACACAATCGCTACGAAGTAGCGCGGCATTTTTTAGTTTCTGCGCGTCATCCGTCACAGCCAAAAAGTTACGCTATCCTCATGGCGGTGATGATGCCGAGAGAGAAGTGGACGGACGAGCGCCTCGACGATCTCAATCAGAAGGTCGATGACGGTTTCGCGCGCCTCGACACCGACATTCGCGAACTGCGTAGCGAGATGAATCAGGGGTTCAGAGCAGTCAACGCCCGCTTCGACGCCGTGAACCGAAACATGCTGGCCGGCTTCCTCGTGGTGATCGCCACCATCCTCGGCAGCCACGCCTTTTAGTTGGTCTAAGCAGCGACGCCAGAAGTGAGGCGCTCTTCTACCCAGCGGGTCGAAGCGATGTGCTTGCCCATGCCCAGTTCCTTCGGCTCGGCTCCGAGGGCGAGGCCGACCAGCTGGGGGAGGTGGAGGACCGCCAGGCCGAGGTCGCGGTTGACGACCTTCGCCGCCTCCGGCTGCTGCATGTCCAGGTTGAGGTGGCAGAGCGGACAGGGCGTGACCAGGCAGTCGGCGCCGGCGTCGATTGCGTCGCCGACGTGGGTGCCGGCCTGACGCAGCGAGGTTTCGCGGCTCATCGTGATCACCGGGAAGCCGCAGCACTTGCGGGCGCCGTCGTACTCGACGATCTGGCCGCCCAGAGCCTCGATCACCTTCTCCAGGTAGATGTCGCGGTCGGGATGCTCGGCGTAGCCGAGCCGTTCCTTCGGCCGCACGATGTAGCAGCCGTAGAAGGGGCCGACGCGGAGGCCCGAGAGCGGGCGCACGACCTGCTCCTTGAGCCTGTCGAGGCCGTAGTCCTCGACCAGCAGCCAGAGGAAGTTTTTGTTGGTCCAGCCGCCGTCGCCGGCCTTCTCGTAGGAGAGGCCCTGGCCGGAGAGCGCCTCGTTGACGTGGGCACGGTACGCAGAATCCGCATCCAGTCTCTGCTGACACTCTGATTGCGCGCCCTGGCAGGTCGAGCAGATGTTCATCATCGAGAGGCCGGTCTGCTGGGCGAGCGCGAAGGTGCGCGCGTTCAGCGTGTCCGCCAGCTCCTGGTTGTGCTCGGCGATGACGCCGGCGCCGCAGCAGTTGGCGCGGTCTAGTTCGACCAGCTCGATCCCGAGCTTCTGGGCGACCAGCGCCATCGAGCCGTGCAGCTCGGGGGTGAAGCCGCGGGAGACGCAGCCGGGCCAGTAGGCCACTTTGATGTTCTCAGCCATTGGTGACCTCCTCGGCCGCGGCGCCGTCGGGCTGGGCGTCGTCGCTCTCCTCGCCCCGGATGTACAGGTTCAGTTCCTCGTTGTGCTCCTCGGCGTGGCGGTAGATCGCCTTCACGTCGTCCTGGTCGGGGAGCTTGTGGTGGACGCCGGGGATCAGCTTTCGCAGCGAGCGCATCTTGCCGGTTTTGATCCCGCGGATCGCGATCGGGATCGAGCCGATCATTTCCCGGATCGCCCGACGGTTCGGTTTCAGCTTGCCTTTGAAGCCGGGCGCGAAGGACTCCTGCAGCAGCAGCGACTCGTCCAGGGTCCCCTTCTTCTCGATGATCTTGACGAAGGCGATCTCGTGGTCGTGACCGCTGTTGGGATCTTCGATCCCTTCTTCGCCGGCTTTGCGGCGCAGGCGCATGATCTGGTCCATCGGCGCCACGCCCTTCGGGCAGGCGTCGATGCAGCTGAAGCAGTGGGTGCAGTCGTAGATCCCGTGCGGGTCCTCGGCGAGGTCGTGCAGGCGCTCGGCGGTCTCGGCGTCACGCGGGTCGCCGACGAAGCGGTAGGCCTTGGCCAGCGCCGCCGGGCCGATGAAATCGGGATCGGCTTCCATCGAGAGGCAGGAGGAGACGCAGGCGCCGCACTGGATGCAGGCCATCGACTGGGTGATATCGATCATCGATTCCGGCTCGACGACGTACTCGCGCTCGGGCGCCTCCCCGTGGGGGAGGAGCCAGGGGGTGACGCGGCGGATCTTCGTCCAATGGGTCGACTCCATGTCGGTGATCAGGTCCTTGATCACCGGCATGTTCCCCATCGGCTCGATGATTATTGGCGCGGCTTCCTCCGCTTCCGGCCGGACGCGCTCATCATCACCGGAGATCTCGCGTCCGGCCTCCCGCGTCCGGGAGCCGCTTTGCTCTGCTTCTTCTTGGCCGGTGGCGCGGACGGCATCCTGGGCTTCCGGCGCCTGAGCGCCGATCGGGCTCGAAGCCTCGGCGGCGGTGACCCCGGTCGCGGCCTTCATCTTGTTCGCCTGCTCCTGCGCCTCGCCGATCTGGGTCTTGCAGCCGAGCCCGGACTGGCCGTTGATCTTCATCCCGCAGGAGCCGCAGATCGCGGCGCGGCAGGAACAGCGGACTGCCAGCGAGCCGTCCTCTTTGTCCTTCGCCTGCAGCAGCCCGTCGAGGACCGAGAGCGAGGGATCGAGGTCGACGTCGAACTGCTCCCAGTAGGGTCCCTCGCCGCTCTCGGGCTGGAACCGCCGGACTTTGATCTTGTACTCGGCCATTAGTAGGTCCTCTCTTGCGGTTCCCACTGGGTGATCGTGACCTCGGAGTAGGAGAGCTCAGGTCCGTCGTCGGTCCGCTCGAGGTCGATGTGTTTGAGCCAGTCGGTGTCGTTGCGCTCCGGGTAGTCGGTGCGGTACTGGGCGCCCCGGCTCTCCTTGCGCTCCAGCGCCGCAACGCAGGTGCACTCGGCGTTGTCGAGCATGTACCCCAGCTCGATTGCGGCAATCAAGTCCTGGTTGAAGACGCTGCCGTGGTCGTCGATATAGGCGGTCTTCGCCTCCTCCTTCAACCGCTTGACGATTTCCAGCGCCTCCTGGATCCCGGCCTCGTCGCGGAAGACGGCGACTTTGCCGTCCATCGTCTGGCCCAGCTCGAGCTTGATCTCGGAGATCCGGCGGCCGGAGCCCTTCTCGCGGGACATCAGATCGGCGACCAGCGCCTCCTCGTCCTCGAGCACCTGCTTCGAGGTCCGCGAGTAGTCGTTGCGCTTGGCGCGGGCGGCGGCGTCGCGGCCGCTGCGCTTGCCGAAGATCAGGGTGTCGAGCAGCGAGTTGGCGCCGAGGCGGTTGCCGCCGTGGACCGAGACGCAGGCCGCCTCGCCGGCGGCGTAGAGGCCGGGGATGTCGGTGCGGCCGTCGACGTCGGTCTTGACCCCCCCCATCGTGTAGTGGTTGCCCGGCTTGATGTGGATCGGTTCGCGGGTGATGTCGACGCCGGCGAAGTCGCGGCCGACGAGGACGATCTCCCGCAGCGCCTCGTGCACGCGCTTTTTCGGCACCACGGTGATGTCGAGCGCGACCGTCCCGTCGGGAAAGCCGCGGCCCTCGTTGATCTCGGTCTGCTCGGCGCGGGAGACGACGTCGCGCGAGGCCAGCTCCATCTTGTTCGGCGCGTACTTCTCCATGAAGCGTTCGCCGTTGGCGTTGAGCAGGTGGGCGCCCTCGCCGCGGGCGCCCTCGGTGATCAGGAAGCCCTTGCCCGCCAGCGTCGTCGGGTGGTACTGGATCATCTCCATGTCCATCAGCTTGGCGCCGGCCCGGTAGGCCATCGCGATGCCGTCGCCGGTGCAGATCAGGGCGTTGGTGGTCGGTCGCCAGACCTGGCCGTTGCCGCCGGTGCAGAGGATCACCGACTTCGCGGTGAACAGCTCCATCTGCCCGTCGGCGACGTTGCGGGTGACGACGCCGCAGCACTCGCCGTTCTCGTCGAGGGCGAGCGAGCTGCAGAACCACTCCTCGTAGCGGGCGATCTGCTCGGAGTACTTCATCAGCTGCTCGTAGAGCACATGCATGATCGCCTGGCCGGTGATGTCAGCGACGTAGTAGGTGCGGGCGGCGGAGGCGCCGCCGAAGGCGCGGGTGCCGAGCTTGCCTTCCTCGTTGCGGTGGAAGGTGACGCCGAGGTGCTCGAGGTGGAGGATTTCCTCCGGCGCCTCGCGGGTCATGATTTCGACCGCGTCCTGGTCTGAGAGGTAGTCGGAGCCCTTGATCGTGTCGAAGGCGTGGGACTCCCAGGAGTCGCCCGGGTTGAGCGCCGCATTGATACCGCCCTGGGCGGCGTTGGAGTGGGAGCGGACCGGGTGGACCTTGCTGATGATCCCGACCGATACGCCTTCCTCGGCAGCGGCGAGGGCAGCCCGCTGGCCGGCGAGCCCGGCCCCGATTACGAGTACGTCATGGGATGGCACGGGCGCGGATGCTATACCGCAGAAAGCCGAGGGCGTAGTCGGGATTCGTCACTTTGTAATTCGTCACGGTTGGGGGGAGGCGGGGGTGGTCCCCGGCGGACACCACTCGCCAATGGCTCGTGGTTGAGTGTCCGGCGGGGACCACCCCCGCCTCCCATCAAAGCCACTGCTGGCCCAGGCGACGAATCGCCTCCTGGGAGAGGTCGATGGCTCGTTCCAAGGTGGCGTAGTCGATGTTGGCGGCGACGTCGGTGGGCCAGTGGTAGTTCGAGGCTTGCTTTAGGTCGTCGCAGGTGCAGAGGACCGCGGTCTCGTAGCGGGCGGCTAGGGGCTCGAGGCCGTCGGTGCCGGCGCGGATGCGGAGGTTGGGGACGAGGTCGAGGCCCATCTCGTCGGCGAGGTCGTCCATGAAGGCGAGAGCGCGGGGGGAGTACTCGTACATCTTCAGGAAGCCCTCGCCGCGGAGGACGAGGAGGTGCGGGGAGCCGAGGCTCTCGAGGCAGAGGAAGAGGGTGCTCTCCTTCGGCAGCTCCGGGAAATGGCGCTCGCCCCAGGCCTTGATCCCCTCGCTGAAGGACTCCTCCGAGCCGGTCGAGAGCAGAATCACGCGGACGTTCTGTGGCGGCTCTGTCGCGAAGCGGCGGGCCAGGGCCAGCAGGGCGACCACGGAGCTGCCGTTGTCGTTGGCGCCCGGCACGGTTTCGCTGGTGCCGATGTTGGTCATCGCCGCCACCGAGCCGGCGCTGAAGAGAAGGCCGAGCTTTGCCAGCGGCTTCCTTCCCGTGAGCGCCCCCAGCGCCGAGAGCAGCGGCCCTCCCAGCACCGGCCACATCAGCGGCGGGCTGGTGTCGGTCTTCTCGATCAGGCCGAGGCGCCCGGCGACTTTGGCCGGTCCGGGGTGGAAGACGGCCCCGGTGTGGGGGGCGTCGTGGTGGGCGATGAAGACGATCGTGCGCTCGGCATCCGGGTCGCCGAGCTCGCAGTGGACGTTGTAGGTCGTGCGGCGGGGAAGGATGCGGCGCAGGCGCCGCTGGTGGGGCGGGAAGTCGTCGGCCATGCCGGTGGCGCCGAGGAGGCCGAAGAGGGCGCCGAGCAGGCGTCGACGTCGAAGCGCCAGTGCCGCCCCGAGCGCCCCGAGCGCAGCTCCCAGGCCCAGCGGCCACCAGTAGGTCCCGTGCGCGTCCTCGGCCTCGATCCGCGCCTCAGCGCCGAGCTCGGCGAACTGCCCGACCAGCCACTCGGCCGCCTGGCGCTCGCCATCCGAGGCCGAGGGCCGTTCGATCCGCTCCAGCTCCTCGAGCTGCTCTCGCAGCCAATCCGCTTCCTCGGGCACGGCGGGAGACGCTAGCCGCTTACCATGGGGCCATGTTCGGCGGTGGGTCAATCACGCTCTTCCACTTCCGTGGGATCAGAGTCAGCGTCGACTGGTCATGGTTCATCGTTCTCTTCCTGGTCATCCTCTACATGGCCAACTTCTTCGAAGGCCTGCTCGACGAAGGCGGGACGACCCCCTTCCTCTTCGGCATCCTAAGCGCGGTCGGCTTCTTCGGCTCGATCCTCCTGCACGAGTTCGGGCACGCGGTGGCGGCGCGGCGCAACGGGATCGGGATCTCCGGCATCCAGCTCTGGATCTTCGGCGGGATGGCGCGGATGGACCGCGAAGCCGACTCCCCCGGCACCGAGCTGAAGGTGGCCCTGGCGGGCCCCGCCGTGACCTTCGCGATCGTCGTCGTCCTCGCCCTGGTCGGGATGGCCGCCTCCGGCTGGACCGACTTCCGCGAGGCGGCGATCCAGGAAACCCGCTCCGACGTCTCGCCCCTGATGGCGCTGATCGCCTGGCTGGTGACGATCAACGCCCTCGTCCTCGTCTTCAACCTGCTGCCCGCCTACCCGATGGACGGCGGCCGCGTCGCCCGGGCGATCTCCTGGTGGCGCAGCGGCGACCGCACCGCGGCCACCCGCTTCGCCGCCAACCTCGGCCGCCTCTTCGGCTACTTCTTCATCGGCGCCGGCCTCGTCATGCTCGCCACCGGCGCGGTGCTGACCGCCTTCGGAGCGGTCTGGCTGATCCTGATCGGGATGGTGATAAACGGCTCCGCCCGCGGCGCCGCGATGCAGACCGCGATCAGCAGCCGGATCGGCGACGTCCGCGTCGCCGACGTGATGGACCGCGAGCCGGTGACGATCCCGGGCGACCTCTCGGTCGAGCAGGCGCTCGACGAGTACTTCCTCCGCTACCGCTGGCCCTGGTTCCCGGTCGTCGACACGGCCCACCGCTTCCTCGGCCTGGTCATGCGCGACAAGGCCGACGAGGTCCCCGAGCTCGAACGCGCCGGCTCCCACATCGCCGACCTCGTCGACCACGACATCGGCCTCTTCGTCCGCGACGACACCCCCCTCGACGCCTTGCTCGCCAACCAGAACCTCCGCCGCCTCGGCGCCCTGATGGCAGTAGACGCCGAAGGCCGCCTCAGCGGCGTAGTCACGGTCGAGCAGGTAGGCCGGGCGCTGCGGGACTCGGCTAGCTAGCCGGAATGTGGCGCTCGATGATGCGGGTGAAATCGGTGCCTGCGGGGAGGGTGCCGAAGGCTTGGCCCCAGTCGCCGGAGAGGCGGGAGGCGCAGAAGGCGTCGGCTACCGCTTCATCGCCGTAGCGGACGAGGAGGGAGCCTTGGAGGGCTAGGGCCATCTTCTCGACCAGGCGGCGGGCGCGGGACTCGATCGTCTCCAGGTCGCCGGGCAGTTCGTCGCGGAGGTCGGCGGCGAACGCGGCGAGGCGGGGCTCGGCGCCGGCTCCCTCATGGACCTCGGCGAAGAACGCCTCCACCGAGGTCGGGCTCTTGACCATCGCCCGCAGGACGTCGAGGCACTGGACGTTGCCCGAGCCCTCCCAGATCCCGTTGAGCGGGCTCTCGCGAAAGAGGCGCGGCATCCCCGACTCCTCGACGTAGCCGTTGCCGCCGAGGCACTCGAGCGCCTCGCCGGCGTGGACGACGGCGCGCTTGCAGATCCAGTACTTGAGGACGGCGTTGGCGACGCGCTTGAAGCTCTGCGCCTCCTCGTCGCCGGCGAGGGCTTCGTCGTAGGCGCGGGCGAGGCGCAGCGCTCCGATCGTCGCCGCCTCCGACTCGACCGCGATGTCGGCGAGGACGTTGCGCATCAGCGGCTGCTCAACCAGCTCGCGGCCGAAGACCGAGCGGTGGCCGGCGTGGTGGATCGCCTGGGCGACCCCGGCCCGCATTCCGGTGGCGCCGCCGAGCACGCAGTCGAGGCGGGTGTGGTTGACCATCTCGATGATCGTCCGCACCCCGGCGCCCTCTTCGCCGACCAGCCAGGCGGAGGCCGAGTCGAACTCGATCTCGCTGGAGGCGTTGGAGCGGTTGCCGAGCTTGTCCTTGAGGCGCTGCAGGCGGAAGCGGTTGCGCTCGCCGTCGGGGGTCCAGCGCGGGAAGAGGAAGCAGGAAATACCACCGTCGGTCTGGGCGAGGACGAGGAAGGCGTCGCATTGGGGCGCCGACATGAACCACTTGTGGCCGCTCAGCTCGTACTCGGCGCCGGGGCCGCCGCCGTTCACGGGGCGGGCGAGGGTGGTGTTGGCGCGGACGTCGGTGCCGCCCTGCTTCTCGGTCATCCCCATCCCTGCCAGAGCGCCCGCCTTCTGCGCGGCCGGCGCGTTGGCGGGGTCATAGGTGGAGGAGAGAAAGCGCGGCTCCCACTCGGCCGCCAGCTCGGGCTGCATGCGCAGCGCCGGGATCACCGAGTAGGTCATCGAGGTCGGGCAGCCGACCCCGGCCTCGGCCTGCGAGAAGCACATGAAGGCGGCGCCGCGGGCGACGTGTGCCCCCGGCCGCGGGTCCTTCCAGGGCGAGCAGTGCAGTTCGTGCTCGACCGCCAGCGCCATCAGCTCGTGCCAGGCGGGGTGGAAGTCGACCGTGTCGACGCGGTTGCCGTAGCGGTCGTGGGTCTTCAGCCGCGGCGGGTTGTCGTTCGCCTGCGCTCCGAGCGTCTGCAGCCGCTCGCTGCCGGCGAGCTCGCCGACCGCGGCGATCCGCGCCTCGGCCCAGTCGGCGCCCTCGCGCTTCACCGCCTCGACCAGGACCCGGTCGGCCGCGTAGACGTTGTAGTCGACGAGCGGCGGCGGCTGGTTTGCCACCTCGTGGTTGCCGAAGGCGGGGCGTTCGACGGTTGCCATCGCGCTTGATTCTGGCACGACCCTGGCCACGCGGCCAAGGCGCGGACGCCGAGGCGACCTAGATAGCATCGCTCCCCGGTGGCGCCCGACTCCAAGATCAAGGTCGAGAACCCGGTCGTCGAGCTCGACGGCGACGAGATGACCCGGATCATCTGGTCGTTCATCAAAGAGCAGCTGATCCTTCCCTACCTCGATCTGGAGCTCGAGTACTACGACCTCGGGATCGAGAGCCGCGACGCGACCGAAGACCAGATCACGGTCGATGCTGCCGAGGCGATCAAGCGCCACGGAGTCGGCGTCAAGTGCGCGACGATCACCCCCGACGAGGCGCGGGTCGAGGAGTTCGGTTTGAAGGAGATGTACCGCTCGCCGAACGGGACGATCCGCAACATCCTCGGCGGCGTCATCTTCCGCGAGCCGATCGTGATCTCGAACATCCCGCGCCTGGTGCCGGGGTGGACGAAGCCGATCGTGATCGGCCGCCACGCCTTCGGCGACCAGTACCGCGCCACCGACTTGGTGGTGCCGGGCGAGGGAACGCTGACTCTCACCTACACCCCGAAGGGCGGGTCCGAGCCGGTCGAGCTCGACGTCTACGACTTCCCCGGCGGCGGCATCGCGATGGCGATGTACAACCTCGACGAGTCGATCCGCGAGTTCGCGCGGGCCTCGATGCGCTACGGCCTCGACCGCGGCTTTCCGGTCTACATGTCGACCAAGAACACGATCCTCAAGCGCTACGACGGCCGCTTCAAGGACCTCTTCGCCGAGGTCTACGAGGCCGAGTTCAAAGCCCAGTTCGAGGCCGCCGGCCTCACCTACGAACACCGGCTGATCGACGACATGGTCGCCGCCGCCCTGAAGTGGGAGGGCGGGTACGTGTGGGCGTGCAAAAACTACGACGGCGACGTCCAGTCCGACACCGTCGCCCAGGGGTTCGGCTCGCTGGGGCTGATGACGAGTGTGCTGATGAGCGCCGACGGCAAGACCGTCGAGGCCGAGGCCGCCCACGGCACCGTCACCCGTCACTACCGCCAACACCAGCAGGGCAACCCGACCTCCACCAACCCGATCGCCTCGATCTTCGCCTGGACGCGCGGGCTCAGCGCCCGCGGCCGCATGGACGAGACGCCCGCGGTCTCGCAGTTCGCCGAGACCCTCGAGCGGGTCTGCGTCGAGACGGTCGAAAGCGGGAAGATGACCAAAGACCTGGCGCTGCTGGTCGGCGGCGCTCAGGGGTACCAGACCACGCAGGAGTTCCTCGCCTCGATCGACGAGAACCTCCAGCGCGCGATGGCTTAACGAACTTCAGACCTTCAAACCCCTAACTCCGAGGAGAGGATTAGTGAGCACTCCCGTCAAGGTCACCGTTACCGGCGCCGCCGGCCAGATCGGCTACGCGCTGCTGTTTCGCATCGCCAGCGGCCAGATGCTCGGCCCCGACAGGCCGGTCGAGCTCAGCCTGCTGGAGATTCCCCAGGCGATCAAAGCCGCCGAGGGCACGGCGATGGAGCTCGATGACTGTGCCTTCCCGCTGCTGAACCGGATCGACATCACCGACGACCCCAAGCAGGCCTTCGACGGGGCCAACATCGGCCTCCTGGTCGGCGCCCGCCCGCGCGGGCCGGGCATGGAACGCTCCGACCTGCTCGAGGCCAACGGCGGCATCTTCAAGCCCCAGGGCGAAGCGATCAACACCGGCGCTGCCGATGACATCAGGGTGCTGGTGGTCGGCAACCCGGCCAACACCAACTGCCTGATCGCGCTTTCGAACGCCCCCGACGTGCCGCGCGAGCGCTTCACCGCGATGATGCGGCTCGATCACAACCGCGCCAAGTCGCAGCTCGCCAACAAGCTCGGCAAGCCGGTCACCACGGTCACCAACATGACCTCGTGGGGCAACCACTCGGTGACGCAGTACCCCGACCTGGTCAACGCCAAGGTCGACGGTCAGAGCGCTTGGGACGCGGTCGACGACGAGGCCTGGATCGCCGACGAGTACATCCCGCGGGTGGCGAAACGCGGCGCCGAGATCATCGACGCCCGTGGCGCCTCCAGCGCCGCCTCGGCTGCCAACGCCGCGATCGACCACGTCCACGACTGGGTGCTCGGCACGCCGGACGGCGACTGGGTCTCGATGGGCGTCCCGGCCGACGGTTCCTACGGGATCGGCGAGGGCATCGTCTGCGGCATGCCGTGCATCTGCAGCGGCGGCGAGTGGAGCATCGTCCAGGGCCTCGACGTGCCGGACTTCTCACGCGAGCGGATCGACCGCAGCGTGATGGAGCTTCAGGAGGAGCGGGACGCGGTCGGCCAGCTTGGGCTGATTTAGATCGATTCGCCTAACTGCACCTACAAAAAGAGGCCGGCATACGCCGGCCTCTTTTTTTGCTGCAACTGTTTCCAGTAATTTGGGTACCGATCAGCCCCGGGCCGGGTAGTACTGGCGACCGTCCTTTTTCACGCGACCCTCTTTCTCGAGGTCGCCGAGCACGCGGTACAGGTAGTTCGGCTTGATTTTCATCGTCTTCGCGACGTCCGACGCACTGATACCGGGCTGGCTCTCGATCAGTTTCACCGCCTGGTCGGCACGGGTGCCGCCGCGCCGTTTACGGCGTTTCCGCGGCGCGGTGGTGCCGCCGCTGGAGGCTTTGTTGGTGCTGCCTTTGGGGCGACCAGGGCCACGACGGCCGGGACCGCGGCGACCTGCTCCGCGACCGGTGACTTTGCCGCCGAGCTTCTCGAGGGCTTCCTCGGCCTGGCTCAGCTGCTCACGAAGCTCACGAACGGACCTCTCAAGGGCATCGCGGGCCTCGTCGAAAACGTTAGCGGGGGGCATCTAGTTCCTTTCCATCCAAAAGTTCAGGGTTACCCTGAAGGGGGAGTCTGCCAGAGTCATACACACTGTGACAGTCCGCAGGCGGGATTCGAACGAATATTTCAGATGTGTGTCTAGGTCCGACGCGGGAACTCGACCGGGAACCGGTCCGGGTTGTTGAAGAAGCGCACCGCCTGAACCAGCCCATCGGCGATCTCGACCGCGGCGATGCTGAGAAAACCGTCGGCGGCGCTCTCCATCAGCACGCCGGGATCGCCGTTGACCCGCACCGGCTTGTAGACCGGATCGTCCGGGAAGTCGGGTTTGCGCTGCACCCTGACCATGAATCGGGCGATCTTCTCGGCTCCGTAGATCGGCTTCCGCGCCGCGGTGACGACCCCGCCGCCATCCGTATACATGATCGCGTCGGCGGCGAGCAGATCGCGCACCGCGTCCATGTCGCCGGAGGCGGCGGCGCCGAGAAAGGCGACGGTGAGCCGCTGCCGCTCCTCTTCGCTGACCTCCCGGCGCCGGGTGACATCGCCGGCGTGATCGCGGGCGCGGGCGGCGATCTGGCGGACGTTGCTCGGGGTCTTCTCGATCACGTCGGCGATCTCCGCGTACTCGAAATCGAAGACGTCGCGCAGCACAAGCACCGCCCTCTCGATCGGGTTGAGGCGCTCGAGGGCGGCGAGCAGCGCCAGGCTCAGCCGCTCGGCTTCGATCGCCTTCGACTCCGGCGTCTCAGGGTCGGTGACGAGCGGCTCCGGCAGCCAGGGCCCGACGTAGACCTCGCGGCGGGCGCGGGCGGAGCGCAGGCGGTCGAGCGCGAGGCGCGTGGTCACGGTGACAAGGAACGCTTCGGCGTTGCGGACGGCGCTGCGGTCGGCGTCCTCCCAGCGCAGCCAGGCGTCCTGGACCACGTCCTCGGCCTCGGTCAGCTCACCCAGCAACCCGTAGGCGATGCCGAGCAGGCGCGGCCGGCAGGCTGCGAACGCTTCTTCCATCAGGCGAGTGCGGTTACCGGCCGGCGCAGGGCCGCGGCCGCCGCCGCGGCGCCGCTGGCGATCGCCGCATCGACCAGCCACCCTTCCGGCCCGATCCAGTCGCCGGCGAGGTAGAGGCCATCGCCACGGTCGACGGCGGGGCGCCCGGCGAGGCCGCCGCTCTGCGGCGTGGCGATCGCGGTGACCGGGACCATCCGCGGCAGGAACCGTTCGAAGTTGACCTGGTCCCGCCAGCCCGGCTGGACGGTGTCGGCCAGCTCTTCGAGGGCGGGCCGCGGTTGCCGCGCGTAGCCGGCGAGGCTGAGCAGGGCGCCGTCGCGCTGATCCGGCGGCGAGTGCCGCGAGAGGTAGGTCGGCCGGTCGACGCCGAGCGCGAACCTGCGGCCGCGCCGCGGCAGGCGCCGCAGCCCGAGGTCAAGCGTGCTCACCTCGGCGGCCGGCCCCGGAGTGGGCGGCGCCTTCTCGCCGAGCAGCTTCGCGGCGTCCTCGGGAGCGCCGGTGGCGACGACGAGCAAGTCGGCATGCAGCGTCTCCTCGTCGAGCGCCACCGTCCAGCCGCCCGCCTCCCGGTGGAGGAGCCGCACCGCGGCGCGCGTGCGCAGGGTTGCACCCGCCCCCTCGGCCTTGGCGGTGAGCGCGTCGACCAGCGACTGCCATCCGCCCTCCAGGTAGCGGACCCCCGGGGCGATGGCGATCTTCAGCTGCGTCGCGGCGACGTCGGCACTGAGCTGCTCGTGGTCGGCGACGAAGGTCGACACCCGCACGAAAGCGGCCGCCGCGGCCCGCGCCCTCTCCGAGCGCAAGGCCTGACGCAGCCACTCGGCCGTCGAGATCTCGGCCAGCTCCGCGAGCGGGCGCCGGTAGATCTGCGGCAGTAGCGGAGCCATGCCGAGGACGCCGCCGGGCGACCGCTTCGACTTGTCCCCGCGCACGAACACCGAGCTGGGCGAGACCGGGTTCCACCATTCGAGGTCGATCCCCATCGCCTTCAGCTCCCGCCCCGCCGGCCCGCCGACATAGAGCGCATGTGGTCCCAGGTTCAAGAAGAACCCGTCCTGCCGCTCCGAAGCAGCCCGCCCACCAAGGTGCGACGCCCCCTCCAGCACCGTCGTCTCAACTCCACCTTCAGCAAGCCGAATCGCCGCAACCAATCCAGCCGGCCCGCCACCGATGACTATGCCCTTCCTAGATCCGTTCATGCCCTCTAGACGAGAGAGCATGGCGGTTTGTGACAGCTGTGGGACGAAAGTTCTCTTGTGGGACGGGTGGGCGTCCCTCTCGTCCCTGGGTTGCTGGCCTCTAAGAACCCCGTCTCTCGCCGAGTGGTCTGTGCCGGCAACAAGACGCCGGGCGCGAGAGGGACACCCACCCGTACTGGCGACAGTCCCAGAAGCACGCCTTTCCGCGAGACCGCGAAGAACCGGAATAGTTGCGGTTCCTCGCGGTCTCGCGGACAGCTCGTCTGCCGAGACGTGTGGTGGAGGGGGGTCGGCACCCCTCCGGAGGGATGTTCGGTTGCTATGCAATCTGGGGCCTGCGGCGGAGCCGCAGCATCTGCTCCCCGGAGCGAAGCGGAGGGGAGGTCAATTCCGGAGGAGGGGTGCCGACCCCCTGTACAGGGGCGCTTGTTCTAGCTGCGGTACTTCGAGCGCTTCTGGGGATAGGTGCGGAAGACGTGGTCCCAGATCGGGGAAGAGACGCCGTAGCCGTAGCTGTGGTCCTGGAAGTGGTGGCGCATGTGGTGTTCGCGCAGGCGCTTGCCGAAGTCCGTCTTGGGGACGAAGTGGTGGACGTAGTAGTGGGTGTAGTCGTAGCCGAGGTAGCCGGCGATGAAGCCCGCGAAGACGGGGAAGGCGGCGTCGCCGAGGAGCGCCCGGAAGGCGACGAAGAAGAGGGCGGCGAGCGGGATCGAGACCGAGGGGGGCATCACCAGCCGCAGCTTGTCGTTGGGGTGGTCGTGGTGGATGCCGTGGATGATGAAGTGCATGCGGCGCCCGAAGGCGTTGTCGGGCTCCCAGTGGAAGACGAGGCGGTGCAGCCAGTACTCGGTCAGCGTCCAGACCCCGATGCCGGCCAGCGTCAGCAGGGCCAGCTGCCAGACAGCCCAGCCGCGATCAACCCCGATCCACTCCATCGCCACCACCACCGGCACGAAGATCGCAGCCGGGATCGCGGGGTGGACGCGGGAGAAGAAGTTGAGGAACTCGCTCTTGAAAAGTGGAGGAGAAGCAGAGAGCTTCTCCGTGCGGGAATGACTCTCCATCCGGACGCATATTAGCGGCGGCCGCCGGTGCTCCCGCAAAGCGCGAGGAAGCTGTGACGGAGCTGTTTCAAAGTCGTGGCGATTTGCGGAATCGGCCCTCGCGCCTACCCCACGGCGATGCAAACATGCGCCTCGTGCCGCGCAAGCCCAAGCCGCCGACCTGCGATGACTGCTATTTCCGCAAGAATCTTCTCTGCGCCCTGGAGCTGAACGAGACCTGCGGCACCTTCCGGCCGAACCGACCAGAGGGTTTGGTCCCGCCCCGTCAGCCGGTTCTCCTCATGCGCGCCCCCCGCTGGGCATCGCGTCCTGCCTAGCCGCTCCTCCGGGGGGTGGCGACGATATTGAGGACTCTCCCTGGCAGGGAGAGTCCAAGATCGGAGACAGGACCCGCCGGCCACCGCGCATTATGTTGTGCGCCATGCCCCAACGCGACCTCTTCGTCGACTGGAGCCGTACCCACTACGTCACCCGCCGCTCCAGCGGCTTTTCCCCCAACGTCGACGTCTACTACTGCGGTGACCCGCAGCGGGCGATCGTCAAGGTCGACCTGGCCGGCGTCGAGCTGAGCCAGGTCGGGATCGAGGTCAGCGGCCGCCACCTGGCGATCGCCGGCGAGCGCCATGTGCAGGAGGCCGAAGGCCGCGTCTACCAGCAGATCGAGATCCCCTCCGGCCGCTTCCGCCGCGTCGTCGAGCTGCAGGTCGAGGTGGACGCCGACCGCGCTGCGGCCACCTACGAGGAGGGCATCCTGCGGATCGAGCTGCCGCTGCGCGACCCGGCCGAGACCACCCGACGCGTCCCGATCGACCGCGGCTGATGGAGAGCACCCCTGTCCTCGAGGTGGTCGACGCGCCGCTCGACGTGGAGGAGGCGATCCGCGCGGGCGCGCCGCTGCCGGACGCCCTGCCGGTGCTGCCGCTGCGCGACACCGTCCCCTTCCCGGAGACGCTGGCGCCGCTGGCGGTCGGACAGGAGCGCTCGATCCACCTGATCGACGACGTCCTCGGCGCCAACCGGATGCTGGTGATGGTCGCCTCCCGCGACCCCGAGCTGGAGGAGCCCGGCCCGGCGGACCTCTACGAGGTCGGCGTCGTCGGCGCCGTCGCCCGGATGGTGAAGATCCCCGACGGCAGCCTGCGCATCCTCGTCCAGGGGATGCAGCGGGTGAGGATCGGGCCCTTCGTCACCGAGCAGCCCTACATGGTCGCCCGGATCAGCGAGCTTCCCGACGTCGCCGAGCCGAGCGCGGAGCTGGAGGCGCTCAGCCGCAACGTTCAGCGCACCTTCTCGGAAATCGTCGAGCAGATCCCCTACCTGCCCGAGGAGCTGCAGATGGCGGTCGCCAACATCGACGACCCCGGCACGCTCGGCCACCTGATTGCCGGCGCCCTGCGGATCGGCACCGAGGAGAAGCAGAAACTGCTTGAAGAGGTTGACGTCGCCCAGCGGCTGCGCCACCTCTCCGGCATCCTCGCCCGCGAGCTCGAGGTCGTCCAGCTCGGCACCCAGATCCAGACCCAGGTGCAGTCGGAGATGGAGAAGGGCCAGCGCGAGTTCTTCCTCCGCCAGCAGCTGAAAGCGATCCAGGAAGAGCTCGGCGAGGAGGACGAGCAGCTCGCCGAAGCCAACGAACTGCGCGAGAAAATCGAGGCCGCCGAGCTGCCCGAGGGGGCGCTGAAAGCCGCAGAGCGAGAGCTGTCGCGGCTGGAGAAACTGCCGCCGGCCGCGGCCGAGCACGGCGTCATCCGCACCTACCTCGAGTGGTTGACCGAGCTGCCGTGGTCGCAGGAGACGACCGACAACCTCGACCTGGGCCACGCCCGCAAGGTCCTCGACGCCGACCACTATGACCTGGAGGAGATCAAGGATCGGATCCTCGAGTACCTGGCGGTGCGCAAGCTCAATCCCGAATCGCCCGGCCCGATCCTCTGCTTCGTCGGCCCGCCCGGCGTCGGCAAGACCAGCCTCGGCAAATCGATCGCCAAGGCGCTGGGTCGCGAGTTCGAGCGGATCTCGGTCGGCGGCGTCCGCGACGAGGCCGAGATCCGCGGCCACCGCCGCACCTACATCGGCGCGATGCCCGGCACGATCGTCCGCGCCCTCCGCGACGCCGGCTCCCGCAACCCCGTCTTCATGATCGACGAGATCGACAAGATGGGCGCCGACTTCCGCGGCGACCCCGCCTCGGCGATGCTCGAGGTGCTTGACCCGGCGCAGAACGACAGCTTCCGCGACCACTACCTCGACCTGGAGTTCGACCTCTCCGACGTCGTCTTCATCGCCACCGCCAACGTCCTCGACACGATCCCGGGGCCGCTGCTCGACCGCATGGAGACGATCGAGCTGGCCGGCTACACGCTGGAGGAGAAGCGCCACATCGCCCGCCGTTACCTGGTCGGCCGCCAGATCAAGGCCAACGGCCTCAAGCCCTCGCAGATCGAGATCACCGACGCGGCCCTGACCGCGATCATCGAGGAGTACACGCGCGAGGCGGGCGTCCGCAACCTCGAGCGCCAGATCGGCACCGTCTGCCGCAAAGTCGCGCGACAGGTCGCCGAGGGCAAGGCGAAGGGCAAGGTGCGGATCTCGGGCAAGAAAGCGCGCGAGCTGCTCGGCCGCCGGCGAGTCTTCGCCGAGCAGCGGCGGCGGACCAAAGTCCCCGGCGTCGCCACCGGCCTCGCCTGGACGCCGACCGGCGGCGACGTCCTCTTCATCGAGGCGACCGCGATGCCCGGCAACGGCAAGCTGACGATCACCGGGCAGCTCGGCGAGGTGATGAAAGAGTCGGCGCAGGCGGCGCTCTCCTACGTGCGCGGCCACTGCGCGGCGATCGCGCCGCAGGTCGAAGACGACTGGTTCGCCAACCACGACATCCATGTCCACGTCCCCGCCGGCGCGGTGCCGAAGGACGGCCCGTCGGCCGGCGTGGCGATGACCGTGGCGCTCTCCTCGCTGATCAGTGGCCGGCCCGTGCGCAACGACGTCGCGATGACCGGAGAGGTGACGCTGACCGGGCAGGTACTGCCGATCGGCGGCTTGAAGGAGAAGTCGCTGGCGGCGCAGCGGGCAGGGATCAAGAAGGTGATCGTCCCCTCGCGCAACGAGGGGGACGTCTGGGAGATCCCCGAGCACGAGCTCGGCAGCCTCGAGTTTGCCTACGTCGACGAGGTCTCCCAGGCCCTCGCCGCTGCCCTCTCCTAGTGGAGGTCGCGAGCCTGCCGGGGGCGGGCGGTCGCTCGATCGCCGCGGCGGCGCGCACCCGCTCGCGCGCCTTCTGGATCGTCGCCGGGCTGGTTGCCCTAGGCGCCGGGCTGCGCTTCGCCACCCTCGGGATGCAGAGCTACCACCACGACGAGATCGTCACCGCCAGCCGGGTGCTGCGGGTCGGCTTCGGCCACGCCATGGACGCGGTCGGGTTCTCGGAGTCGGCGCCGCCGCTCTACTATGCGCTCGCCTGGATCTGGACGCAGATCACCGGCACCGGCCCCTGGGGGCTGCGCTCGCTCTCGGCCTTGGCCGGCGTCGCCACGATCCCCGTCGCCTACCTGATCGGCCGCGAGCTGCGCGGCCGCCGCACCGGCCTCCTCGCCGCCGCGCTCGTCGCCGTCAACCCGATGCTGATCTGGTACTCGCAGGAGGCGCGGGCCTACGCGCTGCTGGTCTTCTTCTGCGCCCTCTCGCTGCTCTACTGCGTGCGGGCGCTGCGGGTCGACGAAGCGGGCGAGGCGACGGCGCCCCCCCGCGACAAGCGCACCTTCGTCCTCTGGGGAGTCTTCTCCGCCCTTGCCCTCGCGACCCACTACTTCGCCGTCTTCCCGCTAGCCGCCGAGGTGATCCTGCTTCTGCGCCGCCGCGGCCGCGCCACCCTCGCCGGCCTCTGGATCGTCGCCCTGACGGCGGCCGTGCTGACGCCGCTGGTTCTGCACCAGATGTCCTACGGGCACGCCGAATGGATCGGCAAGTTCACCCTCGGCCACCGGCTCTGGGAAACGGCGGCGACCTTCCTCGTCGGCGAGACCGGCGACATCATCGGCGGACCGGAGCGGCCGGCGCTGGCCTACCTGCCGCTGGCACTGGTGCTGGCCGCGTTCGCCCTGCCGGCCCTGCGCGGCGACCGGCGGGAGAAGCGCGCCGCCGCGGTGCCGCTGGCGGTGGCGGTGCTGACGATCGGGGTGCCGCTGCTGCTGGCGCTCACCGCCGCCTCCAAGGACTTCGTCCTCGCCCGCAACCTGCTGCCGGCGTTGCTCCCGCTCCTCCTCGTCGTCGCGATCGGCCTCACAGTTGAGAGGGCGCGCCGGCTGGGCGCCGTTCTCGCCGCGCTGCTCGTCGCCTACTGCCTCGTCTTCTCGGTCTACGTCAACTTCGACGAAGAACTGCAGCGGCCCGATTGGCAGGCGGTTGCCGAGCACCTCGGCGAGCCGGAAGCGCCGCGCGCGACCGTCTTCTGGGCGCTGGGCGAGGCGCCGCTGCGCTACTACCTCTCGACCGGCGCGATCCAGCTGAAACCGGTCGAAGGCTACGGCTGGCTGGTCCGCGAAATCAACTTCGTCTCCGACGGCCCGGCGCCGCCCCCGCCTTCTCGCCTGCTCGGGCCGGGCTTCCGGGAAGCCGGCCACGAAGATGTCGGCCGCCTCTTCATCCGCCGCTACCGGCTCGGCCATCCGGGCCTGGCGCCGCTGCTCCTGCGGGAAGTTCGCAAAGCGAGATTGCACTGGCGCAACAACGGCGTCCTCCTCGATGGAGTCGGACCGGATTGACCCGGGTAGGGGTTAGAGAGATATCCTGCGTAACGGCCACGGAATCCAGCGAGGAGAAGGCATGAGTAAGACCAAGGCGGCGCGCGCCGGCGACATTTACGAGACGGCTCGCGAGAACCCCTACGTCCAGCGCTTGATCGAAGACGAAGAGCTGCGCGAAAGCCTCCAGGACGCCTTCGAAGCGGCGAAGAACGCCTACGGCCGGGCGACCGGCAACGGCAAGGGCACGGTCAAGGCCGTGACCAGCGACAAGAAGGTCCAGAAGGAAATGCGCAAGGCGGCTGAGAATCTGCAGGAAGCATCCGAGCGCATCCGCAGCAAGCCGAAGAAGCGCAAGGGCGGGATCGGCCGCCTGCTGCTGATCGCGATCGTCGGCGCCGTGATCGCGCTCGCCGTCAGCGAGGGCGCCCGCAAGGCGGTCCTCGACGCGCTCTTCGGCGCCGAAGAGGAGTTCGAGTACACCTCCACGACCAGCATCAACGGCTCTTGACGGCCCCAGACACCGCCATGCGGCGTCCTCAGTCGCTCGCGTGCGAAGCACGCCACGCTCCCTGCGTCCTTGCCTGGCGGCGTCTGGACCTCGTCAACTGATCGTGGAGGCGGCGGCTAAAGAGCGAGAGCTCAGCGGCGACAAGGCTCAGCGGATCGTCGACGCGATGCGCGAGTCTGTCGCCCGGCGGGGGGCGGCCGGCTCGACCTTCGAGCACGTCGCCCGGGAGGCGGGGGTCAGCCGCGGCCTCCTGCACTATTACTTCGGGACCAAGGAGCGGCTCCTGGTCGAGGTGGTCCGCCGCGACACCGAGCTGCGGGTCGACCGGCTGGACCAGCGACTGGCGCCGGCCAAGAACGTCGACAACGTGATCGAGGCGCTGGTCGCCAGCCTCAACGACGTGATCGAGAACGAGCCGGCCTTCTTCCTCCTGCTCTTCGAGCTCTTCAGCGCCGGCCGCCGCAACCCCGACATCCAGAAAGAGATCGGCCAGCTCTTCGAGCGGACCCGCACCCACGTCGCCGACGTCCTGCGCAGCAAGCAGGAGGAGGGCGTGGTCAGCCTCCGCTTCCCGGCCGAGGACATCGTCTCCTACCTCTTCGCTCTCGGCGACGGCGTCGCCCTCCAGGTCCTCTCCGACGCCTCTCGCGACAGTGCCGGCACCTTCGCCGTCGGCGTTGCTACCGCGCGGTATCTCTTCGGCGCCGAGTAGGCGCTGCCATCGCCGCCGCTTCCAGCGGTACCTGCGACAGCGCGTGATACCGCGCACGAAGTGACGCTGCTCACAGTCGCTCTCCCTCCCCTCGGGGGAGGCTCGCTGCTGAGAAATGAGCAGCAGTTGACGAGGAGGCCCGGCATGAAAGACGCGATGAACCGACTGGCGCAGTTTCTGGGGAGGCGGCGGCGGTTGGTCGTGGCGGCTTGGGTCCTGATCGTGTTGCTGGCGCTGCCGTTCGCCTCCCAACAGACCGAGCACCTGACCGGCGGCGGCTTCGACGTTCCCGGCAGCCAGTCGATGAAGGTGAGCGAAGCGGTCCAGGAACAGTTCGGCTCGCAGGCTGACGGGATCTCGGTGGTGCTGAAGGCGGCACCGGGGGCGAGCGCGGCTGAGCGGGACGCGGCGGTGGCGCGGCTGGGCAAGGAGGTGGCGACGCTCGAAGACGTGGTTCTGCCGCCGGCCGTGGCGGCGCAGGCGCGGCAGCGGCTGCAGGCGACCGACACGGTCGTGGTGCCGCTGCGCAGCGACCTCACCTCCGACGAGCTGATCGACCCGGCGAAGACACTGCGCGAAGACCTCGGTCCCGGCGATGCCGTCGGCGGCGTCACCCCCTACCTCGTCGGCCAGCCGACGATCTGGGCCGGGATGCAGGAAATCTCCAAGGAAGACCTGGCGAAGGCGGAGAAAAGCGGCTTCCCGATCGTCGCCCTGATCCTCCTCGTCGTCTTCGGCTCGTTGGCGGCGGCGGCGCTGCCGCTGGCGCTCGGCTTCGTCAGCGTCCTGGTGACCGGCGCGCTGATCTACTTCATCTCCCTGCAGACCAACACCTCGGTCTTCGTCACCAACATGGCCTCGATGATCGGGATCGGCGTCGCCGTCGACTACTCGCTCTTCATCCTCGCCCGCTACCGAGAGGAGCGGGAGGCCGGCCGCGAGAAGGGGGAGGCGCGGGCGCGGGCGCTCTCAACCTCGGGCCTCGCCGTCACCTTCTCCGGGATGGCGGTGATCATCTCGCTGGCCGGGCTGTGGATGGTCGACAACCAGGCGCTGCGCTCGATGGCGCTCGGTGCGATGACCGTCGTCGCCGTCTCGATTCTCACCGCGACGACGCTCCTGCCGGCGCTGATCGCGATGCTCGGCGACCGGGTGCTGCCGGGCGGGGTGGTCGGCCGGGTCGCGGCCTTCTTCCGCCGCCGCTTCTACCGCCGCCGCACCGCCGAGCAGGCGGCGGCCGAGCAGAACCGCTTCTGGCGCGCCTGGACGGCGCGGGTGATGGCGCGGCCGTGGACCGCGGTGATCGGGGTCTCCGCGGTGCTGCTGTTCCTCGCCAGCCCGCTGCTCAGCCTGCAGACGGGGACCCAGGCGCTCTCGCAGTTCCCAAAGGACAGCGACGTGAGGGTCGGCAGCGAAATCGCCTCCGCGCAGCTCGGCGGCGGCACCGACCCGGTTCAGGTCGTAGCCGCCTTCGACGGGGCCCCGGGCGCGGCCGGCCGAGCCGCCGTCGCAGGCTTCCGGCGCGAACTCGCAACGACCCCCGGCGTCGCCGCGGTCTCCGCGCCGGACTTCTCCGGCGACGGGGTCCTGATCCAGGCGACGCCGCAGGCGGGCAGCGAGTCCGACGCGGCGATGGCCCTGGTCGACCGCCTGCGCGACACGGTCATCCCCGGGTCCGCGCTGGCGCAGCACGCGGAAGTGAACGTCGGCGGCGAGACCGCCCGCAGCCACGACGTCCGCGCCCAGATCGGCGGCTCGATGTGGAAGATCATCCTCTTCGTCCTCGCCCTCAGCTTCCTCGTCCTGATGGTGATGCTGCGCTCGCTGATCCTGCCGCTGAAGGCGGTGCTGATGAACCTGCTCTCGATCGGGGCGGCCTTCGGCGTCCTGGTGGCGATCTTCCAGTGGGGCTGGCTCGACGGCTTCCTCGGCTTCGAAAGCCAGGGGGCGCTGGACACGATCAACGTGCCGCTGATCTTCGCCGTCGTCTTCGGCCTCTCGATGGACTACGAGGTCTTCCTGATGTCGCGGATCCGCGAGCGCTACATGGCCCACGGCGACAACGAGCGCGCGGTCGCCGAGGGTCTCTCCTCGAGCGCCCGCACGATCTCCTCGGCGGCGCTGATCATGTCGGCGGTCTTCGCCGTCTTCGTCCTCACCGGCGTCCCCTCGATCAAGGAGCTCGGCCTCGGCTGCGCGGTCGCGATAGCCCTCGACGCCACCCTCGTCCGCCTCATCCTCGTCCCCGCGGCGATGAAGCTGATGGGGCGCTGGAACTGGTGGATGCCGAGCTGGCTCGACCGGGCTTTGCCCGATCTCAGCTTCGAGGGCTCCGCCGAGGAGCCCGAGCCGGCCAAGGCATAGGCCAGGCACCGACGGGACGAAAACGGGTCTATATAAATAAACCGTTTTCGTCCCGTCGGCATAGGATTGGCTGGTGAGCCAAGGTGGAGATGAGCTGGCGTTTGTCGGGGCGGCCCGGCAGGCGGAGATGGTCCGGGCCGGCGAGGTCTCGCCGAGGGAGCTGGTGCAGCTCAGCCTCGACCGGATCGCGCGGCTCGACCCCGAGCTGAACTCGTTTCGCAAGGTCTTCGCCGAGAAGGCGATGCTGGAAGCCGAGCAGGCCGAGGCGCGGGTGCGGGCGGGGGAGGAGCGGCCGCTGCTCGGGGTGCCGGTCGCGGTCAAGGACGAAGTCGACGTCGCCGGGGAGGTCAACACCCACGGCACCGACGGCTTCAGCGAGCCGGCGAAGCAGGACTCGGAGATGATCCGGCGACTGCGCGAGGCCGGGGCGATCATCATCGGCCTCACCCTGCTGCCGGAGATGGCGATCTGCGGCTTCAGCGAGTCGGCCACCTACGGCGTCACCCGCAACCCCTGGAACCCGCAGCGGACCCCGGGCGGCTCGAGCGGCGGCTCCGCCGCCGCGGTCGCCGCCGGCCTGGTCCCGATCGCTTCGGCCGGCGACGGCGCCGGGTCGATCCGCATCCCGGCCGCTTCCTGCGGTCTCTTCGGCATCAAGCCTTCGCGCGGGCGCGTGTCGCTGGCGCCGCTGAGCGAGGGCTGGCGTGGGATGGCGGTGCTCGGCTGCCTTAGCCGCAACGTGCGCGACGCCGCTCTGTACCTCGACGTCGTCTCCGGCGGCTCGAGCGAGGCTGAAGCGCCGGCTCCGCCGGAGCGCCCCTTCGTCGAGTCGGCTCAGGCGCAGCCCGGCAATCTTCGCGTCGCCTACTCGATCCTGGCGCCGCGGGCGATGCTGCCGCCGACGGTCTCCGAGGAAGCGAAACAGGTGGTTGCCGACGCCGCCACCTTCCTCTCCTCGCTCGGCCACCAGGTCGAGCCCGGCGACCCGGACTGGGGATCGATCGGCGACACGGTCTCCGCCCGCTTCCTTAAAGGGGTTGCGGAGACGGTCGAGGAAGTGCCGCACCCCGAGCGCCTCGAACGGCGGACGCGCGGCTTCGGCCGGCTCGGCAAGATCCTGCCGGAGGCCCTCTACCGGCAGGCGATGGCTCGCCGCCCGGCCGAACAGGCGCGGGTCAACGCGATCTTCGACGACCACGACGTGTTGGTGACGCCGGTAATGGGCGGAACCGCCCTGCCGGTGCGGCGTTGGGAGGGCAAAGGCGCCTTGCAGACGGTGCTCGGAATGGCGCGCTTCTATCCCTACTGCGTCCCCTGGAACCATCTCGGCAACCCGGCGATGGCGGTTCCCTTCGGCTTCTCGGCCGAGGGGATGCCGCTCTCGATCCAGGTCATCGGCCGCCCCGGCGACGAGGCGACGCTGCTCTCGCTCGCCGCCCAGATCGAGGCAGAGCGCCCCTGGGCCGACGCCCGCCCGCCGATCTCCTGAAGCGTTTCGACCCATTTGGCCCTCTGGGGGCTCAAATGGCGGGAACGATGCGCCGCGCTAGCCGAAGACCTTGCGCATCCGGGCCAGGTCGCGGACCTTGCCGCGGGGGCGGATCCGGCGCTGGACGATCATCTTCAGGCGGTCGGCGTCGGGCTTGCCCGAGGCGATCCAGTCGGCCCAGCTGGCCTCGATCGTGACGTTCGGGCTCGGCGCTTCGCCGGCCTCGGCGCGGGTCGAGCCGTTGTCGAGGACCAGGTGCCACGGTTCGGCGTCGGTGAAGCGCCACTGCAGGACGAAGGGCGAGCCGTTGGCGGCGGCCGGGTCGGCGACGCGGGTGAGGATGTCGAAGTGGATGCGCTGCAGCTCGGGCGTCGCTTCCGGCGTCTTCGCGCCCGGGTTGCCGACGACGCCGCCCATCAGCAGCTTCACCTGCTCGGCCGCGACCTCCTCCTCGGATTTGTCCGGGTCGAAGGGGAAGACTCCCGGCGGCATCTCCTCGGTCGGAAAGCCGATCGTCCGCCAGCGCTGGCGGACCAGTTTGAAGCCGAAGGCGATGATGTCCTCGATCGAGAAGCCGTAGCACTCGGTGTAGGCGCGGTCGAGCCCGGGGGGCGAGAAGACGCCGGGCATGTAGGGCATCACTTCCTTCAGCAGCTCGACCACCGCGGCGCGGTTCTCCTGCCAGGCCGGTGCGCCCTCCTCGAGCAGCTCGGAGAGGACCTTGACGCCGAAGCCGATATGGCGCTGCTCGTCGCGGGAGACGTTGGCCATCCCCTCGCTGAAGCCGGGCATCGTGTCTTCGGAGGCGAAGAAGTCCTCGATGAAGTGCTGGCCGGGCTGGGCGAGGCTGCCCTCGACGATCAAGTGGTAGAGCGTGATCGCCTGCGCGAACTTCGCCACCGAGCGGTCCTTGCGCAGCTCCTCGGCCATCCGGTCGAGGCGGTCGAAGATGCCACGGTAGCCCCAGTTGAGCTGCGGCAGGGTGGAGGAGAGCGTCTGCTGCACGGACTCGCCGCCGACCCCGATCACCTCCTTGAAGAAGCGGTGGAAGAAGATCGAGTGGCGGACCTCGTCGACCTGCTGGGTGGCGAGGAAGTAGGACTGCTCCTCGGTCGGGGCGGCATTGATGTAGGGCGCCAAGGTGTCGGCGACCCGGTCCTCGCCGTAGTAGAACATCGAGTAGATCCACATCGCCGAGCGGCGCTGGATCCCGCTCAGGGACTGCCAACCCTCGCGGTCCTTCGACATGTCAATGTCGTAGGCGCTCCAGTTCCCCTGCTCCCAACGCTGGTAGAGGTCCTCGTAGGTGATGTTGTCCATCAAGCGCTGGGAAGCGACGCTCATCTCGTCTCCTTTTGGTGTCGCACAAAGGGCACCGGGAGACTAGCGCGATCCTGGCCAGCTGGCCAGGATCGCGCCGGGAACTGCTTTCAATTCGGAACCGCTATTTGACGAATTCGCGGACTTCTTTGTAGACCGTTTCGTCCGTGGTGAGGGCGGCGTGCGTCATGCACGCGGTTTTGGTGTTCGTCGCGCCGCTGAGAATGACGCTTTCGTCCGGGTTGATGATTTCGTCGCACGGCGACCACCAGGTGCCGTAGTTGACGACGCCGGGCGTCTCGTCGGTCGCGTTCAGTTCTTTCAGGAAGGTCGAGCCGACCTCCATCTCCTGGCAGGCGACCTGGAAGGCGCAGGCGTTCGCGGTTTCGGTCCCGTGGTTCGGGCCGCCGAGGGAGACCCAGTCGTCGACCTTCGATTCACCGCCGTCGAACTTGATGTACCAGCGGGTGTTAAGGCTGCCCATCGAGTGGGCGATGATGTCGACCTTCGTCGCACCCGGGTTGTTTTTCAGCAGCGTTTCGACGTGGGACTTGACTTCTTTTTCCGCGTCGATCTTGTTCGACTGCGAGGTGCTGTAGCTGTAGGCCATCAGGGCCGATTTCGCGTAGCCGTCTTTTTCGAAGCGGCCGATCATCGTGTTCCAGAGCGATGCGCTCTCGCTCCATCCGTGCACGAACAGGATCGGGTCCTGGGCCGAGGCAGTGGCCGGAACCGCGGCAGCGACGCAAAGTGCCATCGCTGCGACAACAGCCATGAATCGTCTCTTCATGGTCTCTCCCATCTGTAGGAGCAGGCGCCTCCCTAGCGCTCTGCATGGTGACACGATTATATGCAGAGGTTCTGAGTACTGGGGAAAACTAGGGGTGACTGGTTTGCTCAGCGGCCGCCGGAGCGTCGATCTCGCGCTTGAGGATCTTCCCGGTCGGCCCTTTCGGCAGCTCGTCCAGGAACCAGACGATCCGCGGGTACTTGTAGGCGGCGATCCGCTCCTTCACGTACGCGCTCACTTCCTCCGGCGCAAGCTCCTCGCCCTCGTGGAGGACGACGGCGGCGGCGATCTCCTCGCCCCATTGGTCGTGGGGGACGCCGAGCACGGCGGCTTCGCGGATCTTCGGGTGCTCGTAGAGCACCTCCTCGACCTCGCGCGGGTAGACGTTGTAGCCGCCGCGGATGATCAGGTCCTTCTTGCGGTCGACGATGAAGTAGTAGCCGTCCTCGTCGACCCGGGCCATGTCGCCGCTGTGGAACCAGCCGCCGCGCATAGCCTCCTCGGTCGCCTCGGGCCGCTGCCAGTACCCCTTCATGATGTTGTGGCCGCGGATCACGATCTCGCCGACCTCTCCCGGCGCCACCTCCTCGTCGTTCTCGTCGACCAGCTTCATCTCCACCTCTTCGATCGGCACGCCGATCGAACCGGGCTTGCGCGGGCGGCCCGGGTGATTGACGCAGGCGACCGGCGAGGTCTCCGAGAGGCCGTAACCCTCGAGCAGCTCGCAGTCGAAGGCCTGCTCGAAGCCGCGCAGCACCTCGACCGGCATCGAGGCGCCGCCGGTGATGCAGATCCGCAGGTTGGAGGTGTCGTAATCCTCCCGGCCCGGGTGGTGCAGCAGCGCCCCGTACATCGTCGGCACCCCGTAGAAGTGGGTGACCCGCTCGCGCTGCATGATCTCGAGCGCCTCGCCGGGGTCGAATTTCGGCAGCAGGGTGAGGGTGGCGCCGACCCGCAGCGAGGCGTTCATGCTCACGGTCTGGCCGAAGGAGTGGAAGAGGGGAAGGGCACCGAGGACGACGTCGCCCGCGGTGACGTTGGAGGTGGTGCGGGAGGCGATATCGGCGTTGCGCGAGAGGTTGAAGTGGGTCAGCTCCGCGCCCTTCGGTTTGCCGGTCGTGCCGGAGGTGTAGAGGATGACGGCGGTGTCCTCTTCGGCGGTGGCGGCGAGCTCGGTGTCGGGATCGCGATCGCCGAGCAGCTCGGCGAAGGCTTCCGGCTCGACTTCGACCAGCTCGGCGCCGGCGTCCTCGGCGCCGCCGCGCGCCTCCTCGGCGAAGCCGTGCCAGGCGAGCAGCAGCCTCGCGCCGGAGTCCTCGAGGTAGAAGGCGATCTCGCGGCGCTTCAGCAGCACGTTCATCGGCACGACGACGCCCCCGGCGCGGAGGACGCCGTAGTAGGAGATCGGGAACTCGAGGACGTTGGGCAGCATCACCCCGACCCGGTCGCCCTGCTCCAGGCCCCGCTCGCGCAGCAGCGCCGCCAGGCGGGCGCTGCGGTCGTCGAGTTCCCCGTAGGTCAGCTCCAGCGGACCGAGGCGGACGGCAACCGCCTCCGGCGCCCGCGCGGCGCTGTCGGTGACGATCGAAGCGAGGTTGAGGCTCATCGTTCCTCCCGGTCAGAAGTTGTCCCGCCAGCCAGTCTAAGCGGGTCCCCCCGAAGCACGGGACCGGCCTCCGTTAGGCTCGCGGCGATGGAGGACCTGGGCGTCGCGATCTCTTACCTGGTGCTGAAGCGGGGCACCCCCGTCTATTCGCGCGAGGGGGAGCGGCTCGGTCATGTGACCCGGGTGCTCGGCGATCTCCCCACTCACATCTTCGACGGGATCATCTTCGACACCAGCGCCGGCCCGGGCGGGCACCGCTTCGTCGACGCCCCCGAGGTCGACTCGATCCACGAGAACGGCGTCGTCCTGACGATCGGCGCGGCCGAGGTCGAGACGCTGCCGAAGCGCCGCCGTTAGCCGCTGCCGAGGATCTCTTGCATAAGATGGCGCCGATGCGAAGGCTTTTCTTGATCTTCGGCGCCTGCCTCGCCCTCGCCGTTGCCGTTGCCGGTTGCGGGGGCGGCTCCTCCTCGACGTCCTCTTCTTCGGGCGAAGAAGCTGCGGCGCCGTCGACGAGCGAAGAAACCGCCGCCAAGGAAACGGAATCGGCGACGAAGAAGACGGAGCCGAAGGTCACGGTGCCCAAGGGGGCGCCGCCGAAGAAGCTCGAAGTCAAGGACCTGGAAGAAGGCAGCGGCGCCACCGCCAAGGCGGGCGACGCGGTGACCGTCAATTACGTCGGCGTCAACTACAAGACCGGCAAGGAATTCGACGCCTCCTGGGACCGCGGCGAACCGTTCACCTTCACGCTCGGCGCCGGCGAAGTGATTCCCGGCTGGGACCAGGGTGTCGCAGGGATGAAAGTCGGCGGCAGGCGCGAGCTGATCATCCCGCCGGGGCTCGGCTACGGCTCGGCCGGCGCTCCTCCGGCGATCCCGCCGAACGAAACGCTCGTCTTCGTCGTCGACCTCGAAGCGGTCGAATAGGCGGTTCCCCTCGGTACGTGCGGATCGCTTACGATCCCGGACGATGCCGAAAGTTCTCTTGAGTATTATCGCGGGATTCGCTCTGCTTCTCGCCGTCGGCTGCGGCGGCGGCAGCTCGTCGAGCGAAACCTCATCGGGCTCGGGCGATTCCACCGAAGCAACTACTTCCGCCAAGTACGAAATCCCCGTTCAGGGCAAGCCGCCGACCCGGACCGAAAAGGAAATCGAGGCGAGGTGGGACGGCAAGGGCCTTCTGGGGCCGCAGCCGAAGCCGATCGTCCCGAAGAGCCCACCGCCCGAAGAACTTGTGGTTCAGGACCTGATCAACGGGAAGGGGCGCACTGCCCACAAAGGCAGCGAAATCACCGTCCAGTACGTTGGGGTGAACTACCGCGACGGCAAAGAATTCGACGCCTCCTGGCGCTATGGGAAACCCTTCACCTTCGAACTCGGCGCCGGCTTCGTCGTCCCGGGGTGGGAAGAAGGACTCGAAGGGATGGAAGTCGGGGCCCAGCGCGAGCTGATCATCCCGCCTGAACTCGGCTACGGCTACCGCCGCCAGGAAGGCATCCCGCCGGGATCGACCCTCGTCTTCGTGATCGACCTGCTCAAGGTCGAATAGCCAGAGCATCTTGTCTGACTTCGAGATGCGCATTCCCGCTCTCCCCGTAGCCGTTGCGCTCCTGCTTGCCGGCTGCGGAGGCGGCGGTTCTTCCTCGAGTTCCTCGACCGCCGCCGGCAACGGCTCCTTCCGCATTCCCGGCACCGGAGGCGAAATCCCGACCAGATACGAGAGCAGGATGCATCCCTCCGCCTCCGGGCTGGCCGGCAAGGAGCCGGCGCTGGTGATGCCGGAAGGGCCGCCCCCGAAAGGTCTGGTGAGCGCCGAACTCATCGCCGGGATCGGGGACATCGAGGGGCGGGGCGAGAAAATGATGATCCAGTACGTCGGCTACGAATACGGTACCGGCAGGAAGTTCGTCTCATCCTGGGACCAGGGACGGCCGTTCGTCTTCCGGATCGGGCGCGGCGAAGTAATCCCTGGCTGGGAAAAGGGGCTCGAAGAACTGGAGGGTGGCGGCCGCCGCATCCTGGTGGTGCCGCCGGATCAGACCAAGGGCCGCTACCCACCGGACATTCCACCTGGTAAGACCGTCGTCTTCATCGTCGAACACCTTCCCGACCCCCGGCCCGACGCCACCGACGGCTGGTGAGCAGGGGGTCATCATCCGGCGGGTGTCCCGCCCGCCCCTCCGCAACGGCTGACGGCGCAGGCGCTCGCCGGCAAGCCACTGCGCTCCCCCGAGGCGGTCGCCGGACGGCTGCTGGCCGTGCAGGCGCAGGATCCGCGCGGGGCGCGGCTGGCGGTGCGGGCGCGAACCTCGGGCGTCGCTGCCGGAGACGTCAACCGGGCGCTGAGCGAGGAGCGCTCGCTGCTGATTACCTGGCTCAACCGCGGCACCCTCCACCTCGTCTGCAGCGAGGACTACCCGTGGCTGCACGCACTGACGACGCCGCCGCTGCTGGCTTCGAACACGCGGCGGCTGCGTCAGGAGGGTGTGAGCGCGGACGCCGCCGAGAGGGGGGCCGAGGTCATCGAACGGGCGCTCGCCGGCGAGGGACCGCTGACCCGCCCGGCAGCTGCGCGAGCCCCTCGACGCCTCAATAATCCTGAGTTATAGAATCTCCTGGTTTGATGAAGCTGATAGGTCGATCCGGAGAACTGCAGTGGCGATGGGGAAAGCTTATGACCGCTGTCGTAGCGTTACTGATCTCGCTCTGTGTAGTTGCGTGCGGGGGCGGCGCGACTCACCCCAGCGCCGCCGCTGCCGAAGGATACTTCGCAGGTGTCTCCGGGGGGGACTGGAATTACCCGCCCGACGTCGTTCCCCCAGACCGCCCACCGCCGAGGAAAGTCGTCTTCAGAGACATCGAAGTCGGAGATGGCCCTGTGGCGCATATCGGGGATCGAGTGGAGATCCACTACGTGGGGATCAACTACAAGACGGGCAGAACTCAATATCCGGGTCGTTGGCCGCCGAGCGAGCCACTTACCCTCACCCTGGGATCTGGGGCGGTTGCGGTGGCGTATGAAGAAGCCTTGGTGGGGATGCGGGTGGGCGGACGCCGGGAGGTGATAGTCCCCTCGAGGCTCCTTTTTCGCACCGGCACGATCGACTACATCGTTGATCTGGTGCACATCGACCCCTCCCCACAGAGGAAGCGCGCAGCGGGCTGAGCTTCAGTCGAGCTTCGGCGAGCGCCAGGGTGCTTCCAGCCGTCCGACCAGGTCGTCGCCGAGGCCGTCGACCGGGACGCGGACCTGCTCTAGGGAATCGCGGTCGCGGAGGGTGACGGTGTCGTCCTCCATGGTCTGGTGGTCGACGGTGATTCCCCAGGGGGTGCCGATCTCGTCCTGGCGGCGGTAGCGCTTGCCGATCGAGCCGCCTTCGTCGAACTCGGTCGGGAGGTGGCGACGGAGGTCTTTGAAGATCTCGCGGGCCTTCTCCGGCAGGCCGTCCTTGGAGACGAGGGGGAGGACGGCGACCTTGACCGGGGCCAGGCGCGGGTGCAGGCGCAGGACGGTGCGGCGGCGGCCCTCGACCTCCTCGACCTCGTAGGAGTCGACGAGGAAGGCGAGGGTGGCGCGGTCGGCGCCGGCGGCCGGCTCGATCACATGGGGGACGTAGCGCTCTTTGGTCTGCTGGTCGAAGTACTCGAGCTTCTCACCGCTGAACTTGGCGTGCTGGGTGAGGTCGAAGTCGCCGCGATCGGCGATCCCCTCCAGCTCCGACCAGCCGATCGGGAACAGGTACTCGATGTCGCTGGTCGCCGAGGAGTAGTGGGAGAGCTCGTCCTCGCCGTGGGCGCGCACCCGCAGGTGGTCGGGCCGGATGCCGAGCTCGGTGTACCAGCGCTCGCGCTCATCCATCCAGTGCTGATGCCACTTCTGGGCATCGGCCGGCGGAACGAAGAACTCCATCTCCATCTGCTCGAACTCGCGGGTCCGGAAGATGAAGTTGCCCGGCGTGATCTCGTTGCGGAAGGACTTGCCGACCTGGGCGATCCCGAACGGCGGCTTCTTGCGCGCGAACGCCATCACGTTCTTGAAGTTGATGAAGATGCCCTGGGCGGTCTCCGGGCGCAGGTAGACGGTCGAGCCCTCCTCGGCGACCGGGCCGACGTGGGTCTCGAACATGAGGTTGAACTGGCGCGGCTCGGAGAGCTCGCCGCCGCACTCCGGGCACCGCAGTTCGGCGTTCGGGTCGCCTCCTTCGGCTTCGACCGCCTCGCGCAGATGGTCCTCGCGCCAGCGTTTCTTGCACTTGCCGAGGCACTGGACCAGCGGGTCGGTGAAGCCTTCGAGGTGGCCCGAGGCCTCCCAGACGCGCGGGTGCTGGAGGATCGCCGAATCCAGGGCGACGATGTCGTCGCGCTCCTGCAGCATCGCCCGCCACCACTCGGCTTTGACGTTGTTCTTCAGCAGGACGCCGTAGTGGCCGTAGTCATAGGTCGAGCCGAGGCCGCCGTAGATCTCCGAGGAGGGGAAGACGAAGCCGCGCCGTTTGCACAGCGCCACGATCTCCTCCATCGTCACGTCGGTTGCGCGGGTCCCCTGCTCAGTCGCCATGGCGGGAACGGTAGCGGCTGCGATAATCCCGGGCCGCCATGCCGATCTACGAGTACA
>Ga0068856_100000211_pt1 | contig 63015 bp, 64 predicted proteins | sample KBSCornC62_FD_66595 | JGI IMG/M metagenome (GOLD analysis project Ga0068856, IMG submission 66595) | Corn rhizosphere microbial communities from Kellogg Biological Station, Michigan, USA - KBS Corn C6-2 | ecosystem: Host-associated > Plants > Roots > Rhizosphere > Soil ...
AATGTTTACGCCGATAAAGCCGCCGCCGAAAAACCCTGGGACATGAAACTCCTGGAAAAAAGCCTCAACAAGGATGAGCTTGCCAAATCCAACACCTTCCTGGACATGCGCACCGCCGTTCGCAACGAGATCTGGCATTCTGTCCTGCGCGCCGTGCCTTCCAAAAACTGAAAGGTTTACATCCAGCCGTTACCACCGACGAATACCGGCGGACTACGGTTGGAGATGAAGTTGTGGTACTTTTCCACCTCAGCAACCCCAGCGCTTTGTTCCGCCTGAAAAGCCCATAACCGCGAACTGGGTCGAATTGGGTGCTTGCGATTGTGGCAAATTCTGGTGTATGTACCGGCGTCGCGAGGCCTGCTCGCGATGACCTTGGTAGCCGATGTGGCGGAATTGGCAGACGCGCTAGACTCAAAATCTGGTATCCGTAAGGATGTGTGGGTTCGACCCCCTCCGTCGGCACCAACTTCATTCGCAGTTCATTGAACTTGGAAAGCATCCTCTCAAAACGCAGGACGCCCGCTTGAAAAACCTGATTCTACTGATTTCGTTATTCGTCTTCGCCGGTTTGCTGGCCGGTTGCACGGTCATGGCCCCGATGGCGGCTCCCTTGTTATCGTCCACGGGTTCGGGCGGTGGCGGCGTGCAGTCGCAAACCACGGTCACGCTGGCGACAGATAATTTTTCGGTCGTCAAAACCAATGTCGCCGGCGGTAGCAAAGGGTTCACCCTGCTTGGGCTGCTTCCCATGTTTCCCGCACGGTTGACTACGGCGATGGATCGCATGTATGCGAACTCCGGCATCGAAGCCGGCTCGACCAAAACCATCGCGCACCTGACCATCGAGCATTCCAGCACTTACTGGATTCTGTTCTCCATTCCCGAAACGAAGGTGCGTGCACAGGTCGTTCAGTTCACGCCTGCGATCGAAACCACCAACGCTCCCATCCGCGTGCCGGCAAAATCGCAGGGTGAGTTGCGAGTGGAAAATTGAGCGTTGCTAGCCGCGCCGCCGCCGAAGCTGGAAACACCCGCCTAGAAACATGGCCCTGGTGTCAGTCTTGAAACCTGAACATCGGAGGAACCAGTGCACAGATCGGCCTGCCATCAGAGCCAGAGTAATATACAACAGCTCTGCTCTTTTTCCAGTGGGCCGACTTTGACGGCTCAACCCGCTGACAAATTGATTGCCACGCCTGCATAATTGGTTATCAGCTCCCCGACAGCGGCCGTGAAAAAGTGCCGGTTCTCGACGCCTTTTGCCGTAATTCATGGATTTTCCAGCATCGGCATGGCGCAAGCTGAAATTCCTTTTATGAAAACCACGAACCACGTTGTCTTGCTGCTGGCGGTTTGTCTGGCGGTCGTGGCGGCAACTTCCGGCTGTGCGGATAAAGACCCGCCGCCCCCGCCCGGCGTCGCGGTGATTGGGTTTGTTCCCGATTATTGTTTCTGGGACGGCTACGAATATGTGGGCTGGTATGGCGATGCCTATTATTATTGGGGCCCGCGCCACGTCTGGGTCGTTTGCGACCCCGTTCGCGTGCAGCGCGTGAATGTCTGGGTAGCGGCTCATCCCAACTGGCGCCCGCAAGCCCCGCTCAAGGTCCAATCGCAGCCCCAACCGCAACCGCTGGTAAACACCGATCGCCATCCCCGGCCGATGCGCCCGCCGCACGGACGACATGGCCTGGACCATGATGATTAAACCAATCCAACCAACATCCGTCGCCAGCCGTGCCCGTTCCACCAGGACCGGTATTTACCCCATGGCCAGCCGGGAGGATTCGAATTATTCTCGCGATATGAAAACCAAATTTTTCCGCCAACCGTTCCGGTGGCTTTTGCTTCCAGCAGTCGTCGCCCTGTTTGCCGCCGGCTGCGCCACCCACGAGCAGCATTCCTTCAACAAGGATTTCAACCAAAGCCTGCCCACCGCGCCCAACTATTACATCGAGGGCGTGGATGCCACCCACTTCAAAGTGATCGCCACACAAGGTTCCCCCGCGCAGGGAGCGGACCGCATCATCTATGTGAAACAAGCGGCCACCGCTGTGGCGGCCAGCGAGGCCAAACACCGGGGCTGGTCCGCCTGGGATTTGAATTATATCTCCGACAGCGACCGCGGCTGGATGCGTGAAGTCATCGCCGAAGTCAGCCGCAAGAATGCCGTCGAAAAATCCACGGACGATCATTGAGGCCCGCCGCCCCGGGCCGGTGCCAGGCCCGGCGGCGGGAGGCTGACCCCGGGCGAGTTGTCTGAATACCGTCAGCCAATACCCTTGCCAACTGGCAGTGAACTTTTCAAGCTGCCGGAACAAGACATGAAATCGTATTTATCCGTCGTCCTCATCATCGTTTGCGTCCTGCTTGCCGGCGCGTTACTTCTGACCAGGCACTCCGACAACGCGCAGATGGCGACTGATGCCACGACCATCGCTGATTTTTCCAACCGCCTCGACACCGCCTACGCGTTGATTACCACCAATCAGGGCACCATCCTCACCTTGACCAACCGCCTCGCCGAATGTGCGTCCGCTTCCCTGACGCTCTCCAACCGGCTCACCGAAACTATCGCCCTCCAGACGGAACAACTCACCAACCTGAACCGACAGATCACGGCGGCGCTCGCGGAAAATGAAACCCTGGGCCGTAACCTCGCGGATTCGACCCATCAAGTGGCCGCCCTCAACGGGCAACTCGCCCAGACGCGCACCGATCTGACCGACACCCAAAAAACCCTCGCCGAAGCTGGGAAGCAGAATGCCCTGTTGCAACACGCCTTTCTCCTCGACGTGGCCCAGCGCGTCGTCACGGAACGCAAATTCAACAACCCCGACGCGCTGCGCAATCAACTCCAGGAATTGAAGGATCATTACGCCGTGGAAATTTCCGCCGAGCGCATCTACGCCGGATTGAACGTGGAAGTGACCTCCAACGGCCTCGCCCGCGTTATTTCCCCGGACTGAAGGCGGTTCACGGCCAACGCCGACAACGTCTGGCGGGCGGTTAGAACCAATTCCCGGCGCGGACTGGTGAGCAGTTCATTGAGCTTAGCCACCACCGTCTCCACCTCGCTCTGGGTTGGCGGACCGGACACCGTCAAGCTAGTTCACGGTTAGTCAATTCCCGACGGATTGTGACACGATGGCCGCCGTTATCGGCGCACTCGAGGCTAGAATCAGCGGGTGAACACCTGATAGCCGTGGCCGCGTAGCGGTGCATAGTCAGGGGATGATTTTCCCAGCCCGCACGCCGCGCCGGCCCAAGCCAGAGCATTCGGCGCATCAAAAAAAAATCCGCTTTCTCACCGGCCTGGCCATGGCGGTCGGTTTCCTGATGTTCGGTGCGTTGTTCTGGTTTTTCAACCGGTCTGGTCATAGCGCGGGCTTCCGCTGAGAGGGCGGCACTGTCTCAAGGGAATCCACCGAAACACGCGACTGGAAAGTCCAGTGAATCCGCAGGCTGGAAAGCCCGCGTTACGTAGCGCCGACATTCCTGTCGGCGGGTGCCGGGGACTTTCCAGTCCCCGGTAAAGCATCGCGTCCAGAGTGTTCGCCGGTGTCCGGGGCGTCAGCCCTTTTAACTCTTTACAGGGGAGGACATCCATTGTTTGCTTTCCGGCGCGCATGGCTTTCACCGAATTTTCCGAACAATCCCAAGGCGTCCAGCTCTTGCAACGGTCGCTAGCCCGGGGCCGGCTGGGTCATGCCTATCTGTTCACCGGCAACCAGATCGAGGGGCTGGAGGCGTTGGCGCGCACGCTGGCCAAGACGTTGAATTGCCTGAACCCGGTGCGCACGAACGGCGTGGCGACGGATTGCTGCGATGCGTGCGTGAACTGCCGCAAGATCGGCGAGGATATCCACGCCGATGTGCATTGGGCGCGGCCGGAATCCAAGTCGCGCGTGATCACGATTGACCAGATGCGCGACCTGATGCAACAGGTGCAGCTCAAGCCGACGGAGGCGGGTTACAAGCTGGCGATCATCGCCGGGGCTGACCGGTTGAATGTGCAGGCGGCGAACGCGTTCCTCAAGACGTTGGAGGAGCCGCCGCAGAAATCCATCCTCGTGCTGCTGACGACGGAGCCGTCGCGCCTGCTGGAGACGATTTTGTCGCGCTGTCTGCGGCTGAATTTCTCGGCGGAGACGGCGCGGGTGTTGTCGGCGGAACAGGCGAGCTGGCTGCAAAAGTTCAGCAGCGCGGCGGCGGCGGAGCAGAAGAGTTTGTTCGGTCGTTACCGGCTGTTGGATGCGTTGCAGCAACATTTGACCGGCATCCGTGAAAAAACGGATGAAGTGCTTTCGGCGCGGTCGCCGCTGGAGAAATACGATGACGCGGAGAAAAATCTGCGTGAGAAATGGGAGGATGAACTGAAGGCGGCGATCGAGGCGGAGTATCGCCGGCAGCGGAGCGAGGTGTTGCTGCTGTTGCAATGGTGGCTGCGCGATGTCTGGTTGCACACGCTGGCGGCGGGCGAGGCGTTGCTACATCTGCCGCAGATCTACGGCGCGGACGAGGTGGCCCGGCGCATCAATCCGAAGCAGGCGCAGGAGAATCTCGCGGTGCTGGAACAGACGCAGCGGTTGCTCTACAGCAACGTGAACGAAGGCCTGGCGCTGGAGGTCGGTCTGTTGAAACTGAAGCTGTGACCGGATGTTCGACGTGGCTCCATTTCATTTGTGAAAAAACCATCCCGCTCCCGCCCGACAGATACGCCCGCCCCATCGGAGGGGGCGAAGGCCGGGGTGAGAGGGACGACGCTTTACGCGCTGGTGTTCGGTCTTTTCCTTGGACTCTGCATCTGGAAGTTCGGTAATCCAGCCATCCTCGACCACAAAATCATCGCACCGAAAACATTCGAAGAATTTCTCAACGTGCCGTGGCCTTTGCATTGGGCGAACTGGATTCTATTGCCGCTGGCAATTATTGGCGGACTGCTCGTCTTCAAAAATCGCAATCTCAGACAGTCTGACAAATCGGAAATCGGAAATCGGGAATGGGAAATAAAATGGCTCTGGCTGTTGCCGCTGGTGTGGCTGGGCTGGCAATTTCTTTCAGCCGCGCAAACCGTGGACGCGACGCTGACGAGCGCGACGCTCTGGCAATTCTCTGGATGCGTGGCGTGTTATTTCCTTGGGGCGTTGTTACTGTCGCGCGAGCAACTGTCGCGGTGGCTGTTGATCGGGGTGCTGGCGGCGTTTGCCTTCTGTCTCGTGCGCGCGGTGAACCAAAGAGTTTTTGAGTATCCGGCCGAACGCCAGTCGCTCGTCGAGGGCGAACGCAGCGGCTGGACGAATTTTCCTCCGGAAGCCGTCACCGCAATGAAGTTGGATGGCATTATCATCACTACCAACGGCCTGGACATGGTGAATCCGGTCATCATGAAGAAATTTGAGAAGGGTCGCGTCTCGGGCACGCTCGTGTATCCGAATGCGCTGGCGGGGATTATCCTGCTGCTCTGGCCGGTGTCGCTCGCGCTGGCATTTGGTGCGACGAAGAATATGCGTGCGCTCGTCCGGCTGGCAGCGATGGCGTTGACGGCTTTTCTGGGAGCGGCGGCGTTGTTCTGGAGCGGTTCAAAACTTGGTTGGTTGATCGCAATCGGTCTGGCTGGACTCTATCTGCTACGGTTAGGTTGGCCAAAAAAACTCAAATGGCTGGCAGTGGCGGCGGTCTTAGTTTTGGGGCTGGGGATTTTTGCCATCCGCTTTCAACACTACTTCGCCACCGGTGCCACGAGTGCCAGCGCACGACTGGATTATTGGCGGGCAGCGGTGCAGACGACGGCAGCCAAGCCGGTCTTTGGCACCGGTCCAGGAACTTTCCAACGTCCGTATGCCGAACTCAAGTCGCCGGACTCGGAAATGGCCCGGCTCGCGCATAATGATTATCTCGAACAATTCTCTGACTCCGGTCTCGTTGGTGGGGTGGCCTACATCGGCTGGATTGGAATGGCTTTGGTGTTCATCGGGAGAAGAGTATGGCCGAGCCGGGATAATGTATCCTTTGGACTCTTTGCCGGACTACTGGCGTGGTTCCTTCAAGGATTCGGCGAGTTCAGCCTGTATCTACCAGCCTTGGCTTGGTCGGCTTTCACGTTATTGGGATTGCTGATTTGGCAAAAGCCAAAAGAATTCGACAAATAATCATGGTTTCGCTAGGCTCCAACCGATGAAAGTCCTGTTTCTTAATGGTCCCAATTTGAATCTGCTTGGCACGCGTGAACCGGAGGTTTATGGGCGAACAACCTTGGCGGACATCGAAATGTCGGTGCGGGAACGGGCTGCGCAACTAAACGTCGAAGTGGACTTCCGGCAATCGAACCAAGAGGGGGAGTTGGTCGAATGGATTCAAAAGGCTAAGAATCACTTTGATGTTATTGTGATCAATGCTGCAGCTTACACCCATACCAGCGTGGCTTTGCGTGATGCGATTTCGGCGGTGGGTGTGCCGACCATCGAAATTCACCTCTCCAACATCCATGCCCGCGAAGAGTTTCGTCATAAATCTCTCATCGCCGCCGTTTGTGTTGGGCAAATCTGCGGATTCGGATCACGCTCCTATCTTCTGGGATTGGAAGCTTCAGTTCACGTTAACGCTAGTAATAAATAAGTCTTTTTGCCGACGAAAGGCCGGTGGAGAACTTTTGGAATTAGAGCTTGACGTTTTTCGGCCATAAAAATAACATCTTGCCGTGATTGGGATTCAAAACAATCCTGAACCGATTTCAAGGTTCTGAAGCTTATCAATCGAGCGAACTTTTAACTCTTTAACGAAAACGCATTGTGGAACTAAAAGATATCAAAGCCATCATTGATTTGATGAAGAAAAACTCCATCACGGAGTTTGAACTTGAAGAAAAAGACTCGAAGCTGCGCTTGAAGCGTGGTTTGAGTGGACCAGCCCAAATATCCCAATCTGACGATTCCTATCCGGTCATGGCCATGCCGGTTGCGGCTCCAATTGTTTCAGTGAGTGCGCCAGCTCCTACACCCGCTGCAATAGCGAATACGGGAGAAATTGACATCAAATCCCCGATGATTGGAACATTTTATCGTTCACCTTCTCCGGACTCGGCATCTTATGTAGATGTTGGTGCAGAAGTAGGTCCGGAGTCCGTGGTCTGTATCATCGAGGCCATGAAGGTGATGAACGAAATCAAATCCGAGGTTCGTGGTGTTATTACCCAGATTCTCGTTGAAAACGGCAAACCCGTTGAGTTCGGCCAACCGTTGTTCAAGGTTCGGCCGGCCTGACGGTTTTTCCAACCACTTTACCCATGTTCGAAAAAGTATTGGTCGCCAACCGCGGCGAAATTGCCGTCCGCATCATCCGTGCGTGCAAGGAGCTTAACATCCGCACGGTCGCGGTCTATTCTGAAGCCGACGCCAACTCTATGCATGTGCAGATGGCGGATGAGGCGATTTGCATCGGCAAGGCGGCGTCATCAGAAAGCTACCTGCGGATTGACCGGATCATCAGTGCGGCCGAAATCGCCGATGTGGACGCCATTCACCCGGGATATGGGTTTTTGTCCGAAAACGCCCACTTTGCCGAAGTCTGCGAAAGCTGCAATATCCGCTTCATCGGACCCAGCCCGCGGGCGATGAGTTCGCTGGAAGACAAAGCTGTCAGTCGCGCCCTAGCCAAGAAAGCTGGCGTGGAAATTCCGCCGGGCTCCGAGGGCACCGTTGAAAACGAAAAGGATGCTCTCGTCATCGCGAAGAAGATTGGTTATCCGGTGATGATCAAAGCCGTCGCCGGCGGCGGTGGACGCGGCATGCGCATTGCGCATAATGACATTTCCCTCGTTAAAGGTTATCACACCGCGCGGAATGAAGCCGAAAAGTCGTTCGGCAATTCAGGTGTGTATATTGAGAAATTCATCGAGAATCCGCACCATATCGAAATCCAGATTCTCGGCGACAGCAAAGGCAAGATCATCCACCTCGGTGAACGCGACTGCTCGGTGCAGCGCCGTAACCAGAAGCTGATCGAGGAATCTCCCTCACCGTTATTGGAGCTTAAGTTTCGCAAACTCCGCGATAAAATCGGCAAGGCGGCTATCCGCATCGCCGAAGCCGCGCGCTATACCAATGCCGGCACGGTGGAATTCATCGTGGATGACCACGGCAATTTTTATTTCCTCGAAGTCAACAAGCGCATCCAGGTGGAACATCCCGTCACGGAAGAAGTCACGGGTGTTGATTTGGTGCGTGCCCAGATCGAGATCGCAATGGGCGAGCCATTGCGCTATTCGCAAAGCGACATCGTCATCAAAGGGCATGCCATCGAGTGCCGCATCAATGCGGAAGACCCGTTCAATGATTTCCGTCCGAGCCCCGGCCGTATTGAGATGTATTATCAACCTGGCGGTCGCGAAGTGCGTGTGGATACCCATGCCTACGCCGGCTACACGATTCCGCCGACCTACGATTCTATGATCGGCAAGCTCATCGTGCGTGGTAAGGACCGCCGCGATGCGATTGACCGCATGAACCGCGCGCTCAACGAATACCTCATCACTGGGGTGAAGACGACGATCTCCTTCCAGCAGGCCATCATGCAGGATCCGAACTTCCGGCGCGGCGTCTATTCAACCAACTTCGTCGAGCAGCTCCTCGGCGGTGCCCGGCGCGAATTAATCGAAGAAAAAAGCTGATTGACTTGATTTTGGCTTTTGCTAGAAAAGTTCTGTCTCGTTCAAAGAACGAACGTGGTGTCAGTCCGACAGAATGGGCCGTGAAAAGCAAAATTAAAACGACATTCAGTGATCCTGCCGACGCAGTTCTTCCACCCGGTTTTTGAGCGTATTTATTATGAGCCAAGCCAGACTATTCGTAGGGAACCTGTCTTTCCAGACGGGCGAAAACGATCTGCAGGATTACTTCGCCCAAGCCGGGGCCGTCACCTCCGTCAACCTCATGCTCGACAAGATGAGCGGCCGTTCCCGCGGCTTTGCGTTCGTCGAATTTGCCAGCGCTGAGGAAGCTCAGAAAGCCATCGAGCAATTTCACGACAAGGATTTTCAAGGCCGCAAAATCACCGTCAATGTCGCCCGCCCGCGCGAGGAACGTCCGCCCCGCAACGACCGTTTCAGCGGCGGCGAACGGCGTGGAGGCTTTGATCGCGGCGGCGAACGCGGCGAACGGCGCGAACGCTATTAACTCCATCCGCCCTGACAAACCGGACCGGCTTCGGCCGGTCCGGTTTTTTTTGCTTCAGAATTAAATTTGACAGCCATTTTGGCCCGCATATCTTGAACGACAAACATTATGGCTGACATTCCTCCGATCAATCCTACTCCGACACCGCCGCCAAGTGGTGCAGTGCAACCGCCGAAAAAAGAGACCGGCAAGGTTCAGCCCAAGAAGGAAACCGTCCGCATCAATTTGCCGCCGAAGCCCACCGCCGCGCCGACCATCAAGCTGCCCACGTTGCCGCCCGGTGGTCCGACTGGTGCGCCGAGTCCGGTCGGCGCCCCCGCCCCGGCCGCCGCCGCCCCCGCGCCCGCCTTGAAAAGTTCCGCCGCCCCGGCCGCGGCCGCGCCTGCCCCCGCAAGAACTGGTGCCGCTCCGGCTGCCGGCCAGCGCCCTGCACCGCAACGTCCTTTGCCGTCCGCCGCGATTCCGACCATCAAGCCGCTCGACAAGGCTTTGATTTACGCCGCCGCCGTTTGCAGTCTCATTGCCGTCGGCGGAGTGGTCTGGGTTTTCCTCACCTTGAAAAGCACCGTTGAAAATTTCACCAGCTGATTTATGGCCTCACCTTTGATCGTTACGCTCACGCAGGATAATTTTGAAGCCGAAGCCTTGAAGTCCACCACGCCGGTGCTCGTGGATTTCTGGGCCGAATGGTGCGGCCCGTGCAAGATGATTGCCCCTGTCCTCGACGAACTTGCTACGGAATTTCAAGGCAAGGTTAAGATCGGCAAGGTGAATATTGACGAATTTCAAGGGCTCGCTGCGCAGTTCGGCGTCCGCGCGATTCCGACGCTGCTTGTCATCAAGAACGGCCAGGTCGCCGAGCAGATGGTCGGGGCCAAGAGCAAGCGCGATTTGAAGGCTAGCCTCGACCGCGCCGTCGCCTGATTCCGGCGGGCGTTATGCCGCTCATCCTCACGCCCGGGCAATTCAGCCAGCGCGCTGAGTTATACCATCAACTGTCCCAGCTCATCTCCGCCGGCATCGGCGTCGTGCCGGCTCTGGAACAAATCAAGCGTCATCCCCCCGGTCCTGGCTATCGCGAGTTGCTGCAACGATTTCTCGAAAAACTCGCCGAGGGGCGGACGCTCTTCGACACCGTCCAGTCCGGCGATTGGCTGCCAGCCTTCGACACCGCGCTGATCAATGCCGGCGAGCGGAGCGGACGTCTCGATGCCTGTTTCCGGCTCCTCGCTGCGTATTACAACGACCGCGCCCGCGTCACCAAGCTGGTAATTTCCCAGCTCGTTTATCCTGTCGCGCTGATCCACATCGCCGCTTTTGTTTTTCTGATCGTCTTGCCTTTTGCCGCGTCGCAGTTCAATGCCGACCCGTTGTGGCTCTGCTTCCGGGCGGCTCTCGTTCTGGCGCCGCTTTATGGCGGCGTGGCCGCGATGGTTTATGCCCTGCAAAGCAAGCATGGCGAAAGCTGGCGCGCCCTCATCGAATCTCTGTTGCGACCGGTGCCTCTGCTCGGCACCGCCCGGCATTACCTCGCATTGTCTCGGCTGGCCACGGCGCTGGAGGCGCTCATCAGCGCCGGGGTGAACATTATTGATTCATGGGAACTGGCGGCGACCGCCTGTGGTTCTCCCGCCTTGCGCCGGGCGGTCGTGGGCTGGCGGCCGGAAGTCGTCGCGGGTCGCACACCGGCGGAACTGGTTCAGGAGTGCGGGCGTTTTCCGGAAACCTTTGCCAACCTATACACCAGCGGTGAAATCAGCGGCAAACTCGATGACTCGCTCCAGCGATTGCACCGTTACTACGACGAGGAAGGCTCGCTGAAGCTCCACGCCTTTGCGCAATGGACGCCGCGTCTCGTTTATTTTCTGGTCGCGCTGCTCATCGCTTGGAAGATCATCGGATTTTGGTTGAGCTACTTCGAACTCATCAACACCGCGACGCATTTTTAATTCCGCTTTGACGTTTCGCTTTTTCCGCTAACTTCACCCTATGACTTTGCCCGAAATCCTCGCGAACGAGGAACTCCGCCAGCACGAATTTCCCGTCACGAAGCATAAAATCTTCCTCGGTCATGGTGGCGTCTGTCCGTTGCCGCGCCGCGTTGCGCAGGCGATGACCGATTGTGCCAACGAAGCTACGCTCGGTGACCAGGAAGCCTTCGTCATGCACCGCATCGAGGACACGCGCAAGGCCGGCGCGCAATTGCTCAACTGCCAGCCTGACGAAGTCGCCATCGTCGGCCCGACCTCGCTGGGCTTGAGCCTCGTCGCCGCCGGACTGAAATTTCGCAAGGGCGACAACATCCTCATCTATCACGACGATTATCCGTCCAACGTCTATCCGTGGATGGCGCTCGCGGAACAAGGCGTGAAAGTCCGCCTGCTCAACACGCGCGGCCTCGGCATCATCCGCGCGATTGACGTGATGGGGCAGGTGGACGAGGACACCAAACTCGTCGCGCTCGCCTCGAACCATTTTATCAGCGGCTACCGGCTGGAGCACGACGCCATCGGGAAATTTTTGCGCGAGCGGGGAATTCTGTTTTGCCTCGACGCCATCCAAACTCTCGGCGCGTTTCCAACCACCGTGGAGAATGTGGATTTCCTCGCCGCCGACGCGCACAAATGGTTGCTCGGTCCCTGTGGTGCAGGCGTGCTCTACGTCAAAAAAGATTTGCAGGCGAAATTAAATCCGCCTGTCTATGGCTGGCACAACGTCCGCAATCCCAACTTCGTTGCACAGGAAACCATCGAGTTCCGCAGCGGCGCGGCCAAATTCGAGGCCGGCACGCACAACCTCATCGGCCTCGTCGGTTTGCTCGCGGCGATGGAACTCGCGCTGGAACTCGGCGTGGACAACATCGCGCGCGAACTGCTCCGCAAACGCGCGTGGCTCGTGCCGGCATTGCGCGCCAGGGGCTACACCGTGCTCAACGCCGAACCTAAAGCCGAAAACGCCAGCGGCATTACCACCTTCTTTTTGCCGGGGCAGGATCTGACCGCACTGCATCAGAAGCTCACCGACGCCGGCGTGAACACCTCGCTCCGCACCGATCGCAAGGGCCAGAAATACATCCGCCTCTCGCCGCACTTTTACAACACAGACGCGGAATTGCAGCGCGTGGTGGAATTGGTGTGACGGTGGCGCTGCGAGCGAAGAAGTCTTCGGAAGGCTGTCGGTCAATCGGTCTTTTGCACCAGATTGACAAATCGTTGGGCGCGTTCGCGGACGACCTGCCCCGGGTTGTTGATCTGCGCGGGCGAGTTCCATAAAACGTAAAACTCGAAGTCCGTGGGCGACCGGCCAAAGTTTTTTTCAAAGTTCTGACAGCGTTGCTGGGCGACCAGTTGCGCCACCGTCAGGGCGACCGCTGCATTGGTGGCCTCGCTGAGAGGAAGGTTGGTCGCCTGTTGCCACACCTCGCTGCGGATCTGGAAACGGGAAACTTCCGTATGCTGGCCGTGGGCGAAATCATCATCCCCGGACTCGATCATGGACAGCGCGGCAAACCGGTCCATCGCGGATGAGTCCGTCGCGCCGAGCCATCCACCCAGCAGAATCAGTGGAATGCTCGCAAACCGGGTGAACCGGTTGACGCGTCTGAAATCCATTGTCTCGGCTGCGCCGTGCATCGCGTAATATGACAGCTCCCTCGATTGATGCAACTGGGAGCTTGGTCGCCGCTGGGATTGTCTATGGGCCGCAGTGTCGCGCCCTGCTTTAACTCTTCAGCGGCTGGCCCACATTGATCCCGTGCTTCAGGCAATACGCGCCGTTGTCCACATACTTCTGCGCCCACCATTTCAGGCCGGCGCGTTCTTTCTTTGTGAGTTTGCGGACGACCTTCGCGGGCGCGCCGAGCACCATGGAGCCGGGCGGTATTTTCATTCCCTGCGTCACCAGCGCCCGCGCGCCGATGATGGATTGTTTGCCGATGACCGCGCCGTCGAGAATGATCGCGCCCATGCCGACAAGGACTTCATCGCCGACCGTGCAGGCGTGGACGACGGCGCTGTGGCCGACGGTGACCCAGTTGCCGAGGATGCACGGAAATTTATCCGCGAGATGCAACACGGCGTTGTCTTGCACGTTCGAATGGTGGCCGACGACGATGCGGTTGATGTCGCCGCGCAGAACCGCGCCATACCATACGCTGGAATGCGCGCCGAGCGTCACGTCGCCGAGGACGACGGCGGCGCTGGCGAGATAGACGCTCTTGCCGAGCTTCGGCGATTTGCGGAGAAATTTGTCGAGTTGCGGATCAAGTTCACCCATGCCGGAAACCTAGCACAAAGTCCTTTTCAGACCACAAAATATAAGACGTTGAGGTGGCACAGGCCTCTGACCGGTCGTTTTGGGCGTCGCGCCCGAAACCGTGAGGCGAACATTCCGCCCGAAAATCGCGGGTTCAATCCGACCGTTGTCCGCGCGAAATCCGGCGAGACGTCTGTTCTACCATTTGCTACACGCCGCCATCAGAAGTTGTAGCTCACGCCGAGCTGGACGAAGATGGATTTGCTCAAGTCCAGTTGCGCCGTGCGTCCGCCGAAGTTGTGGTCGTAGGTGCCGAGGTTTTGGAATTGCACGCCGAGATCGAGGCCCCATTTTTCATTGATCTGATAGAGGGCATCCGCGCCGAGATAAAAACCGTAGAGCACATCGAAATCTGTGCCGCCACCTTTGGTAGTGATGGTGCCGCCGCCGCCGGGCAGCGTGAGGGTTTCAGTCCAGTTTGCGTTGGCGTCCAGCAGGCCGACGGCAAAACCGCCGGACGCGTGCAGAGAGAATTTTTCCGAAACCGGCAGTTCGATGTAAGGTCCGAGACGAAAGCCCCAGAGATTCGCGTAGAAATGCTGGTGCGCTTCGAGTGTTGAGCCGGGAACGACCGTCGTCGTGGAGCCAAGCTTGTTGGCGTTGATGACGAAACCAGGGCCGCCGTAACCGCCTTGATACGGTGCGCCGGGCGGCGTGGTGCCGGACGTGTAACCGTAGGTGTCGGTGCTCTGACTGACGGAGGCGTTGTAGGTGCCGCCGCTATTGAAATCAATCGGCATGTAGTTCGCCGCCGCCTCAATGCCGTAGCGCAGGTGATGCCAGTTTTCCTTCACGCCAAGCTGGTAATTGTAGGTGACTTCACAGCCGATGTAGGGCGAGTCGTCCCCGGAATTTTGCTTGGGAAAACCCGACGCGGTGTTGCGGTGAAAATCAATGCTGTTCGCGCCGGACGCACCGACCTGGCTGGAATTGTCGTAGCCCCAATACCACGTCTGGCCACCCGCGTTGCCGCTGACGTCGGTGAGCACATAGCCGTCGTCGTAATTGTAGGGATCGCCGTGGCCCGTGTGGCGGTTGCTGGCGGGGTTGCCGGGATTCAGGTTGCCGCCGGTGCCTTTGAATTTGCCGGAGATGTTCAGGCCGAACCGCAGCGAGCCGGTGAGGCGGTTTGGCGAATCGGCGTCGGCGCGTTCCAAGGTCGGCGGCGGTTGCTGCGCGTGGGCGGCGGCGGCGAACAAGAGCGAGCCGGCCACCGGCAACATCCAGTTTTTTGCGATTTTATTCATGCCAGGTCAGGTTTGAGTTTCAATCAGATTAGAATTTGATCACGCGATAGAACCGCGCGCCGACGGAGGCCGGCTTGCTTTCAGTTTTCGGCGGGCCGTCGTCATACCATTGCGTGACGGTGCTGCTGGCCGTGACGCTCGGCGTGGCCACTTTCCACGTCACGAGGTCGCTGCTGTAAATAATGTTGTAGGTTTTGCCGGGCACCGAGGCGAACTCGATAACAAACCGCGTGTCATCGTTGCGCGTGTCGGTGAAGACGCGCGACACGGCGACGGACCGGTTCGTGGACGAGAGATCAATCGCGCTCGGCAGAATCGGCTCGACGCTGATGGAGTTCGTCGGCGTCACGCGCATTGGGCTGAACAATTCCAGCGTCACGGTGACGTGGTTCGACGGATCCAGCGGGAAGATATAGTCCACATACGGCACACCATTCGCCGTGCCGGTGGCGTTGTAGAGCGTGATGCCGCCGGTCAAGCCGCCGACATACATGCGGAAGCCGAGGATCGTCACGCTGCCAATGTTGGTGACGGTGACGTTCTCTTCAAACAACCCGGTCTGCGGATTGAACACCGGCGTGCCAGCGAGGAAGTTGAGCTGCGCCGGAGCCACGGTGGTCAGCGCCTGCGAGGCGGGCGACACGCCGCTGTTGTTCGTCGCGTTCGGGTCGTGCGTAACCGCGAGTGCCGAGGCGATGTTCGTGAATACGCCGCCGCTCGGAGCCTTGACGGTGAGCGTGTAATTCGTGGAGCCGCCGACCGGCAACGACTTGATCACCGGCCAGGTGATGATGTTGTTCGTATTTTTGCCATTGGACGACGCGGAGACGAACAGCAGGCTTAACGGCAGGCTGTCGGAGACCACGATGTTCGACGAAGTGGACGGGCCGGCGTTCGTGACAGTGAGCGTATAGACGAAGTTGCTGCCCTGCACCGCGCTCGGCGGGCCGGCGAGCAACACCACCACGTCGGCGGACGGCGAAACTTTCGTCGTGACGCGTGACTTGATGGATGAACCGTTGTTGTTCGTCGCCACCGGATCCGCCGTGGACGACGTGGAGAACGCGATGTTCGTGAACGACGTGATCGTCGAGGTGACCACGAGCGAGAGGCTGAAGTTCGTCGCCGTTCCCGGCGCAATGGTCAAGCCCGACCAGGTCACGGCGCTCGGCGTCGCGGTGTAGCTGCCGGACGCGCTCTGCAAGACGATGCCAGCCGGCAAATTATCCTGCACCACCACGTTCGTCGCGGTGGACGGACCGGCGTTGGTCGCCGTGATCGTGTAGGTGATGGCCGAGCCGCGATAACCGTTCGTCTCGCCGACCTTGAAGATCGCAACATCCGCCAGCGCGCTGACGATGGTGTGCGATTTCGCATTGGCTTGTGAGCCGTCATTGTTCGTCGAATTGGTGTCCACCAGACCGGACGCGCCGGAAGCGATGTTCGTAAACGCGCCGCCTTCCGCCGCAAAGACGGTGACGGTGAGATTCGTTACGCCGTTGACCGGCAGCGAAGCAAAGTTCCACGTCACCACGCCGCCGCTGTTCGCGCCAGCCGCCGAGGCGCTCACGAAGGTGAAACCGGACGCGAGCTGGTTCGAGACAATCACGCTTGTCGCCGCCTGCGGGCCGCGATTCGTGACGCTGACGGTGAAAGTCAGGTTGGAACCGGCGATGCCGCTGGTCGGGCCGGATTGCACGACCACGAGGTCCGCAACCAACGGCGCGTTGGTGATCGTCAAGGTTCCGTTGTTCGTCGTGACGGAGTAATTCACCAGGCGGCTGTTCGGATCCACGAGCGACGGCACAATCGGATACGGGCCAGCCGGACTGTTCGTCGTGGCCGTCGTCGCGTAGGTCGCGGTGATGTTGTCGCCGTTCACCACGCCCGTGAGGATGCCGGTGAACACCGGGTTCGGCTGGCCGACCACGCGGGCGGCGTCATTCGCCGTCACCGTGAGCGCGGCTGGTGTCACGACGAGCGAGACCGTGAGATTCGTCGAGGCGTAGTTCGTATCCGCCGGCGTGAAGACCACGGTCAGCGTGTTCGTGCCGACCGGCAGGACAACGCCATTCGTCGGATTATAGACATAGCCGCCCGGAATCGTGGCGCTGGCGTTGTTCTCGTTCGTTCCCAACGGCGTGCCATAAACGATGCTCGCCGGGTTCGTCCAAGTAATGCTGTAAGCGCCGTTCACCACTGCCAACGTGCCGTTGCTGTAGCCGATGCTGTAATTTGTCAAACCGCTGCCGACGGCGTCGCTCGGAATGAGCGGATACGTTCCCACCGGAGCCGCGCCAGTCGCGCCCGCGCTGGCCAGAGTCACGCTGGTCACGGAGTCGCCGTTCACCAAGCCGCTGCTCGTGAACGCCGTCTGGCCGGAGCCGAGCGTGAGCGTGGTGCCATAGACTTTGTTCGTGCTGTCCGCCGTGATGATGAGCGGCGCGGGCGTGACGATGAGCGGCACGCTCAAGTTGGTCGTGGCGTAGTTCGTGTCGGTGGGCGTGAACAGAACCGTCAATGTATTCGTGCCAGCCGGCAAGACGACGCCGTTCGTCGGGTTGTAGGTGAACGCGCCGGGGATGCTGGCGGAGGCGTTGTTTTCATTCGTGCCGAGGGCCGTGCCATAGACGATGTTCGTCGGCGTCGGCCACGTCGCCGTGTAGCCCGCGCCAAGCACCGTCAGCGTGCCGTTGCTGTAAGTGAGGCTGTAGTTCGATGGATTGAACGTGCCGCCGGTTGCGTTACTGGCCGTGATCGGATAGGTGCCGACCGGCGCGCTGGCCACGGTGCCGGTGCTGGTGAGCGTCACGCCGCCAATCGTCTCGCTATTCACCAAGCCGCTACTCGTGAACGCCGTTGTGCCCAGGCTCAAGGTCGTGTTGTAAGGCTTGTTCGTGCTGCCGGCCGTGATGGTCAGTGGCGCGGGCGTCACAACCAGTTGCACGCTCACGTTGGTCGTCGCGTAGTTCGTGTCGCTCGGCGTGAATACGACGCTCAAAATGTTCGTGCCCGCCGGAAGCAGCGTTCCGTTCGTCGGATTGTAATCGTAGCTGCCGGCGACGGTCGCGCTGGCGTTGTTCTGGTTCGTGCCGAGCAACGTGCCATAGACGATGCTCACCGGATTCGTCCAGGTGATGCCATAGCTGCCGCCGATGATCGTCAGTGTGCCGCTCGCGAAGCTGAGGTTGTAGTTCGCGGCGCTCAAAGTGCCGTTGGTGGCGTTGATCGGATAACTGCCGCCGGGGCTGCTGATGGTCGCCGGCGTCGTGAGACTCGGTGAACCGCTCAAGACGCTGGCTGTCTCGCCGTTTACGAAGCCGCTGGGTGTGTAAGTGAAGGTCGGATTCGCCGTGTTGTAGAGGCGGTTGGTGTCGTTCGCCGTGATGGTCAACGTGGCGGCGTTCACCGTCAATATGCCGTTCACGAACGCGAAACTGTAATTCGCCGCGCTCAAGGTGCCGTTCGTCGCGCTGATTGGATAAACGCTCACGCCGCTGTTCGTCGTGGCCGTCGTGGTCAAGCTGGGCAAGCCGCTCAAGACGCCGCTGTTCTCGCCGTTCACAAATCCGGAGTAGCTCGCCGTGAACGCCGGATCCGCCGCGCCGTAAATCTTGTTCGTGCTGTTGGCCGTGACCATCAGCACGGCCTGGCTCACCGTGAGTGTGCCGTTGCTGTAAGTCAGGCTGTAGTTCGCCGGGTTGAACGTCCCACCCGTCGCCGCGCTCGGCACGATGGCGTAAGTGCCAACCGCCGCATTCGTGGCCGCGCCGACGCTGGCGAGCGTGACGCTGCCGATGCTTTCGCCGTTCACCAAACCGATGCTCGTGAAGGCGGACATTCCTAAGTTCAACGCCGCGCCATAAATTTTGCCCTGATTGCTCGCCGTCACCGTCAGAGGCGCGGGCGTGACCACCAGCTTCACGGTCAAGTTGGTTGACGCGTAGTTTGTGTCGGTCGGTGTGAAGACAATGCTCAACGTGTTCGTGCCGGCCGGCAGTAACGTGCCGTTGGTCGGAGTGTAAACGTAGCTGCCCGCCACGGTCGCGCTGGCGTTGTTCTCGTTCGTGCCGAGCAATGTTCCATACGTGATGCCGGCCGGATTTGGCCACGCAACCAGAAAGCCCGCGCCCAACACCGTCAACGTGCCGTTGGTGAAATTGAACGCGTAATTCGTAGCGCTCAACGTGCCGTTGGTTGCCGCGATCGGATACGTTCCCACCGGGCTGTTGGTGTCGGCAATCGTTGTCAGGCCCGGGCTGCCGCTCAAGACGCTTGCGGTGTCGCCATTCACAAAGCCGCTCGCCGTGTAGGTGAAGACCGGGTTTGCCGCGCCATAAAGCCGGTTGGTGTCGTTGGCGGTAATGCCTAGCACTGCCGGAAGCACGGTCAAGGTTCCGTTGTTGGTCGTGAGGCTGTAGTTGGCCAGACGGCTGTTCGGATCGGACAACGTCGGCACAATCAAATAACCGCCCACCGGGCTGTTGGTCGTCGCGCCCGTTGCGTAGGTCGCCGTGATGTCATCGCTGTTCTGGAGGCCGGAGATCGTTCCGCCCAGGACCGGATTCGGCTGGCCGTAAACCCGCGTCAGATTGCTCACCGTCACCGCCAGCGGCGCGGGCGTCACCACCAATTGCACGCTCAGATTCGTCGAGGCGTAGTTCGTGTCGGTTGGCGTGAAGACGACGCTCAAGGTGTTCGTGCCGACGTCAAGAACCGCACCGTTCGGCGGATTGTAAACCGCCGTGCCGGGCACGCTCGAAGTCGCATTGTTCTGCAGTGAACTCAACGGCGTGCCGTAAACAATGCTCGTCGGCGCGGGCCAGACGACCACCGGCGCGGCGAGGTTCACGGTCAACACGCCGTTCGTGAAGGTGAAGACGTAGTTTGTCGCGCTCAACGTGCCGTTCGTTGTCAAAATTGGATAGACACCCGCCGGACTGCTCAAGATGGCTGTCGTGGTCAGGCTCGGCGAACCGTTCAGGACACTTGCCGTTTCGCCGTTCACAAAGCCGCTGGCCGTATAGGTGAATGCCGGGTTCGATGTGTTGTAAAGACGATTGGTGTTGTCCGCCGTGATGCCGAGCGTCGTCGGGCTGACGGTCAATGTTCCATTCGTCGAGTAAGTGATGGCGTAGTTCGCCAGGCCGCTGCCAATCGCCGCGCTTGGGATTATGGAGTAACTGCCGACGTTGGCGGTGTGCGCCGCACCCGCGCTGTTCAAGGTCATGCTGCTGACGCTGTCACCGTTCGTCAAACCGACGACGGTGAATTCCGTGCCAGCAAAGGTGACGGTCTGACCATAAATCTTGGCGGTGGAATTCGCCGTGATGGTCAGCGGCGCAGGCGTGACGACGAGCCGCACACTCGCGTTCGTTAAGGCGTAGTTCGTGTTGCCCGGCGTGAACAAAACGGTGAGCGTGTTCGTGCCGACGGGCAACACGGTGCCGTTCGTGGGATTGTAGGTGAACGTGCCGCCGACATTGGCGGTGGCGTTGTTCTGGTTCGTCCCCAGCGACGTGCCATAGACGATGCTCTCCGGATTCGTCCACGTCACCAGTGGCGTGGCCTGGCCGACGGTCGTGACGACGGGTGGCGTGATGTTGTTGGTCGGATTCGGATCGGAGACGGGGCTGCCGAGCTTGGCCGTGTTGGATACGACGACAGCGGACAATGAGTTCACGGTCAGGGTGAGATTCGTGCCCGCGCCGGACGCCAGGTCGGTGAGGCTCCAGATGACTTCGTGGGCGGCGTTGGTCGTCGCCGCAGGAACGGCGCCAATGAAGACGAGATTCGCCGGCAGCGTGTCGGTGGCGAGAATGCCGCTCGCGGTGGACGGACCAAAATTCGTCACGGAAATGGTGTAGTTGAAGTTGTTGCCATAAGTCACCAAAGCCGGGCCGGACTTGCCGATGGCGAGATCCGCCACGGGGCTCAGGCTGGTGATCACAGGCGGGGTGACGTTGTTCGTGGAATTGGAATCGGTGGTCGGCGAAGCCACGCTGGCCGTGTTCGTCAGGGTTCCGCTGGCAGGTGCGGTGACGGTCAAGGTGACGTTGCTCACCTGACCATTGGCCAGCGTGCCGAGGCTCCAGGTCGCGATGCCGCTGTTATTCACGCCGCCGCCGCTAGCGCTGACGAAGGTGACGTTCGCGGGCAAGGTGTCAGTCACCGTCACACTGCTGGCCGATGACGGCCCAAGGTTGGTGACGCTGATCGTGTATGTGAGATTGGCCCCGGCCAGAACGCTGGCCGCCGCGCTCTTGGCAATGGCCAGATCGGCGCCGCCGACTCCCAGAACCGTGAGCGACGGGCTGTTGTCAGCGGTATCAAACGTTGTGTCAATCTGCTCCAAGCCGATGATGCCGGTGACGCTGTTGGTGTAGAGCCCGGCGGTCGCGGGCACGGTGGCCTGAAACGTCAGCACCGAGGTGCTGTTGGCCGTGACTGCAAACGGCAGGTTCCATGTGAGGGTTTGCCCGCTGATCACCGGGTTGGTCAGGGCCACGGCATTGTAAGTCGCGCTGTTGTTCACGAACGTCACATTGGCCGGCGCACCCGGCAGCACGTCAACCATGCGGTCCACCTGCACATCCGAACTGGAAATATTCGAGATGATGATGCTGTAGGTGACCGTGCCGCCGCTTGAGGTGATGGTAGCCGGTGAAACTGTGTGGCCGATGATGGTGCCGTTGGTGACCGACATGATGGAGCTGTTGGTCGGCCCCAAGGCGCTCAAGGAGGACAAGGCTGTGTGTTTGATCTGCGTGCCGCTGGCGATAAAACCGAACGGACTGACTGGAACATTCGTGCCGGTGACCTTGCTGGCGCGGAAATAATAGGTGTTGGTATAGTTGTTGTTGGCGTAATTCGTAAAGCCGGGCGTGCTGGCGTCAAAATACAGCAGGTTGGTGTAGCTTGGGTTCTGATCGAACGTCACCAAAGTCCGCTCCAATTGATAGGCATCCGGACGCCAGTTATCAAACACCGCCGGCGAAAGTTCCACCGTAGGCGGGGAACCAATCGTGCCGGACTGGCCGCCGATGACCAGGGGCACAAGGGATCCCAACACCGCCTGGGGATTCAGGTTGGTGATGATTGTCACCTTGTTGGCGGACGCTTCCAGGACATAATTGATGTTCGTGAAGCTGAAATTGGCCGACGCCAGCAGGGATCCTCCAAACCCAATCGGCGCGTTGCGCACCTGGATGGTGTGTGTCTCGTTGGCCAAGCCGGAAAAAGAACTGCCCGTCAGACTGGGCCCACGCAGGTAAAATGCAGCGAGCTTCACCTGTCCTGGCGCCAGCACCCCCAGAAAACGGACGCCCGGATCGCTCGCCGCAAGCTGGATGAGATTTGTGCTGTTGATGTTCGTGATGGCCACATAGACGCTGGGCAACGTGACGGCCGTGTTGTTGGAAATCGCATAAGCGGCGTAGTTGTTGAGAATGCCGTTGCCCTGCTTGTCATCCCCGTAAAAACTGCCCGGCGCGGAAACCAAGCGGATGGCTTGCGCTCGCACAGAGGTGCCCACCAACAGCGCCGGCAGCGCGAGAAAAACCAGCAGTAACATGGCGCTCATCCGCCGACACCACCGACCTGCGCCGCGCGACATCCAATTCGCGGCAACAAAACTGATCGTCTGAAACGAGGACAACGAGGTGCTGTCCACAACATGAGTGCGGTTTTTCATTTAAATAGGATTTTCGTTCTGATTGCTGATTAACTCCGGCTAACGGCGAATCTACAAACCATGTCCCATGCCAGTCCTCCTGAAAAACCAAAAAAGCCTTGAATCAAATGGATTAGACCGTTCCGAGCCCTGTTTGCCCGGCATTCCCGTCTTGATTAAAGACAAGCGTGTCTAATCCCGTAATAAGCGGACCGGATTGGTAAATCAACCCAAAGGCACCCGGAAAAATGCACCCGTCAATCCCACAGCCGGAAGGCGATACCGTTCTTCTCCATGAAATTCCCGCAGCGCGGGCAGCGGCCTGGATCGTTCCACGCTTCCACCGAATGCTTGGCTTCCACGGGACAGGACGGAACGAATTTTTGCCAGATCAAACGGGGATTTTTGCCATCGCGCAAAATTACGGGCGGAATTTCCGGGCGGAAAAAGCCGGGGAACTTGGGTGGCTTGCCGGGATCATCCGCCCGGCGCCGGAGTTTCGTGAAGACATCGTAGAGTTCGCGGCAATCGCGGCATGTGACCGTCTGCACTTGGCAATGAACGCCGCCGTCCGTCCCGCCGGAAAGATCCGCGCGGTAATGACACAGCGGACATTCAAAGTGATACGTCCGGCCCATGGAATGCAAATGAGATACCCACAACCGCGCCGTGATGCAAGCGTGAGCTCACACCGGTGTGGCGAGCGAAACAAATTTTTCCACTAGCCCCGCCGCCGCGTCGCGCTTCCAAATTGCGCCGACGGGAATCATTTCTCCCGCCGGTTTCAGCGGAATGATCTTCAAGCGCGGCCCCACCATGCAGGCAAACGAACTCGGCACGAACGCATAGCCGCGCCCGGATTCCAACGCCGCGATGATGCTGGCGATGCCGTCGTGTTCCTCCGTCACCCGCGGCGGGTGGCCGAGCGGCGCGAAAATTTTGGCAAGGAAATCATGGTAATCGGGATATTCCGCGCGGCTGTAACCGATGAGCGGCTGGTTCACCAACTGCACGAGTGTCACGGCCTTGGCATTGGTCAGCGGATGATTCGGTGCAACGGCGATGCACATCGTGTATCGCGCGAGCAGCTTGAAATCCAAATCGCGCAGCAGCTTCTTCGGCGGTTGCACCGACAGCGCGACATGCAATTTTCCATCGCGCAACTGTGTGACCATCTCTTCCGACGACGCGTCATGCAGCGCCACGCGCACGTGCGGGAACTGTTCCTGAAACTTCCGCAAGACCTGCGGCAGAATCTGCACCGTGAGCGACGGTGCATAGCCAACGTGGATTTCCCCGCTGCCATTGTGCGCGACGTCGCGGGCCTTTTTTACCGCCGCCTCGGTGTGGAGCAACACTTCGCGCGCTTCGGACAGAAACACTTTTCCTGCCGCCGTGAGCCGCACGGATTTCGCGCTGCGCTCGAATAACGGGAAACCGATTTCGTCTTCGAGGTCGCGGATCTGGCGGCTGATGCCCGGCTGCGAGACGCGCAGCTTGAGCGCGGCGCGCGAGACGTTTTCCGCCTCGGCCACGGCGACGAAGTAACGGAGATGGCGGAGTTCCATAAAGAATCAGAAGCCAAAATCCTTTGGCGTCAGGCCAGACTGGCGGATGATGGAACGTGTCGTGCCGATGGGCAGTTCCTTTTTGGGATGCGGAACGATGGCGGTGTGGCCATTCGTATGGCGGTATTTTGCGTGGCTGCCTTTCTGCGAGACAAAAAGAAATCCGTGTGCTTGCAACACACGGATGACGTCAATTGAACCGAGACGTTTAGGCATTTACCAGTTCCTCGCCTACGTTCATCTCGGCAACGGCTTGAAATGCAGGATTGGGCTCGTTTTCAAAATAAAGCTCCACGGCCTCTTTTAGATTGGCAACCGCCTCTTCCTTCGTCGCCCCGAAGCTGGAGACATCCACGTTCAGGCATTGCGCCACCATGAACTCATCTTCACGATAAACAACATAGGCCATCTGTTTCATGGAACAAATCTAGCAGAGGGAGTGGATTGGTCAACCATGCCTATTGGTTATGCTCAGGCAAGAAACATGGTATTTCCCCAAATCGCGAACCGCGCGCATAGTCTAACCATGAAAACGATTCGCAAATCAAATGAACGGGGCCACGCCAATCATGGCTGGCTGGACAGCTACCACACCTTCAGCTTCGCGGACTATTACGACCCGAAGTGGATGGGCTACCGCAGCCTGCGCGTCATCAATGATGACCTTGTGATGCCGGGCATGGGCTTCGGCAAACACCCGCATCGCGACATGGAAATCATCAGCTACGTCGTGAGCGGCGCGATCGAGCACAAGGATTCGATGGGCAACGGCCGCGTCATCAAGGCCGGTGAATTCCAATACATGGCCGCCGGCACTGGCGTGCAGCACAGCGAATTCAATCCGTCGCAAACGGAGCCGCTGCGCCTGTTGCAGATCTGGATCATGCCCGACGAGAAAGGCGTGAAACCGCGTTATGCCGAGAAGAATTACGCCCAGGCCGAGACGGGCAAATTGCACCTCGTCGCCAGCAAGACGGGCCGCGACGGCTCGATGGAAATTCATCAGGACGCGGACCTGTTGCTCGCCAAGCTCGAGGACGGGCAAGCCGTGAAGCATCCGCTCGCCCAGGGCCGTCATGCGTGGGTCCACGTCGCGGAGGGCGAAGTGACCGTCAACGGCGCGAAGCTGACCGGCGGCGACGCTGTGGCAGTGAGCGATGAAAATGAATTGAACATCAGCGCCGCGAAACCGTCCCAGGTTCTGTTGTTCGACTTGAACTAAACCACCGGTGGGGCCGGCCGGAGATCGGCCGGCTCCACCAAACGAAAACCCAACCTAAAGGAAGTTTTATGAGCACAGAAAAGAAACTCGCCGGTAAAGTCGCCCTCGTCACGGGTGCCTCGCGCAGCATTGGCGCGGCCATCGCCAAACGTCTCGCGGCGGACGGTGCCTCGGTCGTCATCACCTACAGCGCATCGCCGGAAAAGGCGAATGACGTTGTCCGTGAGATTCAATCTGCGGGTGGCAAAGCCCTGGCTGTAAAGGCTGACGCAGCCGATGAAAAGGCCGTTCGCGCCGCCGTCACCAAGACTGTGACCGAGTTCGGTGGCATTGATATTCTTGTGAACAACGCCGGCGCGCTGGTCATTGCTCCGATTGAACAATTCACCATCGAAGACTTCGACAAATCCATCGCCGTCAACGTGCGCGGCGTGTTTGTGGCGACACAGGAAGCCTCGAAGCATCTGCGCGACGGCGGACGCATCATCCATATCGGCAGCACCAATTCCGACCGGATGCCATTCGCCGGTGGCAGCGTTTATGCGCTCACCAAGTCCGCGATCGTCGGCTTCACCAAGGGGCTTGCGCGCGATCTCGCCCCGCGGAACATCACCGTGAACAACGTCCAGCCCGGGCCGGTCAACACGGACATGAATCCAGAGAACGGCCCGTTTGCGGAAACGATGAAGTCGCTCATGGCCTTGAAGCGCTATGGCCGCGCCGATGAAATCGCCGGGATGGTCTCTTATCTCGCCGGCCCCGAAGCCAGCTACGTGACGGGCGCGAGCCTGCTGATTGATGGCGGCTTTGCTGCGTGAGATAGATTCAAGCCAACTCAAATTTACCGTGAAAAAAATCCTCCAAATTCTCGCGCTATTGATTGTGCTCGGTGCTATCGGCACCTGGCTGGCCACCGGTGCCAGCCGTGGCTGGACGAAAACCGAAGTTCAAACTGAATCCATTGAACCGGTCACTGAAATGCGCGTGCTCCACACCGAGAAAAAGTTTATCGCCGGCGTGGATTTTCTCGGCGCCGCCTTTGGCGGGGCGGCGTTGCTGGCCGGCGCATCTCTTTTCTTTCGTAAACCAAAAGCAAATTAAGCAAACAACCAACAACTAATAAATACATCATGAAACTGACACACATCATTCCACTCCTCACCTTAACCACGGCGGTTTACGCCGCGCCGCAAACCTTCGACTTCAAAGATCCGAAGGGCGTGAACAACGCGGTCTTCAAGCTCGACGCGCCGCTCGAATCCATCAACGGCAGCGCCAGCGGCATCAGCGGCACCGTTTTGTTCGACCCGGAAAATCCGGCGGCAACCACCGGGAAGATTATCGTGGCGAGTGAATCGTTGACTGTGCCGAACCCGATGCAGAAGGAGCATTTGCACGGCGCCAACTGGCTGGACGTGGCGAAGTATCCTGAAATCACCTTTGAGGCGAAGTCGCTCGCGAACGTGAAGACCGAAGGCAACGTAACCACTGCTGATGCCACCGGCACGTTTACGTTGCACGGCGTCTCCAAGGAACTCACCGTGCCAGTCAAGCTGACCTACCTGAAGGACAAGTTGAGTGCCCGCGTGCCGAACTTGAAAGGCGATTTGCTCGTCATCCGCGCGAACTTCGTCATCAACCGCGAAGACTTCAACATCCAGAAAGGTCAATACGAAGACAAAGTTTCGCCGACGATTGATCTCTCATTGAGCATCGCCGGCGCGTCCGTCACCAAGTAAACCAATCCTCCAACCATAAAAATCTATGCCAACTGTATCCATCATCTACTTCTCCGGCGGCGGTCACACGGCCAAGCTCGCCGAAGCCATCACCAAAGGCGCGGCCTCCGTGGCCGGCGTGAAAACCAACCTCATCGCCATCACCGGCGACGACATCGTCAAGGGCCGTTACAGTAATGATGCCGTGTTCGCGCAGCTGGACGCGAGCGACGCGATCATCTTCGGCAGCCCGACTTACATGGGCGGACCGGCGGGACAGTTCAAAACCTTTGCCGACGCCACCGCCGGCAAGTGGTTCGGGAGCGTGTGGCGCGACAAGATCGCGTCTGGCTTCAGCGTTTCCAACAGTCCGAGCGGCGACAAGTTCAGCACGCTGCAATACTTCCATACGCTGGCAATGCAGCACGGCATGATCTGGGTCGGCCTCGGCGAAATGCCCATGCAGCCCAACGGCATCAACCGCCTCGGCAGTTTTGCTGGCGCCACCGCCCAAGCCGGCCAGGAATCGCCGGACATCAAGCCAAGCGCCGAAGATAAACTCACCGGCGAAATCCTCGGCAAGCGCGTGGCCGAATACGCCGTGAAATTGAAGAAGTAATTCTGTCTGAATACAGCACCTCCGCCGTTGGCGAAATCCAGCGGCGGAGTTTTTACGTCAGGTGGATCCAGTCACAGCCGCATGGATGATTCGAAATTTTCCAGTGCGGCAAAAATAATTGAGTGTTTAAAACCTGCCGCTGGTCTGATAGAGTGAATTCCGCCGGAAGTGGAGGCTGTATCCGGCAATGGCAACAAAACTTCAACTCCATATTTTATGTCCGAAACTCCAAATTCTTCCCCCAAACGTGGCGGCTGGCTGCGCAAGCTGGTCTGGCTCGCCGGTATTCTCGTTGTCCTGCTGGTCGTGGTCTATTTTGTCGCCACCAGCTCGGCGTTTCTAAAAGGCGTCATCCTGCCCGGCGTCAGCAAGTCGCTCGGCGCGGAGGTGACCGTGGCCGATGCACAGATCAGTCCATTCAGCCATGTGTCGTTGCGCGATCTCAAAGTCCAGCCAACCGGTGCCGAAACGCTGCTGACCGTCCAGGAACTCCACGCGAACTACAGCCTGTGGTCCATCATCGGCGGGAACATTACGGTGTCCGAGGTCGTCATCGAATCGCCAGTGGTGACGGTGGTGCAAAATGCCGATGGCACCAGCAATCTGGATCCGCTCACCAAATCGGCCGCGAAAGAAAAGCAGCCAGCACCGCCCAAGCCCACCAAAGAATCCAAGCCGCCGCAGATTGACATCAAAAAAGTGGCGCTGAACAACGCCACCGTCCGGCTCGTGAAAAAATATGCGAACGGCAGTCAGGACGAGACGGAAGTGACCGGCCTGAATTTCTCCGTCAGTGATTTAAAGAACGGCCAGTCCGGCAAGATCGAGCTTGCCGCTGCGATCGCCGTGCAAAAAGCGGCGCAGACTAATGCCGCCGCCGCTTCCTTGTCGGCCAAGCTGCTGGGCGGATTTGATCTGGCGCTGACGCCGGATTTGAAACCCGGCTCGGTCAAGGGCAGCACTACATTTACCGTTAGTCAGGCCACTGGTGCGCTGGCGGATCTCAACGCTTTTGCTGCAACGTTCAATTGCGAGCTGACGCCGACGGATTTGAAGGAACTTGCGCTGCGTTTGACCAAAGCCGACGCGCCGCTCGCGCAAATCCGCGCGAGCGGGCCGTTCGATACGGCGAAATCTGAGGGCAAGTTGAAGCTGGAAATTTCCGGCATAGACAAGCAGGCGCTCAATCTCGCCGGTGCGGCCAGCGGCATGGATTTTGGGACGACGACTTTCAATTGCACCAATGACATCGAATTGAGCAACGGCGGCAAAATGATTTCACTCGCGGGTCGTTTTGATTTGGCAAAGCTACAAGTGAAACAGAAGGAACAAACTTCGCCCACGCTGGATTTGCATGGCGATTATGCAGTGAAAGTGGATCAGGCCGCGTCGTCCGCCGTGTTGCAGACGCTGAACCTTACTGGCACGCAAGACGCGCGCGCTTTGCTGATGGTTGGCTTGTCCAGCCCGATGACCATCGGCTTGGGCGGTTCCAGCAGCGCGGTCGGGGGCGCTTCGCTCAACCTCGTCGTTACCAACCTGAATCTGGCGGATTGGAAAGCCCTCGCCGGCGACGCTGCGCCCGGCGGTGTTCTCAATCTCGTCGTGAAACTGGTTTCGCAAAAGGCCGGCCAGCAACTCGGCTTTCAAGTGGACACGCACCTGGACAATCTCACGACCGGCACCGGCAGCGCCGCGGTCAATCAGGGTAACATTCACGTTCAAGCCGGCGGCAGCGTGGCGGACATGAAGCTGGTGAAGCTCGAAAACTATCAGGTGGATGTCGTGCGCCAGGGGAATCCTCTGGTGAAAGTTTCGGGCAGCGCCACGTTCGACGCCGCCACGCAGGATGCCGATTTGCAAGTGGCGATGCAGACCGCGCTGGCGCAACTGCTCGCGGTTCCCGGAGCTGAGGCAACCGATGGCGCCGTGGGTTTCAAAGGCCACGTCACCAGCAAGCAAAAGAAAATCGGCCTGACCGGTGAACTGACGTTGACACCCACCGATCGTGCGAAAAACACGCTTCAACTCAATGGCGACGTGGATATCGCCCAGGCTGACGCCATTACCGGCAGCATCAAGCTGGCGGCGGAATCGTTGGATTTAACGCGCTATTACGATCTGCTTTCCAGCCTCAAGCCAGCGACGAATGCGCCGCCCGTCGCCAGCAGTCCGAAGCCCGCATCCGACCCGAACAAAGAGCCGGACGCGATGAAATTGCCGCTCAAGAATTTCACGGTGGACCTGAACATCGGCCATCTGTTTTTGCGTGAAGTGGAAATCGCCGGTTGGCAGACGACCGTTCTGATTGACGGCGGCCACGTTGTCGTCAAACCCTGCCAGCTCACGCTCAACGGCGCGCCCATCAAGGCCAAGACGGATTTGAATCTCGGTGTGCCGGGCTACGTTTACGATGTCGCGTTTGATGCCAACGCTATTCCGCTCGCGCCGCTCGTGGATAGTTTTGCGCCGGATCGAAAAGGCCAGATCAAGGGCACGACCAGCCTCGGCGCGCAGGTTAAGGGTGCGGGCGTCACCGGTGCCAGCCTGCAAAAAAACCTGGCCGGCCAGCTCAATTTCGCCACGACCAACATGGATCTTTCCATTGCGAATGTTCGTTCGCCGTTGATCAACTCCGTCATCAACGTCATCGTCGGCCTGCCGGATTTAATCCGCAACCCGGTGGTGGCCCTCGGCAATTTGCTGGGCGGCGGCACGAAGAAGAGCGGTTGGGCGGACGCGCTGACGGCATCGCCGCTGGATGCGATCACGCTGCAGGCCAGCGTGGGCGGAGGCAAGGTGCTGTTGCAATCCACGGAAGTGCGGAGCGCCGCGTTTCAGGCCCTGGCCGCCGGACAGATCGTGCTGGAGGCGAACCTGACCAATTCCACCATCGCCATTCCCGTGCAAGTCACATTAAGCCGTTCGCTGGCCAGCCAGATCAATCTCGTCAGCGCCAGCACGCCGACCAATGCCGTCTATGTCGCGCTGCCGGACTTTCTGAAATTGGAAGGCACGCTTGGCAAGCCGCAGACGAAAATTGACAAGCTCGTGCTGGTCGAAATGGCCGCCAAAACCGGCGGCGGGGTGCTCAAGGGAATCGGCGGGGCCGGCGGCGAGAAGGCCGGTTCCGCGCTCAACGCCATCGGGGGATTGTTTGGTGGCAGCAAATCCACGACCACCAATTCAACGCCGGCAACCAACACATCTCCGGTCGGCGGATTGCTGAAAATGTTCGGCAAATGAATGGGGAAGGTGGAGGGTGAAAATCCAGCCACCGCCATGCGCACCGAACCGTTCAAGATCATCAAAGTGGAGGCGAACGAAGAACTCGCCAGGGTTGGCACATGAACTGTAGCCTTAAATTTGGTGCTTTTTGCCCCTCGCCACCCCTCAAAACCCCGTCGCAAACGGGGAAATGCCCGCGCAAACTGGCTTTTAGCCGTCGCAACTACCCGGAAAGGCGTCGCAACCCGGCGGACATCCGTCGCAAGTCTCCGAACATCCGTCGCAATCAGACGAACACTTGTCACGAGTCGTTGGAAGGGCGTCGCAGGTGGTTGCCTGTGGATTTCTGCTTTTAGATTGCCTCGAACGCGGGGCGGTTTAACTTGTCCATCATTCACATGAAAACTTTCTTAGTATTCGGGCTGGCGGTGCTGGCCGTTTTCCGGGCTTCGGCGCAGGTGGACGTGGAGTTGTCGCTCGATCAGGAACAATTTCTCCCGAGCGAATCGGTGCCGTTGACGGTGAAGATCACGAACCGTTCCGGCCAGCAATTGCATCTGGGCGTGGAGCCGGACTGGTTGACGTTCAGCGTGGAATCCACGGATGGCTTTGTGGTCATCAAAAACGCCGAGGTGCCGGTGGAAGGCGAGTTCGATCTGGAAACGTCGCAGGTGGCGACGAAGCATGTGGATTTGCAGCCGTATTTTTCGATGACCAAGCCGGGGCGCTACAAGGTGATCGCGACGTTGCGCATCAAGGATTGGGCGGCGCAGGTGGCCAGCCTGCCGGAGCGGTTTGATGTGATTTCGGGGGCGTTGCTGTGGCAGCAGGATTTCGGTGTGCCGGATGGGACGAACGCTGCGCCGGAAGTGCGCAAATACACGTTGGAAAAGGCCAACTATCTCAGGGAGCAACTCCGGCTCTACGTGCAGGTCAGTGACGCGGCGCTGTCACGGGTTTATAAAGTATCGGCGCTGGGGCCGATGGTGTCGTTCAGCCATCCCGAGGCGCAGGTGGATCGCTTGAGCCGGTTGAATGTGCTCTGGCAGACGGGCGCGGTGGGATTCAGCTACGCCATCGTGAATCCGAATGGCACGATAGAGCAGCAGGATACCTACGATAATTATTATTCCCGTCCGCGGTTGATGGTGGATGAAAACGGTGGGGTCGTGGTGGTGGGCGGCACCAAACGGCCGAAGGCGTATGAGATGCCCGTCGTTGTGGCGCCGAATCAAATACCGCAGGTGATTCCACCAGCACCGACGACAAATCCGCCGGCCAAAATGAAAAAATAGGGAACCCGATCCACGGGCGGTTCCCGGCTTTACGGGTTTTGGATTGAAGCGGTCAGGGCTTAATTTCCCCTTGCCATTCTTGGCGTTTTCCTTATGCTTCACTCTGCCTGAACGCCGCGTGTGCGGATGTTCGTATGAGGCTGAGAAAAACAGTTAAACCAACAACCTAACCTTTAACCTCCGTTGCCCCGGCAGCGTTCGTTAGTTAGGCAATGGAGTCTTCAAATTCCTTCTGGAACCGAAGCCTCCCGCAGTTCAGACCCGTTAAGTCATTATGTTAACCATGGAAGAAGCCCTGAAATCGGGCACCAAACTCGTCGCTCAAGGCGAGATCGTCACTGGCACCGTCATCGAAGTCCGCGCGAAAGAAGTCCTCGTGGACATCGGCTACAAGAGCGAAGGCATCGTCCCGCTCAATGAATTTCTGGAGCCCGAAGCCGTCAAAGTCGGTCAGGAAATTGACGTGCTCATCGAGAAGCTCGAAAACAAGGAAGGCACCGTCGTCCTCTCGCACGAGAAGGCGGAGTTCAAGAAGAACTGGGAACGCATCCTCTCCATCTGCAACGAGGGCGGCCGCGTCATGGGCAAAGTCAAAGCCGTCGTCAAAGGTGGTCTCATCGTCAATGTCGGTGTCGAGGCGTTCCTGCCGTCGTCCCAGATTGACGTCAACACTCCGAAGAATCTCCAGACCTTCGTCGGCAACAGCTACGAATTCAAGGTCGTCAAAATCAACCAGGAACGCCAGAACATCGTTCTCTCCCGTCGCGAGCTCATCGAAGCCGAACGCAACGAGAAGCGCGGCAAGTTGCTCAGCGAAATGGTCCCCGGCGACATCCGCAAGGGCACGGTCAAGAACATCACCGACTTCGGTGCGTTCATTGACCTCAACGGCCTCGACGGTCTGTTGCACATCACCGACATGAGCTGGGGTCGCCTCGGCCATCCGTCGGAAATCCTCAAGGTCGGTCAGGAACTCGACGTGGTCGTTCTCGACGTGAACAAGGAAAAGGAACGCGTCAGCCTAGGCCTCAAACAGAAGATGGCCAATCCGTGGGACCAGATCGAAACCAAGTTCCCCGTCGGCACCAAGGTCAAAGGCAAGGTCGTCAGCCTCGTGCCTTACGGCGCGTTTGTGCAGCTCGAACCCGGCGTCGAAGGCCTCATCCATGTCACTGAACTGTCCTGGACCAAGCGCGTGGCCAAGCCCAGCGACGTCCTCAAGCAGGATCAGGAAGTCGAAGCCATCGTCCTCGGCATCAACCGCGACGAGCAGAAGATTTCCCTCGGCGTCCGCCAGTTGGAATCCAATCCGTGGGATTCAGCCGACTCCAAATACAAAGTGGGCGAACGCGTCAAAGGCAAGGTCCGCAACCTCACCAGCTACGGTGCGTTTGTCGAACTGGAAGAAGGTATTGACGGCATGGTGCATGTCTCCGACATGTCTTGGACCCGCAAAATCAATCATCCTTCCGAAATGCTCAAGAAGGGCGACGATATCGAAGCCACCGTGCTCGAAGTGGACAAGGGCAGCCAGCGCATCGCGCTCGGCATGAAGCAGCTCGAAATCGACCCGTGGGCCAACATCGAGACCCTCTACAAAGTCGGCGACCTCGTGCAGGGCAAAGTCACCAAGCTCGCCAGCTTCGGCGCGTTTGTCGGCCTGCAGCATGAGATTGACGGCCTCGTCCACATCTCCCAGATCAGCGAAGAGCGCGTGGAAAAGATCAAGAACGTGCTCAAAGTCGGTCAGGATGTCAGCGCCCGCGTCGTGAAAATTGATCGCAACGAACGCCGTATCGGTCTGTCCATCAAGGCGGCCAGCTACAGCGACGAACAGCTCAAGGAAGAGCAGAAGATCCTCGACGCGCTCAAGCCCGGCGAAGACCTCGTGGCACTCCAGCACGCCTTCGACGCCCTCGACGACGTCAAGGTTGCTGAATAATAAGCCCCGGACCAAAATTCAAAACGGCGGACTGGCAACAGTCCGCCGTTTTTTCATTTGGAGATCAGGTTCTTATTTCAAGATCAGCTTCCGAATCATCGTTCGGCTCAGGTTCAGAAAATTGAGGATGACGACGAGGGTATGCATAAATCAGGTAGCCGGAGGAGAAACGAAACAGGAGGAAAAATAAACTGGTCTGGCAATAAACAAGACTGCTGATTTGCCAGTTTTTAGACAGCCAGCGAGGCAGTGCCAAGCCTCAAGCTGTAGGCAGCTTCAACTTTGCCCCCACCGCAATCATGTCGCTGTTCAAACCGTTAACCGACTTGAGGGTTCTAACCGTCGTCTGATGCAGCTTGGCAATCCGGCTCAACGTGTCACCGGGCTTCACCACATAATACGTTTCCGGCCCGCTGATCGCAGGCGAGGTGACCGTTTTCAAGGCTGCCGGGGCGACGACCGGCGGTGCAATAGGCTTGGGTTGCACAGCGACAACGGGTTTTGACGTTGCGACAGCAACTTCTTGAGCCGGCGGCGTTTCCGAAACGGAGGCTGCGGCTGGAGTTTCAATGCTGGCCGACTTGGTGTGTTCACCCATGCACCCGGCAATCAGCAGGGCGACCAGCAGGGCGGCGAAAGCGGCCACCGAGCCAACGACGGCTTTTTTGAACCGTTCCTGACGCCGTTGCTCGAGGTTGCGTTGCAGACAGGTCGGAATTTGAAATGGATTCGCGGTTTTCATATGTTTTTATATGCTCCGCGCAACATTTAGCAGGTCGTGTGCCAGCGGCTGAAACCAATTTTGAATACCTCGCCAAGGACGTGTAATTATGCTTCCGCTGCCAAGGAAAACAACGAGCGGTGACGATAATGGAGAATCTTGAATTCCGGCTCGTCGCGAATTGTTTCCACCAAATCAAACTTGTCTTCAAACACAGGAAAAAACGCGTCGCCTCCCTCCACCTCGCGCTTTACCAGCGTCAGGTAAAGATCCGAGCAGAACGGCAGCGCTTGCTCGTAAATCTGCGCGCCACCCGCGATGAAAAATTCCAGCGGCGAACTCGCGGGGTCGAGTTTCAGGAAATCCTTGATGATGCGTAAATCCACCGCCGCCGCACCGCCGACCTTGGGTAGTTCGAACTGATGCGGCCGGTCGGGCAGATGCGTTTTGCCGCGCCCCACCCACGCCTTGCCAAACGTTTCCGGAAAATCCCGCTGCAACTTCCCGGGATGCCGGCTCAGGACGATGTTGATGCGGTTAGGCAGTGGCTTGCCGAGACTCTCGAACGTCTTGCGCCCCATGATCACCACGTTGCCGGACGTCATCTGTTTAAACCACTTGAAATCCTCCGGCAGATGCCAGGGAATCTTATTCCCCGCACCGATCACGCGGTTCAATGACATCGCGGCGATGGCCTTGAAGTGTTTCATGTTGTTGTCCGCAGATTACGCCGATTTTCGCAGAGAATAAATCTTATCTGCGTTAATCCGCGTAATCTGCGGGGAAATCACACCGCAATCGGTGCCTTGATGCCCGGATGCGGGTCGTAGCCTTCCAGCGTGAAATCCTCGAACTGGAAATCGTGGATGTTCTTCACCGCCGGATTCAGCTTCATCTGCGGCAGCGGACGCGGCTCGCGCGAAAGCTGGAGCTTGGCCTGCTCCAGATGATTCGCGTAGAGATGCAGGTCGCCGAAGGTGTGGACGAAATCGCCCGGCTTCAGGTCGCACACCTGCGCCACCATGCGCGTAAGGAGCGCGTAGCTGGCGATGTTGAACGGCACGCCGAGAAAAAGGTCCGCGCTGCGTTGATAAAGCTGGCAGCTCAGCTCGCCGTCCTGCACGAAGAATTGAAACATTGTGTGGCACGGCGGCAACGCCATCGTCTCGATCTCGCCGGGATTCCACGCGCTGACGATAAGCCGGCGCGAATCGGGATTCTTTTTGATCTGCGCGATGACGCCGTCAATCTGGTTGATGCTGCGGCCGTCTGCCGTGCGCCAGTCGCACCATTGCGCGCCATAAACGCGGCCGAGATCGCCGGTCTCCTTGTTCGCCCATTCATCCCAGATGGTCACGCCGCGTTCCTGGAGCCAGCGGACGTTCGTCTCGCCGCGCAGGAACCAGAGCAATTCGTAGATGATGGACTTGAGATGCAGCTTCTTCGTGGTGAGAACTGGGAAACCGTTGCGTAAATCAAACCGTGCCTGCGCGCCGAAAACAGAATAAGTGCCGGTGCCCGTGCGGTCAGCCTTGAACTTGCCGTGAGCGAGGACGTGCCGGAGTAAATCGTGATACTGAATCATTGCGGCGAAAAGTTAACCAAGAAATTTGGGAAAGCGCGAAGAGAATTTGGACACGAATTTCACCAATTAACTCGAATTCAACCGGTGAAAATGAGTGTAATTCGTGTCAAAAGTTTGCCACATTGTGACCGCCATGCGCATTCTCGCCCTTGATCACGGAACCAAACGGATTGGCGTCGCTGTCAGCGACGAAACCAAGACCTTTGCCCAGCCGCTGGAATACATTCTGGCCGAGCCGTTCGCGGATCTTCTGGAACGCCTCAAGAAGATTCTCGCGGAGAAGGAAGTGGATTTCATCCTCATCGGCATGCCGCGCAACATGGACGGCAGCTACGGTCCGGCGGCGCAAAAGGTTGAGGTGTTTGTTGCCGCGCTGAAAACCGCCATCACCATTCCCATCAAAACGTGGGACGAGCGCCTGACCTCGACCATGGCCAACCGGGCGATGATCCAAGGCGGCGTGCGACGGAAGAAGCGGAGGGAAAAGGTGGACGCTATGGCTGCCGCCATCTTGCTGCAAAGCTACCTGGACATGGGACAATGATTTTTCAACCACGGATGGACGCGGATAAACACAGATGGAGAATTAGATTTTTGGCCGGTGGGGCGAGCGTCCTCGCGAGCCGCTTATGCCTTGATACGCCTTTTTCCGCAAACCGCTCGCGAGGAAGTTTGCCCTGCCGGCAATTATCTTATGCGTGTTTATCGGTGTCCATCCGTGGTTAATTTTTTGTGGAAGAACTAAAATTCAAACTCGTCATCGCCTACGACGGCTCAGCTTATCAAGGCTGGCAGGTGCAGAAGATCGGCACCGGCGTGCAGGAGAAAGTCGAGGGCGTGTTGGCGCGCTATTTCCCAAGCAAGCCGCGTTTGCACAGTTCCAGCCGCACGGACACCGGCGTCCACGCGCTGGGCATGGTGGCGCATTTTGAGATTCCCTCCGCGGAACTCAAGATGCCCATCAAGCGACTGGCGATCGCGCTGAACGCTTTTCTGCCCGATGACATACGCGTGTTTTCAGCGGTGCGTGTGCCGGCAACGTTTCATGCGCGTTTTCACGCCACCGGCAAGCAGTATCGCTATTCCATCTGGAATCATCATGCGATGAATCCGTTGCTGCTTGGTCGGGCGTGGCATGTGCCGCGTCAGCTGGACTTCGCCAAAATGCGCGCGGCGGCGAAACTCTTTGTCGGGAAGCACGATTTTAAATCCTTCGCCGCGAACCATCCCTACGCGATGGCCAGCACCGTCCGCACGCTGACGCGTTGCGACGTAAAAAAATCCGGCATGAACGTCACCGTGACCATCGAGGGCGACGGCTTTCTCTATAAAATGTGCCGGGGCATCGTCGGCACGCTGGTGCAGGTGGGTTATGGAAAATTTACGCCGGATGACGTCAAGGCCATGTTCGCCAAAACCAATCGCACCGCCGCAGGCATGAGCGCCCCGGCGCATGGATTGGTGTTGTGGAAAGTTTTTTATGGAAAATCTCGTAGGAGCCGCCGTGAAGAGGCTCATAATATAGAATGAGACTCGTTACCTCGTCTCCTACCAAGAAACCGCATGAACATCGTTCTCGTTGAACCGGAAATTCCACCGAATACGGGCAACGTGGCGCGGTTGTGCGCGGCCACGAAGTCTAGGCTGCACCTCATCGAGCCGTTCGGCTTCAAACTCGACGACGCGCAGCTCAAGCGCGCGGGCATGGATTACTGGCAGCAGGTGGAGTGGCACCGCTGGAAAAACTGGGCGGCGTTCGTGGAAAAAGTTCCGGCGAGCGCACGGCTGTGGTTCGTGGAGTCGAATGGCCCGAAACGCTACGACGAGGTGAAATTTTCGGCGGATGATTATCTGGTGTTCGGCCGCGAGACAGCGGGTTTGCCAAAGCAACTTTTGGAACAGCACCGTGAGAGCTGGTTGCGCATCCCGATGTTCAACGCGAAATCACGCTCGCTGAATCTCTCGAATTGCGTGGCGCTGGTGCTGTTCGAGGCTCTGCGGCAGCAGGGGTTTAGCGGCGAGATTGGCTAACACCTCTGGGGTCGTTCATTCCACGCTGACGATTTTCGCCGCGCGCTTCTCACTCCCGATTTTCAATTGCGGTTGATCGCCCGCTTTTTTGCCGACGAGCTGCTCGCCAAGCGGTGACTGCGGCGTGATGACGAGGATTTCCTTTTTGTCATGGATTACCTCGGTGCCACCGGCACGCGGGCCAAGGAAGTAAAAAGATTTTTCGCCTAATTGCTCCAGTTCCACCAGCGCGCCGATGTTGATGGTGTCGCCGTTTGCAAACTTGCGCACAGTGAGCTTTTGATATTCGGCGATAGCGGCTTCGAGTTCCGCCGCCTGCTTGGACTGGCCGCGGGCTAGATATGAGGCTTCCAGGCCGCGCGTGTCATATTTATTCTCGGCCTTGTTGGATTCATGCGTGGCTTCGGCGCGGGAAAATTGCGCGGCGCGGTGATACACCTCCAGCTCGCTGACGAGCTTGGCGGTGATCTTCTGGATGATGGCGCGTTTGTTCATTTAATTAAATTTCACCTCGGAGGCGCAGTGCTGGATTTACCGCTGTGGGTTCACGATTGATCTTTGGCCTTACGGTTCGCGGCTTCCACTTCATGGGCCTTGAAGGTTTTACAATACTGACTGGAGGTCTCGACGGGCAGTTTATTTTCGATGTCCACGTCGTTGGCGCTGGTTTGCTTGCCCCAGGAAAAGACCTTTTCAAAATACGGCAGCCAGCGGCTGTGCTTGATCTGTTCAAGAAAATAGACTTCGTGCTCCTTTTCCTTGATGCCCATCTCGTAAAGAATTTTATCGTGTTCCCGGATGCCGAGCGCGTGAAAATATTTCATCATGACGAAATATTCGCAGACGTTGCCGCTCTCCAGCTTGCCGGCGAAGAAATACGGCATGAACCAGCCGATCACATAACAGCTTGCGGAAATGAACCGGCCGATGACGTGAAACTTAACCTCGTAAAACCGCGAGATGGGGATGTCATACTGCCGCATGATGGCGAGCACGTTCCGGCGATGATCCCATTCGTCGTTTTCAATTTGCTTCACCGCGACCTTGGCGGCTGGGTCTTTCAGCGACTTCGCGTGGCCGATGTAGGCGAACGCCGCGGCCTTCTCCGCCGAGTAGGCTCTTTGCAGCAGTTCAACGAGCGCTGGATGTTTTAGTTTCACAAGGTTGGCTTCAGCCACCGCCAAAGCTTAAAGATATTTCCTAAGAATCGGCTTCAACTCGGCCACGGTTTTCTTTGGCCAGAATTTTTTATCCGTGAGGAAGGCGTTCTTAAGCGCGGAGTGGGCTTTCCAATTCGGTTCCGCCGGAATCTGTGCGATGGCCTGGGCAACGACTTTTTTCGCCGTGTCGGCATTGCGATGGAGATTGGCGATGATCATTTCGAGCGTGACGTGTTCCTCTTCCTTCCAGCAATCGTAGTCGGTCGCCATCGCGAGCGTGGCATAGGCGATCTCGGCTTCGCGGGCGCACTTGGCCTCGCCGAGATTGGTCATGCCGATGACGTCGTAGCCGGCACCGTGGTTGGCGAGGGATTCGGCGCGGGTGCTGAACGCCGGGCCTTCCATGCAAACGTAAGTGCCGCCATCGTGGGCGCGAACCTTGGCGGCCTTGGCGGTGCGGAAGAGAATCTGCCGGAGTTCCTCGCTGATCGGCGCGGCGAAGGCAACATGCGCCACGATGCCGCGTCCGAAGAACGTGTGGTTGGCGGACTGCTTGGTGCGGTCGAGGAACTGGTCAATGACGACGATGTCGCACGGCCGGTATTTTTCCTGCAACGAACCGACGGCGCTGACGCTGATGATCCATTGCACGCCGAGTTTTTTCATGGCCCAGATGTTGGCGCGATGATTCAGTTCGCTCGGGAGGATGCGATGACCGCGTCCGTGGCGCGGGAGAAATACGACGTCGCGTCCGGAAAGCTTGCCGGTGAGCAGGTCATCAGAGGTTTTGCCAAATGGCGTTTTGACCTTCACCCATTTTTGATTGGTGAAGCCTTCAATGTTGTAAAGTCCGGTGCCGCCGATGATGCCGATACGATGTTTTGACATGAGGGGTTTTTTTACCACGAAACACGCGAAACACACGAAAATAAAAACCGGATTGGGTGGCTGGCTGCGTTTTCTCGATTGGCGTTCGCAAGGGGATTGGATTATTCTGCGCGCATGGAACTCTTTAATAAAATTCTCAAGGCGGCCGTTGATGGTCACGCTTCGGATATTCACATCAAGGTTGGCACGCCGGTCATTTTCCGCATCAGTCGCGAGCTGATTTCGATCGATTGTCCCGTGCCCACCGAGCAGTGGATGAACAACGTCATTGATAAAATGACCCCGCCGCACATGAAGAAAAAGCTGGAGGAAGACCGGGAGGTGGATTTTTCCTACAACGTGGCCGGGATGGGACGCTTCCGCACCAATGTGTTCCAGCAGCGCGGCACCTGGGCGCTGGCCATGCGCCATGTGAAAGCCACCGTGCCGAGCTTTGAGCAGTTGGGATTATTGGAGCAGATCAAGACGCTGGGCGAATCTCCGCGCGGCATTGTCGTGGTGGCCGGCTCGACCGGCTCCGGCAAGTCCACCACGCTGGCGGCGATGATCGAACACGTAAACGCCAATTTCAAAAAGCATATCGTCACGTTGGAGGACCCGATTGAATACGTCTTTGAAGACAACCAGTCGGTCATCGAACAGCGCGAGATCGGGTTGGACACCGCGAGTTTCCATGGCGCATTGAAACACGTTTTGCGTCAGGACCCGGACATCATCATGCTCGGCGAAATGCGCGACGCGGTCACCGTCACTGCTGCAATGAGCGCGGCGGACACCGGGCACTTGGTTTTTTCCACGTTGCACACGACCACGGCGGCCCAGTCGGTCACGCGCATTATGGATTTCTTCAAGGCGGATGACCGGGAGCAGGTTCGCCGTCAATTGGCCAGTTGTTTGCGGGGCGTGGTCTGCCAGCGCATGGTGCCGACCGTGGACGGCAAGATGACGCCGGCGTTGGAAATCATGATTAATTCGCCGCTGATCCGAAAAATGCTGGAAGACAACCGGCTGGAAAAATTGACCGCTGCGATTGAAACCGGCGTGGATGACGGCATGTGCACGTTCAACCAGTCTTTGTTCAACCTCGTCAAAGCCGGGCGCATCACCGAGAAGGAAGCTTTGGCCAAAGCCTCGAATCCGCAGGCCTTGGAGATGAATTTCAAGGGCATCTTCCTCAACGAAGGTGGTCGCATTGTCGGTTAAAACCATTTGCCCACAGAATTACCCGGTTGACTAATCATCAACCGGGTTTATCGTTTTTAGGCATGTGGGTTTCGAAGAAAACAGACTACGCTTTACGCGCTTTATTCACGCTGGTGGATCACTATGGCGGCGTGCCCATTCCCATTCGCGAACTCGCCCGACGCAATGACGTGCCGAAGCGTTTTCTTGAACAGATCATGCTCGATCTCAAGACGCAGGGCTGGGTGGACAGCGTGGCGGGAATTCGTGGCGGCTATATCCTGGCTCGGAATCCTGAAAAAATCATGATGGGCGAAGTGGTGCGTCATTTCGACGGTATTGTGGCCCCGATTGGCTGTGTTTCCGTGGCGCGTTATGAACGCTGTTCCCAAGAACCGGTCTGCCGATTCCGGCGGGTTTTTTTGGATGTGCGCAATTATGTGGCCGGCGTGATGGATCGTTCTTCGTTGGCGGATGTGGCCATGCGCACGCCGGTCTCCAAGCAGGAAGTTTCTGGCGATTTCATGGGCGGCGAGGGGATCTGAAAATAAATTCATGCAGTTAGTTGACTTTTTTTCCTGCTCCAACCATAATAACGACAATACAAGTCGCTATTAAGGATGGCTGTTCCGCCGGTTATGGCTGAAGAATTGAGCCTCTGATAACTGAGTCAACGTCGGATTTTTATTTCGGCTTAATAACGACTAATAATGTCGCAATTAAAAGCGGCAAAAGCCAAATGTAAAACCGTAAGCGTAATGAAGACAAAGCAAATCAAGCAGTTGGTCCTGACTGCCGTCACGGGAGCGCAACTGACGCTATCGGCACTGGCTGCAGATGATGCCGCCACCGGCACGAACGGAGCGGCACAAGTGGAGGTTTCCGCCTTCGCGGCGGATGGTTCTGGTGGCAATTTATCAGACGCCGCTGAAATCAAACTGCTGAAACAGCAGCTTCAGGTGCTCATCGAAAAGGTGAACGCCTTGGAGCAGCAGCGCGCCACACCGCAGCAATCGGCGACCATCCAGGATTTGGATCAGCGGATCAAGATTCTCGCACGCCAGCGCGAACTCGATCAAGAGTCAGCCGCCGCGCTGGCCAAAACGCAGCCGAAACTATCCGTTGGCTCCGGCGGCTTGACGGCGAGTTCGGCGGACACGAATTTCGTCTTTAGCCTGAAGGGCGTGATGCAGGTGGACAGCCGGACCTTCTTTGGCGATACCGCTGTCCGCAGCAACGACGGCTTCCTCCTCCGTCGTGCCCGGCCGATTTTTCAAGGCACGCTCTATCGCGATTTTGATTTCCGGTTCACGCCCGATTTTGGCGGATCGTCAGTGCAGATCTACGACGCCTACGGCAACTATCGTTACGAGTCGTGGCTGCAATTGCGCGCCGGCAAATTCAAGACACCGGAAGGTTTGGAGCAGTTGCAGGAGGACATCAACACTTCGTTCAATGAGCGCTCGCTGGTCACGGACCTCGTCCCGAACCGCGATGTCGGCCTGCAATTGTGGGGCCTCATCAATGACGGGGTGTTGACCTATGCGGCAGGTGTCTTCAATGGCGTGGGCGATGCCCGGAATTCCAGCAATTCATCGTTTGAAAACAATGTCGAGTTCGCCGGCCGCCTGTTCGTGCAGCCTTTCAAGAAATCGGACATCGCCGCTTTGCAAAACTTTGGTTTCGGCGTCGCGGGAACGACGGAGCATGATGCAGGAACTGCAAGCGCTTTGCCCTCGACCACCGGCGGCGTTTTGCCGGGATACACGACGGACGGCCAACAACAGTTCTTCGCCTACAATCCCACCGCTGGTGTGGTTTTGGCGAACGGCCAGCACTGGCGTCTTTCGCCGCAGAGCTATTATTACTACGGGCCGTTCAGCCTGTTGAGTGAATACGCCATCTCGGATCAGGCCGTCAGCAAGGGGGCGGCGAAGGCGGATTTGCAGAACACGGCCTGGCAGATTTCCGGTGGCTGGGTGCTGACGGGTGAAAACGCCTCGTTCAATGGCGTTACGCCGCTGCATCCATTCAATCCGCGTGGCGGCCAATGGGGCGCGTTCCAAATCGTGGCGCGTTACGCCGAATTGAATATTGACGACGATGCTTTCCCGGTGTTTTCCAATCCCGACACGTCCGCCTCCGCCGCCAAGGCGTGGTCGGCGGGCTTGAACTGGTATCTCAACAGGAACATCCGTTTCAACACGAGCTATTCGCATACGACGTTCACCGGCGGCGGCGGGGCAGGGGCGGCCGCTCCTGCCACGGTGACGCGTCAATCCGAGCACGTTCTCTTCACCCGTATCCAACTCGCATTTTAACCGTCACCAGAACATTATTTGATCCATGAAAGCCTTTTTAAACTTTCTCCTCGCCACCGTCGTTGTCGCTTCCGCCGGTGCCAAAGAAATCAAGCTCCTCAACGTTTCCTACGATCCGACGCGCGAGCTTTACACGGAATACAACGCCGCGTTCGCCAAATACTGGCAGGCGAAAACCGGCGACAGCGTGAATGTCTCGCAGTCACACGGCGGCTCCGGCAAGCAGGCGCAATCTGTCATCAATGGCCTCGAAGGCGACGTCGTGACACTGGCGCTGGCCTACGACATTGATGCGATCGCCACGCAGGCAAAGTTGCTGCCGGCCGACTGGCAGAAGCGTTTGCCGAACAACAGCACGCCCTACACTTCGACGATTGTTTTCCTCGTCCGCAAAGGCAATCCGAAAGGCATCAAAGACTGGGACGACGTCGTGAAAAAAGGCGTGAGCGTGATCACGTCCAACCCCAAGACTTCCGGCGGTGCGCGTTGGGCGTATCTTGCGGCCTACGCTTACGCGTTGGAAAAGAACAATCACGACGACGCGAAGGCGAAGGAGTTCATCAAGTTGCTCTACAAAAACGTCCCCGTGCTCGACACTGGCGCGCGCGGTTCGACCGTCACGTTCGCCCAGCGCCAGATCGGCGACGTGCTGCTCACATGGGAAAACGAGGCGCACCTCGCGTTGAAGGAATTCGGCGCGGACAAGTTTGACATCGTCACGCCCTCGTTGAGCATCCTCGCCGAGCCGCCCGTGGCGGTGGTGGACAAAAATACCAAGCGCCACAAGACCGCCGAGATCGCGAATGAGTATTTAAAATATCTCTACTCCGATGAGGGTCAGGAAATCGCGGCGAAGAATTTTTATCGTCCGCGCAACGAAGCTGTCGCCGCGAAATACGCCGCGAATTTCAATGCCGTGAAACTCGTAACCGTCGATCAGGAATTCGGCGGCTGGGCGAAGGCGCAGAAGACGCACTTTGCCGACGGCGGGACGTTTGACCTGATCTTCCATCCCTAAAACGCGTTTGTGGTTCCTCCGATGAGGGCGGCGGTTTGTCAAGCCGCCGCCCCTCACGGGAAACCGAAACCAACCAAAAATTAAATTATGACCATCGCTGCTCCTTTAAGAATCGTCAACCAGCCCGTGCGCCGGTCGCGTCGCGATCTCGCCGAACTGCTGGCCCCTCTCGAAAAAATCGCCGAGACTTCGCCCAATCTTGTAGCGAACCACGAAGCGCGTTTTGCTGTGGCAAGCGGGGAATACGTTCTGCCGCGCTATCTCTTCGTCGGGCCGCGCGGTGGCGACGTGCCGATCCGCATCGGCATCTTTGCCGGCATCCATGGCGACGAACCGGAAGGCGTTCATGCGCTCATCCAGTTCGTCAAACTGCTGGAAGCGAAGTCCGAACTCGCCACTGGTTACTATCTTTCGATTTATCCCGTTTGCAATCCGACCGGCTTTGAAGACAACACGCGTCATTCCCGCGCCGGCAAGGATTTGAACCGCGAGTTTTGGCGCAATTCCGCCGAACCGGAAGTGCGGTTGTTGCAGGCCGAGCTGATTTCGCGTTCGTTTCAAGGCATCATCTCGCTGCATACCGACGACACGAGCGCCGGCTTTTACGGCTTCGCCCACGGCGCGACGCTGACCAAGAGTCTGATTGAACCCGCGCTGGCGGCGGCGGAACAATTTCTCCCGCGCGACGAACGGCCGGTGATTGACGGCTTCAATGCCCGCAACGGCGTCATCCGCGAGAGCTACGAAGGCATCTTGAACGCGCCACCGCGCGTGCGTCCGCGTCCGTTCGAGATCATTTTGGAGACGCCGTCCGCGCCGTCGGAATTCCACAAGCAATCGGCGTTTGTGGCCGCGTTGCAGACCATTTTGCTGGAATACCACAAGTTCATTGCCTACGCTCCCAACCTCTAAATCGTGGCCTCCCAAAAAATTCGCACCAAAAGAATCCGCGTGCTGCCCGGTTTCAGGCTGACGCTCGGCTTCACGCTTTTTTATCTCGGCCTCATCGTGCTGATCCCGCTGGCGGCGGTGTTTTGGAAAACCAGCACGCTGACCTGGCCGGAATTCTGGCAGACCATCACGATGCCCACGGCGATGGCCTCGTATCGCCTGACGTTTGGGGCGTCGTTCTGTGCCGCGCTGGTGAATGTGGTTTTCGGCCTCATCGTCGCGTGGGTGCTGGTGCGCTACGAATTTTTCGGCAAGAAAATCGTGGATGCGTTGGTGGACTTGCCATTCGCGCTGCCGACCGCCGTTGCGGGCATCACACTCGCGACGTTGTATTCGCAGAATGGCTGGATCGGTCAACTACTCACGCCGCTGGGCATCAAGATCGCCAATACGCAAACCGGCATTTTCATCGCGCTCACGTTCATCGGCCTGCCGTTCATCGTGCGGACCGTGCAGCCAATTCTCGAAGATCTTGACCCGGAACTCGAAGAAGCCGCCTCCAGTCTCGGCGCGAACCGCTGGCAAATTTTCTGGCGCGTGATTTTGCCGATGCTCGCGCCCGCGCTGCTCACGGGCTTCGCTCTGGCGTTTGCCCGCGCACTGGGCGAATACGGCTCGGTCATTTTCATCGCCGGCAACATCCCGATGCAGACGCAGATCACGCCGGTCATCATCATGGGCGAACTCGACATGTTTGATTACGCCAAGGCCACGGCCATCGCCGTCGTGATGCTCGTCGTCTCCTTCGTGTTGCTGCTCGCCATCAATGTCCTGCAATGGTGGGCCAACCGCCACAACACCACGAGCCTCGCATGACGACAGCAGCCACAACATTGCAGGCGCCGCATTCCGCTGCGCATCGCCGCACGACGGCCGAGCCGCCGGCTGTGCGCCGCTTGCTCATTGGCGTGGCACTGACGTTTTTGGGTTTGTTCTTGTTCCTGCCGCTGGTGTTTGTGTTCACGCAGGCGTTTGCCAAGGGCGTCGGCTTTTATTTTGAAACTTTGCGTGATCCAAACGCCTGGAGCGCCATCAAGCTGACCTTCATCGCTGCCGCGATTGCCGTGCCGTTGAACTGTGTGTTCGGTGTTTGCGCGGCGTGGGCCATAGCCAAGTTCGATTTCCCGGGGAAAAATATTTTACTCACGCTGATTGACCTGCCGTTCTCGGTTTCGCCGGTGATCGCCGGTTTGATTTATGTTCTCGTCTTCGGCGCGCAAGGCTGGCTGGGACTTTACCTGAACGCGGATAATCCAACTTTCCCGTGGCTGGCGAATTGGCTGAATGATCACAACATCAAAATCATTTTCGCCGTGCCGGGTATCGTGCTGGCGACGATTTTTGTCACGGTTCCATTTGTCGCACGTGAGCTGATTCCGCTCATGCAGGCGCAAGGCCGCAGCGAAGAGGAAGCCGCGCGCGTTCTCGGTGCGAGCGGCTGGCAAACGTTCTGGCGCGTGACGCTGCCCAACATCAAGTGGGGGCTGCTCTACGGCGTGATTCTGTGCAATGCCCGCGCGATGGGCGAATTCGGCGCGGTATCCGTGGTCAGCGGCAAAATTCGCGGGCAGACGAATACCATTCCGCTCCATATCGAGGCGTTGTATGATGACTACAATTTCACCGGTGCCTTTGCGGTGGCGTCGTTGCTGGCGTTTCTCGCGCTGGTCACGCTGGGACTGAAGACGTGGGTGGAACACAAGAATGCCGCGCTGAACGAAACGGAAATTTTCAAATGAGTGTCGAAGTCAAAAATGTCACGAAAAAGTTCGGGAGCTTCACCGCGCTCGACAACGTGAGCCTCAAGGTCGAGTCGGGTGAACTCGTCGCGTTGCTCGGTCCGTCCGGTTCCGGCAAGACGACGCTGCTTCGCACCATCGCCGGGCTGGAATTTCCCGACAACACCGGCGAGGCGCAGGTTTTATTTTACGGCGAGGATGTGACCTCCATTCCCGCGAGCGAGCGCAAGGCCGGTTTTGCCTTTCAGCATTACGCGCTGTTCCGGCACATGAGCGTGTTTGAAAACATTGCCTTCGGTCTGCGCGTGCGCCCGAAGACGACACGTCCGCCGGAAGCCGAAATCCGCAAACGCGTCGAAAAATTGCTGCATCTCATCCAACTTGAACCGCAGGCGAAGCGTTTTCCTTCCCAGCTTTCCGGCGGCCAACGCCAGCGCGTCGCGCTGGCCCGCGCGCTCGCGGTGGAGCCGAAAGTCCTTTTGCTCGACGAACCATTCGGCGCGCTGGACGCGAAAGTGCGCAAGGAGCTCCGCCGCTGGTTGCGCCAGTTGCATGATGAAATTCATGTCACGACTTTGTTCGTGACGCATGATCAAGAAGAGGCGTTGGAAGTTTCCGACCGCGTGGCGATCTTGCGCGACGGCCGTATCGAACAAATCGGCACGCCAGAGGAAATTTACGACAAGCCCGCATCGCCGTTCGTCTATGACTTTCTCGGGAACGTGAATCTTTTCAGCGGCCGCGTGAAGGATGGGGCAGTGGTCATCGGCGGAACGGAGTTTTCCGCGCCGGACGCCGCGGGGGAACAGGATTCCGAGGCCGTCGCGTTCGTGCGCCCGCATGACATCCGCGTGACGCGAAATGCGACCGGACCGGCGCTGGCGGCGCTGGTGGTGCGTTCCAATGCCGCCGGGCCGGTGGCGAACCTGGAGTTGAAACGGCTGGACAGCGGCGAGCAATTCACCGTGCAGTTGAGCAAGGAACTGTTTCAGGAATTGTCGCCCAAGGCCGGCGAGCAAGTTTTTGTGGAACTGAAGAACGTCCGGATTTTTGCCGACGATTATTCGATTTGAACTTTGTTTGACTCTGTCGCGGGCTTGCCTATCGTTTCGCGCATGGCCGACAAACATTACCGCTCTTTGGTTAAAGCCGTCTCGTGGCGCGTCACCGGCAGCGTGGATACCATGCTCATTACCTACCTGATCACCGGCAAATGGACGTTTGCGCTGGCGATCAGCGGTGTTGAATTATTTACCAAAATCGGACTGTTCTATGTTCACGAGCGGGTTTGGGACGGGCTCTCGTTCGGCCGCGTGAAAGAAGCTAAAAAGGACCGGCCGAATTTCGAAATTTGAAGGATGGGGTGGCCAACGGGACTCGAACCCGCAACAGCAAGCTCCACAAGCTTGGACTCTACCATTGAGCTATGGCCACCAACCAAAGGGAGGTCACAATAGATTTTTTGCGCCGCCTAGTCAAGTTTTCCGCCAGAACGAAACAGGTCGGTTCAAGCCGTTGCAGGTGGGGCTAGCGTCCTCGCGAGCCGCGAATCAACTGACATGATGCCACGAACAGCTCGTCAGGAGCCTCGCCCCGCCAAGCAATCTTACAGTTTCGCCGCCACGAACTGCGCCAGCTTCTGCGCATCGGCGTTGAAGGCGCGGATGCCCTCGGATGTCTTTTCCGTGGCCATGGCGTTCTCGTTGAACAGCCAGCGGAACTTCTTCTCGTCCAGCGGCAGTTTCTCGATCTTGGATTCGCGGGCGATTTCGGGACTCAGCCTGCGGGTGAGCGGCGCGGTGCTCTTCTGCAATTCCGCCAGCAGGTTCGGGCTGATGGTCAGCAGGTCGCAGCCGGCAAGCTCCTGGATTTCGCCGACGTTGCGGAAGCTCGCACCCATGACTTCGGTCGTGTAGCCAAACTTCTTGTAGTAGCCGTAGATTTCCTTGACGGAAATGACGCCAGGATCTTCAGCGGGCGCGAAATCGCGTTTCTCTTTCGCCTTATACCAATCCATGATGCGGCCGACGAACGGCGAGATGAGCTTGATCTTGGCTTCGGCGCAGGCAACGGCTTGCGGGAGCGAGAAGAGCAAGGTGAGATTGCAGTTGATGCCTTCGCGCTGGAGGATTTCGCCGGCGCGGATGCCTTCCCAAGTGGAGGCGATCTTGATGAGGATGCGTTCGCGCGGAATGCCGGCAGCTTCGTAAAGCTTGATGAACAGGCGGCCCTTGGCGGCAAGCGCCTCGGCGTCGAAGGACAGATCGGCATCGGTCTCGGTGGAAACGCGACCGGGAACGATCTTCAAAATTTCCAAGCCGAACAAGACCGTCAGGTCGTCGAGCACGCGATGGAGCAATTCCTTGCCGCCGGCCTTGGCCTTGTTGTCGGCGATGGCCTTGTCCACGAGGAATTGATACTCCGGCATCTGCGCGGCCTTGAGGATAAGCGAGGGATTCGTGGTGGCGTCGCGCGGGGCGAATTGCTTCAGCGAGGCAAAATCGCCGGTGTCGGCGACGACGGTGGTGAACTGCTTGAGTTGGTCGAGTTGGGTGCTCATGGTTTAAATTAGTTCGTAACTGCGTCCAAAATACGCTGATGGCAGGTATTGGCAATTCCTTTGCGTAGAATCTCGTCTCGAAAATTTAATCGGAATGGCGAATCCCGTTCATAGCTGGGTTATAGCCGCCACCGCCATGAAATTACTTTTGGCCGCGCGGCAATTTGTTTAGCTTCCCCGCGTGCCAAACGAAACGCCGCGCATCTTGATTGTGGACGACGATCCCGGCCAGCGCAGCCTGCTGGAGTCGTTCCTGCGCGGCCAGGGCTTTGAGACCGTCCTTGCCGAATCCGGAGAACGTGCCCTCGAACGGCTGCCGGCCGGCAAGTTTTCCATGATGATTTCCGATGTGCGGATGCCCGGGCTTTCCGGCCTCGAAACGCTCCGCCGCGTCCGCCAGGATTTCCCCACGCTGCCCGTGCTGCTCGTCACCGCCTACGCCGACATCCGCGACGCCGTGGTCGCCATGCGCGACGGCGCGCTGAATTACCTCGCCAAGCCGATTGACCTCGACGAACTCCTCGCCACCGTTCATCAAGCCACCGGCCTCGCGCCCGCCGCGACTTTGCAGCTTGGTGCGGAAAAATCCCTGCCGCCGAACGTCATCGCCAAAAGTCCGCTGACGGTGGCGCTGTTCCAACAAGTCGCCCTTATCGCGCCGTCCGAAGCGCGCGTGTTCGTCACCGGTGAAAGCGGCACCGGCAAGGAGGTCGTTGCCGACGTTCTCCATACCTGGAGCGCCCGCGCCACCGGCAAGATCATCAAGGTCAACTGCGCCGCCATTCCCGAAACGCTGCTCGAAAGCGAATTGTTTGGCCACGAGAAGGGCGCGTTCACCGGCGCGAGCGCGATGCGTATCGGGCGGTTTGAAGAGGCGGATGGCGGCACTATTTTTCTGGATGAGATCGCCGAGATGTCATCGCCGTTGCAGGCGAAACTGCTGCGCGTGATGCAGGACGGAAAATTTCAGCGCGTCGGCTCCAATCGCGAAATCCACACCAACGCCCGCATCATCGCCGCGAGCAACCGCGACCTCGAAGCCGAGGTGAAGGCCGGACGTTTCCGCGAGGATCTGTATTACCGGCTGAACGTCGTCGAGCTGAACCTCCCGCCGTTGCGCGAGCGCCGCGAAGATATTTTACCGCTGGCGAACCTGTTCGTCACGGAATTCACCCGGAACCGCGCGCGATTGGCCGAGGCGACCGCCGATTGCTTGCGAAATTATTCCTGGCCCGGCAACGTGCGCGAACTGCGCAACGCCATCGAACGCGCCGCGCTGCTGTCGCAAAGTGAATTGATCCTGCCCGACCATCTGCCGGCCAAACTGCGCGAGGCCGCGAAATCCGCCGCCCCGGCGCTGACGGCGGACACGCAGACGATGGATGAGATCGAAAGGCACGCGATTCTCGCCGCTCTCAAACAGCACAAGTCCAACCGCACCGAGACCGCGAAGGCGCTGGGCATCAGCCGCCGCGCGCTGCTCTACAAATTGCAGCGCCTCCGCCAGCAGGGTTTTCAGTTCGAATAGGCCACAGATGGGCACAGATGAAACACAGATGCAGAATTCCACGCGACGTTTTTTAATCTGTGTTTCATCTGTGAAAATCTGTGGCTAAAACAGTTCCCGCTTCATTTCATTTACAAGCCGGCGGCGGGCGGGCAGGATGAGGTTATGGCACTCAAACTTCGGCAAGGTCAGATCTGGAAAAGCGGCGAGGATTTCATCCGCATCGTGCAGCTCGAACGGCTGGAAGTCGGCTACAAGATCGGCAAGAACATCAAGGCCGGCCAGGGCAAACACATCCAGACGAGCAAAAAAGATTTCTGCCGCCTGCTCAAAACCGCCACGCTGGTGACGCCGAAAGACCCGATCCCCAGCGAAAAGGATTGAAGGGAAATTCTAAGTGCGCTTTGATTGGGCCGTGGTAACAGTCGAACAAACAAAGTTCCCCTTGCACACGCATGCGCATGCGTCCACCAACTGTTGATGAGTTAGTTTCTGAATGGTTCAGCGGCGAAGACTGCACGATGTGTGATGGTCTGACTCCTCCATTTGCGAACCCGGAGGCAGTCTGGCAGGCTGTGCTTCAAATCATGCAGCACGATTTATCCGAAGATCAGATTTCTTTGTTGGCTGCTGGGCCAGTTGAAGACCTGCTTGCCCTCCATGGCGAGAAGTTTATTGAGCATATTGAAGCGGAGGCGCTGCGAAGCCCTGCGTTTGCTCGCGTTCTTGGCGGAGTCTGGCGACGAGATATGCCTTATGAAATATGGCAGCGTGTCGAGCGTGCACGTAACGGCAAAGTTTGGTAAGAAGTTTATTTCTTAACTATTCACCGGAGCCTTCCGCCATTATCTGGCTGGCTCTTCAATAATTTTCCCCGCAATTTTCCAACTCACCTCGGCCCAAAGCGCCGGCGGAAACCGCCTTGCCTTGGAGCCGTGCTCGGGAAATGCCGTTCGTTGGCACCTTCACGGTTGCCGCTGACGGGCCGGGGTTCCGGACGCGCATTGCCACTGTGCTGCGGGCGATTGCCGAATTCCGGACGCCCTACCTGCGGACGGCCACCTTGGCCACCTGATTGCTGCGGACGCGGCGGGCTGGACGGGCGATGCGAACTCTGCTGGCCACGCTGTTCCCGGCGCGGCGGACGCTGGCCGCGTTGCTGCTGGCGCGGATGGCGGCGTTCTTCCTCGGCCGGATTGTAAGCCGGCGCGGCGGCGGTGTAATTAAATCCTTCCGCCTTCTTCCGCACGATGCCGCGGCCGATGAAGCGTTCGAGCGCCCGGAGTTCGCCGTGGTCCTCGTTCGTCACGAAACTGATCGCGTCGCCGATTTGATTCGCGCGGCCGGTGCGGCCGATGCGGTGGACGTAATCCTCGACGTGCATCGGGAAATCGTAGTTCACGACGTGCGAAATGCCGTCCACGTCAATGCCTCGCGCCGCGATGTCCGTCGCCACGAGCACGCGCACGGCACCGGATTTGAAATCTTGCAACGCGCGCAAACGCTGGTTCTGCGAGCGATTGGAATGGAGCGTCGCAGTGCGGATGCCTGCCTGTTCCAACTGGCGCGCGAGCCGGTCGGCGGCGTGTTTCATGCGCGAGAACACCAGCACCATGTCCATGCCGGGCTCTTTCAACAGATGAACGAGCAGCGAGGTCTTGAGATGTTTCGGCACTTCATAGACCAGTTGCGTGACGGTCTCGGCGGGATTCGCGCGGCGGCCGATCTGCACGATTTTCGGCGCGTGCTGAAATTCATGCGTGAGCGCTTCGATCTCTTTTGAGAGCGTGGCGGAGAACAACAGCGTCTGCCGCTGCTTCGGAAGCTGGCGAACTATCTGGCGGATGGACGGGAGAAACCCCATGTCGAGCATACGGTCGGCTTCGTCGAGCACGAGAAATTGGAGGCCGGAGAAATCGCCGTTGCGACGACCGAGCAAATCGAGCAATCGTCCCGGGCAGGCGACGACGATGTCGGTGTTGGAACGGAGTGCGCGGATTTGCGGCTGTTCACCCACGCCGCCGAACACGGTGGCGATGGTGAGCGGCAAATGTTTGGCGTAGGCGCGGATATTTTCCTCGATCTGCACGACGAGTTCGCGCGTGGGCGCGAGGATGAGGACGCGCGTGCGGCGGTTCGGTCCGGCGGCAGCCTGCGCGGCAGCGAGCTTCGTGAGCATCGGCAGCGTGAAGGCGGCAGTCTTGCCCGTGCCCGTCTGCGCGATGCCGATGAGGTCATGCCCCGCGATGATCGGCGGAATGGCAGCCTGCTGAATCGGCGTGGGCTCGGTGTAGCCGGCTTCGGTGACGGCGCGTAAAATTTTGGGATCAAGGCCCAGAACACTAAATGACATAAAGAGTCAGGATAACAGACATCAAGGCGATAGCACGCCCTAAAACAGGGTGGGAACGGCTATTTTGCGGGCTGGTGGGGCGAGCGTCCTCGCGAGCCGTCCCCACTCAAACTTAACCAAGCGGCAATAAATCCACCTCGGTGGCCGCTTTCATTTTTAAATTAAACTCCTGCAAGCTGGCGGCGAGTTGTTCCCTAGAGAAACGTTGCTTGAGTTCGAGGATCGCGGCGGTGGCCAGTTCGTCGCAACGTTCGTTGCCCGCATCCCCCGCGTGACCTTTCACCCAATGCCAGTTGATCTGGTGGATCGCAACGGCAGCGTCTAGTCGCCGCCAGAGATCTTCGTTCTTCACCGGCTGCTTGGCCTGGGTTTTCCAGCCGTTGCGTTTCCAGCCGCGCAGCCATTTAGTGATGCCGTCGCGCAGGTAATTGGAATCGGTGTGAAACTCCACCAGGCACGGTTGCTTGAGGGCAGATAACGCCTCAATGGCCGCGGATAATTCCATGCGGTTGTTCGTGGTCGCCGGCTCGGCCCCGCTCAACTCCCGCCGGTGTTCGCCGCAAACCAAAATCGCCGCCCAGCCGCCGGGACCGGGATTGCCGTGACACGCACCATCGGAATGAATCACCACGTTTTGCATGCGTGAGCTCGAGGAAATTACGCCGCCCAAGCAGGGGAAGGCGCGGTAAATTCCATTGGCTGCTGGCTCAAGGGATGGATAAATTTCACACGCCACGCATGCAGGCACAACGGCGGATCGCCAACGGCGAGCGTTTGCGTGCTGCCAATTTTTTTGTCGGCCAAATAAACCGCATCGCCGCAAATGGGAAAACCAAGATGCCAGAGATGCACGCGGATTTGATTCGTGCGCCCGGTGAGCGGCCGCGCTTCAAGCAATGTCGTGCCGTCGGCATTGCGTTTCAACACGCGAAATTCCGTGCGCGCGGATTGACCGCCGGCTTCATCCACCGTGCGCGAACCGAGTTCGCCGGACTCGCCGCTGATGGGTGCGTCGCAACTGAAAGTGTCCGCCTCAGGCTGGCCTTGCACGCGGACGAGATACGTTTTCTCGACCTGACCGCGCACGAACTGCGGCTGCAGCTTGGCTGCGAAATGCCGCGTGCGCGTCACCAGCACAAGGCCGGTGGTATTGGCGTCGAGGCGATGCGCGGGATGCGGCTTCTGCGGGTGATACACCTCGTTGAGAATGTATTGGAGCGTGTTGCGATAAAAGCGTCCACCCGCATGCATCGGCAGCGGCGCGGGCTTGTTCACCACGATCAACGCCTCGTCCTCGTGTAGAATTTCCACCGCGCCATTCACATCGGGCTCGGTCACGTTTGGAAAAATATGCCGGTAGCGTTCGCCAGCGCGAACCACTTTCGCGGGCGAAACCGGTTCGCGTTCCATGTTTACCACGAGACCAGCGGCGCATTCGGCTTCCCATTTCTCGCTCGAAACATTTTTCACCACGCGACAAAGCGTCTCCAGCAGCGTCTTCCCATCGCAATCTTCGGGGACGTTGATGGACTTGAAATTGTCATGCGGCTGGCTGCCCGGCAATGGCGTGATGGCGCGGCGGATCGCCTCGTGCCGCGCCGCGATGTTCAGCGCCATCTGCTCGGCGGGTGTTTTGAAACAATACGGACACGACTGGCCAGAAACGTAGCGCGCGTCTTCCTGGTCGGCTTCGCTCAACGGCGTCTGGCAGCGGAAACATTGGGTGGATTCCGTTTCCTGCAAACTTGGGTCAAGGCCGACGCGCTGGTCGAACACGAAACATTCCCCGTCGTAATGCGCGCCGCCGCATTCTTCGAAATATTTCAGGATGCCGCCGTCGAGCTGGAAAATATTTTTAAAACCCTCGCGCTCCATGAACGGTCCAGCCTTCTCACAGCGGATACCGCCAGTGCAAAACATCACGATGGGATGCTCTTTCATCGTCGGTGGCAGCTTGGCGACGGCGGCGGGAAAATCGCGGAAATGATCCACGCCGATGGGCAGCGCGTTCTTGAACGTGCCGAGCTTCACCTCGTAATCATTGCGCGTGTCGAGCAACGTCACCGGGCGCCCTTCGTCGAGCCATTGCTTGAGTTCCTTCGCCGCGAGCTTGGGCGACGTGCGCTGCGCCGGGTTGATGCCTTCGACGCCGAACGCGATGATTTCTTTTTTCAACCGCACCAGCATCCGGCGAAAGGGCTGATGATCCGTCTCGCTGAACTTCGGCTGCAAATCTTCCAAGCTGGGCAAGCTCCGCAACTCTGCGAGCAGCCGGTCAATTTTCTCGCGCTCACCGGCGACGAAAAGATTGATGCCTTCCACGCTCAAAAGAATTGTGCCCTTAAGTTCCCAACTGCGGCAGAGCGACAAGAGCCGCGCTCTCAGCGAGCGCAGGTCCGGCAGTTCCACAAATTTGTAGGCGGCGATGTTGGCGATCTTCTTCATCGAAACGGCACTTAGCATACCGGAAATATTGCCACGCGCCAGCCGCCCGCTAGACTTTCTGCGTTGCAACCGTCATTGCCAGATCATTACGCCACGCTCGGCCTCGACCGCCGATGCGCCGATGCGCAAATCCGCGCCGCCTATCGTTTGCTCGCCAAGCAACATCATCCCGATGTGAACGGCGGTTCCGCCCGCGCCGCCGCCCGCACTCGGGAATTGAATGAAGCTTACGAAGTTCTTGGCGACCCTGAGCGTCGGAAAGACTACGACGAGCAGTTCGCCGCGCAGAAGAAATCCCGCACCCGCACTGGTAAAGCTCAACCGGACATCGCCCAGGACATCCATCTGCGCATTGAGGAATTGTTACGGGGCACCAAACTGGAGGTGCGCGTGAACGATCCGGTGAATACAGGCGAACCTGAAGTATATCCGCTGATCATTCCGCCGGAGACCGCGCCGGGAACGCGTTTCAAAATCGCCCGGGAGGTGGGTGGTTTCGTGCGGGTAAAGGTGCGAGCGAAGCCGGATTTTCGATTCAAGGCGCGCGGTTCAGATTTGCGCTGCGACCTGCGCATCCGCGCCCAACGCGCGGCACAAGGCGGCTCGGAATCCGTGCGCGGGGCGACGGGAAATTTTCTGCGCGTGGAAATTCCGCGCGGCGTGGCGCGGAACGAAATCGTCCGGATTGCGGGCGAAGGTTTACCCAAGCCGCGCGGCGGACGCGGCGATCTGCTGGTGCGGATCGTTTACACGCCGGAAGTCCGCATCACGCGTCCGTCAGGCCGGTAAGACCTGAGGACGCGCAAAATCATTTCAGGGCTCAAATCCCGACGGTGTCAATTTGCTCGTAGGCCGCGCGCAGCCAGAGTTTGACGCGCTGACGTTCGAGCAGGCCGAGGCCCTTGAGATCCGTGGTTGTGCGATTCTTAGCCGCCCAGAAGCTGGTGCTGCCGGCGTCAATCTTGTTGATGACCGGTTCATGCAGGCGTTTGAGCGTGATGACCTTCGCGTTGAATTCCGTGGCGCGTTCGCGTTCGCCCGACTGATAAAAAATGTCGAAGGTTTCACCGCGCAGTTGGTTCAGGACGATGACGTAGTTCAGGCGGTTGCCGAAACGATCAAACAATTTCTTTAACAGATCAACGGAGTCCTTGCCGGAATCCATGACGTGCCAGTAGTTGAATTGCACGCCGAGTTCTTCGGCTGTTTCCAGCACGCCGGAGTCGTCCATCCATTTTACGAGCGGATCGTGCGTCTGCGCGGCGAGGTCCACGAGCACGCGCTTGTCGGAAAATTCCACCGCCGCTTCGACGATGGCGTCGAGGCTCTCGTAATTGTCCACGACCACCGGCGACGCGTAGTCGGAGTAAAACCGCAGGAGCGATCCGTGGGAACGGTCCGTGTCGAATCCGAGGAACGGAGTGTTCTTATCAATGAGGTATTGCGCGACGACTCGGGCGACCACGGATTTGCCCACGCCGCCTTTTTCGCCGCCGATCAAATGTATATTGTTCATGATTTAAATTGTCCGGAAAAGTTGAAGGGTATTAAGCACCGTGCCAAACGTTGCCGTCCTCCAAAACCGAGAGGGCCAGAATAACTCGGTGGAGGTTAATGACACGCACTTAATGGAGTCGGGGCATGAAAAATTTGCATCGCAATCATGCCCAACGTGGATTTGATTCAGGCTGGAGATGACCGCTGACGAAAAACTGCGCAACGATTTACTTTTCGGTCAAGAGAGACGCGATGTCCAGCGCCCGCGTGAACATGGAGAGTTCGCCGTCGGCGGTGCGCGGCCATTCGGCGGGCGGACGGTCGCGATAGAGTTCAAGGCCGTTGCCATCGGGGTCGCGCAGATACAAGGCCTCGCTCACGCCATGATCGGCGGCACCATCGAGCTCTACGTTCGCTGCGAGCAAACGGCGCAAGGCGTCGGCCAGGCTTACGCGCGTGGGATACAAAATGGCAGCGTGATACAGGCCGGTCGTGCCCGGCGCGGGCGGCGAACCGCCTTTGCTTTCCCAGGTGTTCAGGCCGATGTGATGGTGATAACCGCCGGCGGAAATGAAGGCCGCCTGCGAACCGAAGCGCTGCTGCACTTCAAATCCCAGCACACCGCAATAAAAATCCAGCGCGCGTTCGAGGTCGGCCACCTTGAGATGAACATGGCCGATGCGGACATCGGGATGGATGGCGGAACTCTTTGGCGTCATTAATCGGTGGAATTATTTTTGCCCAGACCTTCGAGATCCCACAACAGCCATTCGTCGTTCGGGACGTAAGCTTTCAGCTTGTTGTCCCAGCGATGAGGGACTTCGCGCGCGAGCTTTTCTAGGTAGGGCAGCAGGGGGTTTTTCGGCGGATGCAGCTTTTCCTGCTCATCCATGGGGATCGGCTGCCAGCCGAATTTCTCGAGGTAGGGCTGGAACCCGAAGCCGTCGAAGAAATTGCCGGAGCCGATGAGCGGCATATACCACATGCTCGGAATGCCGCGCGTGTTTGGCTTAATTGGCACCTCGGCGGCGAGTTTTTCAAGCAAGACAAGGCCGGCGGGGTCGTCTTTCAAATGGGCGCGCAGTTTTTCCAGCGAGGGGAAATTCACGGGCGGGCTGACAAATAAAACGGGTTTCAACTGTTGCCGCGAGAGAATGATTTCATGCGCTGTGCCCACGCTGTAGATGTTCGTCGGGCAATACGCGATGGTGAAATCGCTCGTGTCCACCATGCGCAGATCAATGTGCAGGGTCTCCCAAAATTTTTCGGCGATGGCCGCACGGGTTTGATCGCCGTGCTGGTCTTGCGCAAACGTCCACGCCTCGCGGGCGTCGAGCGTGTTCAGATCCTCAAGCCCGTATTGATGCAGACCGCGCACGGCGGGCTTGAACCAGGGATCAAAGACGATGCCTTCGAAGGAGCGCAGGAAGTCGCCGACGCGGTTGCGCCAGCCAAATTTTTTCTCGGTGGCGCGTGAGGCCACGAAGTCCATCGGACCGGACAGATATACGCGCGCCCCCTTCAGGTGATTGTGCGTTTTCACGTTGGCATCCTAGCGAGGAGGACATGGAAACGCCAGCACGGCATGACGGACGGGGAGAATTTATTTTGCCTGCAGTGTTTTCCGCAGGACGCAGACGAAGAAAGGAAGACTGAAAATTACCGTAGGCGCCAGGTGATGCGCGCCTTGTTCAAGTCGTAGGGCGACATTTCCATTTTCACGCGGTCGCCGACCGTCAGGCGCACCCAGCGTTTGCGCATCTTGCCGCAGATCGTCGCCAGCACCATGTGCTTGTTGTCGAGTTCGACGCGAAACATCGTGCCGGGCAGCACGGTGGTGACGCAGCCTTCGACTTCAATATGTTCTTCTTTGGTGGGGGCTTTCATGCGGACGAAACGGAACTAAAAAGTAAAAGGCGGGGTCCGGTTCACCCGAACCCCGCCATGAAATCAATCCGAGCTTACGCCGGATTAATAGCGATTACGACCACCGCCGCTGCCGCCGAATTCACGACGACCGCCGCCGCCACCAGCCGGACGCTCTTCGCGGGGCTTGGCAATGTTGACCGTAAGGGCGCGACCGCCCATGTCTTTGCCGTTCAAACCGTCAATCGCCTTCTGGGCGTCTTCGGCCGAGGCCATGGTCACAAAACCGAAACCGCGGGGGCGGTTGGTCATGCGATCCATCATCAGGTTGGTTTCCGTGACCGTGCCGAACTGCGCGAACGCGTCCTGGAGGTCGTTTTCAGTGGTATTGAAGGAAAGATTTCCTACGAATAATTTATTGCTCATGTGATGTTTACTGTCTGGACTAACCGGTTTTTCTACAGACTGTTCCCGAACGTCGGGTTTAAAATCATCACTGAACGAAGTTCACTTGAAGATTCACCATGCCTTTAAAGAGACTAGCTATCTAACAGACGGGTCCAGCATGACGTTTTCTGGCGGAATGGCAATAACTATCGGCGACAATCTTTCGGTGCTCGCGGGGGAGAAAAAATCAGAAGGGGGGAAGTTGGCGGGGATTTTTTAACTCCAAACTCCGAAATAACTCCGAAATAAAAACGGGAGCGCGCCCGCCCCGGCGCAGTTTTCCGCGCCCTCGCGAAAAAATCAGGACGCACAGAAATATTTCAAGTGTGGTGGCGGCGTCACGCGCAACAAGCTGTCCGCAGGAGCGCGGCTGGCAGTGCCCGGGGCGGGCGTGCTCCCAGCTTCGAAGTTCGGGTTTGATTTTTCCGAAATTATTTTCATCCGGCCCGCACAAATTTCGCATCAATTTTTTCCTGTGGGTTCGGCGGCGCAGGGGATTTTACGGGGCGTGTTTTCCGGGAGCGTTTCCAAAAAACGATAAATTTTCGCCGAGCGTGGCGTGAATTCGAAACTTCCGGCCTCAAAAAAAATTCAAAAGTTTTTGTTTCCGCTATTTACAATGGCCACGGCTATCAGCAGGATGTCAATAGCTCCAGAGAAACTAATCATTCTGGAGGCAAACAAACCTAAAAAAAGTTATGGCTAAAAAACCTGTTAAATCCAAAGCGAAGAAACCAGCTGCAAAAAAAGCTCCGGCCAAAAAGGTCGCTGCTAAAAAGAAGAAGTAGTCTGCTAAACAACCGTCTCTCCTGGTTCCATAATCAGGAGAGACAGTTTTCCCCTTCCGTCCCTTCGTCGTCAGTATCTGCAGGCCGGTCCTGTTATTTTCCGCCGGTGGTTTCGACCAGAGATTTCAAGCTGGCCAGGCCCTGCTCAAATTGCCCGCCGACCATTTTTTCGCAATTCATCAGCAGGCCGAACATCTTGCCGCCAAAACTATTTTTGCCGGCCATGCTCCACGTCACGCAGGTTTGACCGCCGTCGGGCAGGAAAGTGAACTCCGCCGTGTTCGTCGCTTTCATGGGCTTCTCAAAATCAAGGCGGAAGCGGATGATGCGGCCCGGCTGGCTTTCCGTGATGGTCATTTTGCCGACGCCGATTTTGCAGTTGCCTTCCCACGCCATCGCAGCGCCGGCGCCGGCATCCGGACCGGAGAAGGAATTTTTCGCGTTCGGGTCGAGCTTGGCCCACGGCGACCACGCCTCCCATTTGTGCAGGTCGTTGACGTGCGGGAAAACTTGTTCCGGCGGCGCGGGGATTTTCGTCGAGCGGGAAAGTTTGAATTCACCCGGTTGGCCGGCGATGACGACGATGAACAGGACGGCGATGAACGCGATGGCGAGAAGGATGGGGAGCATAATTATTCTTTCGCTTTGAAGTTCAGTTGAGCAACCCGGCAAATTTCCGGCGCGCATCCCAGAGCAAATACAGCGCGCAGACGATGATGATGTCGAGCAGCGGATTGATCAGGTGATGCGGGTCGTCCATGAGCACGTGAAACGCGATGATGTTCACGATGACCGGGCCGAGCAGCAGCAGGCCGATGTTTCGCAAACGGGGAATCATCACGATGACGCCGCCGGCGAACTCAAATATTTTCACGAACTTGACGTAGCCCGTCGGCCCGAATGCCTGCATGAAATGCCAGACCGGCGTGCCCTCCGGTATCGGCGGTGGTTTGGCGATGTCGAGGTTAAGCAAGACTGGGACGCTCGCCGCGAGGAAGCAAAGTCCGAGCAGCACGCCCGCGATACAGGGGAGACATTTTTTCATGGTCGATTTTATTTTTGGTTGGTTTGGTAAACGATTACAGGTTCAGCCGCCGGCCATCGCACCGACGATGAGAAACGGCTCTTCGCCATTCACCACGGCTTCAGGCAGCGGCGTCTCCGGAGGTTCGAGCGACAAATCTTCCTTGCACGCAAAGAACCTGACGAATGGTCGCCGCTTCAACGTGCCGTGATCACGGATAGTCCCCTGCAAGACGGGATAACGCGCTTCCAATTCATCCAGCACCGCGCCAATCGTGACTGGCGCGGCAACCGCAAGCTCTACCTCGCCGTCCGCGCGCGCGAGATTACGCAGATGAAATGGCAGGACAACGCGGATCATTTGAGCGTTTGGACTTCGACGGAATAAACCGCCGGCAGGTCGCGGACGATGGCGTTCCAAGTATCACCACCATCGGGAGAGCAATAAACTTGTCCACCAGTCGTGCCGAAATAAACGCCACACTTGTCGAGTGAATCCACGGCCATCGCGTCGCGCAGGACATTGACGTAGCAATCCTTTTGCGGCAGACCTTTCGTGAGCGGCTCCCATTCGCCGCCACCGGTCTTGCTGCGATAGACGCGCAGTTTTCCCTCCGGCGGATAGTGCAGCGAATCGCTCGTGATGGGCACGACGTAAATCGTTTCCGGTTCGTTGAAATTCACGTCAATGGGAAAGCCAAAGTCGCTCGGTAGGTTGCCGCTGACCTCGTTCCACTGGTCGCCCGCGTTGTCGCTGCGCAAAACATCCCAATGCTTCTGCATGAACAGCACATCCGGCTTCGACGGATGTAGCGCGATGCGATGCACGCAATGGCCGACTTCCGCATCGGGATCGGGAAGTTCAAATTGCGATTTCAGTCCGCGCGTGATGGGCTTCCAAGTTTTCCCGCCGTCGTCCGTGCGGAAACAGC
>Ga0068856_100000212_pt1 | contig 62753 bp, 93 predicted proteins | sample KBSCornC62_FD_66595 | JGI IMG/M metagenome (GOLD analysis project Ga0068856, IMG submission 66595) | Corn rhizosphere microbial communities from Kellogg Biological Station, Michigan, USA - KBS Corn C6-2 | ecosystem: Host-associated > Plants > Roots > Rhizosphere > Soil ...
AGGGCGAGGAGACGCCAGGCGGTCACTTCTCGCTGAGCGTGAATTGGTACACCCACTTCACCAGTCCGATTCGCCGCTATGCGGACTTGCTGGTGCACCGTCTGCTGCTGGCGCCGGAGGGCTGCGAACTTGGCGAGGCAGACCTGGCTGCGCTGAGCGCGCAAGTCGCACTGTGTTCTGAGCGCTCGCATGCTGCCCGCTTGGCGGAACGCATGGTCTGGGACCGCCTCAAGCTGAATGGCTTCGTGGCCGAGACACCGCAGAGCACCGTGGTGCGGGCCCGCGTGGTGCGCGCGACACGGCACGGTTTGCGTGTCGTCCTGCAAGGCTGGCAGTGTTCGGCCTGGCTGTCTTCCGCCGAGCTCCACCGGGAGCGCTATGAATGGCGCGATGACGCATGGGTTCGCACTGCATGGGTTGAGACCCCCCGCGTGCTCACCGAGGGCAGCACCGTCATGGTGAATTGGCGAGAAGTGTCGCTGGAGCGCCCGGCCTATCCGGAGTTGCACGTGGCGTTGGCGCCGGAGGCTGCGTGCTGAGTCGGCGCGCATGGCTGGGCATCAAGGGTGTAGCCCTGGGGTTGGGCGCTACGGTCGCACTGGGCCTGCCCGCCCGCGTTCCCGAGCCGACGAAGGTCGATATTCAGCTCCTCTCATTCCGACCGACTGACTCCGAACCGGAGCGGCTGGAAAGCCGGGCGCCGTGGACTACGGGCGCGCCGACCTACCTGGCCCAGAGTTGGAACCTGGCGGCGGGCTACGCCAGCACCGTGGTCCGAGCGGTCGACCAGTCGGCCAAGCGGTACCAGCTTGACCCGATGCTGTTGCTGGCGGTCGCTGCCACGGAGTCCTCCTTCAAGCACGACATTGGCAATCCCGACGGTGGCGCGGACCCGATGAAGCCGTTTGGCATCATGCAAGTCGCCGGCCGCTGGCATCGTGACAAATTCCCCCACGGGGTTGTGGTGCCCACGACGGTGGAGCAGAACATTCACCTCGGCGCGCGGGTGCTGCGCGAATACCTGGACAGAGAGGGTGGCGACATGCGCCGCGCGTTGCTTCGTTACGGCGGCTCGCCGGACACGGATGAATACTACCGCAAGGTGCAGCAGCGGCGGCTGCGGTTTAGCCAGGCATTGCAAACATCCCGTGTTTGAGCCGCGTTTTTGTCTCGCGCTGGCCTGAAGCCGCCTCTTTGGCGGTGTGCCTGGGTGTGCTGGCGGGCGTGCGCCGGCATCGCGCGCGAGGCAATTGGGGAATCAACTTGCGAAAAGCACGTTATATGCTATACTACGACTCATCGCCGGTAACATGTGCCGGACGTAGTGTAACTCTAGTCCCAGGAGCAAGACCCCATGACCCCGACCTTCAACATGAAGGACCTGTCCGACGCTGTCGCCTCGAAATTCGGGCTGAGTCATCAGTCCGGTGCCGAAATCACCCGCTTCGTGTTCGAGTCCATCAAGAACGAGCTGGCTGCGGGCAAACAAGTGCGCCTGCATCAGTTCGGCACGCTGGAAGCGCGTAAGCGCGCGGCTGGTGAAGCCCGCAATCCTTCGACGGGCGAACGCATCACCGTAGCCGAGCGCCGCGTGGTCAAGCTCACGGTGTCGCCGTCGCTCAAGGCGCAAGTCGCGCACTGACAGGTGTAGCGTTCGCGCCACATACAGAAGCCGGCAGGAAGGTCATGCCGGCTTTTCGCTTCTATACGAGACATGCGCGACACGTAACGCCGCGCGCACCTCTCTGACATAGGAGTCAAACAATGCGCAAGTTTTCGATGCTGGTAGGCCTGCTGGTGGCCGTCGGCTTTACGGGTTCGGCGATGGCCGCAGCTGCGGACTATGGCTTGGCCGTGACCGGCGATGCCCATGCTGGCACCGGCTTCCAGTTCCGCGGTAGCGACTACTCGAACAACAGTCCGAGTGTCGGGGTGAAGGTCGGCGCGGTGCATCAGTCGGGCGTGTTCGGCTCGCTGTCGCTCGACACAGTCAACCTGTCGCCGCTGGTAACTGATGGCGGCCGCAGCTATCAGGCCTTCACGAATCTGAAGGCGGGCTATGCCCAGCAGGTCGGCGACGTGACGCTGTCCGCCGGCGTGAGCCAGTACCTCTTCACGGGCCGCCGTGACGCGAGCGACCGCAACTTCACCGAAGTGTTTGGCCAGGCGGATTACCGCGGTGCGACGTTCAAGCTGGCTCGCAACATCGCCGGCGCCTCGAACTACCTGGTGCCGGGCCAGAGCCGCAACGACACCTACGCCGAGCTGGGTTACACGTACCAGTATGGCAAGTTCAATGTCGGAGCTGACCTCGGCTACACTTGGTATGGCAACCGCTTCCAGGGCACCAAGGATGGCCTGTCGCTGGCCCAGGTACGCGTGGGCTACGAGGTGTCCAAGGACTTCAGCGTGCGTCTGACGCATGAGCTGTCCGCAGCCAAGGACGCCTTCGGCGCGAAGGCCAGCGCCAACAACGAGACCTACCTGTCGGCCACGTACAAGTTCTGACCACTGGACACGACAACCCAGCCCGCCATCGTGCGGGCTATTTTTTGCCTATTAACCGATTTGCATTAGAGTTATGTCGGCACTTAGTACCCCTCGATTGAGGGGGTTTGTTGGCCTCCCCCAAAAGTAGGGTGCAACTTATTATCACCCTCTGGCTTAATGCCGCACAAAATCGCATTGCTAAGTTGCTTTAGCTCAAAGCATTCTGGAATGTCTCCTCCAGGGACTGATTTTAGCGACGCTTAACTCTGGTTTAAGCTGGATTTTCGCCAAGCTAAATCGAACTCCCCTGTGAGCCAAAAATCCGCCGCCAGATGGCGTCATATAGCCAAATGACGGATTTGCGCAAATTATAGTGCGTGGACTCAACGACGCATATGCGTGAAGGTCCGTAGACCTTTGGAAGAGCAGAGTAATCCCCCAAAGAGAGGGGGGCGTTGCAAATGTGATGCCTATATCCACCTTTCGGCTATCCACAATGCGAAGACCTAGGGTAAGATTCTTAAAGAATGTAAACAAACACAAACAATAAGGCTGCGTTGGGGTAGTCGTAGTACGGGGGAAGGTTAGGTCATGTTGAGTTCGCTGAGCTTTAAGCCTGAAAGGTCGCCATCAAAGCTGCCTTTCTCTTTGGGCCTGCCTCAAAAGCCCGCGCCGCTTTTGCGCCCGGACTTGTTGCCTATTCCAGTGTTGCAGCTAACAACGGAAGGACTTAGGGTCCTCTCCGCAAACCCAGCTGCGCAAACTTTCTTCGGTACCGAGGCCTACGACATCGGCGGGTTCTTGCGCCGCAGCCTCCAGCCAGATGTCCTGGTTCGGTTGTTGATTGCGTGTAGCAATAGCGCGAACACCAAAGACCTCGTGCAAGACTGCCCGGTGCAGCTCACCCTGCACGGGATGCCGCGCAATCTGCAGTTTACAGTCGTGCCCGTTGATGGCGGAGACGCGTCGTACGAGAGCGTCTGGCTCCTCATCCGCGATATGACTACCGCAGTCTCGGTTGATGGTTGGCAGCGGCAGTGCTTAGACACAGCCTACGAGCTGTATGGCAAGTTGCCCCATCCAAGCTGGGTCCTGAATGCGCGCAACGAGACAGTGTTCACGAACGATGCCTTTTTAGCCGAGTTGCCCGTATGTCAGCGTCCGCCGGCCGCGACGTCGCCCTGTTCAAAGGAGCTGCGCGAGCGCTGCGGCTGCGGTGTGCGCGAAGGTTCGTTGGTTGTGCAGGACAAAACCTGGCTGGCGATGGCGGACGAGGTTCGCGAGACCAACGGTATGACCGAGAAGGAACTGAACCTGGGTTTGTGCGGGTCTTGGCGCGTCATGATGTTCCCGCTGCCCAGCTATGGTCGGGGCGCTCCGAAGGTCGGCGCAATCGCACTCAACCAGGCGCCCTCGGTGAAGGCGGAAGTGCGGAACCGTCTGATGCAGGTTCAAGCTGTTGCGCAGGATATGCAAGATGCGCGCGAGCAGGAACGCATGGCGGTGGCGCGCGAAATCCATGACAACTTGGGACAAGAGCTCACGCTCTTGCGTCTTGAGATGAGCCGCCTGCTACAAGAAGGGGCGCCAGCGGGTGCGCCAACGCTGCAGCCACGGCTGCGCGCACTGAACGAACACCTGGCCAACGTCATGACGGTGACCCGCCGACTAGCTCATGAGCTGCGCCAAGACAGCGTCGACAAGCATGGGCTGGCCACGGCCGCTAACGATTTCGTGGTCAATTTTCGCAAGCGTGCGGAGTTATCCGGCCAGCTAGAGGTGCAGGAAGGATGGGTTGAGCCGAGTCCGGAAATGGCGCAGCACCTGTATCGCAGTCTGCAGGAACTGCTCAACAACGTTGCCAAGCATGCAGGCGCGCGCCGATTCGCTGCGCGGTTGGGCATGGGTGAGTCTGAATATTGGTTGGAAGTGAGTGATGACGGCGTGGGCATGCCCCGCCAGGTGGTAGAGATGTCGGCCTCGCCCAATGGTGTCGGGCTGCGTAGCTTGCAAGAACGTGCGGCTATTTATGGTGGCGCCGTCCACGTGCGAACCCGCCCGACGATTCGTGGCTCCACCGTGCGCATCGTTCTTCCGTTGAAGGTGCTAGAGGTCGCGTGATGGAGCATGTGCTGTTGATTGATGACCACCCTGCATTGCGGCGTGGTATGGGTGAGCTGTTGGTTGAGTTGGGCTGGACAATCGCTGCGGAGTGCGGCACTGTGGCTCAGGCCCGCCCACACCTGCTTGCCTCCCCATGGACGATTGCGGTACTCGACTTGAATTTGCCTGATGGCAACGGGTTTGACTTGCTTACAGAAATCCGTGCCAATGGCAACAAGAACCCTGTGCTGGTGCATAGCATGATGCCAGACGCAGCGGTTGCCGCGCGCGTACTGCGCAGCGGTGGTAACGGCTTCGTCAACAAGGGCAGTGCCCCTGAGGATTTTCAAGCTGCAGCCAAGAAGGTGGCCGCCGGCGGGCGGTACGTCAGCCCGGAGTTCGCTGAGGAGCTGGCCATGACGCTGGGCGGGGGCAAATCCACGGCACCTCATGAGAGCCTGTCCGAGAATGAGTACAAGGTGATGATTCTGCTGGCCGAGGGCAAGAGCCCAGGCCAGGTGGCACAGGCGATTGGCTGTGCCACCAATACCATCTCAACGTACCGCTCGCGCATTTTGAAGAAGCTGGGCTTGACCTCGAGCATGGACATCATGCGGTACGCATTAACCCGCCGCCTGGTCAATTTCTAGGCGGTTCCTTCCGTCGAATTGGCGTAACGTTACTGGGCCGGGCCAGCAGGTCCGGCCTTGTTGTTTGGGGGCGCACCGCGTGCGGGCACCCCCAGTTGCCTGTCGGCATCGGCAAGGCGTCCGATGCTACTTGTTCAAGGCAGCACAAACAGATGCAACCCATCGTTCCGAGGGGGACGAGACGGCCGACCTCGCACTCGGAAGAGTGACACAAACCACAAGCCTGCGCTGGTTCAGCCATAGGACTACGAGTAACAACAAGATGGCAAATAGTACCATTTATATGGGCGATTTGTCAAGTGAGCGCTTGACGTCTGTGCATTTGATGATATACTTTCAATCCAGCAATTCGCCAACCATGCACAATTCATGTCCACCAGCGCATCTCTCTCGCCTGCTGATTCGCACGCCGCAGACTCGCCCGTGACGCCGCACCTGACGCCGGCGGACGAGGGCGGTGTAGAACGTGCCTTGCGCCCGCGCGCGCTGGCTGATTACATCGGGCAGCCGAAGCTGCGCGAGCAGCTCGCCATCTATCTGGCCGCGGCTCGCCAGCGGGGTGAGGCCTTGGACCACGTGTTGCTGTTTGGGCCGCCCGGCCTGGGCAAGACAACCCTTTCGCAAATCATCGCCGCCGAGATGGGCGCGCGCCTGCGCACTACGTCGGGCCCGGTGCTCGAGCGCCCGGGCGAGCTGGCCGCGCTCCTGACGGGTTTGGAGCCTGGTGATGTGCTCTTCATCGACGAAATTCACCGCATGCCGCCTGTGGTCGAGGAAGTGCTGTATTCCGCCATGGAGGATTGCCGCCTCGATATTCTCGTTGGGGAAGGCAAAGACGCCAAGTCGGTCAATGTGCCGCTGGCGCCGTTCACGCTGGTGGGCGCCACGACGCGCGCTGGCAGCCTGAGCGCACCGCTGCGCGACCGCTTCGGCATCACAGGGCGGCTTGAATACTACAGCGATGACGAGTTGGCGCAGATTGTCGCGCGCTCGGCGACGCTGCTACTCATCGAACTGGAGCCGGCCGCCGCCTTGGAGGTGGCGCGGCGCTCGCGCGGCACGCCGCGTATCGCCAACCGACTGTTGCGCCGCGTGCGGGACTACGCGCACGTGCGAGACGGGGAGGAGGGGGTTGTGCGCGCAACCACCGCCTGCGCGGCGCTCTCCATGTTGGACGTTGACCACCGCGGACTGGATGCCCTAGACCGGCGCCTGATGCAGGCGATGCTTGATTTCTACGGCGGCGGCCCAGTCGGTATCGACACATTGGCCACCGCAATCAGCGAAGCGCGCGACACGCTGGAAGACGCGGTCGAGCCCTACCTGATTCAGCAGGGGCTGCTGCAGCGCACGCCGCGTGGCCGACAGCTAACCGACCTTGGCCGCGCACATCTGACCAGCGAACCCCATTTTCTGGAGGCTGCGGCATGACATCGACCACAAACACGGATTTCTTCTACACCCCTCTCCTTACGGAGAGCGACATTGATGTGCGCAGGCGCGTAGCCCTCGGAGTGCGAGTGGTATTGAATCTCCTGTTGCTGCTTGTCTTTGTCGCTGCGTTGCCGGATATGGACCGCGTGTTCCGTGCCTGGCCGGACAAGGTGGGGGCGGTGCTGCTCTTCATCGTCTGCTACGCACCCTTTGGCTGGATTGCCGCTTTGGGCCTGCATCACTATCTCGCGCAGTTTGAGGCGCTGCGGCTCATGCGGTATGCCCCGATTTCCGAAAGCGAGGCCATGGAGTTAGTGACGGTTTGCAACGCCACCCCCGGTCTCCATTTCCACCGCGACCGCGTACTCGGACTTGGCCGCCAGTTCACGGTTGCTGAGCACGAGGCCATGGTTGCATGGGCGTGCGAAGCCGCACGCCAGCCGTAACGCGCGAATGACCAAGTGCATCGGTTTTAACCTTCCAGGACACACACCATGACCTCCGCCAGCAGCACGACTCCGTTTTCTACACCTCTGCTTGCGCTGAGCGAGCAACAAATCGAACGCCGTCGTCGTTGGGCGACGGTCGGGTTGGCGGCCTTCCGCATCCTCCTCGCGGTCGGCATTGCAGTCTGGCCGTTGAGTGGCGCGACCACGCCCTGCGACCAGGTCCTGTTCTGGTTCTTCAAGGGAGCTTCTTGGCTTGTCATCAACGCTATCTCAACGTCGGTGCTGCAGTTCTTTCCGGCGGCTAACCCCACGACATACCAGTGGCTGCCAGAAGACAAATGCGAGGCTATGGCGCAGCACTGCGAAAAGTACGACATCTTGCTGGGATACCGCGACCAAGTGCGCGCACTAGGGCGTCGATTCACCACCGGGGAACGCATAGCAATGGCGGAATGGGCGGACGCCTGTCAGTTCGCGGACAAGCTCGCAGCGGAAGAGAGTAGGAAGCGCGCTGCTTGTCAGCGGCTCTATGGTGTGGCGCCCGGCCATTCCACCGAGGCACCCGTGCACAACGTCGTCGTGCTTTAACTAAGGATTCTCCATGGAAACCAACAGCGCTGCAGCATGCGACGTTCGCTCATTTTTACGTGGGGCCCGGGTAGCGTCGACACGATTTGTTGGAAAGGCTCTCGTCATCGCCAGCGTGGCCATCACGTTCATGACGTTACTGTCGGGTGGGATGCTGGTGCTGGGCTCGCTCTTGGGCGTGGTCCGGCCGCTGGAGCCTTCGCTTTGGGAATACGGCTTGTGGGTTGTGGGCATGGCCGTCACAGCGCTCGTTTATGCGAAGGCTGGACGGAGCATGGGCTGGATGGAACTCGCTCGTTTGTATGTCTCCCTATTCTTGGCGCCGATAGCGATGGTCCCCCCAGTGTGGTTGTCGCGTCATGCAACGCCGACGATGTTCCAAAACCTGGCGGATTTTGTGTGGCCGGCCGGAGTTCCTTTTGTTGTGCGGCCGGGAGTCCTACCGATGCAATTGGGGTGTGCCGCTTTGGTGTTGCTGGGCGTCTTGTTGCTTGTTCTGGGGCTTATCGAGGGCGCCAAAGCCATATGTGCTTTGGGGCGAGCCAGTGAGCGCACGTCGAACTAGACCGCTTCCACTACTCAACAATAAACGGGAAATCGAAATGAAAGACAACATCACTGCAGCGTGCAATGCGCGCTCATTCTTCCGTGGGGCCAGGGTTGTGTCGACGCGATTTGCTGGAAGGGCTTTTGTCGTCGCTTGCTTGGTCATTACGGTCCTGACGTTGGTCTGGAGCGGGATGCTGGCGTTGGGCTCACTCTTAGGGGTCGTCCGGCCTCTGGTGCCGTCACCGCGCGACTATGGCTTGTGGGCCGTGGGCACGGTTGTCGCCGGTGTTGTGTACGTAAAGCTGGGCCGAAGTGTTGGCTGGAGGGAAGCAACGGGCTTGTATGGCAGCTTGTTTCTGGCGTCGGGGGGCTTCGCCTATGTGGTGTGGATATCGCGTCATGTGCCGCCGATGATGTTTGAACACGTTGGGGAGTTTGTGTGGCCCACGGGAATATCTTTGGCCGTTCGGCTGGGGCTTCTGCCCGTGCAACTGGGGTGCGGCGCCTTGCTATTGGGGAGCGTCCTCATGCTCATCCAGGGCCTATTCGAAGGAGCCAAAGCGCTTTGCGCTTTGGGAAAAGAAGCCGGAAGCGATTCGAACTAACCCGCCATCGCGTCGTGCGACCCAGACCACTGAAAGACATCACCCGCTCACTATGAAAATGAAAATCAACCTCAACGAATTCACTCGGCCTCTGCTCAGCGAAGCTGAAATTGAACGCCGGTATGCCCGCATCGTCGCGGTCCGTCGAGTGCTATGGGTCGTCTTGGCGCTCGCTGTTCTGGCTTGGCCGCTTGGGGCCGGAGAGCATGGTGCTGGGCTCGCCATCGCCTGGGCGACCAAGCTCGGCATCTGGGCCGTGCCGGTCATTTTGCTGTCGAGCTCCCTCCAGGAGATTGAGGCGACCTCTACCGCAACCTATCACTGGCTGCCACCGTCGTATTGCGATGACATGGCCGCGCTCTGTGAGAAGGAGCCCAGCCTGGTTGCCTACCGCGACCGCGTGCGTGAACTGGGTCGACGCTTCACCCTGGGTGAGTTCTATGCCATGCGCAAGTGGCTGGCTGCGCGCGAGCAGGCGGCGTGGGATGCCGAATTTGACGCCAAGGAGCGCGAGGCGTGTCAACGCCTCTATGGCGTGCCGTCAACCGAAGCTGGTGTTTGACCTAGCTCTTGATTCTCAACTTCCATCTTTTTTAAATCATGACTACGAATCCCGACACTTCCTTCTCAATGCGTTTGCTTAGTGAGCCTGCTATCCGTGCCCGATTCCGTGCACTCCTAGCCGCCAGTTGCATTATCAGCATGCTTATCGCATGGGCAATATGGATTGGACTCCCTAATCCGAGAGGGGACATGGGCGTGGTTGCGGCCGCAATCTGTCGGGGAGGTTTGTCTGTCTGTTTAGCGGTGCTCGCCTTCATGTTCTTGTACGCCATCCTCGGGTGTGCACGCTATGAGTGGCTGGATGAAAGCCAGTGTGGAATGCTGGCGGATTTGTGCGAAAAAACTCCGTTGCTTGCCGAATACCGCGACCGTGTTCGGACAGAAGGCCGTCTCTTTACTGTCGGCGAAATGCGGGCGATGCAAGCGTGGGTAACCAAAATGGACTGGCGCGCTGAACAGGCCCGTCAGCATGCCGATTGCCAACGACTGTATGGCCTGGCCTCTTCGACAGAAAGCGGACCGACTGGAGCCGCGGCATGAAGATGCGACATCGCCAAACCCCGTTCGGTAGCGTCGTTCGCACGACGTGGAGCGCAGACCCACACCATCCAGCATGGCAAGCAGAGACGCCCCCGACGCCGGCAACGTGTCCGGACGCGTTTTTCTTTGACCAGGAGCCGGCGTATCCCTGCCGGCCGCCGCGCGGGAGCTACCTGGCGCCACATCACACCTTGAGCCGCACGCAGGTGCGCAAGCGGCTGTCACGCGCGGGCCTTCGCGGTGCGGCGCTCAAGCGTACGGTCGACCTGGTCAAGACGGGCAGCCCTGGTTATGGCGCCGGTTTCCTGCGCGGCTCCATGCAGTTGGCGCTCGGCTGGGAGCTGGAGGGGCTCAAGCGCGCCGTCGGCCAGCAGCTCGCACGCAAGCTTGTGCGCTTCGTGTCCACAAGGTGGGTGGTGCGCGACGAATTTTGGGACCTTGCGGGCAGCGCCGCCTTTGCGCAGCTGGTTGGGCGGATGCGCAGCAGGCTACCCGTACGGCCAACGACCGACGCGGCCAGGGAGCCGGTTGGGACCGACAACGTTCTGGAGACGCCGTGATGGAAGAATCGTTCTACAAGCAAGCCTTCAAGCAAACGTGCTGGCTGCATCTGAGCTTCACCATCAACCGCTACCTGATGAGCAACGCCGAAGGGCGCCACGATGGCCATGAAAAGGCGCACCGTCATATCGAGCTGTGCCGCTTTTACGTCGCGGCCGTGCGTGGCTGCCGCCATGAGGACCAGGCTCGTCGCCACTACGAGGACGATTACCAAGCGGTGCACACGCAAACCCAGGAACTGACCGACTACCTGGACGAGCGCATTGGTTTCCCGCTCAAGGGCCTTCCCGACTACGACAAGCTTGCGCCGCTGTTCTTTGAGCAGTTCCACGCGCTGGCGCTCACCGCGCTCGGCATGGCCGACGCCATCACGCCGTCGGCGCCAGAGCAGCTCTATCGAGTCGTCCCGCATCCGAAGCTCAAGCGCGACTACGTTGGCCGCCAGGTGCGCTTGGTGCGCGAGCTGACCAATGGCTACGCGAGCCTGCCGGTAGGGAAGCTGGCCATGGTGGACAGTCATAACCCGCGCGGGTCGAACCTCAAGTCCGAGCCCTGTGAGACCTGCGGCGTGCGCGTCCTCATCAGTCGGGTGGCGCCTGACGACATTGAGTTCGTCGAACGTGAGGATGACCTAGGCAGGATGGTCATGCAAGACATTCGAGACGCGGTGCAGCACGCCACACGCCCCGCCTCGGTAACGGAGCCGCATCAATGAGCCGTCAGATTAAGTTCGCACGCTACTGGGCGCTGGAAGAAGCCGGCCGGCAGGCGGCAGAAGAAACGAAGCGCCTCGAGGAGTACCTTGCGCGCACCAGCCGCGAAGTCCGTCGGGCGCGCCGCGACGCTGCGTCGGCCAAGCGTGCCGCCGGCGGAACCCGGTGATTCACGAGACTCAACTTACGGACACGGCCTTCGGCCGCTCGCATATGTTCAAGACCATCAAAGCCGCGCTCCTGCGCGTCTGGCTTCAAGTGCCATTCGGAACCATCTGCTCGTTCCAATACGGAAAGCAGACGGTCACGCTTCGAAAGGACATGTGGCTCATCTTGTCTGACGGCACGTCGCAAGACGCGCTGCCGCTCACCTTTGTGTCGCCTCTACTGGTGGCGGCAGTGGAGGCAGAGATGCTGCGCATTGGATACCGCGCCAGTACGGCGCCGCGCCGCGCGCGCGCATAACACGGGTCACCGCACTCAAAAGGATTGTTCAAGACATGACAAATAATGCCACCTTCTTGCCGAAGGCTATCGAGCTGCCCAGCGGCGTCATCGCGAAGATTGAGCTGATACCGGCGCCGAAGCCGGACGCGGCCGGCGTCTATCCGCTCGGGCACCAGGCGGACATCCAAGTCAGTCTGTTTCGAGCCGATACGCTTGTCGAGCGGCGTCGATGGGACACCCTGATTTGCGGTGCAGACGTTGTGACGCTGGCGGACGGCTCCGCCCTGGACGCGGACGACCTGTACGAGCTCGATTCGGCGGGCTGGAACCAGATGCTCGACTACGGCATGCTGCCGGGCGTCTGGGTCGGCTGACGGAGGGCTTATGCCAGACAACCTTTTGCCGCCGGGCATGAGTGCGGATGCCACACAGCTATTACGCATCAAGCCGATGGCGACCGCGCCGAGACCGACCGGCGCCGAGTATTTCAAGCTCCTGGTGCTGGACGAGTGGGACGAGGGGGGCCAACAGGTGCGGGGCTGGAAGCTCGTCTACTGGCAGGACGCGTGGAGCACGATGCCCGCTGGCTGGTACGGAAGGGATTGCGGAGACCTGCGACACCCCATTGGGTGGGTGCTCAGTACCGAGTCGTTGCCTCTGTGGCCGGACGCCGCCATTCCGACGTGACCGCACCAGCCACCAATACCGATTTCGAGCCCCGCAGCCAACCTTCCATGACCCAGTCTTCTACGAGCGCCCTCGCACTGCAGGGCTCCGCAACCAAGCACGTCGTTGTCGACGAATCCACTACGGGCGGGCCCCGGCAGTTCCTGAACAAAGGCTGCTGGGGTCTGAAAGCAGAGTTGGGGGACGCCTGTTTGTTCGATTCTCATGCTGTTGCTCTGCGCAATATCAACAAGATGATTGGGATGGACTGGGAGCGCATCCATGGCGTCAAACTTGTCTTGGGCCAGGTATCCGTGTCCCTGCTGCGCGTCGATGCGCCGGTTGAAAGGAAAGCGCTGAGTGGCTTCATCCTTCGGCGCCGCGATGGTCAGTATTACTGCGGCCCCAAAGGGCGCAATGCCAACTCATTCTTGGAGGCGAACTATCGGTACAAGCCCAACCCGGATGTCGCGACAGTGTTCAAGTCCGAGGCACAGGCCGCTGAGCGTGCTGAAGGCATCCTGATTGAGCTGCGCAAGGCTGTGCGACCGACGGACACCGACCAAAACAGGCGTGTTTACGAGCAATGCGTCGAGCGGGGCCGCTGCGCCATCATCCCGGTTTGACCGACGCGCGGCCGCCGGTCCGTTGGTGGGGCGCCAAAAGAAAAGCCCCCGCAGTGCGGGAGCTGGAGTGAAGCGATAGCGCGGTCAGGCGCTCAGAGATTGCTGCGACACGTGGCCGCTGGCGGTACGGGCGAGGCTAGCGTCGAGACCAGGTCGTACTCCGGGTAGTCGCGCTCCACGACCTTGATGAAGGCCGCGAGTGCCTCCGTGTCGGCCGACGCCTGGACGACCACGTGAACGGGCTTGATGGTGGTGCTCTCAGTCTTCAGACTCAAAATGCCCGACACCACGAACCGGGTCGGCTCGTAAGGTGCCCAGCCTGCATCCGCGGCAGTGCGGGGCTGCGCATGGGCGGCTCCGACAACCAGGGCCAGGGCTAACGCCAGCAACCAGGTGGTCACGGGATGCCGCAGTGCGTTTTGCATGTTGAAGCGAATCGGCTTGGCTTGCATGGTGTTTCCTCCGAAAAAGTGGGTTCTCGGAGCGGTATAGGGAAGTCACCAGCGCATCCCGCATGCAAGAAAGCGCCCCCGGGAAAACCGGAGGCGGTAGAGCAAGGAAAATCTCACAGCAGCTTCTGCACTTCCTGCGCGTAGCCCGGCGTGGCCTCGATGAGGTGCACGCGCTCGGGGTGCATCAGCGGGTACAGACTGTGTGTGGCCACGATGACCTGGACCTGGCTGCAGTCCACCTCGGCAATTTGCTTCCACAGCAGCGCTTCCGCGCGGGCATCGAGCGACTGCTCGGGCTCGTCCATGAGAATCACGGGTTTTGCCGTCGCGGGTACCGCACCGTAGCGCTTTTTGAGCGCTTCGGCCTGGTACTCGAAGTCGCACACGTGCGGGCCCCACTCAAACTCGCGCAGCTCCTTGCCCGCCCGCCAATTCATGAACCGGTAGCGGAACTCGGAGCGCTCGCCCGAGAGCGCCGCCATCACCTTGGCCAGCAATGCCTGACCCTGCTGCCCACTGGACTTCTTGTCCGTGAGGTCGCGGTAGTTGCGCGCCTGGGCGGAATAGCCACACATCAGCGCCACGGTCGTGGAATCCTCGTTGCCGGGGATGTGGCCCGGCCGGTAGTACAGCGCCGGCGCGTAGTCCGTGTCGCAGGTGAGGCCGGCCAGGTAGGCGTAGTCGCGTGACCAGCGGTCCGCGGTCGACCAGTAGTGGCGTGCGTCAAGACCGCAGCTCGTGTAATTGTCGTCCAGCGCGCTCACCCCCGTGAGGTGCGAGAGCGTCAGCAGTGACAGCGTCGTGAGCAGCGCCGATTTTCCGGCACCGTTCGGCCCGACGATGACGTTGGGCTTGTCCAGGGAAAACGTCATGCCCTGGGGGTGCGTCTGCATCAGTTGCGACGTTTCCAGGTGGGCGACGGCTTTGAAGTCCTTGGCGTGCAGCGTGCGAATCATGAATGTCCTCCGAAGAAAATGGGTTCTCGGGAGGTATAGAGCCGCGGTCGCGCGCAAGAAAAAGCCTCCGGGGAACCGGAGGCTGGGGAGAGTGCGTTGAATCAGACGAATCGAATACCGGCTGCGACATCGGCCAGCGTTTGGCGAGTGTCGGCCAGGCGTTGCTCGGCTTGGGCGAAGTCGACGCGGGCACGTTGGCGGGCCGCCGTGGTCGGTCGGCCCATGTAGCGCTCGCCGTTGAATGACTCGACGATGTCCAGGCGCGTTTTCGCCTGCTGGGTGTGAGCCTCGTATTGGCGTACATGCCAGGCCCATGCCTCGACGCGCATCTCCTGGGTCTGGTTGTACCAGACGTTCGGGACGGTGACGGTCTCGTGCGTGTCTAGGTAGCGGTACTCCAGGTCCGGCAGGTGTGCCGGGTTTTGCGGCAGGCCGTGAATCTCCGGCACCAGGAGCTCGCGCGGGCGTGACCGGTCGACGCTTTGGGCGAAGGTCGGGCGCAGGCAGGTGTGACCTGCGACGGCGCGGGAAGCAGTGGGGCGATGGGATTGCGTATGCATTGATATTCCTCAGATAGGGTTGTCCTCGCCTCCGTATAGGCAAGCCGCCGAAACGCGAAAGTCAATTAACGGACAGCCGGCCAACCGCAGGCACACCGCCCCTCCTGCCGGGCTGTTTTTGGAAATCCCGGATTCGGAAATGCCGGATATGGCATGACCGGAATACCGTGAGCAGGGGGAGAGGGCGCGTGGTGGGCAGGCGTGAGCGATGTCCGTTAATTGACTTTCACGGGGGGTTGATTTCTGTGGCCGAGAGTGCCTGGAATTTGACGACGGGCAGGGTCTCGCCCATCATGACGATTGGTGCCGAAACCACCCCGTGCCGTGGGAAATCGGCGAAGCTCTAGCGAGGCACGCGCGGGATAAGGCCAGGCTCCCCCTGGCCTTTTTCTTTGGCCGGTGCCGGCGCAAGGAAGCCCCACGGCATCGCTGTGCGTGGGGTGGAGGGCTTGCAGCTGAGCGCGCTGCGGGGGGCTGGTGCCCGTATCAGTCGAGGTTCAGTGCACGGTATTTCACTTTCGATAGACTAGGGTCGACCGGCTGGGGATGCTTTATCCGATACTGGGAATATGGTCCCTCACGGAAGCCGAATAGTGCGTCTTCCTGAATCGTGGCCCAGGACCACGGCCCCAGCTGCCCTAGGGTCAAGGCAACTTGCCGGAGCCAGTGGCTGAGTACGCGACTGCGTGCGATATGTTCGGTCAGCTTCATCGAGGCCGGCACGGCGGCGTTCCCCTGGCGGCGGGCTTGACGGCCAGGGACGCGCTACGCACCATAGGCGTCTCCCTGCCAGGGAACATGTGCCCAATCGAAAAGGAACGCTGTGACCGTCCAACTGCCGGCCAACTTCACCTGCGCGCCCAAGGTCGTGCTCAACACCTATGAGCAAACCCTATACAACGTGCTCGAGGAATACTTCGTGCTGCGCCAAGCGAAATCCAATCGCTGCCCGGTGCTGAGCCAGGTCCGACTGCCGGACGCCATCACCATCAGCCACCCGGTCATCAACAACATTCAGGTCAACGCCATGTCGTTTGACTGCCTGGTCACGCGGGCCAATGCGACGCCCCTGTGCATCTTCGAGGCCGACGGCCACTACCATAAAACCCCCGTCCAGCAGCAGCGCGATGCGCTCAAGGACGCCATCGCCAAACAGGCTGGCATTCCCGTATTCCGGGTGCTGGTTTCGGGGCGATTCGAGCATCCCGAGGTGGTGCACGCCCAGCTCTCCATCCAGAACTTCTCCCGGGAGTGGGAGTACCCGTATGCGGATGGCGTGCGCCAGTTCACCGCAGAGAATTTTCCGCCGTACCAGCGCACTATTGAGCCCCTCGACATCGAGGCGCTGCTCATCGGATGCGGGTGGCAATTCCCCGTTGGGTGGCAATACGCGTCGGGCTATGACTTGCGCGACGTGGCCTCGCCGGCGCCGGTGTAGCCTAATCCTGGTCGGGCGCTGGGTATGCGTGCCGCAGCAGATAGGCGGCCTCTTCTTCAGGCGCCCACGTGTACTCGGTCTTGCCTCGCCGAATCAGGGCGGCTTTCCCGGGTTTAAGTCGGTAATCCATCTGCTTGGCCGGCTCGCCGATGTACTCGCGGCCGGTGCCGAACATGCGGCCTTCCAGAACGCCATAGCGGACCAAGCAGCGCACGACCTTGCGCAGTTTGTTCCGTAAGGACTTGTCTTCGGCCAAATTCAACCGCTCAGCCAGGGCAGCAATAAACTCGATGTCGTTGTCGTAGAAGCCGAGCAACGAGAAGCGAAGCATATTGCTCTCGGCAAATTCCAGCACCAGCCCCAAGGCAATCTCGCGCTCAGTTACGTCGCGAATGCGTCGCTTCGCGGTGCTCCCTGCCGCGCTTGAAGTCATCGTAGTGGCGCGCATGCGGGTTAAGCTGGAATGCGCCGTTCTCGCGGCGGCGCCTCGTGGAACAGCTCCTGGTAGATGGCCTCGGTTTTCTCCTGGCTCACATCCCCGGCCGCCCACTTCTGCACGAACCATGCCTTGGCCTGGTCCGCTGAGAGTGGTTGCTGGTCGGAAAAATAGCGGCACTGTGGTTGCGTGGTGCAGCGGTCGGACCAGTAGGGCACCGTCTCGTTGGGCACAGAGAACTGTGAAACATAGTGGAACTCGAAGTAGCGCCCATTCTGGGTGCGTGCCAGGCCGGTCATGGACAGCCCCGGGCCAGCCAGTCCATTGAAGTAGCGCGGCTTGGTGGCGGCCAGCAGGATGGAGTGCCGACCGGTGTAAACCAAGGTCGGCTCACGGGAATCTTCCGGGCGTTCGGTGAATTCGAGCTGAGAAAACTCGTTTGGCAAGGTCGCCCGCAGGGTTTGCGCGACCGACTCGGTATATTCCTTCGACGGGAAGCGGTCGCAGCCAGAGAGTGTGAGTGCGGTGGCCGCCAGCAGGGCGGTCATGAGGTAGGTTCTGAGCATCTGCATCGTGTCGTCCGTGGGAGGGTGTCCGCGAGCGGGCTAAGCCGGCAGGCGCTTCAACGGCGGAGTCTCGTTGAAAATCGCCTTGTAGCTCTCGGGGGTAAACTCATCGCTCTCGAACACCCAGGCCTTGGCGCCGTCTTCCGATATCGCGCCGTAGTTGCTGAAACGCCGGCACTTGAGCTGGGCGGTACACATGACATCGAGGTGCGGCCACGACTCGCTGGGAATGACCAGCATCGACGTGTACGTGAATTCGAAGTAACGCCCATTCGGCGTGCGGGCCAGCCCATCGAGAACCAAGTGCGGCCCCAACGGACCTTCCTCGACACGCGTCTTGTGGGTCAACAGCAGCGTCGCGCTCTTTCCCTGGTACACCAGCGCAGGCGCGAGAGCCTCGGCGGACTGTCGATGCGAAAATTCCAGCCGCGCAAAGTCGGCATGCAGCGTCTGTTGCATGGCCTGAGCGACTTTCGGCACCATCGCTCGGGTCGGACCCGATGACCAAGCCGCCAGCAAGAGTACCGCCAGAGCAACGAAAATGGCTACAACGAACCACGTGCCGACGCCGGCCAAGAAAACCCGCCCTGACGAGGGTTGGGAGAAGTAGCTGTTATTACTGGATGGCATGATGAAGTTCCTGGCGTGCGGGCGGTCACATAGAAATGCGCTGCGCCGGCGGTTCTTCGCCGAACAGCGCCTTGTAGCGCTCCGGCGAATAGTGGGCGCTGTGGAAGAACCACGCCTTGGCACCCTGGGTGCTCAGCGGCTGGAAGTCGCGAATGTCGCGGCATGTTGGATGGACGCAAGGGCGGTTGGGCCCAATCAGGGCAAGGGAGTCTCCGGATGGAGCCTGAACCCAAGAGCGGTCGGTGAACAGAAAATAGCTCCCCCGCGCCGTGCGCGCCAAAACCTGCAGCTCAACAGTCGCCAGCACACGCTCATCACGTCGTGGCTCAGCGATGGCCACGATAGTCGCGCCGGCCCCTTCGTACACCAGCGTCGGCGCGAGGTCGTCGCTGAACGCCAGGGGCTGCTCGAACGTGCGTTGCGCCAGCTCACTGGGTAGCGCGGTTTTCATGCTGTGGATGACCTGGTCCAGCTGCTCAGGCGTGGCGAAGAGATTGCAGCCAGAGAGCAGGGTGGCCAGCGCGCCCGCGAGCGCCAAGGTTAGAAAACGGGATGCGTGCATGATGGTGTCCTCAATGAAGCTGTGGCCGCTGGAAACCCAGCGGCTTGGGTAGGTAGGTAAGTCAGGCCGCCACGACTTCGTAGTCGAGGTTGGACGCGGCAGCGCGTCGGCGCGCGAAGTGCACCTCCACGCCGGGTTTGTTGGTCCCGAAGACGAACACGCCGCTGGCCAGGTCGACCTTGACGAGCTTGTTCACGTCCAGGGTGTAGGTCTCATGGTCAGTAATGCCGCCTTCGGGGGCCTTGTCTTCGTCGTACCCGTAGAACGTGACTTCCATGCCATCCATGCCTAGCGGGCTGCGCTGAATCGTGTCGTGACTTTGGCCGTCGCATTGAATCGCCTGCCCGTTGCGCACGCCGCGCACGTCGTAGACTCCGCTGTCCTCGCTGTGTGGGCGCATGTTGAGCATCTGCATCGCCTGGGTTGCGGTCTCGCCGTAGCGGTTCATCTCCTCGACCAGCGCTTGCAGCATGTCGAACGAGAAATCATTGAAGAACGCGGCCACGCTCAGCACGCCGCCCAGGTTGGCCAGGTTCAGCAACTTGTCGGCGCAGTATTCCTCCACGAACGCGCGAGAGAGGCCCGTGAACTCCAGTGCGTAGTAGAGGCGGCCCGGCCGGTTCAGCAGGTGCACGTCGACGCGGAAGCGGTCGTTGCACGTCAGCAGGAAGAGCTTCTTCGAGTTGTACAGTCCATCGAACAGGGTCAGCAGTTGGGCCTGTTTCTCCCGGTCGTACACCTTCTCGAACTCGTCAAACAGCACCACCACCGGCTGGCTCATGCCGCCGATGAACGCATTGAACTCGTCGCCCTGGTAGTCATTCGTCACCACCAGCGTCGGTATCCCGTGTTGGGATTGTGCCAGCTGCGCAACGCGCTTGGTCAGCATCGTCTTACCTGCGCCCTTCTGACCAGACAGCAGCGCGCCCGTGCCGGCCGGTCGCTCCAGGAACGTATTCACAATACGCTCCGCCTGGCGATTGACGTCACCGTACAGCTTGGCCGGGAGGTCGAAGTCGGCGATGCGCTCGGCGTAGAAGCCTCGTACGGGGTGATGGTTCACCGCATAGGTGCCCGGCGGCAGGGCTTGCTCGATGGCCAGGTCCGCATCACTGGTCGGCCAGAAGGAATTGCCATCACGACGGTAGACGCGCGTCATCGCAGCCTCGAATGAGTGGTAGTGGAATTTACATTGAATATACCCTAATATTTGCCCTATAGCAAGCAAACGGTCTTTGGTGAGTTGCTTTGGCTTGCGGACGTTTTTATGATATATTTATCCTATCGAGCCGGCCGCACCTCCGTGCAGCTGCCGCATAACGACCTCACTGAGAGCCCTCAATGAAGACCGGTTTCTTTGCTCGCGCCGCGCTGGCGGCCGCACTCGCTGTGACTACCACGGCGGCCTTCGCCATCGCCCAGCAGCCTCCGGCCGATGAGTCCGTCTCTCAGGGGACGGGCATCGTACGGCCGTCCCAGGCTGTGGGTGCCCTCCGTGCAGAAGACGGATTCACCTATTTCAAGGGCGTGGGCGGGATTGCGGTCTGCGCCGACCGGTCAGGCTGGTCGACCGATTGCAAAGCCTACGTAACGCCCGCGGAATACATTAAGCGTCAGTTCCCCGCGCGCGAGTACGTGGGCTTCCAGATTTTCGTGCTGAAGGACGGCCCACAGCTCTATCTGTACTACCGCTAAGCCACCAAGAATAGCCATGACTGACCCTAGTATTGCGGCCGTGCCGCGCGCTGTCGACCAGGAAGCGGAGCCCCGCGACGAAGTGCCCTCGTTTTGGCTGCTGGCGGCCGTCCCAGTGCTGGTCACAGCGCTGGCGCTGGCTCTGGCCCTTGGTGTGCTGCAATTGCTGTCGCCTGAACGGGCCCTGTGTCAGGTCTTCTCTAACGTCCTGAAGCCCTTCAGCCTGGCCCGCGCCACGGACATGGTGGATACGAATACCTGGCTTACCGTGCAATGGGATAGGTCGCTCGTCCAGAGCATCCGCACGGGCCGTGTGACCGCCACCGTCGATATCGTCACCAGTGTGCCGGACCATCCACTGGACCCGGCGAGCTTCGCGAAACGAGAGGTGTACCTGCAGCTCCTCAAGGCGGGGCAACTGCGCAAGGTCATCGAGCGCGCTACCCTGACGTTCGAGATGCATGGCGGACCGGGCTTTGTGCTCGCTCCGTGGCGGCTTGTTGGCTCGTCAGCGGAGCAGTTTAACGCCCAGGCGCGCGCCAACGCCTACCTCGCGCGCGAGACTCACGGGCCGCTGACCTTTGTAGCTGACGAGGGCGTCTACACGGACACAACGTCCTATTCAACGATGCGGGTCGACGCGCATCATTCTGGCGAATTTTTCGGCCTCATATTCGCACTGACGGCGCTCATCGTGGGCGCCTCGCTGGCCATCGCGAAAGGCAGCGCAATTCCGGTCATTTCCGGTGTGTTCGCTGCTGCGGTCATCTTTTATGGGCCCGGCTATCTGTTGGCCTCGGCCATGCCGGCGCTCAGGGGCGTGCTGGACTGGGGCATCTTGGGGTAGGTTTCAACCATGACACGAGTCAAATATCCGCGCACGCCGCACCTGCCGGGCTCGCCTGGCGGCACCAACGACGACAAGGTCTTGCGCAGCACCGACCACCTTGTGGGCCGCGAGATGGTGGCCACCCTGAAAATGGACGGGGAGAACAGCAATCTCTACCGCACGGGCTTCCACGCCAAGTCCATCGATGGGCGCCACCACCCCTCCCGCGACTGGCTGGCTCGCTTCCATGCCGGCATTGCCCACGACATCCCGGACGGCTGGCGCATCTGCGGCGAGAACATGTACGCGCGCCACTCCATCGCCTACGACGCGCTACCCAGCTATTTTCTGGGCTACTCCGTCTGGGACGAGACTAACACCGCGCTCGCCTGGGATGACACCGTCGAATTTTTCGAACTGCTCGGCATCACACCGGTGACGGTGCTGGCGCGCGGCCCGTTCGACGCACGCATGCCGCGGGACCTGGTGGCCCAGCTCAACACCGAGCGGGACGAAGGGTTCGTCCTGCGCCTGGCGGGCCGGTTTCACTACGACGACTTCGGCCGGTCCGTAGCGAAGTGGGTGCGCGCGGGGCACGTGCAGACCGACGAGCACTGGATGCACGCGGCCATCGTGCCGAATCTGCTGGCCAGTTGAGGCGTCTCGATGTTGCTGACCCGCGAAGAATTCGACCGCCAGGTCAAAGCGCGTTCGCGCGGACGCTGCGTATGCTGCAGCCTGCCGGCCGTCGACGCGCACCACATCCTGGAGCGGAAGCTCTGGCCGGACGGAGGCTATTACCTCTTGAATGGCGCGGCCGTTTGCGAGGTCCACCACTGGCGAGCCGAAACCACCCTCCTGTCGGTGGAAGATGTGCGCGCCGCTGCCGGCATCCAGGAAATTCTGCTACCGCCAAGATTTGAACCGACTGCACGGTATGACAAGTGGGGCAATCGTATCCGCGCCGACGGCATGCGCGAGCCTGGACCGCTGTTTGAGGACACCGGTTGTCGCAAGGTACTCGGCCATGCCGGCCTGTTGGGGCTCTTTGTGCCCGCCGGCACACCCTTGGCCGCCGGCTGAAGGAAAGGTTGTCCGCCCTATACCAAGTGTCTACACCAGGACATAACCAATCGAGGGCAACCATGGATTTGAACGACTATCAACCGATGTGGGACCGTGTCGAACCGCTCATGCGCGCGAAGCTCGACCGGCTCAAGGAAGCACTCACCGGGCGCACTGACTGTGCCTTCAGCGAGGTCTATCAGAGTGGTGACGAGGAGTTCCGCCTGACGCTGGACCTTCGCCGAGGCGACATCACGGTGTTGGGGCTCGACTTCATCCTGTTGGATGCCGAGGCCAACGGGGAAGAAGAACCCGGGTTTGGCATCAAGCTGGATTTCATTGGCTATGGCGGCTTGTCGCTGGGGTTCTACGCTCCGCACAACTACACCGCGTTCGCCTTCACGCAGGACGCAAGCGAGGTCGTCTCGCGCGTGGAGGCACTGCACGTCGACGCGGTGGCGACCTACATCATCGAATCGGCTCTGACCGACGAGCGCCTTCTCAAGGAATTGGCTGGCGCACAGTGACGTTCATTCTCACAGGGGCACCTTCGGGTGCCCTTTTTCTTGATTCCAGCAGCGCCGCCGCAAGGTCAGGAGCCCATTGTGCCTATACGACTTGCAGCCATTCCGCTGTAACCATAAGGACACACCATGAGTGAACAACTGAAGACCGACCTGGCCAACCTGCGTCAGTTCATCCGTCAGCTCCGCGCGGACTACAACCAGGCTCGCTTCCAAGGCGGGGCCAAGAGTTGGCGTTTGGACCGCACGCGACGTGACCGGGTCCTAGATACGCAAGCGCGGTTGAGCTACCTTGTGCCGCTCTATCGCGCGCTCGTGGCCGCCGTCCAGCAGCCGTCGGGAGGCAAAGGCGCCAAGCTCTACGCGAAGAAGCTCGATGCGCTGCGCGGGCTGCTTCGCGAATCGGCGAACTACACGTTGGTTGGCATGAAGGACAGCACCTACTTCGGTGGCGACGTCCTTCTGCTCCAACTGCCGGTGCCGGCGGATTGCCATACGCCGGCGTGCTGGAAGTCCCTGAGCATTGGCGAGCTTCGTCTGGCGGTGTTGGAGCAACTGGCTGTGGACCATCAGGCGCGTCTGGAGCGTGCGCGCGTGGCAGAAGCCGCTCGGCGCGTCTTCCTGGGCAGCCTTTCCGAGGGGCAACGCACGCTGCTGCAGGCGGCGCTCATTGCGGCCAAGGCAAAAGGCACGCATGCCATCACCATCGACGACCGTGACCTGGCGTCGCAGGCCGCAACGGTCTGACATCGTCCGAGCAACATCCCTCAAACCCGCCTCCTGGCGGGTTTTTCTTTGGACGCGCGACAGGTGTCACGAAACTGCGTGGTCGTACAGAATCGACAGCAAAGCTGAGCGCGCGGGCCTGAAACTGTGCGTTCGCGAAGAAAAATCCCCGCCAAACCCGGATGGGCCTGGTGGGGATTTTGTAGAGACAGTCTCGACCAGTCGGCCGAAACCTCGATGCACTTACGCGCGCTTCTTGGCCTTCTTCGTCGCCGCGGCATCCAGCTCAGCCACACGGACGATGACGGCTGCGATGCTCCCGATGACCTCGCCTTGGCGGAAGCCCTGCACCAGCCCAGAGCGCGAGTACAGCAGCACACCGGCCCGGCTGTAGATGACTTCCAGCTCATCTCCGGCGGAAATGCCGACCAAGACGCGGTCGCCATTGGTCAGCTCGATGTCCAGCGCGCCACGCGGGTAGGGCGTGTCCACCGGTGCATCCTCGTCCACCATCTCCAGATGGAGGTTGCCCACCAACTTGCCGAGACCGCAGTTGCAGATGATGTAGGCCGCCTCTTCAACCGGCCCACCATACTCCGTGTTGCGCGGAAGCGATGCGGCCTCTTCATCGGAGGCCGCAAACCAGCCCTTGTTCAGCTGCAGGGTCGAACCCCAGGTCGTCGCACGGTCGTAAACGGTGGTAACCACCCCAGACGTGAAGCCATTGACCATGTCGGTGGCGAACGTCGTGCTCGAACGAGGCAGCTCGACTTCTACGTCCACGACGGGCTTGGTTGCATCGAACGGCACGAACTTGCAGCTTTGGCCGCCAAGTTTGGCCTGCAGCTCACGTGCACGCTGAATCGAGGCTTCTTCGACCAGCTTGCGACCCTCCTCGATGTCGAGGTAGTCGGCCAGCTTGGACGCCGCCTCATCGCCGGGAACGGCGAGCGCAAACCCCAGCTTTTCCTGCACGTAACGGGCTACGCCGATGCCATCGATGCGACTGCCCTTGATGGTGCCGATGCGGCCCGACTCGAGCAGGACATATGAGCGGTCATCGCCCTTTTTGGCCGGATAGACCGCGACGCCCGTGCCCGCACTCAGCTTCCAGCCGGTGTTGTTGGTCGCCACGTAGATGTTGTTCGCTTTCATGATTGAGTCCTCTTGGGTTAGGTTTGGCCTTGCGATGCCGTATAGCATCCAAAACGCAAATTCGCTCCGAGCCCCGTCGAATTTACGGCTGCGCAGCATGGCAAATAGCAACGTTATATGGTATATTTGTGGCATCGCGAGGACTTCATGCGCTTCGTTCGGAGTGCGAGCCGCGAAATATCTCTGTGGGACAGCAACGTGAATAGATTCCTGGGTGGCGTGCTCGCGCGATATCCCGCGCTGTGCATTAAAGGCATGTTCGGGCTGGCCATCGTTGCCGTGCTCGGCATTGCGGTCGCCGGACCGATAGCCTTCCTGACTTGGGGGTGGCTGAACTACCGGAACCAACCAGAATTCGTGGCTGTTTTGTCCGTCCTGATGCTGTTCTGGGCCTTATGCATGCTAGCCCAGAACCCCAAAAGCGCAGGCACCATTGAACAAACCCAAACTGGGAGGTGATTCATGCAAGTGACGCAAGCAGAGCGCGCCGAGCTCGTGGCACGCATTTTGGAGATGTGCGATTCGAACAGGTTTGTCGCCGGGCTAGCCGGCTCGCGCCTGCAGTTGACGCAAGGCTGCATGGTCGTCACCGGCCTGCCAGCCGGTCCGCGCAATGCTGAGCGCCGGCTGGGCTTTTGTGTCCAAATCCGCCGCAAACGTGGTCAGTTTGGGAGCGATATGGTCTTTCTGCGCCATCCGGACGGCGACTTGGTGACGCACGAAAACCAGTGCTTCTACCTGATGACGCCAGAACAGGAGGCGCTCGCCCGGCCGCTGTTCACGGACCTGCCGGAAGACGAGGATTTTGGTCACGGGTACAGCTGCTGCAACAAGGTGCGCGAAGTGGGCTTCATCATCGAGAATTCGGCCTCCGAGCCCATGCCAAACACCGCGTTCGGCATTACCATTCACGGCTGAGATGCTGCGCCAAGCGCCGCCCTGGAGAATTTCATGAAGATGCGAGCCCATCGACGCTTCTACAAGACGTTCTGGATTCGGGGTCTGCTGGCGGAGTTGCGGCTGCCGCGACGCGCACAACGCTTGGCCGGAATTCCTGGTCGCACGATTCAAATGAACGGTTATCTGGAAACTCCAGTGGCAAGGACACCATCATGAGCGGTGAGGTCCTATTCGACATTTGCGACGCCCGCAATGTCTACGAGCCATGCCCGAAGTGCAGAGCCACCAGCGGAATGGGCTTAACGTCCAGAGCCAATCGGCTCTTCGTGCGTTGCGACTGCGGTCATGAAGGCCCTGGCATCGACGTTCCCTTGCCGGCGCAGTACGACGCATGGCCGGTTCCGTGGCATGCGCGAGACCGTCTGGCATTTGAGGCCTGGAACCAGGCATCTAAAACTGCCGCGATTGTAACTTCCACGCGATAGGCAAGGTGCCCCAATAAACAGGCTGTTTCTACTTGGTGGAGGTAAGCATGCTTGACCTGCTGCGACGGCTGCTGGACAAGCTGACAGCACGCGCGCAGGTCGCGGACGAGCACTGCGCAGCCTGTCCAGAGTGCGGAAGCTACGAGACTGTGCGAATAGGTGAGGGTGGCGCGGCCGGGGAGGCGCAGTGGGCCTGCCGGCGCTGTGGCGCTGAATTTCTCGCCAGCAGCGGGGACTGCGCCGCACGGTGAGCCTGGCGTGTGTTGGCGCCAGACAATGAAAAACACCGCGCGAGGCGGTGTTTGAGAGAGAGTGAGTGTTGGACGCTTAGATTGCGTCCAAAGCAGCTTTGCGCGCTTCGATGTTGACCTGAATCGTGGATTTCGCCTTGGAAACCGAGCTCGACGGGGACTTCATGGCGACATGAGCCATGACGACCAGAACGCAAGCGACGACAACGTAGCCCATGACAGCTTTCATGATGTTTCCTCTCTAGGTTATATGTCCAAGCACCAGTAGTGCATCAACGTATAGCGCAGATGCAGGTGCATAGTGGTCAAATCAATGTTTTCGCAGTATACTGCAAAAACTTATTTATGCCACATTTAGTTTTCGATGCCTGACATCGAACTCTGCCCATGGATGCGACACAACCTAACGACCTGTCAGCGCCGCCGTTCCGAGACCCAGCCTCGTTGCTCGAACAGCTTTTCGCTTGGCTGAACACCAACCTGCCGGTCGACCCGCGTAAGCCGCTCACACCCCAGGATGTGGCGCACGTGAGCGTGACGCCGGCGGAGTTTGCGCAAATCCCGGGTAAGCCCGAGTGGTGTGAGCACCGGCGCGTCACCTTCAAGCGCGTACGCGGCATCGAGTTCTGGCTCGTCGAGCTTCCGCTGCCCGCGCTTGCCAGCGTGGCGGGCCTGCGCGGGCGCGTTGCCTGGAAACTTACGGGCAATACGGCGGCCCTCTTCAGATAGGATGGACCCCATGAACTGGAACGATATTCGCGCGCTGGTGCCGGCGCCTGGCCGCGCGCCAGACTACCAAGCTTGCCTGGCTGCCTTTCCGGCGCTGGAGCACGCCAAGACAACACCGCAGAACCCCGTGTATCACGCGGAGGGTGACGTCTGGACGCACACCATGATGGTGGTGGACGAGCTGCTGCAGTCGGCTGAATACCTGGCTGCGGACCGGGCGGACCAGGAGGCCGTCTTCCTTGCTGCGCTCCTGCATGACATCGCCAAGTACAGCACCACGGAAATCAACCCGGACACCGGCCGCATCGGGCACCCTGGCCATTCGCGCAAGGGGGCCGTCGACGTACGGATTGCGCTGTGGGACGCTGGAGTGCCGTTCGCCGTCCGGGAGGCCGTCTGCCGGCTGATTCGAGTGCACCAGGTGCCGCTGCATGCGTTTGAGGTGCGCGCGAGCCGCGGGCCGGATGACCAGCATAAGTCCACGCCGCCCGAGTTCCGGGTACGCCAGCTGTCCTGGGAGCTGGACCTGCGCCTACTGACCATGCTGGCCACGGCGGACATGCGCGGCCGCATCTGCACCGACGCCTCGCGAGCCCTGGACAACATCGCGCTGTTCCGCGAGCTGGCGCTAGAGGAGGGCTGCTACGGTCTGCCGCGCGCCTTTGCCGACGCGCACACGCGCGTGAGTTACTTCCGAGGCGCCAACGTGCACCCGGATTACACGCTGCACCAGACGGACGGCTCCAAAGTCATCGTGATGTCGGGTTTGCCGGCCTCGGGCAAGAACACCTGGGTCGAGCAGCACGCGCGCGGGCGGAAGGTCGTGTCCTTTGATGATGCACGCGAGGAGCTGGGCCTGCGTCACGGCAAGAACGAGGGCATGGTCGCTCACCGAGCGTTTGATAAGGCCAAAGACCTGCTGCGCGCCCGGGCACCATTCGTGTTCAACGCGACCCACCTGTCGGAGCAGATGCGTTCCCGCACGCTGGACCTGCTCTACGCCTACCACGCCGAAGTCGAGGTGGTGTACCTGGAGCGGCCGCGCGCGGAGCTGCTTGCCCGCAACAGCAAGCGCGATTCGTCGCTCACCAACAAGTCACTGCAGGCGATGGTGCTGAAGTGGGAGCCTCCGGTGCCCACCGAGGCGCACGCGGTCCGCTACGTCGTCGACTGAGCCTTCGGGCTATACGTGCGTGGAGTTGTTCAATCATCCACGTGAGGAAAAAATGGAAAAGTGCATCGTTAAAGGCTGTCAGAACCATCGTGACCAGGGCGTCTTCGTGGGCGACCTGTGCAAGCCGTGCTACACAATGCTGAGCCAGGGCAAGTACATCCCCAGCACGGCCTGGTTCGCGGTCGAAGGGCGCCGTGCGCGGGTGCTCGATGTCAAGGCTGTGCTGGGCGATTACCTGGTGGCATGGCAGCTCTTGCCGGCCGGCAGCGGCTTTGCCAAACCCGCGTTTGACGTGTGGCTTGCCGAGCAGCTCAAGCAAGCTGTTCCGCAGGCAAGCAAATCGCTTGCGCAGCTGTATGACCTGTGGGACGCCTTCGCTGACGTCCCTGTGACCGACAGCACGGCCGAGGTTGGAGCCGATACGCTGGAGGCGCAGTTCCTGCACTTCTCCGCCGGAACCCATCGTGAAGATGTGTGGCGTTGGTTCGAAGCGCAGAATCCTCAGTTCCTGGTCGGTGAGGTCATGCAGGGTATTCGTTGGAACCCAGTAGTAGCCCAACCCGGCGCATAACCGCGCGCCCTCTCAACGCCCTGGTAACTCCGGGGCGTTTTCTTTTTGCGGTCCGGCCTATACCGATGTGGACAGGTGTCCAATCACCAACATCAAAGAGGAAAATATGCCGAAGAACAAGGCCAACAACGCAGACATCATCATCGTTGACGGCGTCGAATATGTCCGTCGCGAAGTCGTCGATGAAGCGCTGAGTATCGTCGGCGGTTTGAGCGAGCTGTACGACAACCTGGCGGCAAACCCGTCTCAACCGACAGCCACGGAGCGTGAACGGGAAGCTGCGCTCGACGACCGCTGGACTACGTTGAGCGACAAGTTGGCGCGTTCGCAGAAGGCCATTGTCGTGCGGCAGCCGTAGAACTCGCTGCGCTGGCTGTCCAATCTCACGCCCCGGCAACCCCGGGGCGTTTATCTGCGCGGAGCAACTACTTTGACCCGCCAGCGGCGTCGGCGTTGGCTACACTCCCCGGTCGACACATCAGCAAGGACTTGCGATGAACAGACTGCTCGGCATTGGCTTCCAGGTGGCCGGCGAATGGCACCTTGAGAACGCTGCGCTTCGGATTGCCTTCGAGCGCTACGCGGAGGAGAACAACATCCTCTACGCGTTTGTCTGTGACGGCGAGGTCAAGTACGTCGGTGTGTCCACGCAAACCCTGCGCAAGCGCATGGCCGGGTACCGGTCTCCCGGGCCGAAGAGCACGACCAATATCCGGAACAACCGCAACATCCGCGAGATGCTCGCGCAGGGTGGAGCGGTCCAGGTCCTCGTGCTCCCGGATTCCGGCCTGATGCATTACGGCCCCTTCCACCTCAACCTGGCCGCGGGGCTCGAGGCCAGCATCATCCGCACGCTGCGACCCGAGTGGAACATCGTCGCCAACCGGCTCATGAAGGAGCTGGGTGGCGAGGGCGAGCCGGACTTGGTCGAGCTGCCGGCGGACCCGCCGCCCAGCGACGTGCCCAGCGGTTCACGGCCAGAAGAAGAGGGCGGCGCGCTCGAACCTCAAGGAACCTTTGAATTCACCCTGCAGCGCAGTTACCGCGACAAGGGGTTCTTCAACGCAGGCGTGGCCGCCAACGAGCTGCTTGGCGCCGGCGGCGAGCGCCTGGAGATTTTCTTCGGCAACCAAGCGCAGCGCATCTGGGGCACTATCAACCGGACGGCCACCGCCAACAAGACGCCACGCATCTACGGCGGCAAGGAGCTGCAGCAGCGCTTCCAGGGGCTGCCCGAGCAGACAAGGATTCTCGTCGAGGTACTGTCGCCGACTTCAATCCGGCTGCGGGTTGTTGCAGTCAGCGCGCAAGAGCCCGCTCGATAGTTTCTCAATAGAGAAATTATTGACTTTCGAGCCCTGGTTGGTCTATTGTTTCTCTATAGAGAAATTACCTTCCAATCGGGAGGTATTGCATAATAATTTCCCAATAGAGAAACTTATGGCTCGAACTCTCCCGGAGCCAGGGCTCCAACCTGCACCATACATTAAGGGCCTGCCAGGTCTAGGGGCGCTGGTGCGTCACCGGCGACTCGAACTCGCGTTGCGTATCGACGATGCTGCACATGCGTGCGGCGTCGCGGCCAACGTGTTCTCCCGGTTGGAAAATGGTGGCGCCGTCGGCTCCGACCGTCTGCTTCGCGTGCTGACGGGCTTGGGCCTGATTATGCTGGTCACCACCAAGAACGACGCGCTCAAGCTCGCGCCATCGTTGATGCTTCCCACGAATCTGCTACCGGGTGAACCCCGCTCAACCGGTGGGCACGAATCATGAGCCACGTTCTACACGTCTCCACTGGGGGAGAGGCCGTCGGCACGCTGAGGTTCGATGCGCACGAGAACCGTTACGGGTTTGAGTACGCGCGCTCGTGGGAAGGCCGCAGGGGCGCCTACGCGTTGTCGCCCCCCATCCCGTTTTACGGGCCTCCAGACAGCCCGGGCTCGGTCCAACGCTTCTTGGAGAACCTGCTGCCAGAAGGACGGGCCCTCGATATTGTTTCTGCCCTCAGTCATGTGTCCAAGAACAACATCTTTGCCTTGGTTCACGTGTTGGGAAAAGAGCCCGTCGGGGCCTTCAGTTTTCTTGCGATGGACGCGACACCGGAGGAGGCGGCTCGCGCCGCGCACGAGCAAGTTGGCGTCCCGGGTCGCCGGAGAGTCACGGATGACGAACTTAGCGAGCGTATTCGGCTGCGCGAGGAGGTCCCCTTTCCCGTGTGGGATGGCAAGGTTCGTCTATCGCTGGCCGGCTACCAAGACAAGCTGCAGGTGCTCGTTGAAGGGGACCAGCTCTCGCTGGCGGAAGGCGCCCTCAGTTCGACGCACCTGCTCAAACCGGAAAGCCTCAATCCACAGCTGCCGCATATGGTGGCCAACGAGCATTTCTGCATGACGCTGGCTGCACGGCTAAACCAGGCCGCGCGCATGCATTTGCCGGTCGCCTCTGTTGCGATTCGGCGCATTCCCGAGCCGGTTCTCCTTATCGAGCGCTTTGACCGCATCGTGCAGTGGGATGAGTCCACGCCCAACCTGGCGCGGGCCGTCCTCCGCACGCATATCATTGACGCGTGCCAAGCTCTCGACTTGCCGTCCACCTTCAAGTACGAGCGGAACCTTGGCTCGGGCACCGATGTCCGCAACATTCGGGAAGGGGTTAGCTACGAAAGGCTCTTTTCGCTTCTGGACAAAATGGTGGCGCCGGCGCACACGCGCATCTTTTTCCTCCGCTGGGCCATTCTGCAGCTCTTGTTGGGCAACAGTGATGCGCATGGCAAGAACATCTCGTTCCACGTAACGCCGGCGGGGCTGGAGCCGGCCCCAATGTATGACCTCGTGTCGGTCAAAGCGTATGGCGAGAACATCGACGGCGAGATGGCCATGGCGTTCGGGGATGTCTTCCTGGCAGAGGAGTTGACGCCATATGCGCTGGCAGATTTCGCTCACCGTACCGGCACACCCCCGAGGCAGCTCGAGCGTGAAGTCCGCGCCATGGGCCACCTCGTCCTGGACATCGCGCCTGAGCTCGCGGCCTCTGACGTGTACGTGGGTGATGAGCGAGCGCTAGTGCATCAGATTTCGACCTTCATCTGTGCGCAAACCAAGCGCGTGTTGGAGCTTGTCCGCGACGTGTCAAAGGTCGACTTGAAGTTATTCGAGTAGGTGAACACGTTGTTACGCCATGAGCGGGTCCGTGGCTTGAAAGAGCGCGGCTATACGTCAGCAGGCAAAACCTTCTTGCTGACCTACAGGACCACACTATGAGTGAACTCGCAATCGAAGCTGCCGTTGACCAGGTCGCACCCACTGACCCGTTGTCGCGCGCGGAGCAGGAATTCTTCTACAACATCATGGGCTTCAACCTCCATGCCGGCAACAAGGCGGCGGGGTTTGTCCTGAAGCTGTCCACACGAGCGCTGCAGCAGCTGCGCCAGGTCCCGGTGACGGTCGAGCAGCAGTTGGAGCTCATCAACCGCGCTCAGGAGCGCATCGGCCGTGCCGGCGTGCTGTCCAAGCGTTTGAGGCAGGGTTGCACCATCGCTCTCATCAAGAACTCGGGTTGCCCGCTGGCATTCATCACCGACCCGAGTTTCGGCGCCAGCATCGGCGGGAACCCCGACGACCTGGAGAAGCTGACGCGCCCAGATTACCTGGACTGGCTCGGACCGGTGACCTACTTCACGCCGCACAACTGCGACGCTCCGAAGCAGGCCCTGGCTCTGTTCATCCTGGTGGAGACCTGGGCGGAGTGGGCGGCTGGCCAACTGCTGCTACGCGGCGCGCCTTGCTAAATTGAACTTCCTCGGACCCATCCCCAACCTCTGGGATGGGTCCTCTTTGTCAACTCGGCTGAAAGAGGGGATACAGCGTCTGCAACACCATCTATCCTTGAGGTCCTTTCAACTCATGGAGAATCCATGTCGGACCCGAAGATGGACTCGCTGGAACAGCGGGTAAGGAATGCGATGCTAGGCGGTTTCAAGGAGATTGTCCGCGGTGTCGTAGAACGCGACACCGCGACAAACGCGCGAATCGACGCCTTGGCTGCAGAAGTACAGCTCGCCAACCGGAATGCTACGCAGGCCCTACAGGTCGCAGCACAATCCCAGCAGGCAGCTGCGCAAGCAATGGAGGTGACTCGTCGTGTTTTCCGCAACCTGGACCAGCCCGCACGCGCGAAGCTGGTGCACGACATGTGCCAAACCCAGCCTGTCAAGCAAGTCGCTGCGGAGCTTGAAATAAGCCGGTCCACGGCGTATCGCCACAACACCCAGCACAAGGCCCGCAACGGAAAATAGCAGTGCGGCCACAGTAGTTCAGCCTATATGGCACCCATATGAATAACAAAAAACGCAATGGCAGAGCCGAAACGCTCTGCCATTGTCACGTGTATGGGGTCAGTTCTGTAATGCGAGGTACTGCTTCGGCGAGAGAATTGCTTGGATGCGACCACCGGGTAGGTTCGAGCGCACGTACACTGAATCCATGCCGGCTTCTTCGCTGTCAGGTTTTCGCAGCGAAAACACCACCACTGCCGCCAGGGTTGGGGTGAGCGTATCGTGACGGCGCCAGACCTCCCACCACTTTGGCGGTGTCCAACCGAGCTCCAACGCCAGCCGTTTGGCATCCGCGCGAGCGATGGCGCCCTCCGACCTCGTACACTCTACCGTGACGCGTCGAGACCAGAAGCGCGGCCGCCAGGTGACGGTGGCGCTGAACATATCGTAGGGGACGCTCATTTTTGTGGAGCCTTTGCTGGTCTGCGGACCGATGTATAGCGCCGGCGCGGCCAAAAGAAATGCCGCCCGAAGGCGGCACAGAGCATCACTGGGGAAGGGCGGCGAAGGCCGGGTTGGTGGCACTGCCAGTGTCCTGAGTGCCGAGCGCCTCGACGTAGCCGGGCAGGTCAGCCAACAAATCGGCACCACGTTCCATCGCCGCGCCGACTTTCGGTGCGCGGAATTTCATCTGGTACACCAGGTCCTCCACCAGCACAGGAGCTAGGCGGTCGTGAACATCCGGGATGCCCAACACCATGACCTTGGAGGGGTCGTAGTGCGCGAAATTGCGCAGGGCCTTCTGGTGCTCCGGCTCCATGCACACGACCAGGTCAGCCTGGCGTAGCAGAGTATCGGTGACCGGGGCCCAGGCATCCTTGGCGGTGCCGGCACATCGGGCATCCAGGCCGCCGAAGAGGCAGAGCAATTCACCGGTGCGGCTACGGAGCCGACCGAGACTACAGAGAAACAGAACCATTTTGAACCTCGCATTCAGAGTTTGACCGTGGCCGTATAGCGTCAAACTCGCGTATCGCGCGCGACCTGCGAGGGAACTTGCGGCGGAGTGGCGCCTGAAATCAGTGGGCGGTCATCAGTTGAATGACGCGCCGGATGAGCGTCGGCCGCGGCGCCCAATGCGGGAATCCCACGTCCGCGACGCACCCGCCGAGCTCCAGGAAGCAGTAGTAGCCGGATATCCCGCAAATCCAATGGTCGGGCACGACACCTTGGCGGTGCGCACAATTGCTGCAGGTACGGTTGTTCGCTTTCGTTGTATCCACGCTGGCCTCCTGGCCCCTGAATCCTGCAGCAACTCCCCACACTCGAATGTGAAGCATTGCAACGCCGGCTACAAGTTGACCGTTTTACCGACTACTTTTGAGGGGGCGAAGAAAAGCAGCGACCCTTTGGCCGCTGCTCATCAACACCTACTGTTGTGCCCGGGTCCGTCAGGACTAGGGCTCACCCGGCTCACTGGCCCGTGAGGCGGCGCAGGCGCTCTGCCGGGGATTCGTTCGCAGCCGGGGCCGTGCCGTTGGCGATACGGCGCGCCTCGTCGACCGCGTGCGCGCGGTCAATCGGCTTCTGGCCGACATCAGCGAGGTCCTTGGTGGCCGCCGCTTCGACGCGCAGCTTTTCGGCCTGCTTATTGAGGGCATTCAGCGCAGTAGACGAGCCGCCGGCGCCGGCCTGCAGACGACTGAGTTCGGCCTGGTTGGCGATGCGCAGGTCCTGACGGTCCTTCTCGGCACGCGCTTGTTCGATGTCTCGTTGTGCCTGTTTGGCACGCGAGTCGAACTCGTTCAGGTTCTGCTCCACCGTGGTGAAAATTTCCTGCAGCGTGTCGAGCAGCTGCTTGGCGTCGGCGGCATCCTGCTGCTTACCCGGCAGCGCGGCCTTCTGCGCTTCCAGGTTATTGGTGAACTCGGTCAGGGTGGCTTCGTCGACGTCGCCCTTGTCAAACTTTGCGATGAGGACCGGCGCGGCTTTCGTGTCCGTCTCAATCAGGGTTGCCAAGTCGGTGGCGGCCTTCTGCGCCGCGTCGTACTTGATTTGGGCCTGGGCCTTCTTCTGCGCGATTTCGCGCAGTTTGGCTCGCAGATTGTCGCGGTCCACCTCGGTGGCGGTCTCCGGGTCGTACGAGGCGATGGCTTGGGCAATGGTGTCACCCAGCACGTTGAAGTGTTTGCCGATAAGGGCGGTGGTCAGTTTCCAACCGGACATATTGCTTCTCCTGTAAGAGGGGAAATGGGACAGCGATGAAGGTCTTTACAGGACCTTGATTTTTTGGCGGTCGAGCGAGATGCCGACCATGAAATCGACGTAGACCTGCGGAGCGCGCTTGCCATCCATCGACTCGACCACTTCGAACGACACCAGCAGGCGTTCCTGTTGGCCGTCCGACAGCGCTCGCGTATAGGGCATAAAGTGCAGCTGTTTCTGCAGACCCTTTTCGCCCACCGAGTCATCCAGACGCGTTTCGCGTGCCGTGTACGGCTCGATGTACTCGTCGCCGGTCGGCGCGTCACGGACGAAGTTCAGCGCGTCCGTATCGCCCGGCAGCAGCGCGTCGATTTGTTCGTCGGAGAACCCGCTGGCGGTCAGCTGGTCCTCCCGCATGAAGTAGTCAATGTCCCCGAGACCAAAGCCCTTGCCGAGGAAAGGCTCCTGCTCGGCTTCCGTCATCGGCACCTGGCGGCACAGGAACGAGAAGTACCCGATATCCAGAATCTCCTCGCCTTGGCGCAGGACCTGCAGGAAGCTCTGTCCTTCGCCGTTCCGGTTGTACCCGCAGCTCGTGTAGAGTCGATGCAGCACCAAGTCGTCCGCGCCATCCACGCGCACACGGCCCGCAGCCACGATGGGCATTTGCGCGGTTGCGGGGACCTTCACTAGCGTGCCATCCAGTAAGGCGAACGACGCGCGCGGCACCTCAATCAGCCCACCAATCTGGGCATTGAAGGGCAGGCCGGTATCCACCCGTGTCAGGTCCTTTGCGACCGCTTTGGCGGCCGCGTCGTCAAGCCGCTTGTCGACCACACGTCGGCCGAGTTCGAAGAGTCCCATACGGTTCGTTTCAGATTTGATAGTTAGACGTCCGGGCAAAGCGAGCTTTGCGCGCGGTCCAGTTGCGCCACAGAACGTGAGCCAGCAGACCTAGGGCACCCAGGCCCAAAACCCAGGCGAAGAACGAGCCCCAGCTGAAGCTGCTCACCGGCGCCGAGACGGCCGCTGCCGGTTCGGCATGCTGCGCCGGCACAGGCGGCTGACCCGCTGCCACGGTTGTGTTGCCAGTCCCGTAGACGACCGCGCCGCCAGTCTGTTGTGAGGCCGGTTGCTGCACGACGACCGTGTCGTGACGGGCGCTATCGCGACCCAGCATGTACCAAAGCCACCCATTACCGCCGCCCCCGCTACTGCTCGTGTACGTGGTGTAGTGGTTCACAGTTGTCGGTGCTGGGGATGGCATGGGAGCCGGGGCTAGCGCAGCGCCAACGGTATAGCCACTGTTTTGCGGCGTGCCTGCGCTGGCCACAGTGGCGCGACTCGCCGTGCTATTGACCGGCGCGGGGGTGGGCGTCTTGCTGGTGTTATAGGCAGCCACGGCGGCTGTGTTGGCCTTGGCTGCATAGAGCGAACTCCCCAGGCCGGTCGATTGCGCGGGCGCAGCAGCAGGGGCACTGGGTTTGCTGGCCACGCTCGCTCCGAAGCCCGAAGAGCGTGCGGGGGAGGGGCTGATGCTGGCTCGGCTGACGCTGACGGATGCGCGACTTCCGCCGCCAAAGCTTGAGTGACCACCGCCTCCGCCGCCGCCACCGCGGGCCCAGCTCACGGACGAAAAGGCAAGGGTTATGGCAGCCAGGATAGCGACCAGGCGCGCGTGTTTCATGGAGAGAATCTCCGTGTTGATGAGAAAAAGTTGTGCTTAATATACCGTGTATTGCGCCTATACGCAACCGTCACTATGAAGCTGAGGATTCGCTTGCCTTGACCACCGCGTCCGGAATGGGGATGCCCATGCGCCCGGCCTCTTTCAGAACCCAGGGCTCCGTCCAACCCTTACCAAGCTTGCGTGTAATCTCCGCGCGCTTTTCCGCTTCGGATAGCCAGCCGTATCCTTTACGGGGGTAGACTCCTGCGTCGCGGGCTGCGTCAAAATAGCTGTCGCTCATAGCATTGCTCCTCGTTTTTCTGCTGCGCGGCCACTGTCCGGCACGGCCAGTTGCTCAAAGTCCAGAGCGATACTGCGTCGCCCTGTGCGCCACACCGCGCACTGCGGCACCCCAGCCCAGTCCGGCGTGTTCGACATCACGGCCGCCAATGGCCGTACGATGAGGAGGGGCTGCTGCAGCTTGCGACTGTTGCGCAGGAAGTAGTCCAAAGCGCTGCGCTCCCCAAGGCTTAGGGATGCGGGGTCGCGCCCCGCCAGCCGGCGCAAGGCCTGGCGCGGGAAGAAGTTACGTGGCTTCATCTGCCTGTTTTTGCTTAGGTATTCAGGTGGACGGCAAAGTTGGCGTCGTTCGTCGCGTGGACCCAGCGAGAGGCTCCAGGATTGCCGTTGCCAATGAGGAGCCACGGGCCCGGCTCGCTGCTGAACTGCACACGCGGCGCAACCTGCTCCACAGTCCAGCCGTCCGCACCGTCGCGCGCAATGCGCTCCTTCCCCTTCTTGCTTCGCGCCTCCAGGCGCACGCTCGAGCTCTGCATGGTGGTGAGTTTTTTGCCAGTTGTTGTTTTGCTGTTTATTTAATATACGCAAAAATGCGCCAGCAGTCAATAACAGACTTGTGTGTATGACTGTTTTATGGTACATTTTCATAACTCTATGCGGATATCACTGTCGCCATGACCTACGAAACGACCCTGCGCTCTTCAGGGGGCAATCTCGCGTTGCTACAAACCCTCGCCCGGTGTCTGTCTGTCGCTGGGTGGCTAGCGACCCTAGTCCTCATCCCCGTGCTGACGCCCAAGGGTGCAGGCCCCGTGGGACGCGCATGGATGTCTTTCGGTGTACTGATGGGCATGAGCGCTCTAGTCGCGTTGCTGCTGGGAGTTCGCGGCGCGGTGTCTCCGTCGGCCAAGAGTATCCCCACGACGTTCGCCCTGCTTCTGGTAGCGGGAGGTGCCGCGTATTTCGCGCATGCCGTAGCTCAGTTGACGTACGCCCATGGCACGCCGGTTTTCGCCGCAACGGGATTGGCAGTCTTGGGCTGCTTCTCTGGCGGTTTTGCGGTTCTGCTATCCCTGGATTCTGTCCTGTTTCGAGCGCCGGCACATCAACTGCGCCAAAGCCGCGCGACCTACTGACACACCAAACCAACCATAACCGGCCACCTAGAGGCCCGGAGGATTCAAGCCATGTTGTCTCGTGAGAGCTTCATCCAAGATTGGCGCGCCCGCATGGGCGCCGAAGTCCCACTGACTGAAGAGTCTGTCTTGGTCTACCTCAACAAGCGCGAGGATGCCGCTCCCAGTCAGGGGCAGCAACCGGCACGATGGTTCAACGGTTGCGATAAAACCGTCCCCGCCGCACTGCGTTTCCTGGCGAACAACCCACGCCCCCCCGGTCCGCGGGACTACAACGCCGAACACCTCTACCAGCTCGCCGACGAGATTGACGGCATGGCCAAGCAGCCGCTTCCAGCGGCTCCGGCTCCGGCACCAGCGCCGGCCGGTGGCGGCACGAAGCAGGAGTGGGCGGCTGTGGCTGCGGGCCTAGCCGACGTCGTGCACACGATGCTGAATACCATGTGGACGGCCAACACCAAGGAACAGCAAAAGGCCCTTATTCGCACGGGGCAAGCAGCGATTGGGGCCTTCCGCGCGCTGGAGCGTTCGTCGGACGGTGTCGCGGGCAGCCTGACAAGCGGGGGGACCTGGTTCTCCAAGTGGCGCTCGGCTATCGCCAGTCTGCCTGGCGGCAAGGATGTCCCGGTCGATGCGACGCTGCGCGTTGAGTTGGAACGTCTCTACGTGCAGGCCAACGGCGGACATGCCCTGGGCGGAGAAGACCACATGCGCCGGACACTGGAAGAGCTGGCCGAAAGCCTGCTGGCGCTGATGTCGCGTACCTCGCAACCGCAAGCGGCCGTGAATGCCGGGTGCTGTGGCAACCCCGACGACTTCCCGAATGACTACAGCGACTGCCGGCACAAGGGCCAGCCCCCCGTCACGGAGGTTGGGCTGTGGCGCGTCGGCCAATTTTGGTCGTCCTCGCGCGCTGGCCGGATGGTGCTCTGTTTGTCCGAAGGGGCCAAGGAAATCGCTGAGCACACCGCGCACGCCTCGTTCGTACGCTGGATTGCGGGTTCCGACCTGCCCGTGAAGGGCGCTCTAGCCAGTCCCACGCATACTTCAACGGAGCCCGTCGCGGACGACTGGAAAGACACCTGCCTGAAGGTTCTGGAAGTCATCGGCTACACCACGACCGAGGCGGAGATTTCCGAGCGGGAATTTCCCGGCGAGAAAGTTTCCCAGGCCGTCGTTCGCTATCTGGAGCGCCTTGCCGCCAGCCGCGCGCCGTCGGGTGCCATGCAGATGCCGCGCTTGACCGACGCCATGCGTGCGGTTTTGCGCAACGAGCACGACATCCACGGCTCGGAGGACGCCCTCTACTTAGCGCTGGCCGACGCAGCGCATACGTGCATCGTCGAAGAGCGGCCACTGACGGTGACCGACGTGTTGTGCAACCAAGGCGCATTCTTTGCACATTGCCAGTCGTTTGCGCAAGCCATGGGGTATTCCGGTGTCGGCCAGGCCTTGAATGACCTCCAAGCTCGCCGGGTAGCGCCACCGCCGGCTTGGGCGGCTTGGGTCGACGACTGGATGGGCCGTAGCGACATCGTAATGCGCACCGAGGCGTACCAGGAGCTGCTGGCAGCGCTTGCTGCCCAGCAGCTGACCATTCCGGCAGGGTGGAAGGCGATGCCGCCGACGGCCACCAAGGAAATGCTCGACGCCTATATGGAGGATGCGGCCGAGGAGGACCCGGATTTCCGCCAGACCCTGCGTGACCAGGCCGCCGACGACTACGCCACCATGTGGAAAGCCCAACCAGCCGCGCTCGTGACGCGCGCCACCACGATGGGTGAGCGCAAGACGCGCTGGCTCCTCGAAAACGGTGCCGAAACGATTGGAGTTGCGCTGCGAAAGGACGACCGCATCGGCGTGGTCACCCCAGAAGGGCGGGTGGACTGGCTTGTGCCCAGCGAACGCGGCGGGGCCGCTCCGGCGACTGAGTGCCAGACGGTCTTCGGCGAGGAGTGCCGCCTCGTCAAAGACGGCGCGTCGGGCAAGGTGCAGTGCCAGTTCTGCGGCCGCGAGAAAGCAACCCATCAGCTGGTTGCGCTTCCTCTCGGCTGGCGCGGCAAGCTCTTGCACCTCGCCGTGTGGCTGGAAGCCAACGGCCATGCTCAACCCGCTGCCGACGTGCGCGAATTCCTCGCGGGCTCGAACCTGATTCTGGAGAACCAACATGGCTGACCAAGACACCGCCGTCGCCGGCAACGCTGCATCTGAGCAACCCGCCGACCGCTATTCTCTGCACGATGTCATTCATCAGGCGCGTCAGCGCTGGCAAGGCGAGTGGACCTACACGGTCGAGGACATCCTTCAGCGTCTGGTGGTCGACGACAACAAGCCGGGCGACTATTGCACGTGCCTGGGCATCCTGGGCCATACGCGGGACTGCCCGGCTTTCGACGAATCCATGATGCGCACCGGCGCATTGCTGGCCGCGCCGGCAGCCACAGAACGCAAAGACATGCCTATGGTGGTTTGGAAGCCTGAGCCTGACGATGTCGAGGCAGAATGTCTGGACAATTCGCTTGCACACGCAGCCTCGATGTTGCGCAGCACCGGCCACGAGGGCAATGGGATTGACGCCAGCCGGCTTGAATACCTGCGTGCCCAACTGGACGCGCTGGGGCTCGGTGATACGGTCCGGCTGGATTGGCTGATTGCCAATGACGCCATGGTCATCGAGTCCAACGGGCGCTTTCACCTTCAACAACCCACGCGCCCGGGCAACGCGCGATTCAGCGGCAGTTATTCGACAGCACGCGGGGCCATCGACGCAGCACGGTTTGGTCGTTCGCACCCACGTCCGGGCTCGGAGAAATGCGTCGACATGCCGGCCTCGACGCGCGTGGAGCCAGTGCGCCAGCCTCGGCTGCCGGACGGCGCGCCGGCGCCGACGGGCGCAGCAGATACGGCGGCCCGCCTTGCACAGTCGCTGGCGCGCGTGCTCGTGGCCGCGACCCAAGAGGGGTTTGTGCTCGACCCGCAAGCAAGTCTGGCCGACGAGGTCGACCGCTGGCTCGGTCAGCGGCACACGCTGGGAGCGCGCAATGGCTGACAAGCTTTGCCCTTGGTGTCGGGGCTACTCCTTGGAAATGCAGTGGTGCCACGTGTGCAAGGGCGCTGGATACATCCCGGATGCTCGCGCGCGATGGAACCTGCTGCAGACCGCTCAGCTCAACCTCATCGCGCGCGCCACGGCCGCGCTGACTCAAGGACCGCAGGCATGACCAAAGAAGTCCAAACCTTTGCTCAGTTTGAGGCGCGCTTTGTCGCCGAGCATGGCCGCGCACCGACCTCCAGCGAAAGCTGGAGTGCCGCTGCCATGGTGCGCGTCAAGCCGACTGGGGTGTTCTTGGAAATTGCGGAGGCCCTGGAGCAGGGTGCAGCTGCGATGCGGACCACCACCGACCACGGCAAAGGCTACAAGGAAGCCACGACCGATATCGCAGAGACCCTGCGCGCCCGCGCGCTAGTCCCATCGGAAGGTATGTCCTGTCTGGGAGGGCTGCACTGATGGGTTACGACAATCCGCTGTTCAAGCTGCCGGCGGCCAAGAAGCTGTTGGCATTCCCCGATGACCAGCTTCGGGCGCTCGAAGCCGTCATGCGAGAGCTGCGTCAACAGGCTGACGAGCTGGCCGAACGCAACTGGAGCCGCCGCAAGGCGCCGATGGCAGCCTACTGGCGTGCTGTCGCCACGTACGCGCGGCACGTCGCCCACGTGCTGTCCAAGGGGCGCGTACCTCGTCCGGTGGTACCCGAGGAGGCGCACGCGCCCATTCTGGCGGTACTGGAGCTGTTTGAGCCGGATGCGAATGGGCAGCCGAAGGCTCGCGGGTTCAGCCCAAAAGAAACACGCCAGCGCACCGAGGCCCTGCGTGCGCTGTTGGAACCTGTGGCTCCGGCCAAACCCAAAAAGGAGCTGCGCCGTGCTGCATAACGACGCCGAGAATACTCGCACCACCTGTGCGAACGTGGACCCGCACCTGGCCAGCCAAATGGCGACGCACCTTGCTCAGCACGGCCGGCCAGACGATTTTTATGTCGTTCGCGAACTTGCTGCGCGCCCGGTCTTCCAGCCCACCATCACTTCACGCCGCCGGCTGCATCACATCAACCCGGCAATCTTGGCCCAGAGGCCAGTGCTCGTCGTGGTCGCCGAGAAGCCCATGCACGCCGACCGCCTTGCGCAGATGTTTGCTGCGCGCTGGCCCGGCCACCAGCTCTTCTTCGTGCTCACGTACACGTTCGGCTTGTCCAAGCTGGCCTTGCCCGCGCCGAACCCCCTTGCGACCTATCCCCACGTGGCCGACCCGGTTTGGCAATTTCGGTCCACATTTCCCTCGGCGCCGGTGTGGGCGCCGCACGGCGAAGATGTCGTGCCCACGGACCTGCCAGTCGAGTTCATTCTTGCCACCGCCGACGAAATCATCCTGGCCTGTGAGGCGGATTCAACGGGGGCGGTCGCAAGTCACACCTTGTTGCAGGAGTGCTTGTCCGCGGATGCCGCGCGCCAACTGCGCCGCGTCGTAGCACTGACGGCATTGGATGAGCAACACATCGAAGAAGCATATTCGGCGGGGCTCACCACCCTGGACCCCGAGTACCAAGGCTGGCTCTCCACCGGCCTGGCCCGGCGCTTCTTTGAGTTCAACTACAACGCCAACGCCCTGGCGGCCCAGGGGCCCGTGCTGGCGCGTTTGGGCTTGAAGGCGCCGCAGCAGGTCGTGAGCAAGCACGCGCTTCAGCTGCTCTACCACCTGCGCCGCGAGGCTCGCGCGCCTTTGACCGAAGCCAGTCTGCTGCAGTTGATGGCAACCGGCTTTGATGTTGAAGGCCTTCCCCGGACGCCATTGGGCTCTGTGCTCTCTCGAATGGCTATCATCGACGCGTTGCTGGTGGCTGGCCTTATCGAGAAGGATAGCCGCGACTTTCATCGAGTGACGCGCCTCGGGCAGGAGTTTCTGTCGGCCTTGCCTACCAAGTGCGAAGACCCGGCTCTGCCTGCAAAACTCAGTGTCTGGTGTGCCAACTGGCCAGAGTCGCGCGGCGCCATGGTGGCGTACCTCCAGGAATTTTTTAGTCCGGCGGCCTGATTCGACAGTCAAGCCTACGCGCGGCTATACGGCAGTGGCTCAAACCCTTAAATGAGGAAACATCATGACTTTTGCTATTGTCGTTGCCGCAGTTAATCTGCCCAATCGAGCTGAATCAGCCCGCGTCGGTGTTACAGCGGTACGCGTACGTACCACCGAGGGCCCGGCGGCCTATCACGTCTTTGACGACCCGATGGCGGCCACGCTGCAGGAGGGGGAGTGGATAGAGGTGAAAGAGCTGCGCGAGGACCGGGCGACTGTCGATTTGCTCGCCTCCACCGGCAGTTTTGGCGCCTTGTCGATGGCAACATCCTTGCCTGATGTGGAGGCTTGGCTTCGCGGCCTAGTGGCTAAATGGGGTCAGGCGCGTGCCCTACATCCAACACTCCCTGCTATGGAAGGTGCGACGCAGGAAGCCAGCCGTATCTTCAAGCATATCGAAGCAGTTCGTCGCCAGCTCGGAACCGGGCGGGTCCATTACGGCAAACCCCTCCCGGACGGTCTCCTGAGGACCTATTGCTCGCCCGAAGTCAGCTATGCAGTCCACTGGCTGGCAAACCAAGTCGACCAGGGGGTGTGATGGCCTCGCGCATCGTGGTGGTCGAAAGCCGCGCGTCGGCCTCTCAGGCGGTTGCTACGACGCTTAGGTCTGCTGGGTTCGAGGTAGCGGTGGTCGAGTCTCCGCGAGACCTACCGCAAAACGTGGGTGGGCTTGGCGCCGTTGGCGTGGATGGGCTACCGATGATTGAAGCGATATCCCGCCTACCGGTCGTCTCGTCAGCCGTCTGTACCGAGGACGATGGGGCGCCGGCGATACCCTGGTATCGCGCGTTTGCAGGTCGGCGTGGTAAGCAACCGAGGTACTGACAGCAGCGTTCTCAAACCGTGCTATGCACGGGTTTTTCTTTGGCGTGAGCGGCAATACCTTACCGGCGTGTGCGGCCATCCCGGCGCCGGGCGCACCCGGGCGCTAAAATCTCCGCAAGGGGACAAGATGTATGTGAGCACGCATCCCCGCACTATCGTCGCGGCGACCAGGGTCTGTTGGTCGCCGCGGTCGACCTTCGCGCAATTGATGTCCCCCCGCCCGTGCCTAGCGCGGGCTTTTATTCGCCCAATGGCAGGCGCGACGGCAAAAAAAACAACCCACCAAACATCGGTGGGTTGTAGAGGTGGGCGAGAGACCCGGGATTACGCGAAGCTGATTTCGCAGACACCACCTGCGCAGGCCTCAGAGGCCAGCGTATCTGCATCTGTGTACTTCTGCTGCGACAGCACCGATGCAAAGTCGATTTCCTGCATCGTGTTCACGATGCTCGACCACTGGTGCAGGTTGTAGCAGTCCTTCAGGCAGAACGCGGTGCGCTGCGTGTCGCCATTGAAGTAGTTGTCCGCAAACTTGAAGAAGCGGCGCACCCAGTCCCGTTTGAGCAGGTCAGAAGCTTCGTCCGTCAACGTCAGGCCGATGTTCATGGCCGTGTCGCATGCCAACCAGAGGTTCTCGTTGAAGGCGGTAAGGCCCTCGACAATCAAACCCGAGGCGAACATGCTGGCCACACCGTACGTCTCCAGGATGTCCTCCGGGCGGAGCACTTCCGTGAACGGAGCTTGAGCGTAGGCCTTGTCGCCGGCGGCCGCCATCAACGAGATGCCCGCGAACCACTTGCGGTTGTCGAAAATGTACTGCTCCACCGCATCCCAATCGTCTACCGAAATGGTATTTGAGATGTTGTGGCGCAGCGTCTTGTCGACGCACAGCTCGATGTTGGTGCCGTTCTCGACCCAATGCTGCTGGGCCTTCTTGACGAATTCCAGTTGCTTGACGCCCATCAGGTCGCGCTTGTAGATGGAGCCTTCCTTCGACACGACCGGAAAGCTCACCACCAGGTCGGTACCGTTGGGGTTCCACACCGAGCGGCGGACCATCTTCGGGTTCTTCTCGGCAATCAGCTTGACCACTTCGTCGTCCTCGTTCATCTGGACGTTGCGGAAGTACATCGGCGCATGCTCACCGTGGATACCCGAGGCCGTGCCCAGCAGCACCGACGCGTTGCCCGAAGGCTTGGCGCAGGTAGTGCGTGCGGCCGGACGGACGCCCACCAACTGGGCCATGGCCTTGTTGGTCGCCTTGACGATTTCAGCACCCTTCTTCATGACGGCTTCATCGAACAGCACGTCCGGATTGTTCATCCAGCCGGTGATGGAGACGCCAATCAGAGCTTCACGTTCCGTGATGCGGCGGGTAGCGTCCGAGAGGTACTTGAAGTCGGTGTAACCGGCTTGCAGGGTCCCCAGGATGGCGCCAGCCTCGCATGCGGCATAGAACGTGGCCTCGTCGACGCACTTGCCGCCGTTGATTTCGGTCAGGTTGCAGAATTGGAAGCCGGACACGCCGTCTTCGGTCTTCGGCAGCATGCCAATCTCCACGCACGGGTTGTAGCAGACCTCACGGTTCTCGACAAAGATGAACCCCGGCTCGCCGAACTCGCGATTGGCACGCATGATGCGGGCCCACTCGTCGCGGGTCAGCTCGTCGCGCACCAGCACTGCCGAGTTGTTGCTGCGGCCACGCTGCGGGTTTTCCACGTACCAGTTGCCGGTCTTGGCATTCAGCATCGCACTGTCGTCCTTGTCGAACAGACAGATGGTTGCCGAACGACGCACACCGCCAGCCAGAACGGCGTCGCTCATGTGCATCACGAAGTCGTAGGCCACAATGGGCGCCATGTCGACTTCTGCCTCGTCGCCGAGAGCGCGCTGCAGCAGCGCTTCGCACTTGATGAGCGCGTTGCGCAGGCCATCTGCACCCGGTGCCTTGAAGCCGCCAGAAATCATCGCGCCTTTCGGGCGAATCTTGCTGAAGTCGAAGAGCACCTGGCAACCCTTGTACTCGGGGAACATGCCGTCGCGCTCGAAGTACGAGCTCAGCAGCACACCGAACGAGTCAGCCCAGCCTTCGATGCTGTCGGGCACCTGGAACGCCTTGACACGCTTTTGCGAGCGCTTGTGCAGCTTCGGCAGTTGGCCCACGTGATGCTTCTGGACCGAAAAACCGACGCCGCAACCACACAGCAGCAGGTACATCGCCTCCGAGAAGAAGGCAGGGCGGTCACAATGCGAGACGCTGCAGTTGTACATGCGAGCTTCGTGCTTGCGCAGTTGCTCACCGCCAAACTGCAGGGCGCGCTGAGCACCCAGAACCAGTTGCGCTTTGTACGCTGCTTCAGCCTTGGCCAGGTAGCCTTCCAGCTCAGGGGAGAGCTTGTCCGCAAACTTCTCGCGGTGCATGGCCATCACACGGTCGACAGCCTGGTCCCAGGTCTCGTACGTGTTGTCGGCCTCGCGCCAGCGCGAGTAGCCCATGTAAAACTTGGATTTGGACAGCATGGCCTTGCCCAATTCAGCGTTGGTGAGTGCGTTCTTCATGATTGTTGTTTCCTCGGATTGGAACAGCGAAATTGCTGCAAGGAAGTATAGGGAGCACGCTTGCGTATGACGCATTATGCGATATATGCTTGTATGCTGTGAGTTTTCGGGCCAGATGGCCCGGGGCCGTCAGTGCCTTGTCGCGTAGACCGCAACCCGGGACTGCCGGCGTGGGGTCCGCAGCGCAGTTTGCGGCAGCGACAGCTCCACGAGACTGAGCTCACCCTCCTGGCTGCGACGCCGATAGCTCAGAAATGCGCCGGTATCGATGAACCAGACGTTTCCAAGACAGTTGACGCCGCCCACTTGAATCTTGTGACCGACATAGACGCGAGTGATGCCAGCGACACCGCTGTGGTCCTGGTAATCGATGCGGGAGCAACTCCAGAGCGCAGACATCCGGGTCTTGTGGTCGCCGGCCCTAAGCTGAGCAACAAACTGCGGCCAGGTCATTGCCGGCGGCACGTCTGCATGCACCAGCCCGACAGTGCCGGAATTGGTCTCGACCTGCATGGCGAAGGGCAAAGCTTCGTATGCCTCAAGCAGCCGCTCCTTCCGGGATTCTGAAAGTCGGGGCCACCAACCCATACCGTTGCGGGCAACGTGGTGCGCAAGCAGAGCCTCATTGCAGGTACCGTTGGCGTAGCAGTCCAGCGCGAGCTGCTCGTGATTTCCGCGGATGGCGTACACCCACGGTTCATCCAGCAGCTCGAGGGCCCGCGGCGAATCCGGGCCGCGGTCGACCAGGTCACCGACCATGAACAGGCGGTCTTTGGAGAAATCGAACCGGACTTGGCGCAGGGCGAGGTCCAGCAGTTCATAGCAGCCGTGGAGGTCCCCGACGACGTAATCGCGCCCAAGGCCACGGCCGACGCGGCGTACGGGCTCGAACGGACGGAGCGTCACGGCCCAGCCCCAGCTCGGTCAACGGCGTTGCGAGCCATGTCCAGTGCACCGGGGACGAGGAGGAGCGGGTGGTGCTCCACCGCCATCTTGGCGATGTACGTCCGAATATCCCCCTCAGAGAGAGCCATCAATTCGATGACCAGTTGGTCGTAGAGCTTGCGCAACCAGGAGGGCAGACCCTCGTAGTTGAAGGACTGTCGCTCGAAAACCGGGATGTCGCAGAATGGCTTGCGGCGGGAATAGCGCAGGGCAGCCGCGCCTCGTTCGCACCACGAGGTCAGTTTGGCCACGGCCTCATCGAGGTTGTCAGCTTCAACCTGGCCGACCGTCAGCGTGGCCCGAACCTTGCCGGTCGCGGCGTTGACTTTGACGGCGATGGGCAATTCGAGGAAAGTACGCAGCCCCGAACCGCTATGTTGCAGCGTGTAATTCAGGTTCGCGTGCCCGTCGACCAGCTCGAGCGTGGTCAGTTCAAGCATGTGGCCTCCTCCGGGGTGTCCTCGAGGAGAAAGCCCAACATGCCGAACCAGTCGTGTTCTTCAAGAAAGTCCAGAGCGAGAAAGGCTAGGCGTGCCTGCTCGCTTACCACAACCAGCTCCGCCGGCGACATCTGCTCGAGGGCCGTGACTGGCCAACCTTTATGGTGGAGCTCGGTCAGTTTCACATCGCGCCAGCCGTCCAGGCCGCAGGCCTCGGTCAGCACCTCCGCCCAAGCCTGCTTGGCCGCATCCGCGAACTCACGCAGGGGATGGGCGCCGGTCAGCCCGGCGAGCTTCTGTCCGGTGCGCTTGAACAGCATGAAACGGACGACTCGGGGCAGGCTCTGGAGCTGGTTCCACCAGAACGCCGCTCCCTTGGTGTCACACAGGCTGAGTAGCCCGAACTGCATGGTTTTGGCCAGCCCGCTGTCCCAATTGACGGCCAACTCTGCCAAGGTATGCCCAGCCAGACGGCGTAACTGGCGCGCTGCCGCCGACTCGGGGAACAGGTGCACAACCTGGGCCTCGATGAGCCGGTCATGCCCACACGTCGTTCCCGTAAACTGGAAGCCTTTCGAGACGCCAGAAGGCTTGTGGGTCATGGTGACGCACAGCGTCTGTCCGGCAGCGCCGGTTTCGGCTTCCCGCTGGGCAGGCAGCGATGTGATGTCGAACTCGCGGTAGATGCAGTCGTGCATAGATGTGAGAAAATTGGGCAAATGCGGCGCGCTTACAACGCGGCCTCTGGAATTAGTATCACGCGAAATACTGTATTCGTCAAGTTTGGCGGAGAATTTCTTGACCCCGTATGCAACAGCCGGGAAACTACGGGCTGTATTGACCTCGGAGCAGCTTGTGGCTCGAACCGACCCGGCCGTCCCTGTGGCCAACATCGATTTCTGGCCAGCGCGCAGCCTCGACTCATGGCGCTTGCAGCCAGAGGAGACGTTTTTGGCGTGGCTGTCTCAGCAACGAGTCGTGGGCATGCGCCAGATGCGGGAGTCCTCGGTTGAGACCTATAAAGCCATGTTTTCCGCATGGATACAGCACTTGCAGAAGCTGCAGCTGAACATGCTGGAGGCGACGGACAAGGAGGCCACCTCATTTTTTCAGGTGCACAAGGTGGAGCCGGTGACCCGTCGTCGCTATCTGCAGCTGCTCGACAAGGTCTACCGCAACCTGCGCTCGGCGGGCTGGGAGCAGTCCAGCCCAGTGCATCGTGAGTTGCTCAAGGAACGGGAACTGGAAATTGCGTTGCCGGTTGGGCTGGAGGAGGCCGACCAGGCCGCCTTGGCCGACCACCTCGAAGGTTTGTCCGGGTGGAAGGGCGCGCGCGACCGAGGCATGGCTGCGCTATTGCTGGGCGCGGGTTTGCGGGCCAATGAGCTGGCTGATTTGTCGCTGGAAGCGCTCACGGACAGCTTCCGGCTCCATATTGAGCCTGTAGGCGTCCATCGGGCGCATACAACCCTGGTACTGCCTGACGGGCCCTGGCGCGCGTGGCTACGCGCCTGGTTGGATGAACGAGCACTGCGCGGCATTCCTGGCCGATTGTTGTGCCCCGCGACGCTCGGCGGTTCTGGCTACTCCCCGTCTGGGCTGTTTCGCCGGGTGTCGGACTGGTTCGAAAAAGCAGGCGTGAAAACGAAAAAACAGGGCCCTAGTATCCTGCGTAATACGTTTGCGCGTTGCGCTTTGACGTGTGGACGATATACCCCGCTGGAAGTGCAAGAATTCCTCGGACATGAAGAGTTGAGGGCCACGTCGCGGCATATGTCTGACTAGGCAAACTTGACGATTGGTACCTTATTTGGCATCGCGCGCGATATAATGGCGCGCATTGATGTTGGCTGCTGCTGGTTGGTAATCCTTTGCAAAAACTGCACTCGCTGTCGCTCAGAAAGATATTTCTTTCACGGGCCGCTCTCTACTGTGTTGGCTACGGGTTTGTCGAACTCGTGCTGCGCTGGGTGCCAGTTCCCGCTGGATTCGTGGAGCTGTGGCACATCGCGCTCGACAGCATTGTGGCGGCAGGCTTTGTTTGGCTGGCCTTCCGCGTACCTGCCTGGTTCTCTGAGAAAGAACTGGACCTCCCTGCTGGTATCCGGCCGCATACGTTCACCGAACGCATCGTCGCAGGCGCGCGCAGCATGCTTCGGCGCTGGCGCTCGCACACCATTCCGGTGTACGACGGAGAGGGCTACTACGTCGGTGCACTGCCGAAGTCCGTCGTGCGCCCGCGGCAACTCTTGCGCGCTGCGCTGTTCTGGCAAAGCCCCTACCGCTACCGATTGATGCTGGAGCACCTGCCCATCGGACAGGCGCACTGCAAACTTGCGGAAATGTTAACAACCGGCCGGGACTTCGTCGTGTTGGACGCCAATAGCGCCTGCCTCCAAGCGTTCGACGGTTGGCCTTCGCCGCTGGGCGGGCGCGCTTCGGAACGCTGGCCCATGTTGCTGCGCGACCATCCTGCATTCTTCGAGCAGCTGGCCACCATGGCCCCTGATGGAACACCGATAGTCTACGGCGCGTGGTTTGCGTCGCTCGGCAAATCCCTCGAGTTGCGCGCGGTCAACATGGGCGACGACCATTTCAGCCTGACGGTCACCGACGTCACCGACGACCGGCAGTACCGGGCCGAAGTCTTGCGGCTGCACGAACAGATGAGCAACCGGATGGCGGCGCTGGACGAGAATGTCTATGCGTTGTCTCAGACGACCGACAGCTTCGTTCAGCGGGCGGTCGAAAACTTGCACGAAACGCTGGAAGCCTTTGACGTCGTGACGGCCGACCCGGATATTTCAGACGATGCCAGCCACACCGCCGCGCACGGCATGGCGCGCGTCCAGCAAACCGTGCACGCTATGGTGCGATTTTCGCAAGTCACCGCCTTGGATTACACGCCAGCCCTTGTGCCCACCGACACCGTCATTGGTGAGCTGCTGGCGCTCAGCGCAGAGCGCTACCCCCACATCGAGTTTCGCAAAGGGCCGCTGCCCCAAACGACGGCCTCTGCGCCGGTGCTTGAAGCGGTGATGCGTGGGCTGATGGAAACCGTCTGTACGTACGCGGCCCAGGACGCGGGCACGACGGTCGAAGTCGGCGTGCGCAGCGAGATGCTGGATACCGTCTACTACGTGAGCGCACGGGACGTGCAGCCAATGGAGCTGGTGCCGGCTGAAGCTGACGACATGACCTTCCCGGAGGTGGCCGCCGCGCTGCAGTTGACCGTCTGCCGCCGACTGGCCCAATTCCATGGCGGCAGCATGCGCCTCGAGCAGCATGGCTACAACCTGGAGTTCACGCTGACACTCGGTTCGCCCTTGAAGCGGTGGGGTAGCGACACCCCGCTTGCCAACCCCCGCTAGGCGCCATTTTTGCTTGTCGTTATTGGCGTTTTTTGGTATACTTGCACAATCAAGCGAGGAGCCATCGAATGTCGCAACCCCTGGATATTGCGTACTACAACCGACTGAAGAGCCGCGTAACGGAGCTGGCGCGAGCCTATTACGTCGAGGATGTGTCGCAGGTCCCAGACACGGTGTACGACGACCTGTTCCGCAGCCTGGAAGCGTTTGAGCGCCTACACCCAGAACTGATTACCCTTGACTCTCCGACGCAGCGCGTCGGTGGCACGCCGGCCGCGTTTCTGGCCTCGGTGGAGCATACGACGGCGATGCTGTCGCTGGCCAACTCCATGAATGAGCAGGAGGCGCTGGACTTCATCCAGCGCGTTGCCGAGGAGCTCGGTGTGCCTCCAGATAGCCTGGTTCTCGCCGGAGAGCCGAAGTATGACGGGCTGTCGGGTGAAGCTCGATATGTAGAAGGCCTGCTGACCCAGGTCGTGACCCGCGGCGATGGCGCCGTCGGCGAGGATGTCACGCTGGCAGCCCGGACCATTCAATCGCTTCCTCTGCGCCTCAAGACCCCGTTGACGATGGCGGTTCGCGGTGAAGTCCTGATGAAAAAGGCGGACTTCGAACGGCTCAACGAGCGGGCTCGTGCTGAAGGCACGAAGGAGCTCGCAAACCCCCGCAATGCTGCGGCCGGTTCGCTGCGCGCGCTGGACCCGAAAATAGCGGCATCGCGCCGGCTCTCGTTCTACGCCTATGGGTTAGTTGACGCGGAGAAACACGGGTTCACCAGCCAGTCCGCCGTGTTGGCCGCGCTGCAGAAGCAAGGCTTCCTGGTGAGCGAGCAGGCGCAAATCGTAACTGGCCCGGCCGGCCTGCAGGATAGCTTCAAGAAGCTCGGCGACGTGCGCGACACGCTTCCGTTCGAAATCGACGGCGTCGTGTACAAGCTCGACTCGTTCCAACAACAGGCGCAGCTCGGTTGGAACGCGCGGACGCCGCGCTGGGCGACCGCCTACAAATTCCCCGCGCAGCAGCGCGCCACCAAGACGCTGGCCATTGACGTGCAGGTGGGTCGCACCGGTGCGCTGACCCCGGTGGCCCGCTTGGAGCCCGTCTTTGTTGGTGGCGTCACAGTCACCAACGTCTCGCTCCACAATCAGGACCGGGTTTGGGAGAAGGACGTGCGCGTGGGCGATACCGTGATGGTGCGCCGCGCCGGCGACGTGATTCCAGAAATCGTGTGCTCGCTGCCCGAGTTGCGCCTGGCGGGCGCTGTGAAGTGGGAAATGCCCACCCACTGCCCGACGTGCGGTTCGCCGGTCGTGCAGGTCCAGGCCTCACATTTCTGCACCGGTGGCACGGCGTGCCCGGACCAGCGGCTGTTCCGCATTACGCACTATGCTTCCCGCTTGGGGATGGACATCGAGGGTCTGGGCGAATCGTCGGTCGTGCAGCTGCTCGACGCCAAGCTGATTGCGTCGCTGCCTGACCTGTACACGCTTGATGCGGCCGCCCTGGCCAAGCTGCCCGGCTGGGGCGCCGTCTCCGCCAACAAGCTGAAGGCTGCGATTGCGGGGTCGGTTGGCCGACCGTTGCGCAAGTTCATCTATGCCCTGGGCATCCAGGAAGTGGGCGAGGCAACGGCGAAGGCCTTGGCCCGTCGCTTTGGCACCTGGGCAGCGCTGCGCGCGGCATCCGAGGCCGACCTGCAGGCGGTGGCGGACGTCGGCCCGGTCACGGTCGCCTCGCTCATGGCCGCGTTCAACGACCCGCACTATGGGCCGACGATTGACGCGTTGGCGGGGCTCATCGCCCCGGAACCCGAGGCTGTTCTCGCCGAGGGGCCGCTGACGGGCAAGACGGTCGTCGTCACCGGCACGCTCCCCAGCTTGGGCCGCGACCAGGCGAAGGCGCTCATCGAAAAGCTGGGCGGCAAACCGTCGGATTCCGTATCCAAGAAGACCTTTGCGCTGGTCGCCGGCGAAGCGGCGGGCAGCAAGCTCACCAAGGCGCAGGAGCTGGGCATTCCAGTCCACGACGAAGCGTGGCTGGTGGCCTTGGCCCAGTAGCACGCCCGCATGTTTCTGCTGCACCATCAGACCGAGGAGGAGGCGCGAGCGGCCGCTGAGCTGCTGCGCGCCATGGGCGGCCACGCCCGCCGGTTGCTGGAGCAGTGCGTCGAGTCGCAGGGGCTCACGCGCAAAGCGGTTTCTGGCGCTGCACGCGCGCTCCATGACGCCGGGTTCATCTTTGTCCGCGAAACGGGCATCCTGGGCGGCGACGCCGAGTTCACCCTCACGCCGGCGCTCGCCGGCGAGGAAGCGCTGGAAGCCTTGGAAGTGGTCGAGCAGGGCGCGTAGGCGAGCTGCAGAGCCTTGCCGAAACATCGGTGGCTTTATGTGCGTTTTGTGGTATACTATTCCCCGTACCGTACCACCTTCCATAAAACCACCATGTCTACGAAGTTTCTTCGCGTGGGCGCCATCGCGCTCGCCGTCCTTCTCGCCAACGCCGCAAGCGCTGAGACGCTCGAAGTCGCCCTGGAAGGGCTCAACTGCGCCCTGTGCGGCGAAGCCATGAAGGACCGCCTCAAGCAAGTCTCCGGTGCGCACGACGTCGAGCCCAAGCTCGAATGCGGTCGTCTGTACCTGGACGTGCCCCCCGGCGCCAAGGTGAGCGAGGGCGGGCTGGGCATGGTGCTGCTGTCCAACGGCTTCACCCTCAAGTCCGTCAAGCCGACCAACATGAGCCTGGCCGAGGTTCGTGCCACCTCCACCTGCTGAGGCGGCCATGAAGGGTGAATCTCGTTTCATGTGGCTTACGCTGGCCAGCAGCGGCTCCACGCTGGTGTGCTGCGCGCTGCCGGCGCTTCTGGTGAGCCTCGGCGCCGGCGCCACGCTGGCGGCGCTGGTCTCCGCGGTGCCGCAGCTCATCTGGATTTCCACGCACAAGCTGCTCGTCTTCGGCGGTGCGTTCGTCATGTTGGCGCTCGGCGGCCTGTGGCAACTGCGTCCCGCTGCATGCCCGGCTGACCGGGCCCTGGCTGCCGCGTGCGCGCGGTACAAGAAGATTTCCCGCATTACTTACGGCATCTCGCTCGCCATCTACCTGGTCGGCGTGTTCTTCGCCTTTGGCTTGCCCTGGCTGCACCGCCTCGCGCAGGCGTGATGCGGCAGGGCACTGCCGATTCTTCGTGAGGACTTTCTGATGGTTGATGACATCTTGGGTGGGGTCTTCGAATGTGCCGAAGACCTTGCCATTTTTGGCGCCGCAGGCTGGCTGGTGCTGGTCGTGCTCGCGGCAGGACTGTGCTTCTATTTCGGCAGCCAGGCGGCCTTGGCCGATGTTCAGAAATGCCAAGTTGTGCACGCGCCGTGCACCGTGACCACCGACCGCGGTTTTCTGGGTATGTCGGTCAAGCACCTCGCGCAGACGAGCGAGGCCGCCGCGCCGGCAGCACCGGCCGCTGCGAAGTAGGTCGACGGCAGGTTGCGCGACTGACGGGAAGAGGGCATGGGGAAGAAACGAAAAAACTGGCGATACTGCGACGCAGCGCGCGGCTCCCACGGAACGATGAAGTGCACCGCCTGCGGCAAAAAAATTACGGAAGGGAAGTATCGCGTCCACGAGACCAACGAGGGATTCTACTCTCAACATCGCGCCTGTTCCGCTCACGACCCGAGATGGGCCGCCCTTGACCTGGAATGGGCGGGTTGCATCACCAGCACGCGTAGCCGTTTGGCGGCCTACATCGCGTTTCGCGATAAGTGGCACGAATCCGTGCTCGATGACGAAATCGAACGCATGCAGACGTTCCTCGAGAGTGACCAGGTCACTGCGCTTGGGGTTGAGGGGGTAGCTCCGCCGCCGGATGGAGAAAGCTGAGGCCCTCGCTATACCGGACGAGCTTTCTGGGCCTGCCGGAAGCGAAACAACCACACGAGGAAAATTGCATGGCACGAATGACCGTCGAACAAAAAGCGGCCAACAGGTCGCAGCAGAGGGTCCGTGACCAGGCGTATCGCGCGCGGCGTAACGCCTACACCGCGGCGCGGGACGCCGCGCTTGCGGAGTCCGAGCAGACCCTAGTTTCGGTCGAGTACAAAGCGGCTGACGCCGCCCTCGATAGCGCTCTTCAAGCCCGCGACGCAGAACGGCGACGCATCGAGGCCCAGATTGCTCAGCTGAAGGACGAAATTGCTAGCTTGGATGAGAAGCACGGCATCACCAAGCTGAGCGCCGAGCGCCGGTCAACAAGCGACAGGTGGCTGGCTCAAAGGAACTACGTCGCGGGCAAGGTCGACGCCGAGTTTGCTGATATTGCCGGGGTTCACTCAGCCGTTGAATGGGCAGCCAAGGACAACTATTCGCCGGCGCTGGACATCCAGTAGGGTTAAACCAGGTCTCGCGCTTCTCCTAGCCGACAGCATCTGCTGTCGGCTTTTCTTTGCCCTACGCGCGGTGCTAGTGGGCCGGCAGGTGCGCGCTGTGGTGCGACGCGATGGTTTGGCGCTTTCGCGTGTTCAGCACTTGCTCCGCACGCTTGGCCGCTTGACGCACCGCCGCCGTCTGCGGCATCTCCTGCAACTCTTCCAACCAGGCGTGCCAGTCTTGTGTCGACGCACTGTTGTCGGGGCTCACGAGCGCATTCTTCATGTTCAGCTGAAATGAGAGATGAGACGGTTTGTATAGCGCGACGGCTATACGGAGGCGTAGTTCTAACCATGAGAGGAAACACTATGCCGTCCATGACCGTAACGGCGACCCGTGAGCTGACGCTCCAGTCGTTTGTTGCAACCCAAGAGCAGCACGAAACCGTTCGCCTGGCCGTAGCCGCTTACGGCTACCTGGTCCGTACGCAGCCGCCCAGGTCGTACACCTTTGGCGAGTTCGCCGATGTCATCAGCCAGCATTACGACGTGAGCCATGCGCGCAACCGCGCGGTGGTCGACACGCTTCGTCAAGTGCAAGCCGACTCCAACCCCACTCTCCACTGAGGCAAATCCATGAAAGCCATCGTTGAATGGGGCCACCCAAAGGCGGCCTGCGAAGACCGTCCCTGCGGCATTTCTGGTGAATTCCAGGTTGACAACCCGACCCAAGCCAGAAAGCTTGCGGGTCGGCTCTTCCGCACAATGACCGGGGGCCGTGACCCGTACTGCGAGAACCTGTGGGCCGTCGACAAGGACGAACCTCGCAAGGTGCTCTGGTCAAAAGACCGGACGGCGTGGGTGGCGGTGTCGTTGCTCGACGGGGTCCCCCGTGGCGCCTATGCTGGGCTGGCCGACAAAGTGCACGCAGAGGGCAAATTCTGAACGTCCTCCAGCCCACCAGATTCACGGTGGGCTTTTCTCTGTCAGGCCGAGAATCTGCTTGCCATATAACATATATTTGCATATACTAAATGAAAACCAAATGCGAGGATTCCCATGCCTGCCGTCACGCCCAACCAACGCGCTGCCATCAACAATGCTGGGCGCTTGCTCAGCGCTTTCCAGGCGAGCGAGAAGTCTGCCCAGGGTAGCGTACTGAGCGGCTTGCTGCTGAGTGGCCACTCTACCGCGGCTGATATTCGCGGGTCGGTCGCCGCCGCCATTGGGCCGGAAGGTGACGAGCTCATCCAGAATTTCGTGAGCGCCAGGGCGGCGTTGACTCGCAAACTGGCTGAGCGGTATTCGACCGCTCGAAGCGAGTTGACATCGCAATTGACTGCCTGGCTGAACGCTGTGGCGGCTTATCGTGAAGGGGAGGTGTACACCTTCCACGATATGGATGGGGGCACGGCCGCGCCTGTTCGAGTGCTAGGGCTTAACTCTGTGGCGCCGACCGAAACGGGAGGGCTGTGGGGCTTCCTGCGCGTAAGCGCGCGCCACAATGTCTCGGATAGCTGGGAGTTTCTGTGGGAGAACGGCAAGTTCGAGGTCCGCAGCAACGACGGCGTGTTTTAACGCTTGCCGCTCATTGCAGCCCACGTCTACTCTGCCGTACAGTAGCCGCCATGCCAAAACTCTCCGACGACACCCTCTTTGCCCGCGCGCTGCCTATCGCCATTGCCGACCGCGATGCGCTGGCTGACTGCTATCCGCGAAACAGCGAGCAGTGGAAGGAGGCCCGCGGCGAGGCCGATTCGATGCGCAAAATGGTCGGGCGCAAGTTGGCGCAGTTGACGGGCGACGAGCAGCACCTAGCGTTCGCGGTCTTTTTCCACGCCGAGCAGTGGGAGGAGACGTTGGCTGACTCGGTCCGGACCTCCAATCGTAAGGTGTCGACAGACAGCCTTCGCAACGTCCGGCTCTTCCGTGAGGTCCGGCATCGCCGCTGGGGGAAGTCCCGCCAAGAGGTCGCGTTCGAGACCGCCGAGTCGGTCAGTCTCGACGACCTCATGGCCCGCATGTCCACCAGCAAGCCTACGGCGTAGGCGCCAACTTCGCCTGGCTGAAAATACACGCCAAAAACACTTGGCATATTGCTTGTTTTGCGATACATTCTTTGTATTGAATAGCACAGCAACTGGCGCCGTCTCGACGTGTGCCTCACATGGAGCCGAGCCTCGGCCTACCCAATGACAACGTCCAACCTGAACCCCGACGCACTCAGCGTGGAAATGCTGATGGCAGCGCTCCTCGATGTGGTCGCACGCGGCCATGGCCATCTGCCAGTCGAAGTCCCCTACAACCCGGGCGAGGCGCATGTTGGTGGCACGCCCGCCAAGGGCATCCGCGGTGTTTCTTTGGGGTTTGATTGGGACCACGGTCGTGTCTTTGTCCACACCACCGAGCCGCTGGGCGCCAACGACGAACGTTTTCAGGCGCTGGGCAAGCGCGCAGACGAACTGGCGTTCAAGCAGTACCGCGCCCGCAGCATCCTGACCAATGCTGCGCTGTCGGATACCGAGCGCGTCGCCCAACTGACGGCGCTCTTTGCGGACCCGCGCGCCACCGCCCCGACGAAGGTGACCGGATGACCGCGGTGCCGGTGGGGCAGCAACCGATTCGCGCGGCCGCACGCCGCTAACTTCGAACACTACTTGGTTATGGAAGATTTCATGGAAGAGACGATTGGGTCTGCGCCGGACAGCGCAATGACGAAAGCAAGCAGCACAGGATTGAAACTGTACGTCGCCGCAACGCTCTGTCTCATCTTTCTTACGACAAGCCCCTTTACGGTGGGCCCAATGGTCGCCAGCGTCAACCAGCTCGTTTGCGCCATGTTCGGCGCGCTCCAGACATGGGCGGGCCTCCATCCCCTTATCAGTTGGTACGGTGCAGCGGTGCTGTCATTCCTGCTCATGAACGGATTCGCGCTGACCGTTGCAAAAGACAAGGCTATCGGCCAGAGCTGTTCGCGCATCGCTGCAGTGACGGTCGCCATGGTCATCGGTATCGTTATATATCTGTCCGTCTATTGGACGACCCCAAGCTTTGGGGTTCTGTACGACGCCATTGGCGCCGTTGGCGGCGTACCGGCCGTTTTGAATGGTGTGGCTGCTGGGCTCGTTTGGCTCGTTGCTACGGGCCCCATCATCATCAGTATCCTGGCGTTCTTGGGCTTCGTGATGGACGTGGTTGCCCGACCGTACCAGTCCATATGACCTCGCTCTGGCGCGCGCCCATTCCGCTCCAGCTCATCCCCACTGTGGATAGCCAGTCCTGGGCGACCATGGCTGCCGCGCAGACGGGTTTGCCGCTTGCTCCGCACCCGGGCGCATTCGGGGTTCGTCGAGCCCATCACACGCACGAGGGTGTGGACTTGTATGTCCCCGCCGGCACCCAAGTCACTGCGGTGGAAACGGGGGAGGTGGTGACAGTCGTTCCCTTCACTGGCCCGCATGCCGGACTGCCCTGGTGGCTTGATACATGGGCGGTGTTTGTTGAAGGCCCGTCTGGCGTGGTGGTCTATGGGGAGATTCTCCCTTGCGTCACGCCTGGGCAACTCGTGGAAGCCGGCACTCCGCTTGGTACCGTCTTGACGGTGCTGGCCAAGGACAAGGGCCGCCCGCGCAGCATGCTGCATCTCGAGCTCCACCGGCACGGTAACCGCCACGCACCCGAATGGCGCATCCATGACCAACGTCCGCCGGTGCTCCTGGACCCCACGCCGTACCTGCAGGCCTGCGTGACTGCCCCTGGCTACGGCCGTTAGCTTTGGCCGCAGACGAGCCATACGGCGCGGCCACGACTTAGAGGAAGAACCCATGTCTGTTAGCAAGACCACTTGCGACCTGTACACGGTCACTGGGGCCGGCGAGCATGCCATCATTGCCTTGCACTATTGGTCGAGCACGCGGCACAGTTTCGGCGGCACGCTAATGGTCCACTCCAGCTATGGCAATTTCAGCCACACGTGGAGCACGCTGGCGACCCCATTCAAGGAATTCCTGCACCAGCTGCCGTTCGATACGTTCGTGAACAAGTGCCTCGGCGATGCCGCGCAGGTCTTTGACGGCCCGACCACGTTGAAGAACGTCGAACAGCAGCTCTCACGTCGAAGAGATAAGGGCTCGATGAACGACGACCAGGCGCGCGCCATTCGCACCAACCTGGCGGAGGAAGGCGCGACCTCGGAAGCTGCGTTCTACTGCTCAATGGCCTCGCTGAGCGAAGACATCGACCTGCAATTCCCGGGCGCTGACGAATTCTTCTCTGCGGCCAGTGAGTACGTGGGAAAGGTCGCGAACCCTCAGGCGGTCGGTTTCTGGAATGACCTCTGGCCGCAATTTCTTATGACATTGGCGGACGAGACCGCATCCAAGGTCTGTACGTGGGCGTCATAACCCCCGCGCTGCGGGGGTTATCTTCGACTGAGATTCTAGTCAGGCGACTCGAAAATCGTCCAATTTTGCGCCAGCTGCCAGCTTGGCTGTTAGCCAGCGCGGGTGACTTCCGCCACCTGTCCAGGTATTGCCCTCGTCGTCGCGAAAGCGAATGGCTCGCTTTTTGGCCGGCGCCTTCTCCATGCGGCCCCCCAACTCGGGCATGACATCACTTGGCGCTATCCCGAACAAGGCCATTTTCTCCTGGATATCGGCAATGACCGTGGGCAGCTCTCGAGCTCGGGTTTCCCTTGCGGTTTGCTCTAGCACACGAATCTGCGCAACGAGTTCTGGATAGCTCGACATTACATCCCCCTGACTGGCTACAAATTTATGGTTGTGTTCTTCTTCTGCCCGCTAACAGGCACTGAGCTATGAGCGTACGCTGGCTCCAGCCTGTTGCCGCTCACCTCAAAGGCCGCCCTACGGCTCGGGCCGCTTGGGGCGGCAGGTGACCAATTGGCTTTTCTGTCGTTTCACCCAAGCGCAGACCCAGTTTGGCACGCTTGGCCGGGCCCAGCCGCCTTGCGCGCTCGGCCGGCGTCTCGAGGTCAACTGGAGTCAACCGGTACAGGTCCATCGTGGCTCGAATATCCCGGACGACCTGTTCGATTTCCTTTGCCCGGGCTGCTTCAATTTGCTTGTCCAGCGCTTCGAGTTTCTGCTTGAGCTTTTGATAGGGGGACATTCCGTTTAGCTCCAAAGATTGGCCGCAATTTTACGCGTCATCGTGGCTTTTTTGTTATTTTCAGCCGAAAAGCGTGAGCATAACCGAGCTTCCCAACTATACCACCAATCTTGGTGGAGTTGACCTTGTATCGGCATTTTGACCCCCTTACTGCTGCGGCGCGAGCTATTCAAGGCGCAAGGCGAAATAAACCCGTCCTTTTCGAAGAGGGAGAGGTCGGAGATTTAGAGAAGGAAGCGCTTCTGGAGGGGCTACCGATGTGGCGTGCCTCCAGAAATGGCCACCTCTACCTGGCTGCAAATGCCTCTTGGCCTGGCTTGCACAAGGTTGGCTGCACTCGCCGTGACCCCGCAACTCGTGTGGCCGAACTAGGCGGCGCCGGCATGGCCAGCCCCTGGCTCATCGTTTACAGCTGGGCGGTCTACGATGCGCACGGGCTGGAAGCCCTAATCAAGCGCGCATGCGCGCAGTGGCACCAGCACGGAGAACTGTTCGGCGCCCACTACGAGGTCTTGCGGGACGTCATCGACACGGTCATCGTCGAAGACCGGGGTTTGCTCACGCGACACGTTGGCGCCGACCTACCGCCTGGCGCTCTGGAAGGCTGGCTGGGAGAGAGCCTGCGGCAACTGCACTAGAACTGGCCGGCCGGCTGTCGGGCGCCGGCCCAGCCAAAGACCAGGTCGTACAGCGACTTCTCAACCAGCATGTTGGTCTCGGTCGTTCTGCGAGCTTGCGCGGCGAGCTTGCGGGCCTGCTCCACTTTCCATGCGCCCATCCTGAGCCGCACGGCGGTGTCCAGACCGTCCAGGGTATCCCCGCCACGGGTTCCCCACAGGTCAATGCTGCCAGGGTCCGTGCTCAGCCGTAGCGCTGGAATCAGCCGAGCCCACCAGCGACGGTTCCAAGCTTCACGGCGCGCCAGCTCGATGGTCAGGAAGGTGCTTTCATCCGAAGCGAGTTTTCGCTCCAGGTGTCGCGCCGCTTCATTGCTCGCCAGTAACACGTCAGTACGCGACGCCTTGATGTAGGTCGGTTTGAGCTCCGAACGTGTAGGCACTACGACAGCAACCATGAGAGTCTCCTGAGGCACCAAGCACCGTACATCACTTGCGTTTCTCGTGTTTTGTAGTATATTCTCAGAACACTTCGCAGCCGTACACCAGCGGCTTCTCCCAGGGTTGGCCCTATACGACACGAGGTCAAACTCTGGGAGATGCTTCATGAAAACCGAACAAACCATGTCACAACGCTACTACGCAGGCGTTGGCTCGCGTGAAACGCCAGCCAACATCCTGCAGCGCATTCGCGAACTCGCGCACCGCCTGGCGGCGCGCGGTTATGTGTTGCGCTCCGGAGCAGCGGAGGGGGCGGACACTGCTTTCGAAGAAGGGTGCGATGCGGGCCGGGGCGCCAAGGAAATCTGGCTACCCTGGCGCGGCTTCAACGGCCATGCCGACACGAAGCTGTATCCAACCGAGGCTCATGCCCAGGTTGCGGCAACCGTCCACCCCGCTTGGGAGCGACTTTCGCGCGGCCCCGCCGCGCTGCACGCGCGGAACATCGGCCAGGTTCTCGGCGCCGATGTGGCTACGCCGGTTAGTTTCGTGCTGTGCTGGACCCGCGATGGCTGCGTGTCCGATGCCACGCGCACGCGCGACACCGGTGGCACCGCGACGGCTATTGTCCTGGCGGACCGCTGGGGTATCCCAGTGTTCAACC
>Ga0068856_100000215_pt1 | contig 62264 bp, 63 predicted proteins | sample KBSCornC62_FD_66595 | JGI IMG/M metagenome (GOLD analysis project Ga0068856, IMG submission 66595) | Corn rhizosphere microbial communities from Kellogg Biological Station, Michigan, USA - KBS Corn C6-2 | ecosystem: Host-associated > Plants > Roots > Rhizosphere > Soil ...
CAATAACCCGGAAGCTGTTCCAGGCCGCATGGTAGGACCCGGTTTTGTCAAAGATGGTGAGGTCGGGTTGCAGGTTGCTGTTGACTAGGTCGTCTAGGGCGCCGACGGCAGTGTTGATTGCAGAAGTAATCGGGCACACAAACCAGGAAGTGCCGCGTTTGGCGGTTGGATTAAATGATAGTTCACACGCCGACTCTGGCGGAGCGGTTACATCGCCCACGTCGTCAGGAACAACGGCAAATGGGTCCGGCGCTTTCTTCCACTGGTCAACGACCAAAATTTGGCCGCCTACTTTGGTGACCGGACTGTTCAAACTACAGCCATGCGTAATAATGTCACAGACGACATAGTCGCCTGCAATAACACCAGTAATGTCGCCCTCATACCTGACGGGTCCACCGCCACCGCCAGCACCTACGACACTCCATGGCAATCGCACTCTATAGGATATGGCGTCTTCTTTTTGGCCGGCACAATCGTTTTCGGCAGCCGCAACGTCATATGTGCCGCCAGTTCCCTGGTTGGCGTTGACATATTTACTCAAGCTACAGACCATAAAGACGTCTGCTTGCGGAACAGTCTTGCTAGGGTCAACGTTCGTCTGATCGTTGGTGGGGTAAATGGTCTTCCAGCCGGTGTTAAGCAGCACGTGGATGATCTGCTTATCGGCAGGGTCAGGGCCGGTGGGTGGCGGCGGTGGCTGACCAGTATGTTTGACCTTGGAAAGTTCAGGGTGCGCTAGAGTAATCTCAGGTGCGAATGATTCCGGGCCATCAGGGTACTTGGTGGCGTCGTAGTAGGCGTATTGCGTGCGCAAGGGCGAATTCGGGTCTTTAAAGCAGTCGTTAGCCGGATCGATAAGTGGCGGGCTGCCGTCGACTTTTTTGGGGGGTGTGCTTGTGTAGAATCGTGCCTTGGTCGCATCCTGACCGTCTACACTAAAGATTGTCACATACATCTGACAGCCGCTCGTCAACGTTACTACGCCGGACAAATCGAGCGCCCAGCCGCTACCAGTAGTAGTGTTGCCGATCGGTGCGGGCGCGTTAACTTGTCCGCCCGACATCACGATGGTAGTTTCGTCTTGCCAGGCGAACAATTCGCCATTCAGGGCCGCTGCTTTTTTGGCAGGAATAAACGGCACGATCGCCGCTGCAGCGAGGACTACAATTGGCGCGATGCGCGCCAGCGAACGAACCGTTTGCCGGAACTTCGACAACGGTTTTTTGCGCGCAGCACCAGTTTCGGCCTGCTTGTTTTGTTCCATTACCTAACCCTGATCATATTTTGTTGGTACCAATGAATCTATCCATAATAATAGCAGAAAAATATTCCGCTTATGGAGCTATTTTTGATTCCGCCTAGATTTAATTGCATTTTGTGGACAACTTACGCGTTTTCAAGGTCACGCCCCCTAAAACGTAATACCCCGGCACATCCTGCCAGCACCCCAATTCCAGCCAAGATGCCAGCCGACGTCCAGTTTGGCGACGTTGCTGGCGCCAGCGTAATGTGGTGCAATAGCGACAAATCCAGGATCCAGTGGTTCAGATTAATGATTGAGCCGACCAATTGCACAATGAACGACCAGATAATGATGCCGTACGCTGTGACGCTTGTGAGCCGCGGCATAAACCCAAATATCAGCACCCCCACACCCAGTACGAACGCCGCCGGAGCCATGGCATTCAATGAAGCCGTAAACAGATCATGCAGTCCCACGCCGCTGTGCTGCGATGCAGCGCCGGCCCATGCAGTTACGCCTGCTAACAAAGCGATCAACGCCACGCCCAGCCCTACCAGCAATACTCTACCCAGCAGCCATTGCGTGCGCGACACTGGTCGCGTTAACAGATTGTCCAGATAGCCCTCAGCTTCTTCTTCGCGTACCGAACCGATGCTGCCAGCCACGAACAACATGACTAGCAGCATCAAAATCATGAACACGATGCCTAGGAACGTAAGCGAGCCAGCAATCTGCCCCGAGGAGCTTAGCCTGGAAAACAGCTGTTGTGCCTGCGAAGACGCTGCCAATGCCGAACCCGCCGTTTTGGCCAACGAGCCAAACATTAGCGCAATAAGCGACGTGCCGATGGCCCATGCCAACGTGGTTGTTTTGTTCAGACGAAACGCTACCGTTAAAGGATGGGTAAGTAGCTTTAAGCGCGGCTTAGCTGTATCGGCGTCAGCGAACAGGCTACTGTCCATATCACGCCGTCCAGCCAGAGCTAACGTGACCGTGACCAGTACTGCTACCAGCAACCAGACTGGTGCAAACCAGATCACATGATTGCTCGTCAGCGGATGAATATTTTCTATCCAGCCCAAAGGTGAAAGGTTCACAAGCCAATGAACGCTGGGCGCACTGTCACCCACGCCCCTAAGCAAAAAACACACGCCGAATACAAGTGCCGCCAACGTTGCCGCCCGTGCGCGTGTCGGCATAAGCTGACTGGTACATGCACCCACCGCCATAAACAGCGCTACAAATGACACAACTGCTACGGCGTAGCTCAGTGCACCGTACACGGGCACGCTCGTTTCAATCGAGGGCGTCGCCACGGCAACGAGCGCCGCGACCAAAACGAACATCGCTACTGCACAGAGACCCAGACCACCAAGCGCGTTGGCCGTCGCGCGCCGTGCAGTTGTCTGTCCGGCCAAAAACAGCTCCCAGCGCCCCGCGCTTTCTTCGCCCCGGAACGTTTTGGTAGCTAGCAGAAACGCCCAGATTGACCCGATCAAGGCGACCGTGCCTAGCACGCGCCAATCAGTAAAGCCGGCGACTGTCTCAAGATGCGATGGCTCACCCAACAACATCTTGAGGCCTGCGTTTGAACTAAGCGAAGCAGCGATCTGCTGCCGCCCTAGCTCGCTGGGGTAAGCCGCTTTGTAGCCGACAGCATTCACCAGCGTAAACCCGCCGAACAACAGCCCAAACAGAAGCGCAGCCCGAATGCTGCGTCGCGTCACGAACCGGGAGAGCACTGTTTTGGGCCACCTTAGTGTGCGGATGGAGGCCGTAGCAGCAGGCCTAGCGCTCATTGCCTACTCCGTCGGCGCGTGCCTCCTCCTGCCCATACAGGGACAAAAACAGCTCTTCCAGCGACGGTTCGCGACTGAGCAAAGTCTGCGGTTTGGACGCCGCCAGTATGGTCAGCAAGCGATCGATGGGCCCTCGCACTTGGCAACTCAACTGGTGTCCCGTGACTTTGATGTTGCTGACGCCTCGGACGCCGCGGACGTCCGGAGGAGTTTTAGCAAAGGTTGCCTCGACTGTCAAAGCCGAAAGGTGCCGCATCTCTGCTAACGTCCCAACTTCAGCCAGTTTTCCGGCACGCAGAATCGCCACGCGGTCGCATAACGCTTCGACTTCGTCCAAAATATGCGACGACAAAAACACTGTCTGGCCGTTAGCCTTTGCCTCCAGCACGGTTTCGCGGAAGGCTTGCTCCATAAGCGGGTCCAAACCGCTGGTTGGCTCGTCCATAATGAGCAGGTCAGCACGGCTGGCGCAAGCGGCGATCAAGTTGATTTTCTGCCGGTTGCCCTTGGAATAGGCGCGCACCTTTTTGGAGGGGTCAAACTGGAATCGTTTTATAAGCTGGTCGCGATATACCTTGTCCACACGGCCGTGAATACTCGCTAGCAAATGCAACGTCTCGGCCCCTGTTAAGGAAGGCCATAAGGTTGCTTCGCCCGGCACGTAAGCCAGGCGCTTATGGACTTCAACCTTTTGCCTTTGGGCGTCCATACTAAATAGCTCGGCCCGGCCGCCGCTGGGCGCGATCAGGCCGAGCAGCAACCGGATTGTTGTCGTTTTTCCAGCACCGTTCGGACCCAAATAGCCCAAAACTTCGCCCTTTTTAACTTCCAAATTGAGCGGCGCGAGCGCTACAAACGAACCATATCGTTTCGTCAATCCCTCTGTTCGCAAGACAGTATCCATAATCGCCTATCTGTTTACTTATGCGACTATGATCTCAAAAATCGCGCCAGGTAGCAATGCGCTCATGCTTATGTAGGCCAGCTGCCTAGCGGTTAGTTGCTGCTCAAGTGCCACAATCCGCAGTAGCGGCAGACGTATGCCTTGAGACGCGTACCATGTTGATGCAGAGCCACCGTAGCCGCTGCTTCGGCTTGTTTGCGCGTATCGAACGCGAGTTTATCTGCGCACGGTAATTGGGCTTGGTCGCCAGAGTCATCATTCATGCGACCATCATAACAGATGTCCGCAAGGCGACGCCAATCTGACAGTACATCCAAATACCATGCACAATCCCGCGCGTAATAACAGTACTATCTGGCCGTCTGGCCGACGGTAACGAGCTGATGCGCGCGAGACTGCAGGGCACTATAGGCACCCTGCAATGCAATAGTGCACAAATAACGCTCCGGCACGTAGCTAATAGCCGGAATTTGCGTAGCACTATCACTAGACAAGCACCCAAATAATATATGCCGCAGCTGGCGTTCCATTGCAGCGTGATAGCGGGGATGACAACGCGACACGCTCCCACCGATAACGACTTGGCTTGGCCCGATGGTTGGCAATAGTGCCGCGAGCCCCCAGGCCATGTCTTCGCCGACTTTTTCCCAGGTGGCGGTGGTGCTTGGGTCATCATAGAGCGTTGCTGCGCAACAACCGGTGCCGTAGCGTTCGGCAATGCCTTCACCGGAAACGAGGCTACCCCAGGTGGCGGGCGTGCCATCAGGTTGGCGTAGCAGTACTTCACCGTACTCCGCCAGCTGGCCGTTCATGCGCATACTGCGGCCATCACAAATAGCATCGCCACCGATACCGGTGCCTTGATTGATATACAAGACTGTTTCGCCCGGAGCCGGTTCGCGGTCCAGAATTGGCGGACGTGTTGCCGCATACGCCGCCGTCTCCGCATCATTCAACCCTAGCAGCGAAAAGCCTGCAAGACCAGGCACGATCTCGTGCATACGTGTTGCCAAATCGAATGTATCAGGAGTGATATGGTATAGCGGGCCGACCGCACACGCACCATCAGCGTAAACCGCTGGACCATTGAAACCGATTGCTGCTGTCGAAACATCATAGCTACTGGCAAACTCCAGCATAGAGTTCCCTACCAATTTAAGGAGTTGGTCAGGGTCATCGCGCGGTGTAGCAAACTGGCCCTGTTCTACTACGCCCGCTTGGCCAACGACCCCAATTGCGACCTTACTGGCGCCGACGTCACATGCAACCGTGAGCTGTTCCACCCCAGTTGTCATTCGTTCCCGCCGGTCATGCTGACCAAATAATATACTAAGTTGCCTACGAAACAAAGGCTAAAATACGCCCGGCCCCTATATCGCTAGACAAATGACCGCCCGTTACGCTGGACAAGTAATGCTGGTGATTTGCAGATTATTGAGATCTACCGTGGTTGTAATTTGTCCAGTCGCACTACCCATATTCACCAGTACAGTAAGCACGCCATTGGAGTTGTTCCCCGATACTGCAGTTACGCTACCTGGAACCGACTGAGTACATAGGATCTGGTCATATCCCACTCCATGGGCTGCGCCATCGCTCAGCTTGCTATATAAGTCCGAGCTTAAACTCGATTTAATAGAGTCAATCTCACCCTGGCCCGCATTAGTCGTCTTCTTAACGTAGGCTATGGCCGTGTCGTACGCAGTCTGAACTAGATTCTGAGCTTCGGCAACACTATGTGCAGGTTGAGTCGTAGTTGGCGCGCCAGTAGTCTTTGGAGTAGTCGTGCCCATTGACTGTGTTGAATGGGAGGTGGTCGTTTTTGTGCTCTTATGATGCCAAACATACCAGCCCATAAAACCTATTAAACCAACGACAATTAAAATCAGCACGGCCTCAACCGCACCAAAGCCTGACTGATTAAACTGTCTGCTCATCTTGTTAGTATCCTTTTATTACTTGGCTCCCATTATAGGGTAAAGCTTGCAAACAAAAAAGCACTATCAAACCTTGATAATGCTCATTTGGTGGAGCTGGCGGGTACCGCCCCCGCGTCCATCGGTTTACCTAGTTAGTCTGTCCTACAGGTTTAGACTGTTTAGAAAATGTCGAAAACCGCCGGCTGAACAGCCAAAACGACGGAAATCCAAGGCCTCGTCTTTACAAGCACTATGGCCAGGAATGCTTGTGCAATCAGATAAAAATAAACGCACGAATGTTATCTGATGTCACGTTCGGCGTCGTTGCTGTAAATTAAGCAGCAACTGTAGCTGGAACTGCCTGAGGCAACTTGAAGTTACCAAAGGTGTTTACCAAGCTGGCAATTGTAGACTTACGTGCTGCAATTAGAAAAATTGCCTATAACGCTGACAAGCGACCTGCTGATCTAACCGATAAAGTCCAACGTCGAGCTTAAAATTCAGCCCCACATAAGCCGGGCTATCGTCCGACCTCTTAATTATAGCATATTTTGCGAAAAACGCTTACGCCAAAGACGAATTACGCCAGTTCTTCGTCCAACACTTCAGTCGCTTCAACCGGTTTAGGCACCCGGTAAAACGCCGTAAAGAACAATCCGCCCGCCAAAATGGTGAATCCGCCGACCATGATCGGCATGCTTACGCCCATGGTCGCCACGTATCCACTAATAACCGCGGGGACGGCTTGCGCCAGTGCCTGTACGCTGGCCTCAATGCCCAACACTTCACCTTGTTCTTTGCCGCTGGCCGAAATACTGATGAGCGCCGAAGCGTTTGCCATGGTCATACCGTTAAAAATGGCGATGAGCGGCGCTACCATCAACAGCTGAGAAGTGTTATGCGGCAACAACTGCATAAATAACGCCAGCGCGTTACCAAACAAACTAAAACGCAAAATGGTGTGCGATTTAAACAGTTTGACCACCAGCGGCACCAGCAACACTTGCGCCAGCGCAATACACACGCCAATGTAGGCAAAAAAGTCACCGACGTTAGCCTGCGAAAAATGCAGCTTTTGGATGAGCAGAATCTGGAAAAAGGTCGTAAAGAACGTAAACCCGCCCCAGAACAAAAACTCCGCGCCAAATATAACACGCAGCTCCGGCCGCGCCGCCGCCTTGCGGATATTATCCAGCGACTTGCTCCATGCCAATCTAAGCCCCTTGTTGATATGCCGGTGTGTTTCGGGCAACACAAAAAACGCAAAACAAACATTCAAAAACGCGATGACTGCCGCAAACCAAAATGGCGTCTCCGGGCTAAACCAATGTGGCGTGTTAAAAAGGCCAAAAAAACTGACATTCGGGCTCGCCAACCGCGCGCCGATGTACGGCCCCAGTACGAACCCCATACCAAATGCGCCACCGATCATACCGAAGTTACGCGCTCGGTGTTCCGGCGCACTCACATCGGCAATGATGGCGCGCGCCACACTGATGTTGCCGCCGGTAATGCCGTCCAGCGCCCGGCCCAGAAACAATAGCGGGATATTTTTGGTCAGAATACCCAGCGCAAAAACAATGTATCCAACAGATGTACCGAGCAAACTAACCGCCAGCACCGGTTTGCGGCCATACCGGTCAGACAGCTGCCCTAATATGGGCGTAGCAAAAAACATCATGAGCGGATAAATCGCCGTCAGCCACCCCAGCATAACCAGCGACCCGTTCGCACTGAACCCGGCAGGCATAAAAATGCTATAAATCAGTTGCGGAAGCACAGGTATCAAAATGCCGACGCCCAACACATCCACAAAAATCGTCAAAATGACGATGGGCAGCGACTTGCCTTCTGGCTTATTTTTGATCTTTTCCACGTACCGGCTCCTTATATTCCCTGGTTCAAATGTGTTTCTGCGCTCTCCGGGCAGTAATGTGCATGCAGTGTTTGCAGCATTATGGCGAATTGCTCCTGTTGTTTTTCGGAAAACTGGCTAAAGCCGACTTGGTGGTAATCGCTGAGTGTTTCCTGTGCCGCTATGGTCAGTCGCGCACCTTTGGGCGTTTGCGCAATCAGATGCTCGCGCCGGTTTTTGGGATTAACGGTCACCGCTAGCATGCCCTTTTGCAGCAACATTTTTATTTGCCGGCTAATGCTTGCCTCTGTTTGCCCCAGCCGGTGAGCGATCGTGCGTTGCGACAAACGTACATCGTCCCCAAGTAGCAGCAGGATTTTGAACTGCGACATGCCGATCCCTAGCCGCTCCTGAAGCACCTGATCTGACTGGCGGTGCAGCACTTGCGAGGTATGATCAAGCAGGTAGTTGAACGAATTAACAGAGTCCATGCGGCTTCCTCACCTAACGTAGAGTAGCAGTGGTTAGGCGCGCACGTCAAGGCAAGCACTAGCTGTTCTTTGTGGCCTGGTAAGCCTGGTACAGACGGTGCCAGGCGGGCAGATCAAGCGTCTGAGCACGGGCTGATGGGTCGATGCCAGCCGCCTGCAACAGCGCCGTGGCCTGGTCGCGCGACAAGTGCAGCCCTGAGCCAATGGAGTTAACCAACGTCTTGCGGCGCTGGGCAAATCCGGCTTTGACCACGCGGAAAAACAGATCAGTGTCGGTATCCGGAAACAAGGGTTCAGCGCGGAATGCCAGCTGCAAAATTTGCGAATCAACCTTGGGCGGTGGCGTAAACAGATACGCCGGCACTACCTCACCCAGACTAGTATCGCAGTAAAATTGTACGCTCACGCTCAGTAAGCTCATGTTTCCGGGACTGGCGCAAACTCGCTCGGCAACTTCCTTTTGGATGAGGATCGCGGCATGCGAAAAGTGGTTCGGGTTTTCACACAATACACGCAGCAAATTACTAGTCAAATAATATGGAATGTTGGCCACGACCTTGTAGTCGGGCGGTAAGCTACTCAGGTCAAAGTGCAAAATGTCCTGCTGGACTACCGTCAGATTGCCAGCCGGCACGGCGCGTGGCAGTGCAGCAGCCAGCTTGGCATCGAACTCCACGGCAATGACTTGCCGGGCTTTTTGTACCAGTTTAGAGGTTAGCGTGCCGGGGCCAGGGCCGATTTCCAGCACCGTGTCAGCTGGGCCGATGTGGGCGACTTCGAGCATCATGTCCAGGCTGTACTGGTCCTGAAGCCAGTGCTGACCGAGCGATTTATTTGTCGTAGGCAATGTCTTCATAGCTACCAGTTGTGGTACGCCGCCCAATGGTTATACGCACCGCCCCATCCACCGTAGGTGTTGCGTGCATAGGTGCTACACCAGCGGAGCTGCGTGATCGGGTTGGTTTCCCAGTCGGCACCGGCCGAAGCCATTTTGCCGCCAGGGGTGGCTTGGCCCAGTCCGTAGCCCAGCCCAGACGGAATGCTAGCTGGTGGCGATGCCGGGCAGCCACCGTATTGGCCTTGTAGCTTGGTCGGGCACCAGCCAGATTCGCGGCTCACGATGTAATCCACGTAGCCAAAGTCAGTTTTCGCAATGCCCGCCGCTGTCATAAGCGCCGTTTTGTCCGCGCCAATGTCAAAATGCGTACCGGTGGCCACGATCTGCGTAACTGGCTCCTGTGCCACGACCTCCTGGATCTTGGTACGGCCAACTTCTTTACCATTTTCCAGCTGAATCTGGTAAGTCACGAGTTTCTTGCCCGGCGCACCCTGTTGGCGCACAGCAGTCACACCAAACGACAGGCTGTCGTCGTTGACGTTTTGAACCGGCATATCAATTGCCTCTTCGACGGTCTGCAGCTGCGTGCCCTTACGAACCACGAACACCTGTCCATTTGCCGCAAGCGGCGTGGTTAGGGCAGGCTGCACCGTGTCGCCCTTGCCCAGCTTAATATTTTTTTCTTTTAACAGGTCGGCAACGGTTTTGGCGTGCGTACGCAGCAGCACCGGCGTGCCATACAGGTTAATGTTGATCGGCATAGCGCGGTCGATCACCACGCGTTCACCGATGGAGCTTTCGGTCAAAAAGTTGTCCGTGGGCAGCAGATTCAAATTGTCTTCCGGATACACCGAAATCCCCGCCTGCTTCACAATACTACGCGGCGTAGCAGCCGCACTGTACACAAACGTCTTTTGGTCACCATCCACAATCGTCACCGGCACTGCCCGGTAGATGTTAACGCGGAAATTATCGCCGGCGATTTCAGTATCGCTGCTCGGTTCGACCACGTCGCCTTGATTCAACTTTATGTTCAGCTTTTGCACCAGCTCGCCAACGGTTTTGGCATCAGTTGGAATGGTCTGCTCTTTTTTGTCATAACTGATCACCACGATTTTGTGCGTTTCGGGCCGGAGCACTGGCGGATGGCCGCCGCTGCCCACTATGAACCCAACCATGACCAATAGGAGCAACACCATAAACGTCGCCAGCGGCACCGTAAATAACGGCTTGCGGCCAAATCGTTTAAGACGATGCACGTGCCTGCGGCTGGCGTTTACGTAGCGCCGCTTGAGCTTGGGTAGCCTGAACTTTTTTCTCATATATATGAGGCCTGAGTTGGTGGGCGGACGAACGTTCGCAAACTCTCAGGAACGAATCTATTGTAGCAAAAACGTCAGGCCCTGCGCCACACAGCGAGTTGCATAGTACTGCCAAGCATTTTATACTATCCTAAAATGAGTGTTGAACTTGCGCCGCTGGTCGAAGATCTTGTCCGAGTCACCAATCATTACAAACCCAATAGTAATCGCCTGAGTGAGCTGCGCTTGGTTACCGTCCTGCCAATTGTTGCGCCCAGTTGTATGGGTAAAAGTACTACCATGTCCAATGTTGCAGAACGCGAAGGCTTTACCCAGGCGATTAGTTTCACCACCCGGCCGCGGCGTGAAGATGAGCCTGCTGGCGCCTACGCATTCCGTCCACACACTCGGGAAGAACTGAGCAAAATCTTTGGAGATGTGATGGCCGGAAGCCTGGTACAGTGCACCGTGCACCCAAACGGAGGCGTGTATGGCACCGATTTTAAGGCCTACCGGCCACCCTATTCGCTAGTCGACCCACTTCCCTCAGAAATTGCGAAATTGCAAGCATTGCGCTTTCGTGCCGTCAAACCCATTGCCCTGATCGCACCGCCCGCAGATTACAAGACCTACGTTGCAGAACGGTTCGCCAATGCCTCGGAATACACACACGGAAAAATGGTGCGCGAAGGCATTAGTAACCTTGAATGGTCGCTGGACCAAGGAGAAAAACTGCCGTGGGTCATAAACGCGTGCGATCAGCAGCAGGCAACGGCCGATGCTGTCGTCCGGATTGCTAATGGCGAATTTGAGCCCGATCCGGCGGGGCGGCAGCTGGGCGAAGCGGTGCTCAAACAGCTGCGCGCGTGGGCGTAAGCCGGCACAGGTAGGGCGTGTGGATATAAGGTGCTTTGATGCGTGTTGGCACGCAGATAGTTTTGCGATTTAACACCTGATCATTCAACTTTTTCCAGAGGCGCAAACCCAATGTTGAGCTTTTTGGCGCCTTTACCTTTGAAATAGATGGTGGCGTTTTCACCATCCAGTTCAACAATAGTACCGACCCCGAAGAGTTGGTGACGCACGGTGTCGCCTTCGTTGAGATCGGGGACGTAGCGAGGTTCGTCGGAAATCTGGCCCGCTGCCTGGGCGGTCCTGTCATCAGAAAATGGGGTAGCAGGCCTTGGGGAACCTCCAGCAAGCGCAGCGCCCCTTCCATTATCTTCCCCGAACCTAGCCGCGGATGCGCCGTACGCTTGCGCGCCACCAAACCCGAGGCTGCTGTCGGATGGCATAAATTTAGCGTCGACTTCGCTTAGGAACCGCGACGGCGGGTTGTGTTGCACACCGCCATACAGCATGCGGCTGGAGGCGTAAATCATGTACAGCTCCTCGCGCGCCCGCGTCATCCCCACATAACAGAGGCGGCGCTCCTCTTCCATTTGCGATTGATCGTACAACGCGCGCGAGTGTGGGAAGACCGTTTCTTCCATCCCGATCATGAACACGACCGGAAATTCCAGGCCTTTTGAAGCATGCAAGCTCATGAACGTTACGGCGTTGCCCTCAAAATCCGCCTGGTCGACATCGCTCACTAGCGCAACTTCTTCCAGGAACACGTCCATGCCCTGGTCGTCGTAATTGGCCGCGACGCTGGCCAGTTCCTTGACGTTTTCCACACGCGATTCCGCCTGCGCCGTGCCGTCGCTCAAATAATTGTAGTAATCCAGGCGACGGACCAGCGAATCGATCACGCCGGCGGGCGCGGCGTCCTTCATAATTTCGCGCATGGTTTGCAGCAAGTCGGCCAATTCACTCAGACCTTTTACGGCGCGCGCCGTAAGCACATCGCACGTTGCGACCTCTGTTAATGCCTGCTCAAGTGTCATGCCGTTGTCACGCTGCCAGGACAAAAACGTGTCCAGCGTTTTTTCGCCAATGCCGCGCGCGGGAATATTAGCAGCCCGCGCAAAGCTGACTTTGTCTTCCGGCTGGTAAATCAAACGCAAATACGCCATCAGGTCCTTGATTTCCTTGCGGTCGTAGAAGCGCTGGCCGCCAACAATCCGGTACGGCACTCCGTAATGGATGAACGTTTCTTCGACTGACCGGCTCTGCGCGTTGGTGCGGTATAGCACGGCGAAATGGCTATAACGCCGGTAGCCGCTGTCGACGGCGTTGCGGATACGGCGCACAATTGCTTCGCCTTCGGCACGCTCGTTGACGACTTGCAGCATTTGTACCGGGAAACCGTCGGCCGCTGCGGTCCACAATTTTTTGTCTGACCGCTGTTGGTTTTTGGTAATAATGGCGTGCGCAGCATCCAAAATGTGCTTGGTGCTGCGGTAATTTTGTTCTAGTTTGATGACCGTGCAGTTGGGGTAGTCGCTTTCAAACTTCAAAATATTGCGGAAATCGGCGCCGCGCCAGCTGTAAATGCTCTGCCAGTCGTCGCCCACCACGGCGATGTTGTTGCGGTTGTTGGTCAGCAGGCGCACTAACTTGTATTGCGCTGCATTTGTGTCCTGATATTCGTCAATCATGACGTATTTGAATCGGCGCTGCCATTTTTCGCGAATTTCCGGTTGGTTTTGCAACATCTGTGCGGTTCTGAGGATCAGGTCGTCAAAGTCGAGCGCCGCCGCGTCGTGTAGCGCCGCCTGATACAACGGGTAAATATCCGCTGCTGCGCGTTGGGCCGGTGTCGAACCGGCGCCGGCGTACTCTTCCGGGTCGATCATTTCGTTTTTGGCATTGCTGATCATCGCGCCCAGTTGCTTGGCCGGAAAACTTTTTTCGTCGATCATTTTTTGCTTGCAGGCTTGTTTGATGGCCTGCATGCGGTCGGCTTCGTCAAAAATCACAAAGCTCTTTGGGATGCCGATGGCGTCGCCGTCCTGTCGCAAAATCCGCACACAAATAGAGTGGAATGTGCCCATGTACGGCATAAAACTGCGGTTATCCGGGTCTTCGGCGAGCAGCTTAGCGACACGCTCGCGCATTTCCTTGGCAGCTTTATTAGTAAAGGTCACGGCCAGAATGTTATACGGCGACGCCTTAGAGCTAGCAATAATGTAGGCGATGCGATGCGTCAACGTTTTGGTTTTGCCCGACCCTGCGCCAGCCTGAATCAGCAGCGGCCCTTCGGTCGTTTCCACGGCGCGGCGCTGCTCATCATTCAAACCTTCTAATAATTCATCGAACACGCGATTATTGTAACAGATGTAGCCCGCGAATATTGCTGTAAATTTCGCTTATGCTCGTTGAGCTGGAGCAACCTTTTCCTCGCTGATCCATCTGTTTTTAGACTTCAGCGTTATCGTTTGCGTGAAATGTGCAAAATCGCGCTCGCCAACGCCTCCGGATTGCCCGTGCGTACCGCCAAACCATGCAAACCATTCAACATGATACCCTCACCCGCTGTAGCAGAAACCACAACATATGGCGCCCGGCCTGTTGATTCAATCACCGCCGCCTCTGTATCATCGGAAATAATTGCGTCCGCGGCGTAGGAGGGATTTTGGCGTACCTTCTCGGCCGTCTCGTAGCTAATGCGGCCTTTTAGCGCACTCTCCGCCCAGTCCATGGCTAGCGCCGAATCAGATACGACCATCAGTTTGTAATTTGCCGGCAAGTAATACAGCGCGTGCACGGCTTCGGCCAAGCGGCCGTTCTTGCAAAGAAGCAAGAAGTCATGAGTCCCGTCTTTCCCGCCGTGGTTAGCGGCAACCGCCGTAGCCCCGTCGGCTATTGATACTGAAGTAGCTGATGTTTTACCCATGGTGCCTCTTCCCGAGATTGCTCTCTTAGGTTATAATTGGTCCTTTAACAGTTCGTATCATGACGCAATCGGCCCTTTAACTCCTTTCAGGAGTGTGGGAATCGGTTTGCCCGGATACAAAACCGCTTGGTTATCATACTTAAGCGACGAGACGCGCTGTGCGTCTACAATCATGATACGTTCTTCATTCGGAACATGTCAATAAAATTTTTTGCGTTATAATGTATCATTACCTTGGAGAACCACATGAAATACTTTAAGAACACCGAACTCGCCAAGCTCTACCACGTGTCCGAAAAATCCGTCCGGAATTGGATAGAAGCCTCAAAAAAGGGCAAGGTCAATTTGCTACTCCATGAAGAAAGAGGCAAGTCCTATGTCGCCAACATCTCTCGGAACACTACTGTTATTGAAGAATTAGTACAGAAGGGCAAAAAATTCAAAAATACGCGCGGTCAAAAGGCTATTGTGCCCACTAAAAAGTTTTATCAGCGCTACAACTCCAAGCAAATACTGGATATGATATCAAATATCGATATTTATCGGGAGATACCTTATCAATATAATTACTTTAATGGCGGAGCTTTACATTGGGATCTTTACACGCAAAAATTACTCAATGAAAAATCATCCAACTATCTAACTGACATCCTTGAAATTCTAGAGATTGACACAACCTACCTCGATCATATCACTGAAAAGTACTCCCATGTAAACATCATTGATATTGGTCCAGGCAATTGCCTTCCCGTCCGTCCCTTGCTCGAACATCTGCAATCAAAAGGCAAGCTCAAACGTTACGTTTGCCTAGACACTAGTCATGACATGCTCAGCATCGCCGAGCGCAATATTACAAAGTGGTTTGCTGAAAAGGTAGCTTTTGAGGCTCATGTCCGTGACATCAACTACGATCGTTTCGATGACTTAGTTGCTGGCGATTCGTTCGGCGAGGAAGCCGAGTCTACGGTGAACATTGTATTGTTCTTAGGGGGCACTATAGTGAATTTTAGGGAACCCGCCCATTCGTTGCATAACATTCACGATAGCATGGGTAAGAATGATTTACTAATTTTTTCGCTACGGCTGGACAGCGGGCGGTCGAGACGGTATTTTGACTTCACTACAGCTAGCTCAACTTCGACCAAAGGATTTCGCGGTAAGGACTTATTAGATTTGTTGAATATCGATGAGGGACACTATGAGCTCGAACAGTTCTTTGACGCCGAAAAGATGGCCCGACAAACTCAAGTACGATTTAGGGTAGCGGTATCTATAGAGTTCGAGTACGAGGACAGGAAACGTGTTGTCAGCCTGAATAAGGATGATACCTTATTATTGTGGCGGGCTACTCATCAGAACGCCCTGCATACAATTCAACAATTCGATGAAAACGGTTTTGAACTATTACAGGCAACTCGATCAAAAGAGCAGGAAAGCATTATATTGACGAGCAAAATTAAACATATCGTTGAGTAGTTTTTCAGTGTATCTAATTGGTACTTTAAATATTAGTATCATTCTAAATTGATCGTAATATTTGATTAGATTACAGATAGGCTATATTTTTTTAAGGTGGTGTAGACAGCGGTACTTTCAGTACCTATAAGGATGATACGGAAAAATGTAGTATCGTGTCAATATTGTTTTTGTTATAATTGCTGAGATAATATGAAATATTTTAAGAACGTTGATTTGGTGCAAAATTATATTGTTTCGGATAAAGCCGTTCGGAACTGGATTGTCAGCGCACAAGAAGGTAAACTAGACCTCCATCTGCATCAACTCGGTAATAAGCACTATATTATCGATGACCTACACAATAAGGCGGTCTTAGATGGATTGGTGATTCGAAGTCAAAAGTATAAAAATAAGCGCTCCCGCCTGGAGCTAAAACCTACGAAGGAGTTTTATACTCTCTTTGATCGTCATCAGATTATCGAGATCATTGAAGAATTAGATTGTCGCCGTATTTTACCCATGAAGTACAAATATTTTGGCGAAGGTGCTGACTATTGGAATAAGTACTTACATGAGCTAGTCTCGGCAGGACAGAGAAACCTGATTACAAACACAATCGAGGCGCTAGGCCTTGAGCTTAGTCATCTAGATATGGTGACCGCCACCTATCCAAATGTTAACATCGTCAACCTGTGTGTAGGCAGCTGCAACATGCTCAAAGAGACACTCTGCCATTTCAAAGAGCAGGAAAAACTTAGAAGATTTGTCGCAATAGATATCAGCGAATCCATGCTCAGCTTTTCAGAAAAAAACATTAACGAATGGTTCGGTGGAAAGCTCCTTACTGAAAAGTACGTACGAGATCTGGGATTTGAAAGATTCAGAGACATACTGGCCCGAGACTCATTTGGTCTAGATGCCAAAGAGACCGTTAACCTCTTGTTTTTGGTGGGTGGTCCTCTCGTGAACTTCAAAAACCCTCAGGAACTCCTGTCCACGATCTACAACAGCATGGGCAAAAACGACTATCTCACTATCACGTTGAAAAGGGACACAGAAAGAACGAGGCGTTTTTTCGACTTTAATCTCAAGAAGGACGAAAGCCTGCTTAGCCTTCACGATGGGCTGCTCCTAAAACTCTTGAATATTGAGCCCTCCTACTATGAGTTAGAACAAAGCTTTGATGAAAAATCCAAGCTACGGACTATGGCGGCAATCCTCCGCAAAGATCTATCTATAGCTTTTGAGCTGAGCAACTTTAAGAAGAAGATTAACCTGAAGAAAGGAGACAGGCTTCCTGTTTGGTGGTCATGGCATCATAGTGACGAGGATATTATTGCAAGGCTGACGACCGCTGGGTTTGACATTCAAAGCATCTTGAAATCCAGCGATAATCAACTTATATGCCTTACAGTCAAACGGCAAGAAAAAACTAACGATCAGTCGTTGTAGCTACCTAAAACAAATGCGTGTGGGGGATGTGTAAGGTGGTTTTGAGGATGTTGGCGTCGAGGAGGTAGTCGAGGACTAGGGCGGCGATGACCAAGATGAGCACGAAAATGAGGATGGGCTGGAGCCAACCGCCGCGTTTGTGGTGGGTGGATATGATGGGCTGTGGGCTTGCGGCCAGGTCAGGCGGGCCGGATTCGGCCAGGAGGTCGTCGACGGTTTTGGCGCGGACGGATTGTGAGGATTGAGCCGAAGCGGCTGCATCGTTAGACGAAATGACTGGCGATGGTCCGGTGGACGCGTTGGTTGAAGATGTGTCAGCCATGGGCTGACCAGCGGCTTGACCGCGCCCTGATGTGCTGCCTTCTGGGGATAAATCCGCGGCGACTACTTGGTCGACGGCTAGATCGGCCAAGCGGTTTGAAGCGACGTCGGGCTGGGCGCCTGCTTGGGAAGCGCCATGAGCACCGCCAGAGGCAGGTTGGCCGTCCGCGGGCGCAGAGCCAGCAGCATTGGATGCGCTATCGCCAGAGGTCGACGCTGGGACGTTAGCGGTTGAGGCTTTCGAGTCAGGGGCGTTCCACTCGGCTGAAAAGTCGGGACTCGATGACTGCGTAGCGCCACTGTTCGTGCCACTCAAACTGGCCGCACTCGTAGGTGCCTTATTCGCAGGAGCATCAGGGTCACTCGGCATATCTGAGGTCATGGTAGTTGGAGCCGCCTTCGGAGTCACACTGGTGCTGGCCTCGCCCCAGACCAGGTCGTCGCTCGCGTCGGGCGAGGTTGTGGCAGACGGCGGCGCCGCAGTTTGGCCGCTCGAACGACCCGCGTTAGAACCAGGTGCGCTGGCAGTGGATGTTCCGGCTGGGCTCCCGGCATTCGCACCTGGGCCAGCCCCCACACCTAACTCCGGCGTATCCCCGGCCGCAACAGAAATAATTGCTTTTTTGTGTGAACCGAGCAGTGGCCGCTGGCCGTCATCGCCCGTTCCACCCACAAACTGGTCATCCGCCACGGGCGGCTTGTGCCCCATAATCACCGGTCGGGAGGTTGGCGAGGCCGGAGCCTTGCCAGGCGGCACTACGTCAAACACTTTTTTGTGCGGTTTGTGTGCGGGATGCGAATGTTTATGCGTTTCTTTTGCCATGTTTGTTGTAATTTTAGCTCTTATGTTAGTCGTTTTCACCTGTTAATTCGTAGCGCAAGCGGTAAGCAGCGTCCACAATACCGGCAAATTTGTACGGATTGAGGCTCGCCCCGCCGACCAACACGCCGTCACAGCCCTCAACTTCCAGATAGCCGCGCACGGTGGTATCGTCCACGCTGCCGCCGTACAGCACGCGGACTGCCGCAGCTACTTTGGCACCATATAACTGCTCAATCTGGTGGCGGATAAACACAATGGCTTCGGCAATTTGAGCCGGTTTGGCTAGCTCGCCGTTGAAAGTACTGATGGCCCACACTGGCTCGTACGCGATCACCACCTTAGCGACATCGCGCGAAGTCAAGTTGCTCAAAGCCGTCGTGATCTGGTCGTGCAAGACCTGTTTGGTGTGCCCTTCTTTGCGCTCCTGTTGCGTTTCACCGATACATAGGATGGGGCTGATTTCGTTCCGGACTGCGGCGGCCACCTTGTCGCGAATCATGGGCAACGTTTCACCGAAGTAAATGCGCCGCTCGGAATGCCCAACAATGACATAATGCACCAGTTCGCGCAACATCGTAAACGATACCTCGCCGGTATAAGCGCCTTCGTCCTTATAAAACGCATTTTGTGCAGCCAGCCGGAATTTGCGCCGGTCAATCTGGACGCTGAGCGGCTGCAGGGTCAACAAGCTCGGTGCCAGCACAATTTCAATACCTCGATGAATGCGCGTTCGTTCCTGCAGCCGGTGCACCAACATGCTCGCCTGGCTAGTATTCAGGTTCATTTTCCAGTTGGCGACAAGCAATGTTTTTCGCTGCATAAGCATAAGCGTAACCTTTTAACTAGCTTAACACAAATATCACAACACGCATACTCGACTTCGCGGCGTACGCGGGGAAATGGCAGATTCTTCAGATGACATTACGGACATGCCTGCCTATTTATCCGGCAGCGCGTCCACGCCGGGGAGGTTTTTGCCCGCCATTAATTCCAAACTTGCGCCGCCGCCGGTTGAAACATGGCTGAACGCCCCTGTCAATTTGCGGTCCTCCACATAGCCGACGGTGTCGCCGCCACCCACAAAACTGAAGGGCCGGTGGCCGTAATCGCCAAGCAAGGCGTCGATGACCAGCTCCGTGCCGTGAGCGAACGGCCCGACCGGACCATTCAGCGCTGAGGTTTCGGTCACGCCCATGGTGCCATTCCACACCACGGTGTTGGCCAGCTGAATGCCGCCGGCGATGAACGCACCAGAAAACGGCCCGATGTCCAAAATCATTTCGTCGTCAGCAACGGTGCGGCTCTGGGGCGAAGGCTGTTTGGGGTAACTTTCGACTTCGGCAATCACATGCGCATCCCAATCCACAATGCGCGTCGTCGCGGTTTTGTCCAAACTGGCCGCCACCACGCCGTCCTGCGGCACGTAAAAAATAAAGCGCTCTTTTTTGGCTTTTTCGCGCGCCTGCGTCAAGATGTCTTTAGCGATCGGCACATCGTTCGGTTCGTATTTGCTCTTGGCGATGTCGATGCCTTCCGCCGCCAGAAATGTGTTAGCCATGGCGCCGCCGATGGCGATAAAGTCGGCGATGTCGATGAACCGGTTCAACACGTCAATTTTGTCCGAAATTTTGGCACCGCCGATGATCGCCATCAGCGGGCGTTCCGGCGCTTCCATGATGCGCGTAATGCAGTCGACCTCTTTTTCCAACAATAGCCCCGCAACGCTAGGCAGTAGGTGAGTAATCGCCTCAGTGCTCGCATGCGCGCGGTGCACCACACCGAACCCATCTTGCACGAACACTTCCCCGAGCTTGGCAAGCTGCGCGGCAAAACCCGGATCGTTCTCTTCCTCTTCCTTGTGGAAACGCAGGTTTTCAAGCAGCAGCACTTGCTTGGGCTGCAGCTCGTTCGCCGCTTTTTCGACCGCTGCGCCTACGCAGTCATCGGCAAATGCCACACTTTGGTCGAGCAGTTCGCTTAGCCGTTTGGCCACGGGTCGCAGACTCAGTTTTTTGTCAGGCCCTTCCGGCCGGCCAAGGTGTGAACAAATCACCAGCTTCACGTCCTGCTCCAGCAGCGCCTTGATGGTCTGCACCGACTGTTGCAGGCGGTAATCATCGGTGATGGTACCGTCGTCGGCCACGGGCACGTTGTAGTCGGCGCGCATCAACACACGTTTGCCACGCAGGTCAATATCTCGGATCGTCTTTTTGGTGAACATGCTTACCCATCCCTCTTATGCTTATAGTATAGAGGTTTTTGCGTATGACGCCAGTACCGCGAGCTATTTTTTAGGCAAACTTCTAGACGCTACTGTTCGAGAATGGAAATGATGTTGCCTGCCGGATCTGTGAACCAGGCGATGACCGGGCCTTGGCCGGGTTTGGGCGGCCGGGCAATACCTTTGGAGTCGGTTTCGATGTCTGGCTCGTTATAACGGATAAACTCAACTCCGCGGCTGGTCAGCTCGTCCACCGTTGCATCGACGTCCTTGACTGGGAAATTCAGCACAGTGAAGCTGGCAGGCGTGTGGTTGGGTTTAGTGTACATGAGCACCTTGGCGCCACCGGTCAGGTGCAGCCACAACATGCCATACTCTTCGGAAACCTCCAGCCCGAGCGTTTCGGTGTAAAATTGCTTCGCTTTGGCCGCGTTGTCGATGGAAAATCCGCTAAACGCCGGTGAATCTTGTAACATATACCCTCCTTTACCGCACTATTGTAGACCTAGAATACCAAGTCAAGCAATTTCCTCACAACCCACAAATACAGCGTGTTAAAATAGAAATACTGTAAGGAGGGCAAATACGATGAAAAGTATTAAACATTTCCTGAAGAAAACAAGCATAGTGGCCTTAGCTATGGTCATGTCATTAAGCATCGGTCTGGCTGGCATGAGTGCGTCAGCAGCGGCATCACCTCCCTGTGTATCACTGCCGAACGGCCTTTTTGACAGTTCAACAAACGCCATTATTAAAAACGGCGCTCCTAGCATAGCGACTATTCAAAAAGCATACGCATCGGATGCAACTGTCCGGGCCGTTTACAACAACTTTGGTATTACTACGAACGGTATAAACAATCTTTGCACGACTGCTGTTGCAGGTAGGATCTACAAGAATGGCGATGTGTACGTTGGCAGCAAGCTGGTAGCCAATAGAGCCACCACTGGACGCCAGCCTATTAACGGCAGTACGCCGGTTACCTACAATGGGGTTACTTTTTATACTCAACCAGCCAGTACGCTACCTGTAAGCGATTCTGCTCAAGCATACGTAGTTATGCAGGACGGCCACTTCCGATTTGGGATTATAGCCATGTGCGGTAACGAATTTTGACGCAACATTAACGCCGCCTAAACTTCGGGGTGCAGCCGGTAGGCTGTACCCCGTTTCCACACCGCATACACTCTGGCAATAACCCGCCTCGCTACGACAATGGTGGCGGGGCGGTAGCGTTTGCCCTCGGCTCGCTTCTTGTTATATGTCGCCTTGAGCACCGGGTCATGCTGTTCGGCTTTGGCTGCCGCCAGGTAAATCGCTCACCGTAGGTACGGTGAACCACGCTTCGTAAGTTTGGTATTGCGAGCAAGCGTTGCACCACTTTGCTTAACTTTGGGATCTAAGCCCATATATGCGACGACTGCTTTGGCGTCTTTGAATCGGGTAATGTCGCCAAGTTCGGCAATGAGTAAGGCGGCTGTCTGTATGCCAATACCTGGCACGGATTGCAGCAACTTGCTCAGTTGTGAGTCAACCTGCTTGCGTCCAGTAGCCCGAAAAACATCAGCAGCCTCATTGACTCGTTCCCGGCAGGCCTCTAATTCTTGCAGTAAGAGTTGCTCCTCTGGGATAACCTCGGCAATGTGATGCTGCATGAGTCGGAGTATCTGACTTATTTGTGCCAGCTTTACGGCCGTGCGCAGCATGGGCTTGACGCAATTAAATGTATCTTTGGTCACGAGTGTGCCCTGACCTTGAGCGGCTACCCGAGCCACAATCTCAGCGTCACTAACATCCGTTTTCTTCTTGCGAATAGTCGATCTGGTAAACTGCCTGGTCGTAATGGGATTGAGCGGCCGATGATATTCGGCCGTAGCTTCACTGGCCACGAGCAAGTGACGATATTTCGATTTGAAACGAGTCAACAGCACCTCAATCTCCCGCTCATTATTCGGCAAGACCGCTCGTTCTTTCACCGTGCCGCTGCAATCCAGCCTGGCCCCGTAAATACTATCTTTACTCACGTCAAATCTGACTACTACCATGTAATCCTCCTCATTTGCCATTTACTCTGTTAAAGAAAGAGAGAAAGATTGGAGATACATGCAGTCTCTACTCTAAAAGGCGTACAATTGGCTTGTTGGTAATACGTGCCCGAAGCACAACCTAGAATGAATTGCCGCACCTAACAGAGAAGACCAGATGCTACGGAGGTGAGCTTGCCGCTGGAACCGGCAACCCAAAACTTTCTGAGCTGGCTCTCCTTTTTTAGTGTAGACGTTGGTCTACTGGCTCAATATACAAGCAACTTTAGCCCATGCCGCCAGATGCGACAAGTGCTGCGATTCCCAACACATAGAGCACGACAACCGCGATCGAATCAAGCCCCATACCCAGCAGCGTGCGCCGTGACCGTACAATCAGCCCAACCAAATAAATCGTTGTCAAAAGCACTCCAAGCGATGCAAACCATACATCACTGCCCGTCGCATTGCGCAGCACCGCATTGCCGGTAATCAGATCACAAATAACAAACAGCGCTGGCATAAAGGCATTGCCGCCAAAAATGTCACTCATCGCCAGCCGATAGTCGCCTAAGCGGATGGACGCCACACCGGTGCTGATGTTAGGCAGCGCGCCGGCAAACGCAATGAACGTTGCTGCAAACAAACCGCCATTTATATGGAATGCAGCAGCCAGGGCATTACCGCTCATTTGCACGCCAACGCCCGCAACCAGCGTCAGCAAGCTGGACACAATAAACAACGTCCACATGCGTGCCATCGGACTCTTTTGGATGCGCGGCAACTTGGCCATCATCGCCCGCCGTTCCTTGTGTGTGCGGCCGGGCAATGCTGACACAGCCTCAGCTTTCCATGGCAAACCGTCCCCGTTACGGGCTCGATGAATCAGCGCCAAACCGGCCAGCCACAAACCGACGATCAAGATCGACACCAAACTGACCCGCGTATGCGGCACCACCAGTGGCGTGCGGATGGCCAACACCGCCGCCGTTACCACCAGCACGACCAGTGCCGCCTCCAACACCAAAGCAAGCGATGCAGCCGCAAATGTTAGCGATGCTCGGCGAGCGCGCATGCTTACGTCCAAAATAGCAATAACCGCCGTCTGAATCGCCACACCACCGATCAATGTACCAATAATCATGTCGTAGTGATGCTGCACGGCGGCCGAAACGACGACAGCGATTTCCGGCAGGCTGGTCGTGATACCCAAAATAAGCAACCCGCCAAATGCACTGCCCAACCCGTACCGCGCGTCAATCGCATCTGTTGTGCGTGTCAGCCAAATCCCAGCCACCCATGTCAAGGCACAAGACGCCACAAATGTCGCTAGCAAACCAACATGTCCCATACCTCTACTATACCTTATTGCGCTGTAAAGTAACGACTTGCGCCTGGCACGATCCATCGCAAATACGGCCAGGATCGTAGCAATCTTTTACAGTCAACAGACTGACACTGTACGTAAAATGCTAGAGTTAATGACTATTTAACATTTTCCCTGCTACCATATGGGTGAACACTGGTCCAAGATGAAATTACTGATCGTAGACGATAACCGCGCCCTAACCCGAAGTCTCAAGGAATTCTTGGGCAAGGACTTTGTCATCGAAACTGCCGGTACCGCTAAGGACGGACTGCACTTAGCAACCACATCTAACTGCGATGTCATATTGCTGGACATTGGCCTGCCCGACGGTTCTGGCGCAGACTTGTGCAAACAAATCCGCGCCGCCGGGATTACCGCACCGATCATCATTCTGACCGCTATGAACAACGTGCAAAACCGCGTTGAACTCCTCAATATGGGTGCGGACGACTACTTGATGAAACCTTTCGCGCTGGCAGAGCTACGCGCGCGGGTCGGCGCGCTCATGAGACGGATCCCCAACACCTACACCAGCACGGTGCTGACGGTCCGGGACCTTGTGATTGACCTAGAGCGACGGAGTGTGCGGCGCGCCGACCAAGCCATCGTGCTCAGACGCAAAGAATTCGATATACTAGAATATCTTGCACGTAATAGCGGGCGTGCCGTGACCCGCGATATGATTTTTGATCACGTGTGGGAATCAGGCAAAGAGACCTGGCACAATACGGTCGACGTGCATATCAAACATTTGCGTGACAAAGTTGACCGTCCGTTTGACGTGCCGCTCATCAAAACGGCATATGGCATCGGTTATGTCCTAGATGACATACATTAAAAAAGGAGGGCGCATGAAAAGCGTACTAACAACAATCCTAAGCGACCAGAACTCCCGCGACAGCCGCACCGTTGAGCAGCTGCTCTCGACTTCAGTAGAAGCAGGTGTGCCCTGGTTCAACAAAGCCGACTAAACGTGTACTATAATACGTTGTAAGGCGTGCCAGCAGCAGTTAGTGGCGGCACAGTATATGTATGCACGGTATTTTAAATCTATTTAACAGATTATTTCTCACGGCTCGAATAAAGGATGTCAGTTTACGACGTCGCGAGCTGGTGCTTAATGTTCTGTTGGTTTCGACCCTTGGCGTACTTATATTGAGTGCCGCCACGCTGCTAATCGGCTATTTTGTCGGCTTCAGCAATCACGTTTCGCCGTCACGGTTAATGGGGATTGTAGAAGCGCTCGCCGTGGTCGGCGCGCTGTATGTGCTGTCGCGGCTGCGTTACTTTTTTGTGGCAGCGTATGGGCTGATCGGGGTGTATTGTTTGATCGCTACGGTGATGGCCGTGCAATGGGGCATCAATCTGGCGCTGTGCATTTCGCTGTTTGGGCTGGTGATTGTGCTGGCGGGAATTTTGCTGGGCGCGAGTTATTCGTTGTATCTGAGCGTCTTGATCGGCATTATTATTTTTGGATTACAGTTTGAGATCGTTCACGGTCATTTGCATCCAAACACCTATTGGCAAAACGCGCCACCGTATTTGACCGATGTTATTGGCTATTTTTTCGTGTTTGGCATGCTGGCGATCAGTTCGTGGCTGTTCAACCGGCAAACTGATCAAGCATTGCACCAAGCGTTGCGCGCCGAAGCTGCACTAAAACGCCAAAAAGAAATGCTCGAAATCACTGTCGAAACGCGCACCCGCGAACTGCGCGCCGCACAGATGGACAAGATGCAGCAGTTGTACCGGTTCGCACAGCTGGGTCAGTTCAGCACCAGCCTGATGCACGATTTGGCGAACCATCTGGCGACGCTGAGCATCGACATTGAAGGCATGGCCGAAAAGAACAAAAAACATTCACAGTTTTTGGAGCGCGCCAAGCAACGCATTACCTACATCGATGAAATGGTGCAGTGGGCCTACAGCCATTTGCACGACAAAGTCCAGCCCAAAGCCTTTGACGTCCTCAAGGAGATTGACGAAGTCCTGACAATTATGCGCCACAATGCCCAGCGCGCCGATGTGCAACTCCATCGGTCGGGCCCTGCGGGTAAAAAGCTCACGCTTTACGGCGACCCGAATCGATTCCGCCAGGTCATTGCCAATCTGGTTTCGAACGCCATCGACGCCTACGACCAAGCGCCCAAACACCATCGCCGCGAAGTATTTGTTGAGGTGTTTTCCAACAATAATTCTCTGCTAATTCTGGTTCAGGACTGGGGTAAAGGCATACCGCCTACTCTGCAAGAAACCATTTTTGAACCATTTTACAGCACCAAACACAGCGGCACGGGCATTGGCCTGTTCGTGGTTAAACAAATCGTGGAAGAATATTTTGGCGGACATATCAGTCTAACGAGCGAGGACGGCAAGACCATGTTCAGCATTACGCTCAACAAAAAAAGTGAACCACCCAAAAAAGCCAAGTAGTTACGATATCCGGGCGCAAGCGCAATTTGCTGCCATGCAAGGTAAGGATGGTAGCTTTGCGGTGCTCTGTAATAGCGTGCCGTCCGATGCGGTACAGCCAAACGACGAGGCGGCGCTGGCGCTGCATGCGCTATTGCTTGACGTGTTACGCGATTGCGGTGCCTGGGCGCGTCCAGTTTGCGACGGACTGGCAGGATGGTTGGTCGACCGGCTGCAAGCGCAGCTGACCAACGGCACATTTGCTAGCCGGAATCCATACGCCACCTTCCACGCCTTGGCCAGCGTACAAGCGTACTGCGAGGCGGCAGTCGATCAATCGATGATCGCGGCCGCCGTTCGCTACCTGATTGAACACGAGGTACAACCGGGCGGGCCATATTACCAGAACCGTCCAGCCAAAACCGGTCAGACCAAGCGCGTGGAACTACTACCGAACCTAGCGATAGCTCGTTTTATATCGTTGGTAGCAGACTCCCTGGCCGAACTGGACGCTGCTATTGTAGCCATGCTGGCGGGCGGCACAACGGACAGCGACTACACGGCATTGTGGCCGTTGGCGTTCCTGCTTGCCCAAACGTACGGGACTGAACCTACGGCCATCGGCGCTGGTTTTGTGCGTGCGCATCTGGTAAATACGACGCACTTTGTTGCGCCACAATTCACCGTGGAGGGCGTCACGTACCACATGCCGGCGCTGGAGGCCGCGCTGCGTTTTTTTCGGCCGCTGCCTGCTGGTGTTGTCACAAAACCCGCCACGACCAACTACACCCGTATTCTGACCGAAGCCAAGGGCATCGCCCGCCGTGCCGGTCCAATGGTCACGCCTACACTCCATCGGGCCCTGGACCAGCTGGCCGCGGCCGATGGTACACAAGAAATCGGGCCGCTGGCCGTACGGTTTGCACCAGCGGTCACCCCCCGCGTGCATATTCCGGCAAAAACGTTGCGCCAACTGGGTATCGCCAATCTGTATGCCTGGGTCGCCTACACTATTTACGACGATTTTTTGGATGACGAAGGCAAACCACCCATGCTGCCTGCGGCCAATGTGGCCATGCGCACAGCAGCGGACTTATTCTGCCGGGCAGTGCCTGGACCACGTTTTGCTAAAACTGTTGCCGACACATTTACCACCATGGACGCGGCAAATGCTTGGGAGATTTCGCATTGCCGCTTTACGGTCACATCGGACAACATAGACATTGGCACGCTGCCAGACTATGGTAATCTCCAGCCGCTGTACGAACGGTCGCTCAGCCATAGCCTGCCAGTCGTTGGCGCGCTCGTTGCGAGTGGGCACGCGCTAACCACACCGGCCGTGCGCAAAGTACGGCACGCCTTCATGGAATATTTGATTATTCGCCAGCTGAGCGATGATCTGCGTGACTGGCATGAGGACCTACGCGCTGGACACATTAGTTATATTGTGGCTGAACTGTTACGCGGCGCGCATATTCCGGCAGGACGGCAGCCGTTTCGCACCATTATACCTCAACTCGAAGCCTACTTTTGGCGTGCCGGGTTGGCCACGTTTAGCCGGATTATACGGCGCCGCGCCATGCGAGCCCGGCGATTACTGCGCGCGAGTGGTGTCGTGGAAGACAACCAGATACTTGATGAACTAATTCAAACCATCGAAGACGCGGTTGAACGCACATTGTCCGACAAACGGCGCGCCGAACAGTTCGCCGCAGCATATAGCGCATGGCCAAATTCGCAGACAAAAAGCTAAAAGCGCCCCACGATCGGGGCGCTTCCTAGGCAAAAACTGGACCGGCTACCTATACCGGCACGCCGCCACGACAAGGAAGATAATACTGCAGGCAGTAAACAAGACCACCATTCCGCGCACACGCATATTTTGCGGGGTAGCGGCAGCCGTGGCCCGCTTGGTTGAAGCGGGCCGTTTGGCTGGTACGGCAGTCCTTGGCTTTGCGGCCTTTGCCTTTGGTGCAGGTTTTTTCTTGGCTGCCATAACGTACTACTTGGTTACAGTAATGATTGCTTTACCGTTTTCCGTGTTAGGCGCTGTTACCTGCAGACGGTTGTTGCTGGTCAAAGCGATCTTGTAGCCGTCACCGTTCGCATTACAACCTGTTGGACAGGATGGGTCCGTCGGCAAGGCCACCAGGTATTTACCGTTCGTTGAGAGTACGTTGAGGTCCACAAGTCCAGTACAGCTGCTCGCGCTAGCCGCACAAACTTCGGTAGCTGTGGCCGAAATCGCCACCGCACCGGTGCGCGAACCAACAGGCGGCAAGGAACCATTGTTGTCGAGTTCATATTGGTACGTGCCGTTCAAAATGGTGTTAACATCGGCCGAACGCTGCGAGTTGCGCGCGTCCCCCAAGTTCTTGCCCGGGTTGATCGCGATAATCACGATACCTGCCAAAATCGCGATAATGGCCACGACCAACAAGACTTCCAGCAAGGTAAAGCCAGCCTGCCGTTGCTCCGTTAACTTTTTGAAAATTTTCATGTCCCACCCTTTCTTTTGATTGTTAACTGTGCACTAACTTGTTTCCTGCCACGAGCTGACGCTTATGGTTGACGTACCAATTGTAACATAGACTTGGGCTTTTCTGACAACATTTCCAACCGTGCCAGATGCAGCAATACTGCGCGTCGTGCCAGCGGTGACGGTCACAGTGTAGCTGCAGTTTCCTTGCCCTAGCGGCAAAGTGTTGGTGCCACTAAACGCAATATTGTCGTGAATCTGCTGCAGCGCTTCCTGCGCACAAGCCGTGGCCAACACGCGGGCTTGTTTGGACTGCTGCTCGGTCAGCGCACTGCGCTGGCTGTCGGCCCCAATACTGAGCAGCGCAAGACCAATGGCCGTAGCTGCCGCACCCAGAATCAGCACTGCCAACAACGCAATGTAGCCGGATTCTTGGCGAGCCCTCACCACCCGATCTCCGCCGAAGCCGTAAATGTTTTTTGGTAATCAAACTCGTTGTGCGAGCCCGGGTTCACCCGGTTGATCGTAAAGCTAATCTGTACCGTGCCGCTCGTGCCGCTACGTGTCAGGTTCATGAACGTTAAACTGCTAATTTGTACGTCGTTACTGGTGAGCGGCACCGCCGCTGCCGCGCCTTCTTTAACCTGCAGCGTCGTGCCACTGAGTGAAAACACGGTCGGACTCAGACTGCCGGTCGGCACCACCAAGGTGAGCGATACACCGCTTGCGGCGGCGGCCGGGCTGGTAATGGATGTAGCATTGCGAATCGTTTGCGTCATATAGTCCATGATGGACGTGGCCTGGTCGTTCACCTCGGCTACTGTTTGATTTTTGACGCGCGCATCGGCCGTCACTCCAAAAAACGTCGTCACCGCTGTTAGTAAAACGCCGATAATCGCTATATATAGGAGTAGTTCCAGGAGCGTGTACCCTTTTTCGGCGGCACGGCAGAGCTGGCGCGAGATAACTTGCCCCATCGTTAGTTCCTCGTAAACACCAGCACACCTTGTGTGGTTGAGTTACTTGCGCCCACCGCGACATCGAGCGTCGGCGAATAATCAACGCCATTGACCGTGCTCGTTGTACCGCTCACGTCCACCGTTTTGGCTAGCGCCATAGCCGACGGTGTCGCAATGTTGACGACCTGGAATTCGCCCGTCGTGCTGGTCGTTCCCAAAAACGCATACTGATTGGTGATGTCCGTTTCGACATCATTTATAGTGCCCGCTGCCGTAAAGGTACCTAGGCGCGCCGGCGCAGTTGGCGTCGTTATGTTAATGGCGTCCAATGTCGTACTCATCCCTAACAGCACTGTGTTGCCGTAGCCAGTAACTGTTATGGCAGCCAGTGTTGTGGAGGGGTTGTAGGTTGCGGCCAGTGTCGGTGCAGTTGGCGTCGTGACATTAATAACCAACATTTCCTGCGTCGTGGAGCTCGTCGCGACATAGGCGTAGGCGCCCGTCATATAGACTTCGTTCATGGCAATGTCGTTGTTGTAGCCACCAACGACTGCCGCCGACGCTGGAGTCGTAACATTCACCACATTGAATTCGTTAGCACCCGTTGTTGTGTCGGCAGCGCGTACCACATAAGCGTAGTTGCCGTTCACGTAGACACCCTTGGCCGCGCCCGTCCCCGTAAAACTGACTGTTTTGGTGAGCGTCGGCGCGGCCGGATTGCTGACGTTAATAATTTCCAGCCCTGTTGATGCTGTACTGGTCGTGACGTACGCGTAGCTGCCGGAGCCAAAAACGTTGGTTGGGGTGCCCGAAAATGTCGTAGTGCTCACGATTGTCGGTGCGGTCGGCGTGGATAAATTTACGACAATAAAGTTGTTTGATGTGCCGTTGCGTACCACATAAGCGTAGTTGCCGTTCACAAACACCTTGAGGTTTGCCGTAGTGCCAGTCGGCTGCACCGCGCCTGCTACGATGGCGTTCGTCCAGGTCTTGGTAGCCGCTTTCCAGTTGGAAATTTCGGTTGTGAGCGTAACACTGCCGGTGGTGCCGCCGGTTTGTGGCCAGGTCACGGTGCTCGTGATTGCTTTGCGGTTTGTACCCGACGTCGTGACGGTTATTTGGCGGTTGAAAATATCCGTCGTATCCGAACTGCCCGAAAACGCCCATTGTCCGCCTGTTTTGGCCAGCCCATATGTCGAGCCTAGCGTGACGTAGAAGGATGGTTTGTCAGTGGTGTTGGCCGAGTCAGCCGCAAAAGGGCTCGGCGCCGGATACCCGCCTGTTACGCGGTACGCGGCCGTGCCGCCAGAACCATTGTCGGCGAACTGCGTAGCACCGTCTTCGCTGAGCGCGATCCAGTAGCTGGTGCTCGCGGCAAGCGTCACCCCGGTGATCGAAAACGTGTTCCAGCTGTTCGCGGTGCCAGTCTGAATACCGCTCACGCCTAGCCGGGTGCCTGGCGTGCCACTGGAATCAGCGTAAATTGCCGCTTGCACATGCTGGTTTGTCGCGTCCAACGTTTTAAGGTACACCGAAACCGAGCTAACCGCGCCCCCACTGGCACCGGTCGTGATTTTGAGCGCGCTCGTACCGTTCACGTTATAGTCACTGCCCGCTTCGACCGTGTTGTCTCCCAGTATGGAGCCGCTGTCCACCAAGTTGCTGTACGACGCTGCGGCGATGTTTTTGGTGGCTTCAATGCCTTCTTCGGCGATCATCGCCGCACGCGCACTGTCGCCAGCATCAGCAGTAGAAGCACGGCCGTACACCACCGCACCAATCAACCCGGTAGCTAAAAACCCAAACACCGTGATGGCCAACAACACCTCAACCACTGAAAAACCAGCCTGCAGTAACGCAGGCGCGCGCAGCCGCTGCAATGACCGGTTAATAGTCGACCATACCCTTGGCATTGATTGTAACCGTCCTTGTGTCGTTAGTCGTACTGGTTAGAGTAATGTTGCCCGTCGTGTTGGGAAACGCCGTAAATTTAGCAAATTGCACCTCGCCTAAACCACCCATTGTAACTGACCCTGGCACGCTGAGCGTTTCGTCGTATGCAGTGTTGCGGGCGGCAAAGCTGGTGCCCTGGAACAGCGTAATAGCCGACGCCTGCATCTCCACGCTCCAGACGTTGTCGGTGTTGACGGCGCGCGCGTACGTTTCGGCGCGGCGCAGCATGGTTGCCAGCTGTTGGGTAGTCAAGTCCAGGTCATTGCGGCGCGCAAATGATTCATACACCGGCACTGAAATGCCGGTCAGCATGCCGATAATCACCACCGACAACAGGATTTCCACCAGCGTGAACCCGGCCGCATCCCGCGCCATTGGCTGCAGCCGCATCATTGGCCCAAGCCCCCTACCAAGCTATAAATCGGTAAAATAACAGCGATGGCCACGACCATCACACCCGCTGCAACGAACAGCAGCATAATCGGTTCCAGAATAGTCTCCAGGTTTTCGGTGGTGATGTCCGATTTTTGCTCGTACGTGCGGCCGACGGTCAGCAGCACTTCGCTGAGCGATCCGGACCGCTCGCCGGCGATAACCATTTGCTGCACGGCAGGTGGCAGCAACGCCCCGCTGTTTTTGTAGCGCGCCAGGCTTTCCTTGAAGCTAAAGCCGTCCTCCAACGCACCAGTCAGGTAATGATAAAACTGCTGGTACTGCGGCACAGTGGTGGCTTTTTCCAACAAAGTGATGGCTTGCGTAACCGGCAGCCCCGCGGCCAACAGCGTACCGAGCAAATACCCGAATTGCGCGACTTCCACTTCGCGGCGCAGCCGGCCAATGCCGGGCACCACAAACAAAAATTGCTGACCAATCGCCCGCGTTTTGGGCGCGGCAAACAACGCATAGCCAATGATGATTAGCGCCAGTACCGTCAGTGGCACTGCCACCACACCGTGTAGCTTAAGGAATTGTCCGAATGCGATCAGCAGTTTAGAGACGAACGGCAATTTGGCGTGCAACTGCGTAAACGTCGTGCTAAGCCGGGGCAGCAAAAACCAGGCCACGCCCAACCCAACCAACACCGTAAGTCCGAGCACGAACGATGGGTAAATGAGCGCCGAACGTACTTTGGACCGAAAAATGTGTCGTTTTTCTTCCTGCTGCGCGGCCAGCTGCAAGTTTTCAACCAAACGGCCGGAATGTTCCCCTAACCGGACCAGTGCCAACGTCTGGCTGCCTATGATGCCGGACCGTTCCAGCGCGTCGGCTAGCGAAAATCCGGCTTCGATGTCGGCCTGCATTGCAGTCAACGCCTTTTTCATGGGGCCGGTGCGGCTGGTGGTGGCCAGTGAATCGAGTGCCTGGCTGATCGGCACAGCAGATTTGAGCAGCAACGCCAGATTTTCGCTAAAATATTCGCGGTCTTTGAAAGCGAAATGGCGCTTGGGCGGCCGCTTGAGTTTGGGCTTTGGCCGCTGGATCTCACCTGGGCGCGATGACGAAGAAGGTAGAGGCGACGACTGTGCCGCCTGATTCGCTTGCGCTGCGGATGCAGAGGAAGACGGCGTGGATGGTGATGCAGATTTGGCCATCACGCCGCCTCCGGTGGCGGCACAACACGACCCACTTCGCTGAGCGTGGTCAAACCGCTCCTGACTTTGTCCAGGCCATCTTCAAACATCGGTACGCTGCCTTGTTTGCGGGCCAGCGCTTCGATCTCGCGGGTGGATGGCGAGGTCAGAATAAGCTCCTGCATTTCTGGCGTCACTTCAATAAACTGGAACAGCGCGATGCGGCCTTTATATCCCGAACCGCTACACACGTTGCAGCCTTTGCCGGCATACACCGTGTCGGTTGGACGGAAATAGCGGGCCATGGCTGCGCCGCCTGACTTCAGGTTTTTGACAGCCTCGCGCGCCGTAATGCTGTAGCGGCAGGTGTTGCAGATTTTGCGCACCAGCCGCTGAGCGATCACAATTTCCAACGTCGACGCCAATAGAAATGGTTCAATGCCCATTTCGATCAAGCGCGGAATGGCAGTCGACGCATCATTAGCGTGGAAGGTCGACAGCAGTAAATGCCCGGTCAGTGCGGCGTTAACCGAAATTTCTGCCGTTTCACGGTCACGAATCTCGCCCACCAGAATAATGTCCGGGTCCTGGCGCACAATGGCACGCAGACCCTTGGCAAACGTCATATTGGTCTGCTCGCGCACCTGAATCTGGTTGACGCCAGGCATTTTGTATTCCACTGGGTCCTCGATGGTCGTAACGTTGACGCTACTGTGGTTGAGTAATTTAAGCAACGCGTACAGCGTGGTCGTTTTGCCGGACCCCGTCGGACCGGTGGTCAAAATCATACCAAATGGTTTGGCAGCGTAAGCCTCGATCATCTGGCGATGGGCGTTATCTAGGCCTATGTCTGCCAGGCTGAACCCCTGGACATATGAACTCAGCACACGCATGACGACCTTTTCGCCGTTGACAGTGGGTACGAGCGAGACACGCAAGTCGGTGGTGTAACCCTCGCCATGGCGCTGCAACGCGCCGTCCTGCGCCGCCAAATGTTCGTCGATGCGCATGCCGCTTTCGACCTTAATACGGTTCAGGACGTTGTCGTAATATTCGCGCGGTAGCGTGCCAGCTTCGCGCAGCGTTCCGTCCACCCGAAAACGCACATCGACCGAATCTACTTGCGGTTCAAAGTGGATATCCGACGCGCGGAACGAAATCGCGTCCTTGACGATTTCGTCCACAATTTCGGGTGCCACGCGGCTGCTGCTTTCGATGATATGCGAAAAGCGCGTAGCCAGCGGCCGTTCATATAGGTTGAACGTGGCATCGATGTATTCCGGCAAGGTATACGCCAGCTGTATTTTGCGGTCCTTGAACAACGGCGTTAGCTTGCCGGTGTCCAGCGTGTCTGGCGCATCGGTGGCGATCGTGACTGCGGTGTCAGTGAGGTGCGCCACTGCGGCACGTGTGGCGCGCGCAATGTCCTCGGGGATCAAAGCTGCTTGTTCCTTGGGTACTGGATGCGTGGCCAGATCAGCAAACGGCAACTGGTACCCTTCGGCAAGTGCCTGGCCAAGCAACGATTTGCTTAATAACTCAGCACGAATCAAATAGTCAATATACCCGACACTGTCGCGCGACGCCGCTTCGGCCGCTTTGCTATCGGCTTCGGAAATGTAACTTCCTTGGACCAATACGGTTTTGATTCGATCAACGCTCGGATACATGCCCCACCCCCGTTATGGCATTATACCTTTTTGACTTCTTCGACGATAACTGTGAGCGGCGTATCGGATTTGATAAAGAATTTCCGCGCACCCAGCTGCAACACCCGGTCCTCGTCCTCGTGCTGGCTCAGATTAGAAAGTACAAATACGGCGGGTTTATCGGTAAACTGTTGCAAACGCTCTAACACCTGGAACCCATCCATTACCGGCATAATTAGGTCGAGCAGTAGGACGTCAAAATGCTTGCTAGCAATCAGGTCCAATGCTTCCTGACCGTTCGAGGCCACAGTAACCAAGTAGCCCTCGTGCTGCAATTTGAGCTCAAGGGCGTGCGACAGCGGCCGCTCATCCTCAACAATCAAGATCTGCTTTTGAGTATCAGGCATCAGGTCTCCTTTGTTCTTTGTATCATAGCACAGGCGCCGGGCACACTGCTATGCAGTTGGTTTGCTAGGGGCCGAATCATCCACAGTGTCGTCGGCCGGCTTGTCCGATGCATCCTGTGCTGCAGACGCAGGGGCCGGCGCATCTGTTGCGGCACTGTCGGCTGCAGGCACGGTAGCAGTCGATGCGTCTGCCGGTTTGGCCTGCCCATCACCGTCAGCGATAAAATCGCGGATCATGCCTATGATTTCGTCCAGCCGGTATTCGGCCTTCAGAATATACTTTTTGGCACCCAGCCCCAGCATATTGCTGACTTTGTCCGGGCTTGCCGAGTTACTAACCACCAGCACCGGAATATCCGCCCACTTCGGGTTCTGTTTGAGCGATTGCATGAACGCCAGACCATTCATATCCTTTAAATAATAATCCAGCCACACGGCGTCCGGCATCTCGTCCAGGCTCGTCAGGTAGTCTATAGCCTGCTGACCACTGGCACAGGACAGCACGTCCATACCTGACAATTTAATTTTTTTAGTGATCGCTTGCAGCAGTAGCGTCTCGTCCTCTACCACCATAATTGTAGGATTTTGTTTTGACATACCTATATTGTAGCACCCGTGCGGGGCGCATCCTTTCTGCTGTTAGTAGTTTCGCATGCAGTCGTTGCTATACTACACATCCAGCGTCACTTCGCCTGCCTTAGCTTTCATGCCGCTGAGTGGAATACTGAACCAGAATGTCGTGCCCTTACCTTCTTCGGACTCGAACCAAATGCGGCCGCCGGACGATTCCACCACTGCTTTTATTAGGTACAGGCCGAGGCCCGTGCCGTCAGTTTCGACCTTGACGGCGTTGGCGGCGCGGAAGAATTTTTCGAAAATGCGGCCCTGCTGCTCTTTAGGAATACCGTACCCATTGTCGGTGACCTGCGAAATAATTTCGTTGTCCTTTTTGGAAATAAACACGGTGATCTCGCCACCCTTCGGCGTGTATTTGATTGCGTTCGTCAGCAAGTTGAGGTACACCTGGCCAATGAGCCGCGGGTCGACGTTAATCTTAGGCAAACCTTCGTGCACGCTAATAATGAGTGTTTGTTGCTTTTCTTCGGTTTTGGCCTTGAGGTCGTTGATGATGCCGCCGACCAGTTCACCTAGATCAGTCGGTTTGGGGTCGATCATAATGCGCCCGGATTCGATACGCGAAATGTTCAGCAGCGCGTTGACCAACGCGATCATGCGCTCCGTGGAATCGGAAATGTTTTTGGCAAAATCCATTTGGTCCGGTTTGAGCTCGCCCGCGTCGCCGGAGATCAGCATTTCGCTAAACCATTTGATGGCGGACAGTGGCGTACGTAGCTGGTGCGACGCCAACGAGATGAATTCCGTCTTCATGCGGTCAATTTCTTTTTCTTTGGTCACGTCGCGGAGGATGGTCACGACTCCCACAACCTTGCCTTCCAGCTTAACTGGGCTCGCACTAATATTAAGTTGACGCTTTTGACCGTCAACGGTATGAAAGCCGTAGACGTCCTGCACCATTTGACCCGTTTTGAGCACTCTCGCGCTAGGCCGTTGGTCGGCTGGTACCGGCTTGTCGCCCTTGCCAGACAAATCGTATAACTGATAGGCATCTTGAATGGGCTTGCCAAGTGTGGTTGCTTCAGTTCCAAGCATCAGCGTGGCCACACGGTTCACCGTTACAATGCGACCGGATTCGTCTATTGCCAGTAGGCCTTCGCCCATGCCCTGCAGCATTGCTTCGTCACGCTGGCTCGACAGTGCTAGACGTTGGTAGGACTCTTTCAGCCGTTCGGCCATCCGGTTAAATGTGGTGGCCAGCTGGCCGATTTCGTCATGCGACACGTCGGCAATATTTTGCGAAAAGTCGCCGTTAGCGATACGCTCCGTGCCAATGCGCAGCCGCGCCAGTGAACGCGCAATCCACGATGCCATCCCTGTTCCTAGCGCAATTGCCAGCATCGCCGCCACGATCGCCAGGCCCACAATAGTCCACAACACGTCCTTGACCGTACGTGTAATTTCACCGTGCTCACGGGCAATTCCAGCACGGTCGGCGGAGCTCGCCTGGCTCACCGCCTGGTCCAGTTTGGCCTGCACGTCACGCAAGTTACTCTGAACCTGAGCCGTATTCATGCCGTTAATGATACTTTGCGTCAACGTGGCGACCTGATCGGCATTCGTCATAATAGTGTCAACGGTCTGTTGTCCGACATTCGGGTTGTTGAGTTTAGTCAACGACAAATATAGTTGCGCCCTGCTCTGCAAGTCGCTTATCTGCGACGACACTGTCGACGCCTGCGTGGCGATTTTATCCGTGGCCTTGGCGGTCACCTCCTGCTGATATTCTGCACGTTTGTCGCGTAGATTGGCGCTAGACAACTCGAGGCCTTCCAGTGCATTCACACGCGTAAAGTCCTGCTCAATCAAGTTAGAAAACAGATCACTCAAGTGTTGCATGGACCGAATCTGGTAATAGCTTACGCCCGCCAGCACCACTGCGATCAGCAAAAACCCTAACAAAAGTTTGATGCGCAGCGACAAGTTTCTAAACATGCTTTGCACCTTTCACTGCCACCTGGCGGCGCATACCCTCAAGCGGCAACAACACCGTAAACACACTGCCTCTGCCCTCTGCGGACTCAAACCGAATGCTTCCCCCAACCTGATCCAAAATTGCTTTCACAATATACAACCCCAACCCTGTGCCATCAGTATCCTTTGCTTTTATATTAGACGCGCGGAACAACTTTGCAAAGACATTTTGTTGCTGATTCTTTGGAATGCCATAGCCGGTATCGGCGACAGTGATCGCCAGGCTGCCTTGGCTTTTGGGGCGCACATGATCAGTGGTGCGCGCGACCGACACCATCACGCGGCCACCGGCTGGTGTGTATTTGAGCGCGTTCGATATAAGGTTACGCACAATGGTCCGCGCCAGCGCCGGGTCGCAGCGCAATTGCGTGTTGGATGAATCGTAATGTTCTTCGACTGCAACGCCTTTTTTGGGATGCGTTTGCTGGAGTTCTTGTACGATTTCATGACATAGCGTTTGCAGATCGACCGTTTCAAGCCGTACGTGAATATGCTGTACCTGTAAGTCAGCTACGGTAACGATGGCGTCTACAATCGCGGCTGAACGCCGGTTGCTGTCGTAAATTTGCTTCACGTAATCATTCTGCTCGGTGCCCAGCTTGCCCGCATCGCCATGCAGCAGCATTTCGCTGAACCAGGCAATGGCCGAAATTGGCGTACGCAACTGGTGCGACACCAGCGCCAAAAACTCATTCTTGGCTTGGTCGAGTTTTTGCTGTTCGCTGCGGATGAGGCTTTCCGATCGCTCACGCGCTTGCTGGTAGGCGTAAATGCCGATGGTCACCACACCCACACTGAGCAGTAGTTGGCGAATTTCGACAAAATTGTACGCCAGGCTAATAATATCGGCGCTGGCCAGGCCCAAAAACAGCAGGCTCGACAAAATTAACACCAGCATCCAGTACAGCCCAGCTTTTTTGCCTGCGAGGAAGAACGCACTTACTGGAAACACAAAAAACCAAAACGCGCCCGTGCCACGCGTGCCGCCCGTCACCAACATAAGCATCAAGAACGCCAGCACGGCTAGCAGATATAAATGCGTTGCCAATCTAACATTATGTGTTGCCTGGAGCGCTAGTGCGTTCAAAGCAATGGCGCACGCGCCCGCCAATTCCAAATACCCTAGACGCGGGTCGTGCTCCGCCGCAATCTGCAATGTACCAAAAAGCGCAAGCGATACCATCGCCAGCAACGAAAACACCGTCACACCAAACAGCTGCGGCCGTTCGGCCATATCGCCCACGGATGCGCCGCCGTAACGGACAGCACTCCAAAGCCGTTCGGCCCAGGGCAGCGGCCGGGTACTCATCCCGAGCCGCAACTTCCTGCCGGCGCCTCACGTCTATTTCCGACCACCGAAATAGCGACTATGTTCATAGACTCAATTGTACAGCATTCGCGGCCGTCGCCAAGTGCACTATTTAGGCTTCCGCCAGAACCTTGTCCAGCGTGTTGTAAGTGTTCTGCATGCCTTCTTCCATGCCGGTTTGCAGCAAACCATCGCGGTCCTGGACGCTGAAAAACGCCTGCGTAATGGTCAATTTCGTTTGGCCATCTTCGATTTCGGCAAGCTCCATTTTTTCCATCACCACATGACCGCGTTCAGGCATGCCGTCAAATTCAAACGTCTGAATAACCCGTTCCGGCGCCGTTACCTCATGATAACTACCGAAGAACGCAAACTCCTTGCCATCCTGCATTTTTTGTATGAATTTCCAGCGGCCGCCATCGCGCACGTCCATTTCTTCGACACGAACTTCGTAGCCCGGTCCAACCCACCATTTTGGAATAAGGTTTTTGTCCGTTATAACACGGAAGAATTTTTCCCGTGGCGCGTCAAACATACGTTCAATGCGAATCGTCGATTCGCCAGGATTTGCGGTTACTATTGCTTTGTTCATGCATCCTCCTTTAGGACATTTTCTAATGAATCGAACCGTTGGCTCCACAGCGCTTCGTAGCGCGCCAAATACTCGCTAGCGTCGTAAAGCGCCGCTGGTGCTATGCTCACTACTTGCTCCTTTCCCCGGCGTTGCTTGACCACCAACTTCGCTTTTTCCAGCACATGCAGGTGCTTGGCGACCGCGGCAAACGACATGGCGTAATGTTGTGCAAGCTGACTCACGGTGTACTGCGCGTTGATCAGCCGCTGCAGCATGTCCCGACGGATTGGGTCCGCCAGTGAGCCAAATAATCCGTCTAGGTAGGTATCACGTTCAACCATATGGTTGAATATATTCCTGTTCGCACTGCCTGTCAACGATTATTTTAGACTGTTCAGAACGAGTCGTTGGCTACTTTTCCGGTAGCTGTTTAATCGTTTCTTGCAACATGTTGAGCAATTTGCGATTGTAGTCGACCAAAAAATCGAGCTGCTCAGGCGTGTACGCAGCGTGAATGTCATCGAATATTTTTTGCAGGGGCTTGTACATCGCGATGACCTTTTTGCTGGCGGCTCTATTATATACGGCGCGCACCTGTACGCGGCGGCGATCATTGGGATCGGGTTCGCGGCGCGCAAAGCCGGCCTTTTGTAGCCTGTCAATCATACCGGTCATGCCACCGGTAGTTAGGCGGCAATGGCGCGCCAATTCGCCTGCCGTAAACGGCCCGTGCTCTTGGATCAGACTGCAGCATTCAAACTCAGTCGCGCTCAGACCAATGCGTTCAGCAATAGCCGCTACCAACAAGATATTTATATTGCCGATGTCGCGAGCCATTTGGTTGAGTTCGGCGAGTGCCTGTTTTCTACGTTTTTGCGTTGACATAATTTGTATAATGAATTATCTTACTAGCTAAGATACTGAGCAAATAACTTAGTTACGTATTTTATAACGCTTCTAAAAGGAAAAATCAAATGGAACAATCTGCCACACACCATGCTAGTAAATTTAGCGCCAAGCAAAAACGCCTTGCACTACTGATTGTCGCGTTCGCGTTCGTGATGGACCTGCTGGACTCGACCATTGTGAACATTGCCATCCCGTCGATTCAGGCAAATTTGGGGGCGAGTTACGCGACCATCCAGTGGTTGGTGGCCGGCTACTCGCTAACGTTTGCCCTACTGCTGATCACCGGTGGGCGCATGGGTGATGTGTTTGGCTACAAAAAGACATTTTTGTGGGGTATAGCCGGGTTTACCATCGCCTCGTTGCTTTCCGGTATTGCGCCTACACCGCAGTTTTTGATCGTGGCACGTCTGTTGCAAGGCTCCATGGCTGCGCTCATGGTACCGCAGGTTATGTCACTCATGCAGGTGATATTTAAGCCAAGTGAACGTTCTGGTGTGATGGGCATGTTCGGCATGCTCGGTGGTTTGTCGGCGTCGCTTGGACCGATTGTAGGTGGTTTGCTCATCAAAGCTAATCTGTTTGGCTGGGACTGGCGGCCGATTTTCCTGATTAACCTGCCGGTTGGTATTTTTGCGATTCTGGCGGGTATGCGCTTTTTGCCTGATGGCAAATCGGAACACCCGCTGCATATTGACATCAAGGGCACATTATTGGTTATTGTGGCATTGAGCTTACTCGTTTTTCCGCTTATCGAAGGCCGCGACCTTAACTGGCCGCTGTGGACCATTGTCATGTTGGCGGCTGCAGTCCCAGCGCTCTGGTTCTTTGCCTGGTACGAAAACCGCAAACACAAACGTGATCAGTCGGCACTGATCGTGCCGTCGCTCTTCCGCGTCCGTTCGTTTGTCAGCGGTCTGGGCCTGAACATTTTAGTGGAATCAGCTATGATCGGCTTCTTCCTGACCTTTACGCTAGTACTACAAATCGGGCTTGGGTTTAGTGCCATCAAGGCGGCGCTGACCGGTATTCCGACTGCTGTTGGTATGACTATCGGATTTGCGGTGCTTGGGAACAAACTCATTCCTAAAATGGGGCGATACGTTATTGGGCTTGGTTCGGGTATTTTTGCTAGCGGCCTGCTGTACATGACGTGGCTGCTCAGCCACTATGCGTTGAACACCCATCCATGGCAGTGTATTCCTGGCCTCTTTGTAATCGGCATTGGCTTGTCGCTCATTATGGCGCCGATTTTCGCCGTCGCCTTGCGGGATGTCGACACATCGCACGCTGGGTCGGCTTCGGGTATTTTGAACGCCGTGCAGCAGGTCGGCGCCGCCATTGGCATTGCCATTATCGGTGTTATTTTCTTCGGTCAACTTAATCACGGCGCATACAAAAGCTTTGATGATGTGGCGCCGCAACTCAGCAAAGACCTAAGCAGCCTGCATTTGCCAGCACAAGCACAACAGCAAATTCTGGATCAAACACGCGCCTGCTACCACGACCGCGCAGCCGAAAAGGACGCCCACGCGGTACCCGCCAGCTGCAAACAAGCTCAGCAGTCGGCGCCCAATAGCGCTATCGGTCAGCAAATCAATACTGCCGTGACCAAAAGCGCACTCGCTGCCAATGCCAACAACTTTGCCAGCGCATTCCGCTCAGCGATCATCTACACCCTGTTACTGCTTGTACTGGGTTGTGCGCTCAGCATGACGCTTCCTCGCAAAATCCGCGTCAGCGACGAACCTTCGTTGTAAGTCGCTAGTTAATGCAGTTGGCCGGACTGACCGTTGAGGCTAACGCGTAGTTGGCGTCGATGGTCACAATGCTGTTGCCAGACCAGATCTGGTGGTCGCATGTGTTTTCGGCGTCACTTGGTCCGTAGGCCCAGCTGCCTTGCACCCACACGTTGTTTTTCAGAACCCAGTCCGCTTTGTCACCTACATTATCCCACCAGAGTGCAACGCTGTAGCCGCCGCCAAGGAACATGTTGTCTACCAGTACCACGTCTGCCGCGTTCATGCCCGTGCCGTTGTATGGCGAGCCGAGATATATGGCCGAATTACCGGTTGGCGTACCGTTGTAGAACGCCCGCGAATCAAAGGTATTATGGGTGAAAGTCATATGCGCACAGACACCTCCGCACTGGTCCTGAACGCCGTCAGAATGAAAGCCGTCGTGACCGACAACCTCTGGCGGCTGGTAGCAGGGCTGGATAAACGAATCACTCATGGTCGCATTGTCACCCACCACGTCGAGACCATCCTGATGACCGCGCAAAAACACACGGGTAGCAGTAAAATCATGTGCGTTCAGGCTGGGCCAGCCTTCCGTATCGCACGCCGCCGGTCCCACTGTTGAATCGGTGATGGTAAACGAGGTGACAAGTGGCAGGCTGTCGTTGTCGACATGACCATCAATCAGCGAATTTTTGATAACCACACCGGTTGTCTGAATGACTAAATCGCCAGCAATGTGCCACGAATCAATGACCTCTCCCGGCTTGGTGGCATAGTACACACCGCTGACCGTTGTTTTGTACGAAGTGCCCGCCGGTGCGCCGGTACATGATGCGTTGGGGTATTTGGGCAGCGCGCAGGCCCAAGCCGTCGGGCCGCCTCCGCCGCCGTTATTTCCGCCGCCTCCACCATTGTTGCCGCCGCCGGTATTACCCCCACCGTTGCCACCTCCGTTACCCTGACCATTGCCACCACCGCCCTGGCCGGCGGCCTGCTGCTGCCCGGCTGGATTATTTTGGAACAAAACGTATTTGCCGCCCGACGCAGCGCCGTTGGCAACAATAATCGCGCCACCGGAAAGCTTACCGTCTTCCGGCTCAAATATGGGCTGAGTCGTAGCCGCCGTAACAATGCCGATGGTAATCGCCGCCAATGTTACAGCCGCCCACGCTATAACCATGAACTTGTGGTGCCGCACAAAATGCTGTAGCCGCTGGATCAGATTGGCCTCTGCGTGCAAGGCCCCGCCAGCCACAACGCCCGGCTGCTCCACTACGGTACCGATCGACTGCATGAACGCCCGATATCGGTGCGCCATAAACGCTGCTGCGGATAGAATGATAATCAGACATATGAGGAGGACCCACCAGTTGTGTTTGTGCGGCTGTACTGGTTTCTGGACAGGAGTCTGGGCATGTTGCGTGGGCTGGTTGGTAGCGGTCGGGGCCGTTCGCAAACAGTTGTCGCCCATATCAACAGGCACACAGGTCAAGTCGCTGGTCAGCAGCACTTTGTCGACGCCAGCTCCAGCCTCGCGGCCCGCCAGCGTAATGGCGTGGCTGCCGGCACTCAACGTATATACAATGGGCTGCGCGGGCTGTCCATTGCTAAAATTAACCCACAAAAAACCGCTGCTGGTTTTGGCATCATTAACGGTAACCGGGCATTGGTCGTCAACTTGCGCGTAGACGCTGTTGCTGGTGTCCGCTGGCGCCCACATACGCACCCAAAGCGCGTACTTGCCCGGCTGCGCAACAGCGATGGCGCCGGCACTTTGACCCTTGTCGCTCGGTAGTCCTGGGCAAGTCGTGGCGGCGGCTGCCCGTATGGGTAAAAGTAACGCACCGGCCAATAAAAATACCACTAACAAAGAGGCCAAGAGAGTAACACGTCGCATTTGACCCCATCATAACACTTATGTTATGGCAAGTCTACGAGGCTTTAGACCTTGCACCAACACATACATTCACCACTATGCACTCTGCGACGGCGCGGGCGACCAGCCAAACCGCTCCTGGAGCATGTGCCGTAGTTCGGGCGGCGCGATGGTGCGCAGGGGGTCACTGTGCGCAAGATACGCCTCCAGTTTGCCATAGACTTGTAACAGATTCTCGCGGTCAGCCGTCGACAACGCCTGCCCCGGGGCGAGGTGCGACGTCAGATCGCGTACGGCATCCAAAATAACGTCCACATCGGTAGGCCGTGACACCAGGCTGGCGGCGTACAGCACCGCCTCCAGCTCCACACGATCGCCGCCATCAGTTTTGACAGCCGGCAGCGCCGCAGAACTCAGCATGTCGAATGCATACCCAGCAGCCATCAAAAGTACGGCACCGACGACAAACGGCACAATGTTGGCGCTGTAGTCATAGTACCAATCGCCGGTCGTCATCGTCATCTGAACGATGGTATAGTGCCAGCCCGCAAACGACACTACGGCCAACGCCGCACATAACCAGCTCATAGAATGCTTATACGTCGCCCCGATCTTGGTACGGATGCCGAACGCCGCCACGGCTGCGAATGTGATGAAGACTGAATTGCATATGCTCAGCGCCAGTGCTACATCGAATGCCGCTTCGTTTTGGCCAGTACCTACATGCGGCAAAACCGCCCCTATACCCGACATCACCACTGTTGCCAGCAACGCCCACGGCACCGACGTCCACACACCCGTTGTTCCCAGCAATGCCGCAAACCGGCGCATGCCCCAGAAAATCCCAATCACTCCCACCAAATACGGCGCAGCCACGCCACCAGAGTTAATCCACCAACCCCAGTTAAACAGATTAACCAGCGGGAGCTGGATTTGGGCCACGCCAAACGCCCCAATGCCAATGCAAAGTACCCAATAGGCGCGCTGCAATCCGGCGCTGAACCGGCGCACACCCCACAAAAAGAACGGCACCGCCAACAGATTGAACACTGTGGCCATCACCGAAAAAGCCATCGTTACACCAAACGCAGCCCCACGTTGCCACGTCACAATTGCAGCAATCGCCCCCAGAACAACCGTGCAAACCGTACCCGCCCAGACAATGACAGCATGTGCCTTCATGCTACAATCTTCGCGCGTCGTGGCCGAAAACGCAAGGTGCCATATATTCTACCCACGCAAACCGTTATGCTATGATTTGATTATGAAACCCGCGTTACCCATGCTCGCCGGACTTATATATGTATTTGGCAATTTGGCAGGATCATCCTGGACGCCCTTCTAGGCGTACAACTGTGTAATCCTTGCGCATAATGCTCGTGTTATGATCAGTATATGAAACTACAAAAATCCAAAAAGATCAGACGCATAGTTCTCATTACTATTGCCGGAATCGTAAGCCTGCCTATCCTGTATATTGTCATTTTGGCGATCAGCTGGTTACATAGCGATCATGCCAACGCGCAGCGCCTAAAGACCCTGCAGGCAGATGGCATCCTGCACTGCAATGTCACTCAAATTGCCCCTTGGCATGGTGAGGATGTTGATACGGCCGGCGGCACCCACGGTATTGGATTTGGTGGCACATCACCAACATTGGTCGCCCGGGAATATTATATGAATGGCGCCGATACTAAAGGAGTACTCAATGCGTTTGCCGGGTGCGCGCAAGCCGATGGTTGGCAGATGTCTCAAACGTTTGACAATTCCAGCTTGCAAGCCACTAAAACATTTCCTGGCGGCTGGCTAGCCACACTGCTTATTGCCATCGACAAACAAGCACCTCACAACGCTCAACCAGTCGTGGAGGTCCAGCTCGAGACCGATGGCACATAAATGCTAGGGGTTGCCGAAAGAAGATAAAAGCCCTGATTGCTCAGAGCCTTATCTGTTAACCGACGCTCGCGTTATGCCGCAGCGCCACCTATTTCTTTGTTCAAACCTGGATTGACTTGGACTGGAGTTTTGGCGGCTCGCTCCAAAATAGCAAAGTTCTCTTCAATCGCTTTGAAGGCCTTCATAGTTTCGGGGTTCCAACCTGGAACGCGGTGGATTTTCCCATCCGCACCAAGGTACCAGTAACCAGCGTCGCTTCCAACATTGCCAAAGATAACTATCGGTCTCGCGTCCATGTCGCCCCCTTTGATTGTTAATTGCATAACCAGTATAACAATTCCAGCATGACCGGGCGAACCAACCTGTTATTTTTCATAATCATTTCAGTTTTCGGCATGGCAGCTAGGCAAGAATAGCGTGGATTCTTGTCTGGTCAACAAGGGACTTGAGCATTGAAGGAACCGCAGTCGTCATTACACAATAAACTCTTCGTAGATTCAACGATAGCAAATACGTGCGACTAAGCTATTCTACCGAGGCATGCGTTTAAGAACGTCGGTCATAAGCTTGCTTCGTCGAGCAATGGATAAACATCTATCGCTGGTTCTTCGTAGGGGTGTACGGCGCGAAGTGCAGCAATAACTTTCTTGGCGTGGATGCGGCCGCAAATGACTTCGATACGTTCTTCGGTTACGGTTTCTGGTTTGTTGGGTGTGCCAATGTGTGGGTGAGCGTTTTTGTTGGGTACAAATCTGCCTGTGCCTGTGGCCGAAAAGCTGCAATAGCTGTAGTTACCCAGACTTCCAGCGCCAGCTTTGCCTAGTGCTTCCCGAATTACGTCAGCGTTTTCAGGTGGTACGGTTACGACAATTTTAACTTGGGTAAAGTGCATTACGCCTTCTCCACAACGTAATGATTCTTCACAATCCCCTCAAGTTTGTTACTCGTTGTGATAAGTTTGAGTTTTAGCTTTGGTTTGTGTGAGCCAAATAATGGGATGCCTTCGCCAATAGTGACGTTATAAATGCTTACAATAATTTCGTCGATCAGGCCAGCATCGGCCAGAGAACCATTGACCTCTCCGCCACCGCTGACTATAACTTCGGAAAAGCCATGCGCTGCGATTTGTTGCAATACTTCTTCGGGCGTGCCACGCACGAATTTAACGCGTTCCTGGTCTGGCTGATCGGTATGGGTTGTCCACACAAAAGCAGTTGCGCCGCTTTTAGGCGGAAAGTCTTCGGGATATTGCTCATAGGTTTTACGACCAAGTAGTACGCAACCAGCCTTGGCAATAGCCTTCGTGAAGTTTGCTTCGTCTTCGTCACTAATCCACTGGTAGCATTCACCGTTCGGGTCGGCAATGAAGCCGTCAAGGGTTATGGCGGGGTACATGGTTACTTTCATCAAAACTCCCTCTTATCTTCCGCAATCTCAACTAAAATACCATCCGGGTCTGCAATAAAGAAGTAGCGCGGGCCAGTACGGCCTTGGGTGATTTGAATGTCCTTTTCGACAATGCCCTTAGAGGCTAAGTCATCTCGCGCTGCTTCAATCGAATCTACTTTGAGGCCAAAATGTTTTGTGCCGATGATAGGTAGATCAGTTGCGGTAGTGTGAATTGAGTCTGGTGCTGACTGGTAGTTCTGATAGCAAAACAGTTCCAAGATAAAATCACCCAGCTTGAGATGCGTGATGGTCAGGCTTTTATCATCGGCCTCCCACAAGTGGACTTCGCGAAAGCCAAGTTTAGCGTAAAATGCCACTGATCTCTCGCGATCCGTAACGCTGAGGGCGACGTGGTGAATGGCGTACACCTACACGATCTCCTTTACCATTTTCGTGAGAATCTGACCCAACGCCGGATGCGATGACTCGCTAAAGTGAATGCCGTCTTCGCCAGGCTCGGCTATAGTAGCAGCATCAATAAATTGGCAACCCGCTTCATCGGCTACACGCTTCATCTCACTCGCTAGCTGCTGCGATTTAAGGGCTGATTCGTGGTCATAAGTGCCAGTGTAAAACTCGGCAAACCGAGGGGCGGTGTCAACAATGTGGACAGGGCTTATGAGCAGAATTGGTGCCGAGACGTCATTGCGCTTGGTCTTCTCCTGGATTAACTCGATAAGCCCGCGAGTGGCTCCGGCAATTTGCACAGCACTGCGGTCAAATTCAATCTTTAAGTCATTGGTGCCGAGCATCAAAACAACGAGGTCAAGCGGCCGGTGACTGTCCAAACACGGCTCAAGGTAGGTTCGGCCATTACGACCAGGCTTTTTAGAGTACTCTAAGTCCGTCGTACGACTGCTCAAGCCTTCTTCGATGATGTAATAACCATCACCGAGCGCATCTTGCAAGATGCCCGTCCAGCGCACATTTGCCGGGAATCGGCCTGTTTTATCTGGCTTTTGGCCCCAGGTATTTGAGTCGCCAAAGCAGAGGATGGTTTTGGCTGTAGGTCGTGTGTTCACTCTAATTCTCCAAGTGTTTAATACCAATTTCAGAGAAGAGCGTCGGCTTGTCAAAGCTCAACATAAATTCAATGGTTTTGGCAACGTCCTCGGTATCCAGGCCCTTGCTCATGTCTTTTTCGATGCCCATTTTACTGAACATGTCGGTTTTGAGCATGCCGGGGTACAAACCAGTTACGCCAATGCCGAATGGCGCAAGCTCTGATTGGATTGATTTGGTAAAGCCGGTAATGGCCCATTTGCTGGCGTTGTAGACGGAACGCTCGGCTTTAGCGTACAGACCTGCCTGCGAAATGACGTTAATAACCAGACCGGACTTTTGTTGTTTCATACCAGGAATAACAGCTTTGGTGAGGTTAATGGTACCGAGGGTATTGACTTCTAGGACTTCGTGAATGCGCTGCGGGTCGTTTTCGTCGAGCGGACCTTGGATCCAAAGACCGGCATTGTTGATGAGGCAATCTATGGAACCAAGCCCATTAACTACTCTTTCGACAGCAGCATAGTTGCGTACGTCACAGACGCGGTATTCACAGCCAATTTCCTCGGCCACAGTCTTCAGTTTCTCTTCGGTTGGCGACAGAATAATTACCTTATTATTTGGAGCGAGGCGGGCGGCAATGGCTTTACCGAGGCCGTCGCTACCGCCGGAGATTAGGATGGTTTTCATTCTTTAATACCCTTCCCTTCGACTATGCGGTGGTCTTCTCCGTTAAATATCACGGCCTGCGAATCTTTTAGTTCAATTACGGACTGATGCAGATTTCTAAAAACAGGCAAGACATCAACAAATTCTGGGTTGTCCACATGTGGCAAGATGGCGAACGGAACAAGCTGCAAGCCATCTTCAATGACTTCTTCGGCGAACTCTGGCTCATCGGCCGACTCTACGCCCGCTATGGATGTTCCGGCAACCAACGCGCCGGCACTATCGCCCCCATATACGACGCCATTTTCCATGAGTTCTTTGATGATTGCCTCAAAACCGCTTCTGCGCATTTCATAGCGCAGCATGTAGGTATTGCCGCCCATTGCCCAAATGAGATCATGAACCGCGAGCTTTTCCTTCAGAGTCTCGGGATTATCGTAATCACGTAAATCGACGACTTCAACATGCAAGCCCAACTCTTCCATGTAACGCACAAGCTCAGCAACCTTGAGATTTCGCGCCCTCTCGGCATAGTAGTCCTTGGCGTTAGGAATAACCGCGACCGATACTTTGTCTAGCGGTTTGCCCAAAAGCCGAGCAAGGTCGTCAGGGGTAGGAATTCTATACGATGATATGTAGCGTTTCATCTCTCCATAATACCGTACTGGCCGACTTTTCCCCTCCAGATTTATCTTTACTTAATCATTAAAGATGGTATGAGATCGGGTCGTTTTTTGCGCTCCAGAAGCTCGAGAGGCACTCATAGCACTCACACCACTTAGTGCCAAAACATACGCGGCAATCACGCCGCTGGGATTGCTAAAAATAGAAGCCAGACATTGAGTCGGCTGCGTCCTAGTCCAGTATTCTTCGAGATTAGGCTATAGCCTCACCAGATGCTATACTAGTAGTTAGCAAGTTACTCAACCCTATACCTTTTATATGGTACGCCCTGGCAAGCCTCGTATTTTCGGCTATAGCGAAGACCCTGTCTCGCAATAATATTAGCTCATAGAAAGGCTTCAAAAATGGCAACTAAACTATTCGTTGGCAAGCTCTCTTACAAAACCACCGACGACAGCTTGCAAGCATTGTTTGCGCAACATGGCAACGTAGTAAGCGCACAAATAATCATGGACCACGGAACTAACCAGTCCAAAGGTTTCGGTTTTGTAGAGATGGAAGACCAGACGGCTGCCCAAGCGGCGATTAACGCCCTTGACGGCAAAGAATTTGAAGGCCGTATCATAGCAGTCAGCGTAGCCAAGCCACGCGAAGACCGAACCCGAGAGGGCGGCAACAACTTTCGTGGTGGCTTCCAGCTACGACGCTAGTCATAGGTAAAATCTAATGGTTACCCAAAAACTCGGCTCAGCCGAACTACTATTTAATGCTGCCGGCGCAATGGGGCTTCGTCCTTCGTGGCTAAAGCCGGGCGCTATATTCGCTATCCTGACACCACGCGGCGAGCGATACATCAACTACTCGATCAGCAGCTTGAATTCACAGTTGAGCAGCAGCATGGTGGGCAACAAAAACGCCGCCAGACTCGTTCTGGCACGGCGAGGCTTTCCGACTATGGCGCACCTTGTTCCGCGCAACCATACCGAGGCTCAAGCTTTTTTAGCAACACATAAAAAGATTATTGTTAAGCCGATCAGAGGTAGTAATTCGCACGACGTGCATATCGTCGAACTGCCCGAACAACTATCCGCCTTTGACGTGCAATCCTATATCTTAGAAGAATACGCGCCGGGCAAAGAAATGCGCTACTTGCTACTCAACAATCAGGTCATCGGCGTGCATGAGAGCCAATATGGCGAGTCTGTCGCAGAGGATCGGGTGCTCAAGCGGGTATCATACCCGCGAACCGGTTGGGATCCCGCACTGGTTGCACTATCATTGGAAGTAGCCAGTGCGTTCGGGCTATGTTTTGCCGCTGTCGATTATATCATTAGCCCAGACGACCAGGCGCGCATTTTGGAAGTCAACAGCTCACCAGGCATGAAATGGTTTCATGCGCCGACCAGCGGACCGACAGTTGATGTTGCGCAGTTATTCCTTCAGGCAACATTGGATGATGACTCTCTCGTAATGCCAGCCGCCCACAACCCGTTCGCTAACTCGCTTATGGAGGCGTATAGTTAAAGTATGGAGACTACTCTGTGAAGCACCTCGTTGGTCAAACGCACAATGGAGTACAAGTGTACGCCCAGCTTATTGGTTCGCCAGCCGGCGAAAACATCGCCCGTCAGCCGCAACTTTTGACGCTGGCAAAAGAGATGTTCGCCAAAGTTACTTTGCGAGGTCCCAAGGTTGACCTAGAATACGACATGGCTCGACCGGTAGGGTACAGCTTCATTGTCAAGACTTCAGAAACAGACACTATCTTTTATGCACGTCTGCTAAAGGACGATATGTTCACGCGCTTTGTAAAAAACGGCAAGCCTCAGGCTACAAGGTACATAACGGTCGCCCTCTTACGAGATAGCGACAATAACTACGAGCTATCTGACATCCGGCTCGGCCGTTTAATGCCTCCCCGTCCAGGAAGCGCCAGTGAAACGGCAGATAGCAAAGACTACTGGTCGAGCCACGCGCTCGTCCTGGATACCCAACCCTTGCAGCTAAAAACCGTAACCAAAACATGCCCCTACTAAGTTGCATAAAGGAATAGCTATGTCTAAAGGCAAATCACCCAAAAAAGAAATCAAGAAGCCCAAGCAGGCTAAGACACAGTAATCCCGAGCGATCTCCTCGTACGGAGAATCGAACTCAAAATAACAGATGTAAAACTGCAAAAAAGAGTCCGGCAATAAATCGTCGAACTCTTTTTGATCTGTAGTTCATTTTATGGTGAGCCGGCGGGGGCTTCGGCGAACTATTTTTGGGGCGGAATAGAGCGACTAGGCAATCAACTCAAGAGCGCATCCTGCGCTACCATTTCTAATGTGTGACTATGTAACGTGTTTTTAGCTCGTCCTGCAATCGTGCTGTACTTGTTTGTATCTAGTTAAGCTGCATGAAAATTATCTGAAATGACTAAGCAAGGCATAGTTTGTAATAAGCAGGGCCGGATCAGCGTACGTTTTGCCACCAATTTCTTGCAAGATTAATGGCTGCGTTCCAAACTGTTCCCGCACTCCCTCAGTAAACGTAAGCAGGTGCTGATGCGTCTTGCCGCCCGCAGTGATTTGCACGAGCGAACGGGCAGGGCATACGCTGCCTCGCTCAGCTCTTGCATGTAATCTCTCTATGAGAGCTTCTGAGTAGGTTGAAGGTGCAATAGCAGGAGGATAATCTATGGTAAGCACAGGATTTTCGCGGTCGCCACTCAAATGCATCATATGTTTGTCGTTGCCAGGAGAAGGCCGGCCAGTTGCGGTACGGTCTACGAGCTCACTTAAGACTAGTGCATTCTGCGCCACTATACGCAAGCTTTCAGCCGGCGTATAGCCCTCGGCAATAGCCGTATCGAGCGCTTCAACTATAAACGACCCTATCTCTGCCAAATTGCCAGAGAAGTCAGCACCGCTACTTACACGCTGCGTTGACTCTATCGCGGCTTCGGCAAGCCTTACATATCCCTTTTTCAAAAAACTACGAGGAGGCCGTCCTCTTAGTGAGTGAATATCTTCCCGCAGGACTTTCTCAGGAAAACGAGGAATTATCTTTAGGGCCATGTCGCGTAGATCAGGTCTCATGTCGTCAAGCCCTGTGTAGAGTAAGTGTAACTTATTCTCCCAAAAGGCCAAGTGCGTATCCATAAGGTCACGCATGTAACTCAAGCGAGCAGCTGGCAAGCTAAATGCGTCCCCTTTCCAACAACCCGGGAAAGAGGCAGTAAAGGCGTCAGCGGCTGCCTTTCCGCCCCTATGAGCCAGCGCGCCTCCGACATCATGTTTTGTGTCAAGATTTACCACACCCACCGCTGGTTCCTGCGCTAGTCTTGCCCCGCCTGCAGCCAGCTGTAGAACGCTAAGACCCAACAGTACACCCCGGTATGAGTCTGCCTCCTCTTCCCTGGCCTTAATTGTAGACAACGACAGATCCCTAATAGCCTCGTAGTCAAGGTCAGCAGATTCACGCACACCATATAAAGGCGCATCCTCCCTAAAGAATAGCGCCTCATGACGATCCCACAGCTCGTCTATGGCCCTAAGCTGCCCATCCAGCATCTCTGCAAGACTATAGTTATATTTAGGACCGGCAATCATGTCTAATGTTGCTGGTTCAGCAGCAGTCGCCGCCTCCACCGCGAATACTACGTCACGAGCCCTTTTTGCTACTTCAGGCTGAGGAGTTGTTTCTCGGTAGTGGGGTGGTGTTTCTCTAGTCATATAATTTTATATATCGTACAAAAGAAAAGGCCTAGGGCCAAGCATAGGCACTAGGAAATGATGAATGTTTTAACCCAGTTACCTGTAGCGTCTTCGCAGACATGGTGCCTGCGTTTGGCCGCCTCATCATAACCTCGGTCTTGACCCTCTGTTCACTATTTGGTGAGCCTACGGGGGGCTTCGGTGAGCAATTTCTTAGTAGGAACACGGCCGTCCATCCGTCGTAAATCAAGCACAATATTTGGTGACTGCCGCAAGGCTAGCCACAAAAACTCCGGGCGGGACCACAATAAGACCGATACGCTTTCTTGGCATCACGCCAATATAGCACAAGTTGCCTGGCAAATTAAAAGGTCAATACTTAAGTTCTCGAATAATTTTATCCACCGTGGCGTAGAAGTCGGTCGGATTATCGGTCATGAGTGCATGGCGACTTGCTGGAACTTCGTAGGTAATTGATTTATCAAGCTTCGGCACGACATCTTTTCGGCGCTTGCCGTTGGCACTATAAATATAAGTCTTGTGTGGCAGAGCTTTAAATAATGGCAGCAATTTGCCGCTATCGGACCAACTCACCAATGATTGAATGCTGCGATACATGGCCAGTGGACTGGCTTCATTGAACCACCGCGCCCAGATATGCATGCTACGCTTTGGATGTACACGCAAAAGAGTCTTCAGGAGCGGCAGCGTGTGTGACTTAAATGTCCAGAACGGCTGTTTAGCTACCGCTCGCGCGTCCGCGCCACTACCGTTAGGTGCCAGATTGCTTTCGGCATTAATAAACACTGCAAGGTTTTTGATGGATGGGGCGGCGAGTAACCCAACACTCCCGCCCATACTGTGCCCGACCAAATAAACTTTCTTTGCTTTAAGCGAATTTATCGCTAACGCAACAACATTCGCCTGATCAAGCAAGTCGTATGAAAAATCTACCGGCTTTTCTGACTCACCAAAGCCCAGTAGATCTATCGTGCAAATGCCGCAGTTTTTGAGCGCATCTGATGAAAATGCACCGGCAAAGCACTCTTTGCTACCACCCCAACCATGCAGGAAAACTACGAGGTTGTCTGCGTTAGGGCGCAACCTAACAGAAAGCGCGTATGATTTGCCTTTGTAGTCTATGCGTAATTCGCCCAACCGGCTATCCATAGAACTCATCATAGCAGCATCAGCATAGATTTAGCATTCCACGAGCTACTTATGTCGTGACTGCAAGTACTCAAGCAGGCCGTGGTGCAAGCGCAGCCGGCCATCCCATAAAACAATATTATAACCTTCGGGGAATTCTGCCGGGTTTTCATCGCGGAAGTCAATAGAGCGCACCGCGGCAGGCAGCGCCTCGCTCATGTGCCTGTCGGTACCTCCGTGCAGTATTGAGTATTTGTCTCCCCAAACTTCAAAGTGCGACGGATTTGTGAGATCTTCCGGCTTCAGGCCGATTGTGGCGAGCGCCTCTGGATTTTCAAGCACATATTTTATAGAAGTAGTCTTAGAGGAGCCCTCGATTGCAAAGTCCAGCGCAAACACGCCACCCAGGCACGGCGTGATAGGCACACCCATTTTGGCAAAGAGTTCACCCGCCCGCTGCATGAGCGGAATGCGCAAATCGTGACGCTGGTCATGCGTTAGCGGAACGTTTTGTTTGAATAACGTAAGCTGATCGTCAGATAAGTCATGTCCATTAACAACTTCCATTGTAATTTGTGGGCCACGATCGTCCAGCATGATGTCGCGCGGATCGTGACCGATCCTTTCCCAAAACTCAGTTTTTGGCTGAACCGGATGTGTTCGCAAACCAAATTCGGCAATCAACTGGTTGACCGCATCGCGCCAGCGCTCCTTCATATCTGGCGTAAATGTTTCTTCATAGATGCTATAAAAAGGGCGCGCTCGCAGCTCGCCAGCCTCGGTAAAACCCCAAACTTCGGCACCACTACAGTGGCTAATGAGTATGTCGTGGCGCAGCGATGCATCGATAAGGTCAGTTATTCCCTCCCGCACTCGCTTTAAGCTTCCACCAGTCACCATAAAAAGTTTTTTGCCTTCCGATAAAAACGTCGAAAGCTCCTCAATCATTGCAGGATCAGCGGGTGTGTACACTTCGGCAATAGTTTCATCTACATCTGACACCGCCAGGCGTATCTTAGGGCTCCAGTTAATGCTCTGTAGATCATTCATTAGGGAAGTATAGCAAAAAGGATACGACCAGGCGCGTCCTTTAATATTGTATATCCTACAATGGTGAGCCTGCGGGCCTTCCGCGAACTATTTTTGGGATGGGTTTGGGACGGCTCAGTGGCGGCTTAAAGAACTGTACATCGGCAGCCCTAACACCTGCATCTGTGCTTCCAATACTGGTAAGGCAAAACTCCACTAACTGCCTTACAATTTCAAAGCAAAAAATAGTAGAATAGCCTAATAATATTAGTTTTAGTGACGGAAGAATGACATGAAAAATGCCTTTGCTGAGTTCGATATCGTTGACAGCCAAACCGTAAAGTCTATCTTTGAATGCACCACCAGAAGCCGGATTCATGCCATGCACCCTGAGAAATGCTCCATCACATACCTCCAACAAAAAAGAAAAGCTTGGGGTGATGATGGCTCGATTGTCGTCTTTACGGCAGGCGTGTTCGACATTTTGCATGTCAGCCACTTGTTGGCACTTACTCATTACCGGCTGCTCGGTGCAAAAGAGTATTTACTCCGCCGAGGAAAGACCGACATTAGCACCTCAGATTTACACGAAGTTGCAGCCAGCAATAAAGTCCGCCTCGTACTGAGCGTCGACAGCGACAAACGTGTAGCAAAGGATAAGGCCTTTGTCCCTGGTAAGGGGAACTGCCCGAAGCCGCTCGTCTCTTGGGAGAATCGCGTATTATTACTTGCACGTCAACAGGTAAGCCGGAGTGACGGAACCGCACGGCCACTCGTTGATTTTATTACTAAGCACGGATCTGACAGTTGTGTTTGCGACGCATGTCCACATGACGACAACGCATACATTGCAAATGCCATAAATCCAGATGTGGTAGTAGTGAGCGCAGGAAGTCCAACAACCATCCAAAAGCTCACAGAAAACCCTGAGTCAAATGGGAGCAAGCTAATTGTAATTCAAGAAGGCGAACTAGCTTATCACGATGCCTTGATTGGTGGTCCCATTAAATCCAGCGCTATTATTCTACGCGCCCAGTCCGGGCTAGCTCGAACTTAAAACTTAAACAACAGGTATGGTTTCTGCAAAAAGAATGACATACGTGGTTTTTTGTTGCTAACTTTTATGAGATGCGTGTGCTGGTGCTCGACCGACTTTTTGACAAAATTCACACCCCGAGCATAGACATTGTATCCCTGCGCTTCGTAGCGAGCGATGATATTCATGATGGCCAAGCGCTCGGCATCAGTAAGTTCGGACAGGCTTTTGACATGGCGCTTTGGGATAACAAGCAGATGATCAGTTACGTCATGCAATTCCCATAGGTCATATTGCGTCAAATTAGGAACAACGTACACTAGATTCGTCTCATGCACGGCCTCCGCAATCGTAGCCTGGTCGCAAAAAGGACAGCCGGCTGACCGTTGCCGCGCCCGGTATTTCTTGATAGTTTTTCGGTAATGATTCATCATGTTTCCCGTTTAACGAAGTATCTAAAGCTCTGCTCATAATACTACATCTAGCCCGCCGCATTGACATAATGGGCCAGCTGTATTATGTTCTGACAATAACCATAAGGAGAGTGATGTTTAAGCTCAGAGGCGCTCCCGCACAACAACTACTGAAAGGTGATTTTGCGGACAGAATGCTGAATCCTGCCGACTCTAAAGAATGCTCACTTGCCCAAGCACAACGCAAAGTTCAAACATGGGGAAAGCTCGGCCAGTTCACCGTTTTCACCGCTGGCGCTTACGATTTGCTCGGCATCAACCACATTCAAGGGCTCGTGCAGTGTCGCATGCTCGGGGCAATGTCTAAGCTTGGTATTGAGACGATTACGACCAAAGAACACTACAGAGCAACACATCAACTTGCTGCATCTGATTCGATCCGGCTCCTGGTAACCATGGACACTAACCGAGCACTAGAAGAAGGAAAGTCTCGTCGTGCGGATAAAGGCAACGCGCCAAAACCAACACTGGACTGGAAGACACGCGCCTCAATGCTGGCCATTCAATCCATGCCGCAACCAGATTATGCCGGGCGCATAAATCTGGTAGACTATATCACGAGGCATGGACCAGGATGCTGTGATACATGTATTCCCGGCACATGCGCCAATGAAGATAACGCGCGAATGGCCGTAGATTTGCAAGCTGATATGGTTGTAGTTAATACTGGCTCAACACAGACTATCGCCGACCTTAGCAAATACAAAATGGATGGTCAGCTTCCCACGACCGAACTTGTCACAATTGATGAGCGCGTGGGAGCATTTTCTGATCCTATATTAGGGAGCATCGTCAGTACCACATCCATAATTAACCGTATACGATCCTAATGCAGTAGTAGTCACAATAAGGAGTTCCATAAATGAGCAAGCCAGCCCTAAGTATTCTTATTCCTGTTACCAAAAACGAAGCCCCATGCCTGCCCGCAACATTGGAGTCGGTCAGAAAAGAGATTGTCGCACTTGGCAAACCTTGCGAAATTGTCGTTATCGCAAATTGCTGCAAGGGCGTGAGTGATGAAGTCGCAAAAAAAGAGTTTAAAAAGTCCCGTTTTCAAACCGACCTAGTAACAACCCAGGTTATTAACTGTGAAACTCCTGGCAAAATGTTCGCCGTCAATGATGGCATAGAGGTATCGCACGGTGAAAGCCTCCTATTGATCGACGGCGATCTCATTCTTGATCCGGGTTCATTAGCATGGACATTGGATGCGCTAGAATTGCCCGGCATCAAAGTTGTTAGCATGCACCACGGCCCCATCGAAGGCACGCTACCCCAAGATGAAAAGCTTGCGACAGTAATCCGTATGAATGCCTACAGGCGGCATACGTTTCCAGAAAAATATTGGCTTCATGGCGCCTATTTGGGATGGAAAGCCGATCTACAAATTGACGGCAAGCCACTGCGCTTTCCAGCCGGCAAGCGCGTGCACGAAGACAACTGGTTAACTGCCATCCTTGCCCGTGACTATGGGTTCAAATGCATGCGTGTAACACGTAATTATTTGGCGCGCTTTATTCCTCCTCAGAACTGGGATGATTATTACAAGCAGCAGTGGCGCTACCAGTTCGCGCATGAAGACCTAGCTGCCGCTTTTCCCGATCTAGCTGAATATATTCCCGCAATCCGTACATGGACAAATGAAAAATACCCGGAAGAATGGATCGATATGGAATGGCGCGAAGTGTGCATCAAAAATGGCATTGATTTTGATGGCGTTATTGATTTTTACAAGGAAGTGCTACAGAAAGTTCGCAGCGGTAAGCAGGAATCACAAAATTTGCTGGACAAAAACGGCGTTTGGAAACAGCAAGTAACCACCAAACATAACCCAATCGAAAAATAAAATTACCTGCGGGCGCTCCCTGATCAAAGATGCTATAGTTTGTGTATGACTATAGAAGATATCCAGACACGGGCGGTCCAGATTCGTGCCAAATACGACGCGCTTAACACCAAACATGACGTTACCTGGAAAGAAGAAGATTTTATGGCCGGGTTTGTCGGCGATGTCGGTGACTTATCTAAATTAATCATGGCCAAACGTGGATTGCGCGGCGTTGCGTCAGACACAAGTCTCGATGCCAAGCTGGCCCATGAACTCGCTGACTGCCTGTGGTCCATCTGTGTTCTAGCCGACAAGTATGGCGTAGATTTAGCGACTGAATTCCAAAAAACAATGGATGGACTAGACGCCAAAATAACCGCCGAACTTGCTAACGAAGGCTAAGGTAGTCTAACTGGCAGCAAAATCAATGACCTGTTCCGCGGTCACTAACTGGCCACTGCCAGTAGGGCAATTTGTTTTTGACTCACGGTGGAACTCCTACTGGTTTTGTTGTTTGTAATGGGCAGCGGCAATATGGACGAAGTTGGCTTGTCCTTCGATCATATTGGGTGGCAAGCTTTGGACGTCGTACAGTGCGCCAACAGCCGGTTCCCCGGTAATTGCAACGCTGTACACAAGTGCAACCTCTGCCCCGCGACGAACTTGGCAAAAAACATTTTGAACAAACACGGGCTTACTTATTTTTGTGGCGCCCAGCTTGGCGATTACCCTAGCAAGGCTTTCTCGAAAATCCTCTGTCATGTCGGTCGGTAACACGATGCCTCCGGGAACATGGCACATGCCAGGCCACGTTGGATCATTATCGTCACGCCGCAGCAGCAATACTTTTATGTTCCCATTAGCTTCAAATGTAAATGGCACTACCTCGATTACGGACATAACGGTCAATCTGGCAATCTCACTAAAAATGCTCAGCGGCACCTTACCAGGCTGCAGTTGAGCAAGCAACCGTTTGATCCGTTTTATCTCCTCATCGAAAAATGCATCATTGCTGTTTATATTCTGTGACATCACAAGATTACCGTTACGCACTGCACTCGTTAAAGTAATTTTGTTGATGACCATGTAAAGGCTGCGTCTGGAGCATATCCAGCGCGAGTCGTTGAGCTTCTGCAAACCCAGTTTCAGCCAAATCAACGCAAGGATATGCGTATTCGTCACAAAGTGACTTAACGACTTGGCTACGTTGAGCGTTGAAAGCTGACCAGGCCTGGATGCGCTCGTCACTATATCCGTTAGCGTGCATCCAGTCTTTCGTATCTACACCACGCGTCGCAACAATACGCTCCCACTGCCCGGGGGCAGTATCGACCAAAAATACCGCCCTGTGTGCAAGACCGCTCGTAGCGATGAGATCCGGCCAAATGTCAATCGATTCCGCGACTGCCACATCTGATGATTCGCGATTAATAGTCACCAAGTAATTGTGCAGGAATGGCCAAACTACGGCCGCCTGTTGGCGTTTCTTGTCAATTTCATCACCAGCGCGGAGTGTGTGGTATTCAACAAACTCCCGCTCATCAACAATCTTTTCAGCACGCGGCTGATTGAGTTCTGGAATCGTTCCTGGTGCTGTTGTTTTTCGTAAGGTGTCACGCAATGCATCTCCGGAAAGCCCATGGGCACCAGTTCTGTGCCGTAAGGCGCGCGCTAATGTAGATTTACCACATCGTGAGGAGCCGCCAATTAGGTAATTCAAGAAATTCCCTCCTTATGTATTACAAGATGATAGCACAAAACCCGCACCAACTCCTGCCTTTCCTAGTGGGCGCTGCTCCCATAAATTCACCTTTGTGCGTGCCAGATGCAGTTATTTCGACCAACACTCTGCCACCTTCGGTAATGACATGATAATTTCATTGCTTGTCCGGGAACGCGGTATGGAAAATCTGCATGGCACCTTTCACAAATCCCGACATTTTATCGCGATACTGCAAATACTTAGGCAAGCCATCATGAGGAGGCAGGTTCCGGCAGCCCACGAATCTGGTACGTTGCCTTTCGGTAGCCTTCAAAACCTTGCCCTAACACCCTATTCGCTTCACTTAGGCCCTCAATCGACGTAAGATCAAACATTTGCGCCACCTCGTAATGACATCGGAAGCTGCCTCACCGGGTTGTGGGATTGTGCCTCTCTGTTGGTAGTGCAACTCTGCGACTACTGCAGTTTTTCCAAGTAGTAGCGCGAGTTCTGGGTGAGTAGTGACTATTTCTTTAGCCCCATCATGCCCAAACTGCGCGCCAAGATACCCAATCCAATCAGAGGTATACTGTGGCCATTTTCGGCTCATATCTTGGTATGTAAAAAACTTTTCCTCTGGTTTGCCGGCTGCCGTCCGCACAAGGTAGTAGGCCGCATGCTTACCTTGCAGCCCCCATGCCTCGTGTCTATTAAGAAGTTCGTTTAGCTCCTCTACCGCTAAGTGCGTTTCGGGGTTATACGCCGGAGTTTGGTAATCGGTGTTTTTAAGACCTTCAGGAGCCGAGCGCCCACTTGTTTCTTGTCGTCAGAAGGGAAAACAGTTGTCCAAGGGATAATATCCTCACCCGAATCGCCCCTTTTAGTACCGCGGCGGCAACTTCAATAGCAGTGTTTTGAGAAAATTGCGAGAAGATAGGTTTGGCCTCTTCTGCAATAGGAATTAGCCAATCATTTGAATAATAACATGATGCGTTGCTCTCTTGACTCACGCCTTATTATTTAACATAGAATCGTGATGAATCAAAATCCTGCGCTGCTTCACGCCTGCGGGGAATCGAACTCAATTACAGATATAGCTGCGCAAGACAACACCCCAGCAATGTACGCCTGCAGGGGTGTTATATCTGTTGGTGGTTCGTAAACACAATGAAATTTCAATTTGGTGACCCTGCGGGGACCTTCCACGAACTATTTTTGGGACAAGCTGGAGCAATTCGGTGCGGAACTTGAAGAGCTAAATGTTGGCGACGAGGAGGCAGAAAATGTTTAGTATTCTTAAGCGCCGAACAAATGATGTTGATCTGATCGGCTCAGAGCTCTTTAGTGACAACGACTTCTACCCTGCCTTCCAGAAGGATCTGCAAAAATGTCAGCACGAGGTAATAATCGAGTCGCCGTTCATCACGCAGAGACGACTATCTGCCTTAACGCCAACCCTG
>Ga0068856_100000216_pt1 | contig 62260 bp, 41 predicted proteins | sample KBSCornC62_FD_66595 | JGI IMG/M metagenome (GOLD analysis project Ga0068856, IMG submission 66595) | Corn rhizosphere microbial communities from Kellogg Biological Station, Michigan, USA - KBS Corn C6-2 | ecosystem: Host-associated > Plants > Roots > Rhizosphere > Soil ...
TCCTCCGTCCGCCTGCGAGCGCGGACATTCTTGTCCGCTTCGTCCCTTCGCGAGCAAAAGTCACGCTGATAAAGTCGGGCAAGCGGAGTGTGCGCTTCGCGCGGAGAAAGAGGCGGACAAGACTGTCCGCGCTCCTAGGAAAGATGAGCCAGGATAGATGAGCTGACGCTCGAAACGCGGCCTACACGTCGAAATACAAGTGAAACTCGTGTGGGTGCGGCCGCAGGCGCACGGCGTCGTACTCGGCGGTCTTCATCGTGATGTAGTTTTCAATAAAATCACTTGTGAAGACGTTCCCCTTGAGCAGGAAGTCATGATCGGCAGCCAAAGCGTCGCAGGCGCCTTTGAGTGAATCTGGGACGTGGGGCACTTTGGCCAACTCATCGGGGGGCAGTTCGTATAAGTTCTTATCGAGCGGTTCGCCGGGATGGATCTTGTTGATCACCCCATCGAGTCCGGCGAGGAGCAGCGCGGCGTTGCAGAGATACGGATTTGCCGCCGGATCAGGCGTGCGGTACTCGATGCGCTTCGCCTTCGGACTCGGGCTGTAAGTTGGAATCCGGATCGAGGCGGAGCGATTGCGCGCGGAATAGGCGAGGTTAACGGGAGCTTCGTAGCCGGGGACCAAACGCTTGTAGGAATTATTCGTCGGGTTGCAGATGGCGCAGAGCGCGGGGGCGTGCTTGAGCACCCCACCGATATAGTAAAGCGCCATGTCCGAAAGGCCCGCGTACCCGTTGCCGTAGAAGAGCGGCTTGCCATCCTTCCAGAGCGACATGTGAGTGTGCATGCCTGAGCCGTTGTCGCCAAAGAGGGGTTTCGGCATGAACGTGGCGGTCTTGCCGTACTTGTAGGCCACGTTGCGAACGATGTATTTGTAGAGCGACATCTTATCCGACGTGCGTAACAACGTATCGAATACAATATCGATTTCCGCCTGGCCCGCAGTCGCGACTTCGTGATGCTCCCGCTCGACCGGAATCCCCAACGAAATCATCGTGAGGATCATCTCGTTGCGGATATCGATCAGCTTGTCGGCCGGTGCGACCGGGAAATAACCTTCCTTGTGGCGGATCTTGTATCCGAGATTTGGAGACCCATTGTCCTCTTTTTCCCGGCCTCGATTCCAAATGCCTTCGATCGAATCGACTTTGTACGAAGCGAAGTTCGAGCCGGCATCGTAACTGACGCCATCGAAGATAAAGAATTCCGCCTCCGGACCAAAGTAGGCAGTGTCGGCAAGACCCGTGCTCTTCAAGTAAGCTTCGGCCTTTTTCGCGATGCTGCGTGGATCCCGGTCATAAGGATCCCGGGTGATTGGATCGAATGTGTCGCACGTAATCGAAAGCGTGGCGTTGGCGGCAAACGGGTCGATGAACGCCGTCGCCGGATCGGGGATCACGATCATGTCGGAGGAATTGATCGCCTTCCAGCCCCGGACCGATGATCCGTCGAAACCCAGCCCTTCACTGAAGACATCTTCTTTGAGCTCGGACAGCGGAATGGCAAAATGCTGCCAAGTGCCCAAAATGTCGCAAAGTTTTAGGTCGACGATTTTGACGTCTTTATCCCTGGCTAATTTTATCACTTCTTTCGGAGTCATGGTTAAAAACGAACAGTTGGAATTAGGGTTGAGAAGAGCGAAATGAGGCGCCGAGGAGAAAGTTTTTCACGAAAACTCTAAGCCACGATTTGCCGTGTAAACGGGTCGTGTCCACCGAGATGAATATTCTCTATCCGCATCTGACGCAAGGTCTGGGCCACTCATTTCTCAACATGCATGAAAAAAATTTATCAGAAGCTCGCCCTATGGCCCAAATGTTGCTTTTTCCCGACAACGCCTCCGGGGTCTTTGATTTGGTCACGGCGGCTCTCGTCCCATAACCCTTATTAACGTCCAATGAGTGTCAGTCCCGCTCGTCTCGCTGCCATTTCCGCGGCGAACAACTACCGCACCACCAACACACTGGCTTTCAAGGAAAGCCACTCCGCCGCACTTTTCGGCCAAAATGTCTTCAACGAGAAGGTCATGCAGGCCCGCCTGCCGAAGGCCGTCTACAAATCGTTGAAGAAGACGATCGATACAGGCGCGGTGCTCGATCCGAGCACGGCGGACATCGTTGCGACGACGATCAAGGATTGGGCCCTGGAGCATGGTGCCACGCACTACGCGCACATTTTCCAACCGCTGACCGGCCTCACCGCTGAAAAGCACGACAGTTTCCTCGAGCCCGATGGCAAAGGTGGCGCGATTGCGGAGTTCAACGGCAAGCAATTGATCCAAGGTGAACCGGATGCGTCGTCTTTTCCGTCTGGCGGCATTCGCTCCACGTTCGAAGCTCGCGGTTATACCGCTTGGGACGTCACGAGCCCGTGCTATTTGATCGAAAATCCGAACGGCGTAACGCTCGCGATTCCAACGGCGTTCGTCTCTTGGACCGGCGAAGTGCTCGACCTCAAGACCCCGATCCTGCGCTCGATGAAAGCGCTCGATGTTCAAGCTCGCCGTATCCTCAAACTGTTCGGCCACGCGGAAATCGCGATGGTCACGGCCACTGCGGGTCCGGAACAGGAATATTTCCTGATCGATCGCAATTTCTTCCTGTCACGTCCTGACTTGATCTCCTCGGGTCGCACCCTGTTCGGCGCTCGTCCGCCGAAGGGCCAGGAGTTCGAAGATCAATATTTCGGCGTCATCCCGGATCGCGTGCTCGCATTCATGCACGATTCCGAGTCCGAAATGTACAAGCTCGGCATCCCGGTGAAGACGCGCCACAACGAAGTCGCGCCGTCCCAATACGAAATCGCGCCGATCTACGAAAACGCCAACGTCGCCGCAGATCATCAACAGTTGATCATGACGACGCTCAAGCGCGTCGCGCGCAAATACGGTTTGGAATGCTTGCTCCACGAAAAGCCTTTCGCGGGCGTCAACGGTTCGGGCAAGCACTTGAACTGGTCCCTCGGTAATTCGACGCAAGGCAACTTGCTCGAGCCAGGTCACACGCCGCACGAGAACATGCAGTTCCTCGTGTTCTGCGCCGCCGTTATCCGCGCGGTTCACCGTCATGGCGGTCTCCTTCGCGCGATGGTCGCGTCCGCTTCCAACGATCACCGCCTCGGTGCCAACGAAGCTCCTCCGGCGATCATTTCGGTGTTCCTCGGCGACCAGCTCTTCGATGTCTTCGAACAACTCAAGAAGGGCAAAGCGAAGTCCTCGAAGAAGGCCGGCACGATGAACATCGGCGTCGATTCTCTTCCGATCATCCCGAAGGACGCGGGCGATCGCAATCGTACCTCGCCGTTCGCCTTTACCGGTAACAAATTCGAATTCCGCGCTGTCGCCTCGAATCAATCGATCGGCGCTCCGCTGGCCGCCCTCAACACGATCATGGCCGAGTCGCTCGACTACGTCGCGACGAAGCTGGAGAAAGCGAAGAGCAAGAAGTTCGAAGACGCGGTTGCCGATCTCTTGACCGAAATCGCGACCGAGCACGGCGCCGTTGTTTTCAATGGTAACGGTTACTCCGAGGAATGGCACCAGGAAGCCGCTAAACGCGGCCTCTTGAATCTCAAGACCACGCCTGACGCGGTCCCGGTCATCGCTTCGAAGACGACCGTCGCAGCGTTTGAAAAATTTGGTGTTCTCACCAAGCGCGAACTCGAAGCGCGTCACGACATTGCGCTCGAGCAGTACGTGAAGAGCGTCAACGTCGAAGCGAACTTGGTCACCGAGATGGTCAACACCAAGTATCTCCCGACGGCTTTGCGGTATCAGACCGAACTCGCTCAGAACGTCGCCGCCCTCAAGGCCGCCGGTGCTAAGTCGAGCACGACTCTGCTCAACAAAGTCTCGGCCTTGATCGACGAACTCACCGCCGGGGTCGAAAAACTGGACGAAATCCGTTCCGAACACGTCACCGGATTGCTCAACGAATCCAAGCATTTCCGCGATGAAGTTCTTCCGCAGTTGCTCGTAATCCGTAAGACGGTCGACGCTCTTGAAACGGTTTGTCCGGACGACAGTTGGCCGGTCCCAACCTACGAAGAGATGCTCTTCATCAAGTAATCGGTTCGTCAGTATTTTTGCCAATCACACCCGGTCCGAAAGGTCCGGGTGTTTTTTTTGGAAGAGAGGACGAAGGCGATGTCCCTCTTGGGCGCGCAAACATTCTTGTCCGCAAACGACTTTTTTGTGAGCGAAATTCAGGCTTCTTAAGCAACAGCGAGCTTCGCTCGCAGGTGATAAAAGGCGTACAGGAAAGGACGCGCTCGCAGGGAGGGTCGCCTTAACATCCTAAAAGTTTTTCTCGAACGCCTGCCTGTATCCTCGTTAAGACTACCTGGCGAGAAACCGATCCAGCTCGGTGAGAGCCTTCTCGACCCCATGACTTTAGCCCAACCCCAAGGACGAGCCGGCGCGACGGAGTGGACACTCGCGCTTTTGCTCGCGGCCAATCTCAGTTGGACGATGCTTTTTCTCGGCGGTTTCCGCCCGGAGACGATGCTCGTAAGCTGGATTCTGACGGGGACGGCTTGGGCGTTGCAGTTGATCAATAACGCTTTTACTGCCGAACGAGTCCATCCGGCGAGTTGGTACCCGCTGCCGTTTCTGGTGTACGCTGTCGTCAACGTGCTCTGGATCTCGCCAGTGCCATGGTTGGGATGGCGCGACTGGCTTGGGTGGGCGCAAATGGCAGCTACGTTTTGGATTTTCCTCAACGGCGTCCGACATCGCGGTCCGCGTTTGTTCGTCCTCGGGGCGATTGGCGTGATCGGCGTGATCGCCGTCGTGCTCGCGTGTTATCAACGGTTTCTTTGGCCTGATTTCTTGATGATGGGACGCACGCAAGCGGCGCAGTTTTTCGGACGCTCGAGCGGCCCCTTCGGTATCCCCAACAGCCTTGCGGCGTTCTTGGTCATGCTGATTCCGGTGGCGGCGTGTTTTGCGTGGCAGCGCCACGCGAGCGCCATCCAACGAGTGACCGCGATTTATTTCACCTTGGTGTTCTTACTTGGGCTTGAACTTACGATCAGTCGCGGCGCCTGGATTTCACTCGTGATCGCAATTGGCCTCTGGCCACTTTGTGTACGCGAACGTTCTCTGGAGTGGCGTACTGGCGTATCGATCGGAGCCTTTGCCATCGCGCTCCTTTCCGCGGGAGCCGTCTACATGGCGGTGCCGTCAGTGAAAGAACGTTTCGATCGATTGGTGGCCGACGCGGGCGAACGGTCACGACCGATTTTGTGGCGCGCCTCGATGGAATTGTTTTCCGAAGCGCCGGTCCTGGGAACGGGGGCGGGGAGCTACAACACGCTATTCGAATCTCACCGTCCGAACGGCTTTCACGACGAACCGCTCTGGGCGCACGATGATTATCTCAACACGCTCAGCGACTATGGGCTGGTCGGCTTCTCTCTGTGTTTTGGATCAATCGCGGCGCTCGCTTACACCGCGGCTTTCGGCAAGGAGCGGTCCGTACAGAGCAGCGGAGGATTTATCCACCGAACGGATACGCCTGATGTGACCCGCGCCCTCGCGATCGGTCTGCTCGCCTTCGCGATTTCCTTGGTCGTGGATTTTCACCTGAAAATCCCTGGGATTGCCTTGGTCGTCGCCGCTATCGGAGGCGAGTGTGTGCTGCGCAGTTGGCCAGTCGACTCGGCGGGAAAACCGAACGGGGCAAAAGTGCTCGGGTATATTTTCGGTGCGGTTGCAGTGGCCTTGGTGACACTTGGCGTCGCGGTCCCATTATATCGCGGCGAGACCTTGCGCTACGATGCGCGCTACCGGATCGATCAGATGGCGCGGAAAACCGATCCGACCACGGAGGAGCAGCGCGAGATTCTCACGCAGGTGGACAGCGAACTCCAGGAAGCATTAGCCCTCGATCCGAGCAATGGCCAAGCCTGGTCCGATCGCTCTTATGTATCCGCTTTGTGGACACGCCTGGCGCCCTCGCGCGCCCGAGAGCTCGGCGAACAGGCCGAAGCGGCCGCGCGCGAAGCGCTCGCCCGATCGCAGGTTGTCCCGGAATTCTGGATTCGTCTCGGCGTCGCCGAGGATCTTCAGGGCAAGTGGGTTGATGCTAACCCGGCCTTCGGTAAGGCGGTGGCATTGGCTCCGTTGAACGCCATTGCGTGGTATTACCAGGCCTATCATTTTAGCCTGACTCGCTCGACCCACACCCTGGCCCAGGCATCGATCCGACAGGCCCTAGAGATAGATCCCTATTTCCAACCTGCAATTATTTTGCAAAATAGTTTAAATTCATCCCATTAGTGCCGATACCTCCTCTTATGAAACTGCGCACCATCGTTGCCTGGAGTTTAGCCTCCTTTTCCGTGGGCAGTCTTTCATTCGTTCAGGCTCAGGATTCTAGCCCCGCCCCCGTCAGCGCGGCGGTCCACGGGTCGATCAAAATCGCACGGGTGAGTGGTGAGGTTTTCGCCATCGATCATGCGACGGGACTGAAGACACGATTGAGTTTGAACAGCCTCGTTTCCGATGGGCAGACCGTGGAAACCGGCCCGGGAGCGAGCGTCGTTTTGGCTTTTTCGAACGGCGCTGTGGTCAACGTGAAGGAAAACTCACAGCTCTCCGTCGATGAATTTTTGCAGAATCCTTTTTCGTCGGCCTTCCGTTTACGCGACGCGATGCACGAGCCAAGCGTCTCAACGACGCGGCTCGATTTGTTGCGCGGAGAAATTATTTCACAGGTTAAAAAGTTGAATCGCGACGCAGGGTCCTCGTTCACGGTGGAAACGCCGGTGGGCGCGGCGGGTATTCGCGGCACGGCTTTTTTGTTGAGCTTTCATAGCGATGCGGGGACTGCGCACTTTGTGCTCTCGATGGCAGAGGGTCTGATTCGTTTCCTACCATTGCATGGCCATCCGGTCGAAGTGCCGGCGGGCAAGGAAGTCAGTGCGTCGGCTTCGATCGATACTTCTGGAAAAATCACGTCTGGCGCTGAGGTCTCTGCGCCCGAAACGATCTCTGCATCGAACCAAGCGATCTTGCAGCAGAGCGTCGCGGACGTATTGGGAGCCGCGATGAATGTCGAATTCACGGCCAATTCCACGACCACGACCGGCGGAACGCCGACCACAAATGGCGGGACCACACCGCAGGGTTCAGATCCGACCGCGTCTCCTTCTTCGAACACAGACAATCCGCCGGACAATCCGTTGGCTTCGCCACCGGCGGTCCCGCCCGCGCAACGCACAACGCCGGGTGATGGGGTTTGAGGAAAAGGCTGAAGGGCTGAAAGCTGAAGGCTGAAAAAAGGAGCATTCAGTTCTTCAACTTTTGTCTTCGGTTTTGCTCAACGCGCAGGTCTGAGGATCATGCCACATTTGAAGGCTGAACAAAATTCAGCTTTCAGTCTTTCAGCCTTCAGCCTTTCTTCTTCTACGTGGCTCAACCCCAGAAGCTAAGGATCGTTCGCTGGCTTTATCTTTTGCCGATTCCGTTGCTTTGGATTTTGGTCAGCCGCAGCGGATGGATCGACTATGCGCGAGGGCACACGACTCACCTCCGCCCTGGGTTACTCGATTTCATTGAGAACAAAACCGTGGACTGGCGCTTCCGCGTGCGCGGAGAAATTCCTGCGCCGGTCAAAGTCGTCTACGTCGAGATGGATTCCGCGTCCGTCTCGGTGCTCGGCAACGTTCCGTGGGATCGCGCATTTTACGCCGAGGTTTGTTCCGCATTGATCGACACCGGCCACGCAAAGGCGGTCGGCATCGATGTGGTATTTTCCGAAAATGGACAGCCCGAGTTGATCGATCACGATCGCTTTCGCACCGGTGAACTACAGTTCGCCAGCTACCTCTGGAACAATCCCCCGGTTGTCCTCGCCGCCGGCTACGAAACGGCAGACGACCGCGACGTCAATAATCACGCGATAACTCGCCAGTTCCCGGAGGTGGATCAGCCCCGGCATCGCGCTCGCATCGAACCGCTGCCTCCGGAAATCCCGCAGTTCCGCTTGCCTTTGGGCTCGCACCCCTGGACGCCACCCAACATAGGGCTGATCGACACGATCTACGGAGGCACGCGATCGGTTCACCTGTTCGCGCCGGTTGATAACATCACGTACTATCACATGGCTTTGGAGTTGGCCCGTCTCTACTGGGACCTGCCGCGAGATAGCATCAAGGTCGGCACCGACACGATTACGCTGGTCGACAATGCAGGCAAAGCGCGCGCGGTGATTCCGCTCACCCATCACCAGGATTTGGAAATCAATTGGTTTTCGTCGTGGCTTTCCACGAACTACACTCCGCGCGCGAGTTTTTCCGACGTCCTAGAATACGCCCGAGCCTTGAAGTCAAAGGTGCCATCGGAACGGAAAAACGCTGAAGACTTTTTTAGTCAGTTCAAAGACTCCGTCGTGCTGATCGGTGCGGTCGATTTGCTCATGCACGACGTCGCTGTAACGCCACTCGATTCAGTCCCAGTTCCCCGGGTTAGCGTGCATGGCAATCTGCTGAAGACGATTGTATCCGGAATCTATTTACGGCGTCTGCACTTCGCCGGCGAAATCGCGATTCTGCTCGTGCTGACGTTCCTCGTTTTGCTCATGGCCGTGGGCGTCGGTCGTTTCGTCGGTTGGGGCAGAGCGGGGGCCGTTCTAGTCCTCGGGCTCTACGCCTTTGGATGCTTCTTCGTTTTCACGCACTTTCACTGGATTCTGCCGCTCACTGCGCCAATCGGCGCCGCCTTCACCACGAGTTTTGTCGGGGTGCTATGGCAATTGGCCGAAGAGGAAAAACAAAAGGGCCGCATCAAATCGATGTTCGGCGCGTACGTTTCTCCGGCGCTGGTCGAGCGGATGATCGAGTCGCGCGAAGATCCAAAGCTTGGGGGAGCGGAGCTGCCGATCACCGCGTATTTCAGCGATATTCAGGATTTCTCGGTATTTTCGGAGCGATTGTCGCCGACGCAGCTCGTGGAGGTAATGAACGAGTACCTTACGACGTGCACCGACATCATTACGGCGGAGGGCGGCACACTCGATAAATATATCGGCGACGCGGTCGTCGCGATGTTTGGCGCGCCGGTCGATTTGTCGGATCATGCTTATCGCGCCTGCCTCGCTTCCCAAAAAGTCCAGTGGCAGCTCGGCGAGTTGCGGGAAAAGTGGGCTGGCTCGCGTCATGGTTGGCCGGATACGGTGCGGCAGATGCGGACGCGAATCGGTTTGAACACAGGCGCTGCCGTGGTCGGCAACATGGGATCGCTCACGCGTTTCAACTACACCATGATGGGCGATTCCGTGAACCTCGCCGCGCGACTGGAATCGGGTGCGAAGACTTACGGCGTGAGCACGTTAGTGACGGAAAGCACGAAGCTTGGCTGCGAAAAACACGGAGCCGAATGCGTTTTCCGGTTTCTCGATCGCATCGTGGTCAAGGGCCGTTCGCAACCGGTGGCGATTTACGAACTGGTTGGACTGCGTCAGTATCTGAATGACGGATACGAGGATTTGGTCCAGGAATTCGAGAGCGGTTTGGCGGCCTATCTCCGGCAAGATTGGGATGTCGCGTTAAAGTCATTTAAGAAATCCATCGATTTGGAAAACGTGGTCGAGACGACCCGGAATGGTCTCGATCTTTCGCGGATCACTCCGGCGCGCGTGTACGTGGAGCGTTGTGAATTTTTGAAGCAAAATCCACCCGGCGCAAATTGGGATGGCGTGTGGATCATGCGGACGAAGTGATTTTCAAACGACACCCCCTCCGAAACGGAGTGCGGTGACTCGTCACCGCTTTCCAAGGCGAAATTCATTTCGCCTTCGGAGGACGTAGATTGCGGGCAAATGAATTTGCCCGTCCAAGGCGGTCCGAGTCACGGCGCTCCATTTCGGAGTGTTTACGCAATTAACGCGCAGTTTTATTTTCTCTCGGCAGTCCACAAAAAAGCCGCGCTCGAAGGCGCGGCTTGAAATGAGGAACGATCGAGATCGACTACTTCAGGATCATCTCCTTGACCGATTTGCCGGCGGGGATCATCGGCAGCACGTGTTCGGTGTAGGGAACGATGACGTCGAGAACGTACGGACCGTCGTGATCGAGCATCTCCTGGATGGCTTCGCGCAGCTCGGATTTTTTGATCACTCGGCGGCCTTTGACGCCGAAGCCTTCAGCGATCTTTACGAAATCAGGATAGAGCGCGCTTGGGTTGTCAGGCCCCCCGACGTTGTTCTCATCCCCGAGAATCGTGTTGCCGCGAACGCTTCCGTAGAAACGATCTTCCCACTGCACGACCATGCCGAGGTGCTGGTTATTCAGGATCATCGCTTTCGCGGCGATCTTTTCGATTTTCGCTGTCGCCAGTTCCTGAATGTTCATCACGAACGAGCCGTCACCGTCGATATCGATAACTTGCTTGTCGGGGCAGGCCACCTTAGCGCCGAGGGCTGCAGGATAGCCGTAGCCCATCGCGCCAAGGCCGAGTGAGCTGATCAGCCGGCGCGGCTCTTTGAAGTCGTAAAACTGTGCAGACCACATCTGGTGCTGGCCCACGCCCGTCGCGATGATCGCGTCGCCCTTGGTCAATTCGCAAAGCGTGCGCACCGCTTCTTGCGGAACGATGTGCTTGCTCTCGTCGTAGCGAAACGGGTTTTCCTTTTTCCAAATCTTGATCTGGTCGTGCCATGCCTTCGTATCCGGCGCGGTGAACTTTGCCGCCGCAAGGAGTTCGTTCAGGCGGGTGAGCGCGTACTTGATTTCAGAGACAATCGGGTACTGAACTTTCTTGTTCTTGTTGTGTTCCGAAGCGTCGATGTCGATGTGGACGATCTTTGCGCCGGTCGCGAATTTGTTCACGTCGCCGGTGATGCGGTCGTCAAAACGGGCGCCGAGAGTGATGAGCAAGTCGGACTGATCGACCGCCCAGTTGCCATAGGCGCTCCCGTGCATGCCGAACCATTTCATCGAAAGGTCGTGCGTTTCCGGAAACGCGCCCACGCCCATCAATGTGGTGGCGACGGGGATGTTGGTTTTTTCCGCAAACGCTTTCAGCTCCGCGTGAGCCTCGGCGGAGATGATGCCGCCGCCGGCGTAGATGACGGGGCGCTTCGCTTCTGCAATCAGGCCGAGAATTTGTTTCAACTGCTCGTCGGTCGCATGCGGCTCGTGGCCGATTTTCGGATTACGAAATTCGACAGTTGCAGGGTACACCGGCGTGAACTTCGCTTGCTGTACATCCTTCGGAATATCGATGATGACTGGGCCGGGGCGACCGCTGCGTGCGAGTTGAAAGGCTTCTTTGAAGATGCGCGGCAGATCGTGAACATTGAGCACCAGGTACGAGTGCTTCACGATCGGGAGCGTCATCCCGAAGAAATCCGTTTCCTGAAATGCGCTCTTCCCGATGTACTTCGAGTAAACTTGGCCGGTGATCGCGATGATGGGGGTTGAATCCATGTACGCATCGGCGATCGCGGAAACTAAGTTGGTCGCGCCCGGGCCGCTGGTCGCCATACACACGCCGACCTTGCCGGTGGCGCGAGCATAGCCTTCGGCGGCGAACGAGCCGCCTTGTTCGTGGCGCGGAAGGATGGTGCGAATTTTGTCCGTGCGCGCGAGGGACTGATGCAATTCCTGAGACGCACCGCCGGGATAAGCAAAGATGACGTCAACACCCTCACGGATCAGGCATTCGACGACGCAGTCGGAGCCTTTCATTTCTTTGCCGATTTCGGGCTGAGGAAACGTAGCGGGTGAGGTGTTCGATTTCATAGTAGACACAATGAGAAAAGAACTCCGATTGGATGCCGTTTCAAGAGAGGAGGCAAGCGTGGAAACGGCACGCAAAAACCGAGAAATGCTATTGCCACACTTTTAGCGGGCGCGACTGTGACCTAATGTTGAAGTTCTTTTTCATCGGCGACATCGTCGGGAGGCCTGGACGAGAGATCATCGTCGAGCGTTTGGCGCGGGTTCGTAGTGACCTGGGAGCCGATTTCGTCATCGCGAATGGCGAAAATATCGCAGGAGGCTCTGGGATCACCGAAGCGTTAGCCAAGACCCTTTTGGCCACGGGCGTGGATGCGATCACGCTAGGCGACCACGTCTGGGATCAAAAAGGTTTTGAACAAGACATCAATGGCCTCCAGCGCGTGTGCCGCCCGGCCAATCTACCCACGGGCGTGCCGGGTCGCGATCACGTGATTTTGGAAGCGAAGGGCTTTCGCCTCGCCGTTTTCACGGTGCTCGGGCGTCAGCATATCAATCTCAAGGCCGATTGCCCTTTCTTGACGGCGGATCGGTTGCTCAAAGAACTCTCCGATAAGGCGGACGGAGTTTTTGTTGAAATCCACGCCGAGGTGACGTCCGAAAAACAAGCGATGGGGTGGCACCTCGATGGACGCGCTTTGGCTGTGCTCGGCACGCACACGCATGTTCCTACGGCGGACGCCAGCGTTTTGCCCAAAGGAACGGCGTTCATGTGCGATGTCGGCATGACCGGTCCGTACACGTCAGTCATCGGACGTGAGGTCGCGCCGGTGATCGGCCGGTTTCTCGACGGGATGCCGCGTCGCTTTGAAGTGGCGGAAAATGACGTCAGAATTTCCGGCGCGTTGGTGGAATTCGATCCGGAAAAGAAACAAGCCGTGAAATGCGAGCTGATCACCATTCGACGGAATCGGTGACTCAGCGGAGAGGTTAGGTGGGCGCGGAAGCGCCTTCATCCCTGGGAGCGCGGACATTCTTGTCCGCATGCCAAAGGAGGTTAGCGAAGCTCACGCTTTTCCGAAGATTATGAGCGAGCTTCGCTCGGTGCAAAAGGGTGCGGACAAGAATGTCCGCGCTCCCAGGAGAGAACGCCTTAGCTTTTGATTTCGCCGCCCTCGGTGTACACACCCAGGTGGCGGAAGCGTTCGTAACGTTGGTCGACCAAGTCCTCGATCGTGAGCGCGCGCAACTCACCGAGATGTTTCACCAAGCTTTTTTTCAACGAAGCCGCAGTTGATGCGGGATTGTTGTGGGCGCCGCCGAATGGCTCTACGATCACCTCTTCGACAATCCGGAAATTTTTTAATTCGTCGTTCCGCCCAAGCCAAAGTACTTCGGATGCCCGAGGAGCTTCTTTGGCGTCGCGCCACAAAATGGAGGCGCAGCTCTCCGGGGTGATCACGGAATAGTAACTGTTTTCCAAAATCAAAACGCGATCGGTCACGCCAATTCCGAGCGCGCCGCCCGAGCCGCCTTCGCCGACCACGATCGCAATCGAGGGCGTCTTGAGCATCGCCATTTCGCGGAGGTTATACGCGATGGCTTCGGAAACGTGCCGCTCTTCCGATTCAATGCCGGGATAGGCGCCCGGTGTGTCGATGAAACAGATCACCGGCAGACGAAACTTCTCCGCGAGACGCATCAAGCGGATGGCTTTGCGGTAGCCTTCGGGCTGAGGCATGCCGAAGTTGCGCTGGATCTTATCCTTCGTGTCGCGCCCTTTTTGCTGGGCGATGATCATCACCGCTTCGCCATTCAAATATGCCGTGCCGCCGATCAAGGCGCGGTCGTCACGGACCTGGCGGTCGCCGTGAAGCTCTTGGAAATTTTCGAAAATCGTGTCGATGTAATCGAGCGCGTAAGGCCGTTTGGGATGACGGGCGATCTGCACCTTTTGCCAAGGTGTCAGATTGCTGTAGATGTCGCGTTGAGTGGCTTCGATCTTGCGTTCGAAACCGGAAATCTCGTCGGTTAAATCGACGTTGTGCTCAAGGGCGCGCTGACGAATTTGGTCCAGTTGCGCACTGAGTTCGCGCAGTGGCTTCTCGAACTCCAGGGTGTAAGCGGGCTTGTCCATTCGCGGGAGCTGGCGTGATCAGTTGAAGGAAAAGCGCTGGGCTGGCGGAGAGCAACCCAGCGCTTAAAGCACTGAAATATTATTGCGCAGGAACGATCGTCACGCTTTCGAGAGCAACGCGCTCGATCGGGGTGCTTTTCTCCCCACCGGCGGCCTTGGTCGGAACGTTCGCGAGACGTTCTAAAACGTCGTCACCAGAGACGAGTTCGCCGAAAGCGGTGTATTGCCGGTCGAGAAAACGGGCTTCGCCGTGAACGAGAAAAAATTGGCTGCCGGCTGAATCAGGATGACTGGAGCGCGCCATCGAGATCACCCCGCGGACGTGTGGCTTGGCGTTGAATTCAGCCTTGATCGTGTAGCCTGGGCCGCCCGTGCCCGGCATGCCCTTTTCGCCCTCTTTGGTATTCGGGCAACCGCCCTGAATCATGAAACCCTTGATAATGCGATGGAAAGCGGTGCCGTTATAATAGCCTTCGCGGGCGAGCTTCTTGAAATTTTCAACGGTCTTGGGCGCGACGTCGGGCCAGAACTTTAGACGCATCTCACCATAGCTGGTTTTCAAGATCGCTTGTTCTTCGGCGGCGGGAGCGGGTGTACTCATAGAACGCGCAGCAAAGACTTTGCGCAGCGGTTTCCGCAAGAACCAATTTTACTCCGCCGGTCGGTCGCGATTAACGTGATTCCGCGATTGCGGAGCGTTCGACCCGCTGCCATAGACGACGGCTCTCTCTATGCTTCCTTTCTTGCTCGGCATCGGTATCGGCGCGCTCGCGCTGTTCCTTTATTACCACCGGGCCCGGCGAGAATTCGAAAGAATCCACGAGGAAAAGCAGGTCGTGACCCAGGAGACGCAGATCGTGGTCGATTTCATGCACCACATGGCCGAGGCGCTGGGAGAGAACCCGCGGCGCGATGAGCTTTACCAACGGATCGTCCACGCTTCGATCCTTTGCACGGGCGCGCTGAGCGCGTGCATTTTCGAGCGCACGAACGAGGGCATCATGCGAGGTGCGGCGATTGAGGGCCTTTTCCCGCCGCATCGCCCGCTGCCGGAGTCGACTCGCGGGAAAATCACGACACGGGCCAAATTCATCGAGCAGATCTTAAAGTCCGAAACCTTTCCCGTGGGTGAAGGCGTGGTCGGCGAATCGGCCGCCACCGGAAAAGGCATATTGATCGGGGATGCCACGCTCGATCCGCGCATCGTCAAGCACGATGACCCCGCGCTCGAAGTGAAATCGGTCATCGCGGTGCCGCTGACGTTCCGCGACCGCTTTTTCGGCGTGCTGGCGGTGACGAATCCCGCGGACGGGCTACCTTTCAGCGAAACCGATTTCTCACTTGTTCAATCGCTGGCTGAGCAGGCTGCATTGGCGCTGCACAATGCAGATTTTCTCAGTTTCCAAATCGAGAAGAAACAACTCGATCTCGATCTCTCGCTCGCGAGCGGCATTCAACAGATGCTCTTGCCCAAAGGCGCACCAGCCATCGGTGGCTTCGATGTCGATGCACGCTACGAACCCGCCCAAAAAATCGGCGGCGATTTCTACGATTTATTCGCTTTGTCCGAAAGCCGCCTTGGGGTCGCGGTGGCCGACGTATCGGGAAAAGGAATACCGGCTTCGCTCTTGATGGCGATTTGCCGCACCAATCTTCGGCAGATTGCGCCGCGCTTCGATTCCCCGGCGCGGGTTTTGCGGGAACTGAATCGCGTGCTCAGCGGCGATATGCAGCGCGAGTTGTACATCACGATGCTCTATGCCGTGATCGATACGGAATATAACGAAGTGATTTTCGCTCGTGCGGGGCACGAGCTGCCGCTCTTTCTGCGGCAGGACCGCAGCGATGGGAAATTCAAGGCAGAGTTTGTCGGCGGAGAAGGGATGCCGCTCGGCATGGTGGACGATGAACTTTTTGAAATCGCGCTCGCCGATCGCCGTGAATCCTTGCAGATCGGCGAGACCCTCGTGCTCTACACGGACGGCGTGACCGAAATGCCGAACGAGGAGGGGAAGGAGTTTTCCGGGGCTCGTTTGGCCGACCTCGTGCGTAAGCTGCACGCCGCTCCGGCGCGAGCGATCAACGACTCTATCCTCGAAGCCGTGCAAGATTTTGCGGGCACGGCCCAACAGCGCGACGACCTCACGCTGGTCGCGATCAAGCGAGTTAAGCCCTCGACGCCGGCTCCGTGATGTCCTCGGACCCAGCTTCCAACCGCGTTCATGTCAGCGCCGATCTTGCTCGGAATCGGATCGAGATCGCTTTTCACGGCGCGATCACTTCCGCCGAAATTGCGCAGTATGAAATCGAAGTGACCGCGGCCGTGGCTCAGTTGCGCGGAGAATTTCACTTGTTAACTGACCTTTCTCCACTGCTCTCGATGCACCCGGCATGCATTCCCTCGATCGAGCGCACGATGGAAATTATCAGCCGGGCAGGCGTGAGTCGGATCGTTCGCGTGATTCCGCATTCGAGCAAGGACATCGGTCTGAGCATCATGTCGCTTTTCCATTATCGTCGCGGCTTGCCGATCATCACCTGTTTGACCCGCGAAGAGGCGGAACAGGCGCTGTTATGATTCTCAATTAAGTTCTGGTCACTGACCCGCGCAGACTTTCTCGCGAACTTCGGCGCAGGCGCAGGAGGAACCTAAAAATTTAGTACGAGCCTTGGGCTCGTTGTCTTTTGAGGGCGGACAAGAATGTCCGCGCTCCCAGGGAGGGCGGCTCTCAGCTCACGACCACGTCTGAAACGACAGGCGAGCCATTCGCAAAACCAGTTTGCCAGACCCAGACAGGAACTTCACTGTTTTCCTCTCATGTCTTCTGTCGCTGAAAAAACGAACCTCGACCGCTTCTCTGTGCCCGACTCGGGTGGACATTTCGGCCCTTATGGCGGGGTCTTTGTGCCGGAGACATTGATGACTGCACTCGCCGAACTCGGCGAGGTTTACGCGCAGGCGAAAAAAGATCCGGCCTATTTGCAAGAGTTGCGGCAGCACTTGAAGGACTTCGCCGGTCGTCCGACTCCGCTATATTTTGCGGAACGCCTGACGAAGGAACTCGGCGGCGCGAAAATTTATTTCAAACGCGAGGACCTGCTCCACACCGGTTCCCACAAAATCAACAACGCGATTGGCCAAGTCCTCCTCGCGAAGCGAATGGGTAAGAAACGCGTGATCGCGGAAACGGGCGCAGGCCAACACGGCGTTGCCACGGCTGCGGCTTGCGCGAAATTTGGTCTCGAGTGCGTGGTCTACATGGGCGCAGTCGATATGGAGCGCCAGGCGTTGAATGTCTTTCGCATGCGCCTGATGGGAGCGGAAGTTCGTAGCGTCGAGGCCGGCCAGAAAACGCTCAAGGAAGCGATCAACGAGGCGATGCGCGATTGGGTCACGAACGTTCGCAGCACCCACTACGTTCTTGGTTCGGCGCTCGGTTCGCATCCGTATCCGATGATGGTGCGCGATTTTCACCGCGTCATTGGCATGGAGGTGAAGGAACAGATTCTCGAGCGCGAAGGCCGTTTGCCCAACGAGATGATTGCCTGCGTCGGCGGCGGGAGCAACGCGATTGGATTCTTTTTCGAGTTTTTGGAAGACACCCAAGTTCGACTCGTTGGGGTCGAAGCCGGTGGACGCGGGATCAAGCGCGGCGACCACGCGGCGCGTTTTGAAGGTGGCAAACTCGGCGTGCTGCAAGGCGCGAAAACGTACATCCTGCAAAATCCGGATGGCCAAATCGAACTGACTCACTCGATCAGCGCGGGCCTCGATTACGCGGCGATCGGACCGGAGCACGCATTTTATCGCGACCGGAAGCGCATCAATTTCGTTTACGCCACTGACGACGAAGTGATTGAGACGTTTCAATTTATCTCGCGGATGGAGGGCATCATCCCTGCGCTCGAATCCACGCACGCGTTGGTTCACGCCGTCAAACGGGCGCGCCAGATGGGCAAGGATGAAATCTTGATCGTGAATGTCAGCGGACGCGGGGACAAAGACGTCCAGCAGATCGCGAACATTCTTAACGAGAAGAAATGAGTCACGCCCCGTCGCGATGAAAAGCATGACTGGCTACGGCCGCGCCACCGCGGCCTTGGAAAAGGCCACGCTCACGATTGAAGTGAGCTCGGTTAACCGCAAGACGCTGGACCTGACGGTTTCAATTCCCGAAGCATGGGACGCGCTCGAGGCTGCGGTGGGAGAGGCAGTTCGCCGGTACGCTGTGCGCGGGAAAGTCCATGTGCGAATCGAAGTCACGGGTGACTCTTCGGAGGGACCGGTGCAGTTCGACGAGGAGGCCGCGGCGCAAACGTTTTCGAAGCTCCGCGCCTTTGCCGAACAGCGCGGTATTCAGTTTACCCCTACGGCGGAATTGATTTGGCAAATTGCCAACAGTCAACGCCGCGAGGCCAAGCTGCCCGAGACGGAAGCAGCGCAGACGATCGTTCTTCCCGCGCTCGAGACCGCCCTGAAAACCTTCGCGCAGATGCGGACGCGGGAGGGCGAGGCGTTGTTAACGGATTTTCTGGCGCGAATCGCGATTTTGCAGACGCATATTGAAGGAATCACGACCCGCGCGCCCGAAGTCACGGGAAGTTATCGAGAACAACTTTTGCAACGGCTGCGCCAAGCTGGTTTGGAAATCGATATTAGCGATGAGCGCGTGCTGAAGGAAATCGCTTTGTTTGCCGACCGCTGCGATATTGCGGAGGAGTTGACGCGGCTGCGCAGCCACTTGGAGCAATTTACGACGTTGTTGAAAAGCAGCGCTGAAATCGGTCGGAAGGCTGAGTTCATTCTGCAGGAAATCGGACGCGAAATTCACACCATCGGCAGCAAGGCAAACGATCTCACGATTTCTCGTCACGTGATCGAACTGAAGAACGAGCTCGAACGCATCCGTGAGCAGATCGCGAATGTGGAGTGAGCGGGCAGCGTGATTCCGAAGTAGGCCAATTCGGAGAACGCGGGCCCTGCGCGCGGCAACGTTAAAGGCCCGCGTTCTCACGAACGCGGCTTCGGATCGGAATCCGACGTCGCTCGGCTCGGACTCACGCTGCGATCACTTCGCAACGCCAGGCCACTTCGTTTTCGCTCAGCGGTGCATTCGCCCGCAGCAGGGCCGGCGCCAACGGACTCCAAAGCGACTCGCGCACGCGGTCCAACAGCCGCTTGGCAATGTCGGGCTCGGCAAAATTCTGCAGCGTTTCGAGCACGGCCCGCGTCGCGGGCAATCCCAGCCAAGTTAAGACGCCGAAGATACCACTGCGCTCATAGATTGCTGCGATTTCCGCCCATGCCGTGCGAACGCATCCCCGCAAGCGTGTGTGCGCAGCGATGAAGGAGGTCAGCGCCGGAGCGTCGACTAGCTCGTCAAAGAGCCCAGGGCAGCGGGCAATCACGATCAATGCCGCCATACGGCCGAGGCGAAAGGTTTCCAAAAACAGACGCTCGCGCGCCGGAACGAACTCGAAGTAGGCCTCCCAGTCGCGACGATCGAGCATCGCGGCGGCCCCAGCCACAATTTCGCTCGCCGGATCGAGTTCCGCCGGCAACCAAGCGCCTTCGTGCAACGTTTCGACCGCCACGTCGGGCCAGGCCGCGACGCGATAAAGCACCCCGAGGTGGGTCCAGGTCAGTTGAACAGGGGCGAAGGATTTTCTGGCAACGCGGGTCTTCATGATGTTGCCAAGATACTCGGTCATGTGGGACATTGGGTGTCCCACATCTGAAAAACGTAAGCCCATGAGTATTTCCCAGGAAAAGTTCTCTCGCCCGCCGCTCGAGCGGATGATGCGGATTCACGATGAGCTGCGCCGGGGCGCTCTAATAAACTGTACGCGGTTGATGAAGGTGCTCGAAGTCTCTCGAAAAACGGTGGTGCGCGACATCGCGTTCATGCGCGATCGACTCGATTTGCCGATCGAGTACGACGCGCCGATTCGGGCTTACCGCTACACTTATCCCGTCACGTCATTTCCAACCGTGCAGGTAACGGAAGGTGAATTATTGGCCTTGCTCGTGGCGAGGCGCGCCCTCGAGCAGTATCAGGGGACGCCCTTTCATCGGCAACTCGAGTTGGCCTTCGAAAAATTGACCAGTGGGTTGAAAGATCGGATCTCGTTTTCACCGGCCGATGAATTACGCGCGGTGTCGTTTAAAAATATCGGTCTCGGCAAAACCGATTTGGCGGCATTCAACGCGCTGAGCGGCGCGGTGCTGCGGCAGTTTGAAGTTGAATTTGCCTATAAAAAAACCGGCGCGGCTGTGCCGGAGAAACGACGGGTGCAGCCGTACCATCTGTCCCATCGCGAGAATCTCTGGTACTTAATCGGGCTCGATTTGGAGCGCGGCGCACTGCGAACCTACGCCTTGCCGCGCTTACAGGATGTGCGCGTGACGAAGACCGCGTTCGTGCGTCCCGCGGATTTTTCTCCCGAGCGTTATTTCGCTAGTGCTCTCGGCGTCGTTCCCGGCACCGAAAATCATCACGTGCGTATTCGGTTTTCCGCGACAGCAGCGGATCGCGTGCGCGAGCGCGTGTGGCACGAATCGCAAACCGTGCAAGATCTGCCAGACGGAGCCATTGAACTTTCTTTGCGTCTCGGAACCCTGAGCGAGGTCGAGCGCTGGATCCTCGGCTGGGGACAACTCGCGGAAGTGCTCGCGCCCGAGCCTTTGCGCGCGCGCCTGCGCGATGTGTCGGAAAAGGTGGCCGAGATGTATCGTTAACCTCGGACAAACCGCCAGCTCCTCACCCTGGGAGCGCGGACATTCTTGTCCGCATCAGTGAATCGTGAATCGCGAGCGAAGCTCGCTCATCTGTGAAAAGCGTGAGCTGAGCTCACGCAACCAGGGAAGGCGGACAAGAATGTCCGCGCTCCCAGGGGTGATCCTAGGTTGCGACGGCTGGATCTTCTGCCACCTCAATCGCCTCGGCGCCGCGGTCGCTGGCGCCGGGCATCGACTTGCCGTCGAACCAGGTGCCTTCCACGAACGTAGTGGTGGGGATTTCGGGAATGCCGCGTTTGTTATGTTGCAAAAGGCCAGCGAGCATTTCAACCGCGATCGCGCCAACGGTTTCGTGATTCTGCCGAACGCCGGCCGTCTTCCCGGTGAAGTCGTCCAGAAACAAGTCCGCGAAGGCGATATCCTGCGGGATGCGCCACCCCAGGGTTTTCAGCGCTCCTTGAATGAACTCGCGTTTGCTGATGATGATTTCGGGGCGGTGCTCGCGAAGCCAATCGGGCAAAGACTGCTTATGCGGAAACAGATACGCGGGAATGCGATCCTCTGGCGCGAGACTCTGCTGCTCCCAGAGAAAACCGGCACTCCAGTGGCGATCGACGGTGATGTCCCAGCCCTCGTCCATGACAAAACCGATCCGCCGATACCCGGCAGCGATGACTTTCTGCATCGCGAGGCGCACAATGTGGAGGTGATTATTGGTCACGTTCGCCAACTCCGGTTGGTGGGGAAAGTAGTCGATTTTAACCGCACTGAAATTTTCCCAGTCGAAGGCGAGCGTCTGATCGATTTCACGAACGTGCGAAGCGATGATGACGCCGTGAATGCCACGAGCCGTGAGAATCTGACTAAGCCGTCCATGGGTCAGGCCGGATTCGCGCATCCAGAAATGCTCGAGATTGAAACCCAGTTCTTGCGCCGACTTGGATGCGCCCGCGAAAAACTCGGGGTTGGCGGTCGTCGTTTTCCAACCCCAACGGGTGTTCCAATTGGTGACATAGGCGAGGGTGGGCACGCTGCGTCGATGCGCGACGCGACTGCGATAAGAAACGAGAGCGCGCAGCCAAGGATCGGGCCGGTAGCCCAGACGTTCGGCGATTTTGTGAATGCGGGCGCGCGTTTCCGGGGGCAGGCGGGGACTGTTGCGGAGGGCGAGAGAAACGGTTGTGACATGCACGCCGCAAAGGCGGGCGATGTCAGCCAAAGTAACACGGCGTTCGTTCATAGTCGGGGTGAAGAGCGGGGCAGTGAGATCGAACCGAAATTCGAAGTGGTGGGGGAAAAAGCGGTCCACCAACGTGGACCCGCGCTAAAGTTAGTATCGTGAGAGACGGCATCAAGGGGCTTTTGTCGTCATTTTGTTCTAATGTTAGTGCAGGCGCTCTCTTTGAGCACCCAAGGGGGGCTCTAGCTTGCGCTCTCCCCCGGCCATCCAACCTTATCCTCATGGCAATGTTGCCTCTTTTTCTTCGGCCTTTTGCGTCTCGAATTCGGTTTGGTCGTGCCGCCATCGCTTTGATTATGACGGTCGGAGCCGCCTTTGGGCCTACGCGCGCGCGCGCGCTGACGAGTTTTCATTACCTCGAGTTTGCGCCCACCTCGACTGATTTCCCGGTCGCGCAGGCCGGTGCGGTTGCGCCGCTCATCGTCGACGCTGCCGATTTTCCAGGTGTGGTCCGCGCCGCCCACGATGTGCAGAACGATCTGAAGGCGGTGACGGGCCTGGCTCCCGAATTCCTGACTCACGCGTCAACGCATCATTCTGTTGCGATTCTGGCCGGCACGATTGGGCACAGTCCGTTGATCGATCAGTTGATCAGCGCAGGAAAACTCAACGTCGATGGCATTGCGGGCAAGTGGGAATCGTTTGTGGTCGAAACGATCGATCATCCGTTACCGGACGTGGATCGTGCGCTGGTCATCGCGGGGAGCGACAAGCGCGGTACGATCTACGGTTTATACGATCTGTCGGAGCAGAGTGGCGTGTCGCCTTGGTACTGGTGGGCGGATGTGCCGATCGCCCATCATGCTAACCTGTTCGTGAAAGCCGGGCGTTATGTGCAAGGCGAACCGGCGGTGAAGTACCGCGGTATCTTTCTCAACGACGAAGCGCCCGCGCTCAGTGGCTGGACCAAGGAAAAGTTCGGCGGGTTCAACCACGCCTTCTACGAACACGTATTCGAACTCCTGCTACGCCTGAAGGGCAATTACCTCTGGCCGGCGATGTGGGCTAATGCTTTCAACGAAGACGATCCCGAGAATCCGCGTTTGGCCGACGAGTGGGGCATCGTGATGGGCACGTCGCATCACGAACCGATGCTGCGCGCGCAACAGGAGTGGAAACGCCATGGGACCGGTCCTTGGGACTATGCGCGCAATGAGGAGGTGTTGAAAAAGTTTTGGAGCGAAGGCGTTCGTCGCAATCGCGCGTACGAAAGTATCGTCACAATCGGTATGCGCGGCGATGGCGACATGCCGATGTCGGAAAAAGACAACGTCGCGTTGCTTGAGAAAATCGTGGCCGATCAGCGCCAAATTCTCCGCGACAACGTCAACCCCAACCTGACCAAGATTCCGCAGCTCTGGGCGCTCTATAAAGAGGTGCAGAGCTACTACGAAAAGGGCATGCGGGTGCCCGACGACGTTACTCTGCTGTGGTGTGACGACAATTGGGGCAACATCCGCCGCTTGCCCACGGCGACGGAGCGGCAACGTGCCGGCGGCGCCGGAATCTACTATCATTTCGACTACGTCGGCGGCCCGCGAAACTACAAGTGGATCAATGTCACGCCGATCACGAAGGTGTGGGAGCAGATGCGGCTGGCAGATGCGTATGGCGCGGATCGGATTTGGATCGTGAACGTCGGCGATTTGAAGCCGATGGAATTTCCCATCGAGTTCTTTCTCACTCTGGCCTGGGCGCCGAACCGTTGGCCAGCCGAACAGTTGCAGACGTACACCACCGAATGGGCGGCTCGCGAGTTCGGGCCGGAGCACGCTGCGGAAATCGCCGATCTGATTTCCACCCAGACCAAGTTTAATCGTCGGCGCACGCCCGAGTTGTTGTCGCCGGACACTTACAGCGTGGTCAACTACAACGAAGCCGACCGGATCGTTCGCGATTATCGTGCGCTCTTGAGTCGCGCCGAGGCAGTCGAAAAAGCGCTTCCATCCGAATCGCGCCCCGCTTTTTTCGAGCTTGTGCGGCATCCGATCGAAGCGTCGGCGATCTTAAATCAGCTCTACGTTTCGGTCGCGAAAAACCGCCTTTATTTCGAACAGGGGAGGGCTTCGACAAATACCTGGGCTCAGCGCGCACAAACGTTTTTCCAGGACGACGCTGCGCTCAGTCGTACCTATAATGCCGAGCTCCTCGGCGGAAAGTGGGACCACATGATGGACCAGACGCACATCGGCTACACGGGTTGGCAGCAACCGCGAACCAATATCATGCCCGCGACAAAGGTCTTTGCCGTTCCGGCGGGCCGGGCGTTAGGTGTATCGGTGGAGGGAGATGCTGCGGCGTGGTCAACGCTTTCGCCCGGCAACGGTGCCGCGGTCCTGCCTTCATTTGATTCGATCAGTCGAGGCGAGCACTGGATTGACCTCTTTCGCGCAGCCCAAGAATCGGTTGATTTCGAGATCGAGTCGAAGCAGGCCTGGATCAAGCCTTCGATGACGCGCGGCACGGTGAAGGATGATGTTCGCGTGGAAGTTGCGATCGATTGGCCCAAGGCGCCTGCCGGGGAAGCGCAGGGCGAACTCGTCATTCGAGCTCAAGGGCGAGAGATCGCGATCGCCGTGCCAATTCGAAATGTCCCGGCGACACTTTTGAAGAATCTGCACGGTGCGGTGGAAGCAGATGGGGTCATCTCGATCGAGGCGGAAAGCTTCACTCACGCGTTCGGATCGAATGGTGTGACCTGGCGCATATTGCCGGATTTCGGACGGACACGCTCGGGTGTGACGACCGAGCCCGCGCTGCGTGCGCCGACGGAACTGACCGCCGCGTCACCACATCTTGAATACGCGTTTTCCAACTGGTCGCGTCGCCCTTGGAAGGCGATTCTGCTGACCGCGCCAACCCAGGCTTTTCAACCAGGCCGAGGATTGCGCTGTGCGATCTCGATCGACGACGAAGCACCGCAGGTGCTGGATCTCGCTCCAGAAAACGAGCGAGAATGGGCGCGCGAAGTTTCCGATTCGGTTCGCACCATCTCATGGGAGCACGCTGCGACGGCGCCGGGCGCGCATGTTCTAAAAGTTTGGGCGATCGACCCCGGAGTCGTGCTGGAAAAAATCGAACTCGATTTCGGCGGTCTTCGCCGGAGCTATCTCGGACCGCTTCCGAGTTGCACGGTTGAGAAACCCTGAATCGGCCAGCTCGCTGCGATGCATTTTGCGACCCGAGATCCTCTGAACTAATTTGACGGTATAGCTTGCAACGGGTTGACCGAAAAACCGTTCGACGTTTTGCTTGAGCTAAATTTCTCAAAGGCGGAGGAGTCGTGCGCATCACGTCCGGCACTCTGTTTCGGTCGCATCAACACGTTTCAGGTATGAATGCATTGCACGCAGGTTGGCTAGCTTTGGCTTTGGGAGCAACGGTGAGCCGTGGTTCGGACGCAACGGTCGCCTTCAAGTGGTTCGATTACCAAGGAGACGATGCTGTATTTGCTCAGGCGCTACCGACCAATGCCTATCGAAACCCAATTCTGCCCGGCTTTTACCCCGATCCGAGTCTGTGCCGGGTCGGCGATGATTATTACTTGGTCAATTCTACCTTTTGCTACACACCGGGGCTCCCGATCTTCCACAGTCGCGACTTAGTTCACTGGCGGCAGATTGGAAACGTGATCGATCGACCCGGGGAGTTTAAGTTCGATGGTCTCGGTGTTTCGCGTGGTCTTTTTGCACCTTCGATCCGGTATCACGACGGTTTGTTTTATGTGATCAACACGGCGGTGGACGCGGGGGGCAATTTTTTTGTCACCGCGAAAAATCCGGCGGGACCATGGTCGGAACCGCACTGGCTCCCGGAAATCGACGGCATCGATCCTTCCTTTTTCTTCGACGACGATGGCAAGGCTTATGTGGTCAACAATGGCGTGCCGCCGAGCGCTCCTCTTTACGACGGGCATCGTGCGATCTGGGTCCAGGAGTTCGACGTTGCCTCGCAAAAACTGGTGGGACCGCGGAAGGTCTTGGTGAACGGGGGCACTCATTTTTCTCGAAAGCCGGTTTGGATCGAAGGACCTCACCTCTTCAAACGAAACGATTGGTACTATCTCATTTGCGCGGAAGGAGGCACGTCCGAGGATCACTCCGAGGTTGTTTTCCGGAGCCACTCGCCGTTGGGACCTTTCGTTTCGTTCGAGAAAAATCCGATTTTAACCCAGCGCGATTTGCCTGCCGATCGTCCTAATCCCGTTACCTGCACGGGGCACGCCGATTTCGTGGAGATGCCCGACGGAAGCTGGTGGGCGACTTTTCTGGGCTGCCGTCCGTATCAGGAAACCCGATACAACACGGGCCGAGAGACCTTTTTGCTGCCCGTGACCTGGGAGAACGATTGGCCGATCATCTTACCCCCTGGGCAACCTGTGCCCTATGAGCAAAACGGTCCGCGTCTGGCCACCACTCGCAGCCGAGAACTTCGCGCCGCGAAGCACGGCGATCGGGATGGATTAGGCAACTTCCCGCTTTCGGGTAACTTTTCTCTTCGCGACAATTTCGACGAGTCTACGCTTCCGTTCGACTGGGTATTTTTGCGGGACACAAAAACAGAGTGGGCGGATCTGAAATCGCGGCCAGGTTATCTGGTGATCCATCCTTTGGCCGCGGCATTGTCGGGTCGTGAACAGCCATCCTTTCTCGCGCGTCGTCAACAGCACAGCCATTTCACCGCCACGACGGCGATGGTCGCGCCAGGTGGGACTGATGTTTCCGGCGGAGTGGTCGCTTTTCAGAATGAGCGACACTACTTTTATTTCGGCCTTCACGATCTCCCGACGGGTTACGAGATCTTCGTAGAAGAGGCGAACAATGCCGCACCGCAGATCGTCGCCCGCCACAAAGTGTCGGTTCACGCTGGGGACACTGTTCGCATGAAAATCGAGGGTGCCGGCCCCAATTATACTTTTAGCTATGAGGTCAGGTTGGGCGGCTGGGAAACGCTGATCCGCAATATGGACGGGACAATCTTGAGCACGACATCCGCGGGAGGTTTCGTCGGAGCGATGGTCGGACCTTACGCCTGCGTCGAGGAAACGATCCAGGATTTGCCGTCGAAGTTTTAAAGGCTGAGTTCGGAAGTCTTGGGTGAGAACGGCAACATACCGCCTTTCCCTCATTTTCGGCGGAAGGCCCCTGCCACCATTTAATCAGCGAGCCGATGGCTCGGTCCTTGAGAGGCGGACCAGAATGTCCGCGCTCCCAGGGAACGGAGGCTTTGGCAGTTTACGAACTCGCCCCGTCGTAGGCCTGCCGGCGCGCGGCTAACTCGTCACGAATACGGAGGCTCAGCTCCTTCGTGATCGGATAGGCGAAGAGACAAATCACGCCGAATGCGAACGGAAGGGCCGAGAAAATGGTAGCGGTGAGCCGAATACCGAGAAGTGCATCAACCGATTGGGCGACATTCGGGATGTACCCGTAGGCGCTGAGGAGCCAGCCCCCGAGCGCGCCGCCGAGGCCGAGGCCGGCCTTGAGCGCAAAGACGATGCCGGCGAAGCAAAATCCTGTCGCGCGCCGTGAGGTCTTCCATTCGGCGTAGTCGGGAACGTCCGCAATCATCGCCCAGAGCAAGGGGACGGTTGGTCCATAAAAAACGCCCCACAAGATGTTGAGGAGAAAAACTTGATTGATCGAGGTTGCGGCGGAACCGAAAATGGCCGCGGTTACGATCGCTGTCAGGGCCAGACCGACGATGAACACGTTCCGCTTGCCAAATCGATCGGCAAGGAATTGCGACAGCAGAATTCCGGGAATCTGCACGAGCGTGCCGGCCATATTGAACAAGCTGAAGCCCACCGAGGTCGCGTTCGAAGCGTCAGGCTTCAACAGCAAACCAAACCAGTTGAGCACGGTATCCAGAGGCGAAGGCGCGCCTGAGGTGGTGCCCACGAGGCCGACGTGGCGGAGCAGTTCCGCGATCTGGCCCCGGTCCAGATAATAGGTGAAATAGTAGTTCATCGAGCCGCCGCGCAGCGCCAGCGTCGTGAAAACAAAGAGCGTGAGCAGAAACATCACGACCCAGGGGCGGCAGGTAAAGACGTCCGCGAGGTCGCGTTTGACGGAGGACTTTTGATGCGGATTCGGGCGAACGCGTTCGCGCGTACTGGCGAAAGCGACGAAGTAGAAAATTATCATCGCAACGGCGAAAATGCCGATCGTGACGGACCAACCATGGGAGGTGTCGCCATTGCCAAACTTGTCGACCAACGGAAGGGCCAGGCCCTGGATCAACAATTGTCCGATGATCGCGATGCAGAGCCGGTAGGTTGAAATACTGGTGCGTTCACTCGGGTCAGACGTCATCACGCCAGTCAGAGCGGCATACGGCGTATTGTTGGCTGAATACACCATCATGAGCAGCAGATAGGTGATCCAGACGTAGACGAGTTTGCCGCTTCCGCCGAGGGCCGGAACGCTGTACACAAGCCAGAAAATCAAACCGAAGGGGACGGCGGTCCAGAGCAGCCAAGGGCGGAATTTGCCCCACCGCGTTTCGGTGCGGTCGGAGAGGGCGCCGACAACGGGGTCCACAATCGCGTCAACCCAACGAACAAAAAAGAAAAGCCAGCCCACGCTGGATGCGGTCAGACCTACCGTGTCGGTGTAGTATCTTCCTTGATACAAAATCATCGACAGGAAGAAGAAGTTCGTCGCCGCGTCGCCGAGACTGTAACCGAGCTTTTCGCCGGCCGATAATTTTTGAGAGCTTTGGGTAGCCATGGGGTGTGAGGTTGAAGCAGCGAGCCAAAGGTCATTCGGCTCGCGTCAGGAAAAATGAAAAAGGTGAAAACCGGACCTGAAAGCGGCGCCGGTTTTTTTGCGGGCTATTCGCGCATCCACAGACAAGCGGTTACGCCGCGGGGGTAGTACCGGCTTCCACAGGTGACACCGGTGTCGCTGAAAATCTGATCGCACATGGCGTTGGCGCCGCAGCCCGGCGTTTTCTGCCAGAGTGCGTGGACGCGATCGCCTTCTTTTGCTTGAGCGGACAACGTATCCGGAAAGAGCTTACGAACGACGTGTTGGGCGAGCGCGATCTTGCTAAACCACGTGTTGTTGCTCGTGCTGCTGATTTTCCAGCCGCCGGTCTTTTGATCGAGGCAAACGCCCGGGACGAGCGCATTGGTCAAATGACGGCGGAGGCGATCCATCAACGGCTGAAAAGAACCGAAGGCATCGTTGAAGCCTAGATAGAGAGGATAAACGAGACCTTCGACGGCAGGCAGAATCCGCGACCGATTGCCTTTTTCGAACACGGCCGGGAAGAACCCGGTCTCTTCTTCGAAACGCTGCACCACCGCGGAGACCACTTTCTTGGCGGCCGCGCGGGAGCGATCGGCGTTGCCTGGTTCTTTTAACTGATCGAAGGCGCGAGCGAGCAAGATCCATGCGCCGAGCGATTTTACAGCGAGATAAAGATTGTTGCGCGCCTGACCGAGACTGACGTCGAGACTGTCATAGGTCGTGATTTCAGAACCCGTGCCGCAACGGCTGGAATCGCATTTGAGTAGACCGTCGCGTTTCGCGGGATCGGGATGATCGCGATTTTCGAGACTTTCGACGCAGCGGATCAGCGTGTCCTGATTCTTGCGCATCCAATCCCAATCCTTCGTTTGCCAGGCGTAAGTGATGGCGGTCAGCACCCAGTTCAGGAGCTGCTCCATCGTCATGTGGCTGAAACAGCCGGTGAGATTATCGCATTCGTAACTCGAACGCTCGGGGGCGGTGAAGTGATTGTTCACGCCCATATCGTGCGTGAAGGAAATACCGCCGGTGCCGAGTTTGCCGTCGGGAAGGCGAACTTGGTCAATATAACTGTAGCGCGAGACGAACAGGTCCAATGCGTTTCGCACGGCCCAGGGATGCCATTCGAGTTCGAAGAACACGTGGTCGACGGTCAGGTCGAACGTGTTGACCATGCGGTATTCGCCTTCGTTGACGTTCCAAATCAACCCATCAGGGCCGTCCAGCAACTGCGAGCTACCGAGGTAGCTGTGCGTCGATTGCGCGATGAGAAATTTCTGATCGTCGCTCAACTTCGTTTTCGCAAGCTCGGCGTCGCGTTCGAGTGCGACCTGCGTGTAGCGCGCATGCTGGTCCAGACCGTGCTGAAGCACGGAAGCGATGTCGTCGAACCAGCGGGTGTAGGCGTAGCGAGTTGGAAGCCCCGTGGTGATTCGTCCGGCATGGTGGAAGCCGAGCGCGAGCGGAAATTCAGCTTTTTCGCCGGGACGAACCGTGAAGATCAGACCCGCTTGGGTGCCCAAAAGATGGAGCCCGGAGTAGTCCATCGGAGTGGCTTCGAACAGACTGAACCCTTGGCGAAGCGCGGCCTGGGGGTGCGGTCGCGTGGCAAAACCAAACGTCTCCCCGCCGATGAAGCCGACCAGGTTGCTTTTTTCGCCGGGCAAACTGGCGGCGTAAACCTGGACATCCAATTCGTTGATGCCGAAAACCAGTTCAACCGGTTCAGTGCCCTTCGAATTGTCGTACGAAACGAAACCGCAAACGACGGGTGCGAAGTGAAAGCGAGACTCGGCTTCGGTTAGCGTAGTGGGTTCCTTGATACGCGAAAAAGGGGTGCGCAAACCAAAACGAAATTCGCCGCTTTTCCAGACATCGCTCGCCCACGTGAGCTCGCGGGTGTAATTATCCGGGCGGATGGTCACGAACGGCGGTTTCGTCGGCGCGTCGACATGAACCGCTTCGCCGGTGAAGGCGGAAATGTGTGACTGGGTTTGGTGCAGGAACGGCAGGACCTTCCAGGTATCGGTTCCTTGCCGATAACCGATGAAAACATTCTGTTTGGCGGGACCACGCAACGCATGTCCAAACCCTCCCGGTGAATCGACCAGCCCCACGGTGAAGCTGGCAAAGGCGCCAAAAGGAGAGTGCTGCGAATGATAACTTTCGTTCATGAAGGAAGCAGTGCGGAAGGGGGGCGCCAAACGTCGGAAGCGGAGCGAAGACGACAAAATGCCTGCCGGGCAAATACGTGCGAGCCGTTTCGACCCGACAAAGCGGATCGCGTGCTAACAATTGATCTAGGCAAAAGCCACCACAAGTTGATCGAGCAGGAATTTTTGGACGCAAAAAAGGCCGAAGCGGCGAGGCTTCGGCCTGAAACTGACATCGACTTAGGCGTGTTGTGGCGCCGAAGCCGCGGGGCTCTTTTTGCGCAGCAGATAGATGAGCAAGAAGACGACAAACAGCACCACCGGCAGAATCGCGACGCGCTCCATCGCGGCGAGACCTGCCTCTGCCTGAATCTTCGACCAATGTGCCACGCTGGTTGGATCGGTCGCGGCGGCAAGGCCCGTCGCCGTTTCGCCCGGAGTGAGACGGGCCGCGATTCCGCTATCATACCAACGGCCGACCAACGGAACAACGTAGCTCGAGCTGAGCATCCCCGCGCCACCCATGATCGCCAGGCCAAGCGCGCCAGTGGCGGGGTAATTTTCGTTCACAAAACCGAGCATGGTCGGCCAGAAGAAGCACACGCCGAAAGCAAAGATCGTCGCGGAGACGAAAAGCATCGCGCCGCTCGAATGGCTCAACGCATAGAGCCCAATCGCGCTCAGTGCCGCACTGAGCAAGAGCATACCGATCGGGTGCAGGCGGTGCACGAAAGCGCCCGCGCATTGACGACCGACCGCCATCAAACCGGTGATCCAGGCAAGGACGAGCAAGCCAGGAACCCCTGCGTTGCTGAGCACATTGGGAATCCAATTCTCCGGTCCGAATTCCGTCGCGGCGGTCATCAGCATGCAAATGACCATGATGATGAAGACCGGATTGAAACAGGCTTTGACCATGCCGCTGGTGGAAACACCACTTTCCACGCGCTCGGTTTGCGGAAACTTCTGACCGAGGAACATGATGCCATAAATCACGAGCGGAATGACCATGCTCGCGAACTGGATCTGCCAGCCCCAGCCGATGCGGCCAAACAAGTCGGCGAGCACACCGCCGATGACGATGCCTCCGGGAAACCAGACGTGGAACTGATTCAAGCGCGTGGTTTTGTCCTTCGGATAAAGAGCCGCGATCAACGGATTGCAGGCGGCTTCAACGCTGCCGTTGGCAATACCAAAGATCAACGTGCCGGCGTAGAGGCTGTGGTAGTTCCACGCAAAGATCGTGAGGAAAATACCGACGAGATGGCCGACGAAGGCCACTCCAAGGATGCGGCCGAGGCCGATCACATCGCAGAGCGGTCCGCCAAAGATCATCGCGACCGTGAAGCCCCAGAACGCGGTGCTGTTAACCCAACCGACCTGCTCATTCGTGAGGTGAAACGTGGTGGCCCAAGCGCCGACCGCGCCTCCGCGAAGAGCGAAGCTCATGGCGGTGACGATCAGCGCGACGCGGCTCGCCGCGAAAAGACGGGATGCGTTAGTCATGGTAAATTATTTAACCGAACGCATGTAAGCGATGCTGACCGGCACGTTCGTGATGGGATCAGAGGTTTCGTCTTCGATGAAATAATATTTCACGCCGATCTGATGGGCCGTTTTCAACAACGTGGGCCAGTCGGTCAAGCCCGAGCCAACCGCGACGTTGTCCTCAACCTCGGCTTTGCCGGTGAAGAAACCGGTTTTGGTGCCCTTGCGCATGTCCTTGACGTGCATCAGGCGAAAGCGGTTCGGATATTTTTTGAGTAACGCGATCGGATCGACCCCGGCGTGCTCGACCCAGAAGACGTCCATTTCGAAGATGACGTTTTTCGGGTCCGTCGACTTTGCGATCACTTCGAACGGGGTCTCCCCATTTTCAGCGGGGCCGAATTCGAAACCGTGCGGGTGCCAACCAAACTGAATGCCGGCTTTCTTGAAAGCGGCGCCCCAGATATTGAAATCGTCAGCCGCTTTGCGTGCGGCGGCCACATCGAACCGTTCGTGCGGTATCCACGGCACAATGACATACTTCACTCCGAGGAGCTTTGCATCGGCGATCTTGCCCTGGAGATCTTTCTTGAGGTCGTCGTATTGAAAATGCGCACTGACGGCTTTGAGCCCGCGGGCTTTCAACTCCTGGTGAAATTGCTCGGTCGAGAGCTTGTAGGTCCCGGCCGTTTCTACGTCGGTCAGACCGAAGGCCTTCACTTGGTCGAGGCCCTTGGCGGTGTCCACATCGAGCGTCTTGTGCAAGCTCCAGAGTTGAATGCCGAGATGGTCGGACCAGGGCGTGGCGTGCGCCGTAGCCACAGCAAGCAATGCGAGAAACAGTTTTTTCATTTGGGGGTTAGAGGCGGTCTGAGTTACTCACGAACGCGATGGACTTGCTGTCGGGGGACCACGAATTGACGTTCATGGAGCCTTGTCCACCGTAGAGGTAACCAATCACTTTCGGTTCGGCTGAGCCGTCAATCGAAAGTTTTCGGATATAGACCTGTTTGTAGAAGGGATGGTCGCTCGAAGCAATCTCAGCTCCATAGGAAAGGAAGACAAACGACTTCCCATCCGGCGCGATGTGGGCGAACCAGTTGTTGAAATCATCCTTCGTGATTTGCTCTTGATTCGAGCCGTCGGGGTGCATCCGCCAGATCTGCATGTGTCCCGTCCGGTTGGAGTTGAAATAGATATATTGGCCATTGGGCGTGAACTCGGAACCATCGTCCAAACCGGGTGCGTCGGTCAGCCGTTGCTCATCCCCGCCTTTGACTGAAATGCGATAGATATCGCCCGGTTCGCTGCCGCGCAGGCCGGTGTAGATGAGATACTTTCCATCGGGAGACCAGCCGTGCAGGTACGATGGATTTTTCGTCGTGATTTGCTTCGGGCTCCCACCTTTGACTGGAAGTATGTAGACCGTGGATACGGAGCCGGAGCTGATGCCGAGTTGGCGACCGTTGAAGGAGATCGCATGGTCATTGTTAATGTGGTCTTGCGCGCCGGTGTCGACGGGGGAGAGGGCGCGTTGAGCGAGATCGAAGTTCACGATCTTGCCGTTGTGATTCATAATAAAATGCCGATTATCGGGCAGCCAGTTGGGCGCCTGGATCGAATCGTCGACATGATAGATCGTTTTGCGAACGCCGGTGCTGACTTCGAGCGTCTCGACGTCACTGCCGATATAATCGCGATAGGGCTTGAAGGTGTCCTTGGCTGGCCGGATTAGGCGGACATTATGAAAGCGCGCCGAGTCGGACCGCGTGTTGTCGTGGGCGCAGACGAAGATGCCGACGTAGAGCGTATCGGCGAGATCGACGTCGTCGATCGTCTGCGTTTTATAAATTTCGCCGAAGTGGGCGGCGGACATGATGAAGGTGTGACCGTGGCGCGCGAGCTGGATGACATCCGCGCCCGGGAGGTCGAAGCGCTTCTCTTCGGTCGTCCCTCCTTCGGTCCGGCGAAATTGAAACGAAGTTAGGCCGTCGCCGTGGCGGCAGGCGTTCACGTGGGCCGAGCGCGGGTCGAGACTATTGCGCGCGATGATCCCGAGCTTGCGATGGCCGTTTCCGCCTTCGCTGATCAGTTCGAGTTGCGTTTGAACGATGAAGTCGCCGGTGATTTTTTTCCACACGAAGTGATATTCATCGTGATCGACCCACATGTTGGTGCCGGATCCCGTGAGGGTGTAGGACTGCGCGGATGCGTCGTAGGTCGCGCTGCCGGGAATATGAACGGCGCCGACATCGGACTGATCGTCAAAAACGCCGATCGGCTGGGCATCGGCTGCATTCGCAAGGGAAACGATGGCAGCGAACGGAGTCGCGAGCAGACAGAGAACGGTCGCAAACGAAAGCGACTTCATGGGGTGATGAGATAGAGGGTTGCGGACAGTAGGGACCGAGGCACTACACGTTTCGCTGTTTTACCACCGCAATCTAACTCCAGTTAAAACGTTTTAGTAGACAGCGGATTTTTCGCGGGGCTGAAGGCGGGCGGCCAGGTTTATCCTGACAAAATCTTCGGGAAATCCGGCGGTCGACGTCACCGCAAACAGTTGACGCGCGTCAGACAGGGCGGAACGTTGGCGATCCCTGTCCACTTCCGAAACGATGCGCAACGCAGATTCCCCTTCAAGCGACCTCCGGCCGATTCTTTACGCTGAAGACAGCGGCGACGATGCCTTCATGATGGAACGAGCGTTTCGGAAAGCTAATTTTCTCAACCAACTTAAAGTCGTCTACAACGGCCAGCAGGCCATCGACTACCTTTCTGGGAAGGCGCTCTTTGCCGATCGCAGCGTGTACCCGATGCCGGCGATGGTGCTGCTGGATTTGAAGATGCCGCAGAAGACCGGGCTTGAAGTGCTTCAGTGGATACGCGGCGAAGGCGGCCTCAACGATCTGACGGTGTTTTTATTGAGCTCTTCGAATTTGGAGAAAGACATCACCTCGGCTCACCGCATGGGCGCGAACGGTTACTTGGTAAAACCCATGTCGCTCGACGGGATGCTCGATCTGGTGACTCATCTGCGGGACTTATGTCTGAGCGGGGAAAAAGTGGTGGGGTGGAGTTCGATCAAGAATAACCAGCCCAAGCCGCGGGATAGTTGATACGGAATCGAGAGAGCGGGTTTCCTTTCGGACGTGCTTTTAGAGCGGCCACGAATGTCCGTGCTTCCCACGTAAAGCGAAAATCTGGTCTGGGCTTTTTCTTGCGCTGGCGGCGATGGATCGCACATTGATCGTCCGCCCAAGGAAGGGTGGCAGAGTGGTCTATTGCTCCTGTCTTGAAAACAGGTGTGGGTGAAAACTCACCGCGAGTTCGAATCTCGCCCCTTCCGCCAGTCTTCGCTCCTTTGGAGCCTCGGCCGGCCAGGCCGCTACCGGGGAATCGGCGACCCGATTTCAGCTTTGAGAAGCAGCGAAGACGGGCGTCCGGCCCTGGCCTTGCGAAGGCGGAGCGAAGCGGCGCGCCCTGCCTTTCCTGGGGCAGCCGGATGAAACGCCACCTGCCTCGCCGGCGCTCCCTGCGGGAATGATCGTGTCTGTTTCTTCGCAGACGCTTCACTCGATCGCCTCCTCTCTTCAGCACCGAATCTTTGACTTGCGCAGCTCAGCGGAGCGGCGTCTGCTCGAATCAAGCTTTCCCCAAAAAAATATGTCTGCGCCACTTTCCCGTCGTTCTGCTCTGAAACAATTGGCCGGCGCATCCGCGCTGGTGGCCTCGTCTTCGTTATTGTCCTCGCGCATCGAAGCGGCGGAGGCAGCGTTGCCTGCCGAGATGAAACACCGCGTCCATCATTCCGTATGCAAATGGTGCTATCCGGATATTTCGCTCGATGCGCTCTGTGCTCAGGCTGCAGAAATCGGTTTGACCGGCATCGACCTGGTCGACACCGCCGACATTCCCACGCTGCAGAAATACAATCTCGTTTCGCCGATGATCTGGGGGATCCCGGGCGGCATCACGAAGGGACTTAATCGCCTTGAAAATCACGATGCGATCGTCGCGTTTTTCGAAAAGAATCTTCCGCTCACTGCTGCGGCGGGATTCCCGAACATGATTTGTTTCTCCGGCAATCGCGCGGGGATGAGCGATGCCGAAGGCCTGCGGAATTGCGCGACCGGTTTGAAGCGGATCATGCCGCTGGCCGAAAAACACGGCGTCACCCTGTGTATGGAATTGTTGAACTCCAAGGTGGATCACCATGATTACATGTGCGATCACACCCATTGGGGCGTTGATCTGTGTCAGAGTGTTGGATCGGAGCGCTTCAAGCTGCTCTACGATATTTACCACATGCAAATCATGGAGGGTGATTTGATCCGCACGATTCGCGATCATCACACTTACCTCGCGCACTACCACACCGGTGGCGTCCCTGGTCGCCACGAGATCGATGCGTCGCAGGAAATTTACTATCCCGCAGTGATGGAAGCGATTTTGAACACGGGTTTTAAAGGCTTCGTCGCGCAAGAATTTATCCCGGCGAAGAAAGATAAAATCGCATCCCTCAAAGAGGGCGTGCGGATCTGCGACGTGTAAGTCGCTTCGCTGCCCGTACTTGGTGCTCCGAGAGTGAGCCAGTGGCTTGTGCTCGCCTTGGATACCGGTCAACTCGTCGGCTATGATTAGAGTCGCGAGGTGGAAAGGAGTGTGTCCGAAGGCGAAATGAATTTCGTCCCTGAAGGCGAGTGGGACCAATCGCGTCGTTAAAGGGACGATCGATAAGGTTGCTCGATTGGACTCCCGGGCCACGGAGGGATTCACCCTAGGCGTGTGGGGTCTCGTCCGCCCCATTCACGCTCGTCCCCCCAGTGAAGATTGAGGAGGGCACTCAATAGGAAAAGCTACCTGCAAACGGTATGCTTTGGCTCATGAAATTGAGCCGAATCCTCCGCAGCCTCACCCTGACGGGCCTCGCGTTCTTCGCGAGTACGGTCGCGGTCTTCGGTGCCTCGGAACGTCCGGTTTCAAGTGTTAGCTTTTTGGATACGTTGACCGACGCGAGCAAAGTGGCGGCGCGCCACAGCGACATGCAGGTCCTGCGGATCTCGGGCCGGTCGATGCTTCCTTTCTTTGGCGATGGCTCGGTCGTGATCGTGAAAAAAATCGACGCGAGCCAATTACACGAAGGTATGGTGGTGGTTTACCAGAACCGCTTTGGAGAGACCGTCGCTCACCGTATCGTGGCCAGCATCGCGAGCGGTTTCGTGGTGCAGGGTTACAATAACAGCGCGATCGATTCGACCGTCGTCAACGATGCGAATCTGGTCGGTGTGGTTTACGCGACTTTCCACTCGAACGGCATCACCGATGCCGGCAACGCGCTGGCGGCCAATGCGCCGGTGACTGCCGTTGCTCTGGCGGCTCCGGCTAAATAGACCGGTCCGCTTCCTTCGGCAGCGAAGCGCGGGGAAGTTCCCTGCCTCGGCAGCCGGAAAGTTTATTGCTGACACTGGAGGCCTTACCGCGAAGGCTTTCCCTTCTGTATGCAGAAAACGCTCATTATTCTTAAGCCCGATTGTATGGAGAAGCGGCACGCCGGGTCGGTCATCGGCCGATTCGAAAGCGCCGGGTTCAAAATTGTCGGAGCCAAGATGATCCGCCTGACGCCGGCCTTGTTGCGCGAGCATTACGCGCACGTCGCCTCCAAGCCTTTTTATCCTGATATCGAAAAGTTCATGAGCTCCCGCCCCGTGCTCGTTCTCGCGCTGGAAGGCGATGACGTGGTTGCGAAGGTGCGCGATCTGCTCGGACCAACCGATTCCCGCAAAGCGCCGAAAGGAACGATCCGCGGCGACTTCGGCACCGATATGATGGTCAATGTCGTCCACGCTTCCGACAGCGAGGAAAACGGTCAGATCGAGATCAAACGCTTCTTCAAGAGCGAAGAAATCCTCGCCTGATTTTCTGGATCGCCATTTAGCTTTTGCCCCGCGGCGTAGTGCCTCGGGGCTTTTTTATTTCCCGGCCACCGGTGTCGGCGCGGTGGATCCGACGTTCAAGTCCACCCGCTCCGCGGGCGGCTCGCCTGGCCTTGGTTCGGATTGGGCGCGCGGTCTGACCAATTGAAAAATGCCCTCGAACGGAATCGGCAACCAAGTCGGGCGATTATTCAGCTCGTATCCCAGTTCGTACACGGCTTTGTCCAATAAGTACGCTTCGAACAACGTGCGCAGCTCTTCACGCTGCTTCGGAATCACTGGGGAATCTCCCATCGTTTTGAGGTATGCGCGTGTGAACGTGGCACTGACCCACTGATACCAAAAGGAAGCCCACAACGAAACTTTCGGGCGGTTTTCTTCCGTGATGAGACCGCGGTCCACGAGCTGATGCAGAGCGGTGAACGCTGCATACTGGAATGAGCGCAGCATACCCGCGACATCGGCGATCGGCGAACGCTTCAGCCGCCGTGCGCTCAGGGCCCGAGCGGGTTCGCCCTCGAAATCGAGGATCATGAAATCCTTGCCGGTATAGAGCAGTTGGCCGAGATGGTAATCGCCGTGAGCACGTGTCCTGGTGGCGTGGATACGTGTTTCAAAGACGGCTTTGAAGCGCGCCAAGATATCGTCCTGCAGCGAGAGAATCTTCGTCGCGTCAGCGCGCAAGTTTTCCGGCAGAAGTGGAGTTTGATGACGAAGGAGCTGAAAATTCTCCGTCAAAAGATTGCGCATCGATTGATACAATGAGCGCTGGTAGTGCGGTGAAAAAGGCTCCGGCGCGAAATCGACCGTGTCACCCGCGGCCAGGGCCAGATGCATCTCGCCCGTGCGAACGCCGAGGAGTCGGGCCGATTCCAAATAAGTCCCGATAGCTTCCACGACTTCCTTGGACGGTTCCTCGTCAGTCAATTCCAGCAGGCCTTGGAGTGGGCCGGGAACCGGGCGGTTTTCCGCGACATAAAGAAGCACGCGATCGTAGAAACGCCCGAGTGCGTCGACCGTATAAGCCCACGCATCTTTCGCATTTGGCACGAAAGTGGACAAGATGCCGACACTGCGGATGTCGCCGCTGCGAGTGCGGTACTCGAGTGCGCCGGCCAGAGCAGGAACATTGGCAAAATTCCGTTCCGTCAAATAGCGGCCAATTTCCACATCGGGGTTGAGGCCGCTTTCGGGGCGCCGGAAGATTTTGAAGATCAACCGATCTCCGAACATGATCGCCGTGTTGCTCTGTTCCGCTTTCGAAATGACGGGCTCGAGATTCGGGGCGTTGTCTTTGGCGGCGGCGAGCGCCGGGGTTGGCACGGAAACCAGATCGCCGTAGGTGCCTCGGAAACGGAGACCGCGCGATTGCGCGTCGAGGATGGCTTGAGCGAAACTTTTCGTCGCTGTCGCGTCGATCAGGATGCCATCGTTTCCGCGGGCGTCTCGCAGGCGCGCAATGACTGCTTGCGGGTATTCGCGCAGGAAGCTTTCGGCCTGAGTTGCGAGGCGATGCGTGATTGGAATCACATAGGTTTCGGGCTCGCCCTGGGCGTACTCGACTTGAACGAGAGTAAAATACGTCGGCTCCTCCGCCGTTGGAATTGGCACCGCATCCAAAATTTCGATACCGCGGATGTCCTTGGCTTTGCCTCCAAACCAGCGTCGCGGTTGAATGAATTCAGGCAAAACGCGCAGGAGACGGGAATGCTGCAGGTCGGTAAATAAGCTGGTCCATTCGCCCGGCGCGGACACCAAGGGCAGTTCGTCCAACGCGATCGGCAAATGGGCGGTGTCGATGTGGGCCTCGGCTGGCTGTAAGGCGAACCAATAAAATCCGTGCGGGCTTATGGTAAGCGAGTAGGCCGCCTCGGTGATGCGAGGAAAACGCGTGCTGCCGAAGATTTCCAGCGGGACCAAACCCTTGTATTCTGAGAGATCGAGTTGGCAGGCCTGCGCGTGGCGAGAAAGGTTCGCAATGACCAGCACGCGTTCGCCTTCATGTTCACGAACGAAAGCGAGCACCTTGCGATTATCCGGGTGAAGAAACTTAAACGTTCCCTGGCCGAGAGCACTCCAGCGCTGGCGCAGCGCGAGAATGCGCTTCGTCCACCACAGCAGCGAACTCAAGTTGCGCTGCTGCGCTTCCACGTTAACCGCTTCATAATGGTATTCCGGATCGAGAATAATCGGCAGATAGAGGCTCTGTGGATTGGCTCGGGAGAAGCCGGCGTTTTTATCTGAACTCCAATGCATGGGGGTCCGCACCCCGTTGCGATCTCCGAGGTAGATATTGTCACCCATGCCGATCTCATCGCCGTAGTAGATGACCGGAGTGCCGGGCATGGATAACAATAACGCGTTGAGCAATTCGATCCGTCGGCGGTCGTTGTTCAGCAGCGGAGCGAGCCGGCGCCGGATCCCCAGATTGATGCGCGCTCGCGTATCCGAAGCGTACATACGGTACATGTAGTCGCGTTCTTCTTCCGTGACCATTTCGAGGGTCAACTCGTCATGATTACGGAGAAAAATCGCCCACTGGCAGGTGTCGGGGATCGCAGGAGTCTGCTCCAAAATATCCACGATCGGGGCGCGATCTTCCATCCGCACCGACATGAACAATCGGGGCATGAGCGGAAAATGAAAGGCCATGTGGCATTCGTCACCGGTCCCGCTGCCCAAGTACTTCACCGCGTCCTCCGGCCACTGGTTGGCCTCGGCGAGAAGCATGCGGTCGCCATATTTTTGGTCCACGTGCCGGCGCAGCGACTTAAGGTACTCGTGCGTCTCGGCCAAATTTTCACCGTTCGTCCCTTCTCGTTCATAGAGGTAGGGAACCGCATCGAGGCGCAGGCCGTCGACGCCCAGTTCGAGCCAGAAATCCAGCACCTTCAAAATTTCCTGGTGAACGAGCGGGTTGTCGAAATTCAGATCCGGTTGGTGAGAATAGAAGCGGTGCCAGAAGTAGGCGTTGGCGACGGGATCCCAGGTCCAATTCGATGTTTCGAAGTCGCGGAAAATGATTCGTGCGTCCTTATATTTATCAGTCGTATCGCTCCATACGTAGAAGTCGCGCCAAGGCGAGCCGGGCGCGGCCCGGCGCGATTTTTGAAACCAGGGATGTTGATCCGAGGTGTGGTTGACGACCAGTTCGGTGATGACACGCAACGAACGCCGATGCGCTTCGTCGAGGAAGGTTTTGAAGTCCTCCAACGTCCCATAGATCGGGTTTACGTTATAATAATCGGCGATGTCGTAACCGTCGTCGCGCAACGGCGACGGATAAAACGGGAGCAGCCAAACGGTCGAAACGCCGAGGTCCTGAAGGTAATCGAGCTTCTGCGTCATCCCTTGGAAATCGCCGATGCCGTTGCCGTCGCTGTCGAAAAACGAGCGCACGTGGGCTTGATAAATGACACCCTTTTTGTACCAGAAGCGGTCCATGGTTTCAGAAGTGGAATCGGACGTTGTCGTTTCGGAGTTCATGGGTGGGGAAACTTAAGCGAGCGTGTTGGCAATGTACCTCGACTTAACCGAATCACTATCAGGCGCGCCTCCGAGGTCGGCATGGTGCGACCGCGAAGCACGGAAGCGGGCTGCGTGCGGGGTCCGCGCGGGTTAACCAAAATAGTCGAAATCGCGTTCTGTCCGGATCGATCGTTTGATCCGAAAAACGGCGGCTACCGTCTCGGTGTCGAGATCGATAAAGTTGCGAGCACCGCGCCAAAGGTAGCGCATCCCCGTGAGCAGATTGTGAACCTGGTACGTATCTGAATCCTTGATACCCAATTCTTCCAGGTCGAGGGCGGTCTGGCCGCTTTGTCGATGATGCGGATCGAGGTTGACCGCAACGAGGATCAGATTGGAGCGATCGTTGGTGCGTTTGCTGTATAGGATGATCTGCTCGTTATCGATACCGTGGAAGCGCAACTCCTCGTTTCGGTGGAGGGCAGGGTTGTCGCGGCGAATGGCGTTGAGCCGGGTGACGAGAGGTTCGAGTGAGTCATCGCCTCCGATCTTCCAGGCCTTCAGTTCGTATTTTTCCGACTCGAGGTATTCTTCTTCGCCGGCGGCGCGGGGCGCGTTGGCACAAAGTTCATAGGCTGGACCGTAAATGCCGTAAGTCGCGCCGAGAGTGGAGGCGAGGACGAGACGCGCGATGAAGGCGGGGCGCCCCCCGAACTGTAGATATTGCGGCAAAATATCCGGCGTGTTTGGCCAGAGATTGGGTCGATAAAACTCCCGCACTGGCGTGCGAGTGAGTTCGGTCATGAACTCGCGCAGCTCGGCGCTCGTGTTGCGCCACGGAAAGTAATTGTACGATTGGGTGAAGCCGAGTTTGGCCAAATTGTACATTGGCTTCGGCCTCGTGAACGCTTCCGCCAGGAAAATGGCCTCAGGGTGCTTCGCTTTGATCTCACCGATGACCCATTCCCAGAAGGGGAACGCTTTGGTGTGCGGATTATCGACGCGGAAAATGAAAACGTTTTCTTGAATCCAGAATTCGAATACGCTCTTCAGTTCATTCCAGAGCGATTCCCACGCACTCGTTTCGAAATCGAACGGGTAGATGTCTTGGTATTTTTTCGGCGGATTTTCCGCGTACTGAATGCTGCCGTCGGCGCGCTTCTTGAACCATTCCGGGTGTTCGCGCACGTAGGGATGGTCAGGCGAGCATTGAAATGCGATATCGAGAGCGATTTCAATTTGACGCGACTTCGCCGCGATCACGAGCGCGCGAAAATCGTCGAGGGTGCCAAGTGCGGGATGGACGGATTTGTGTCCGCCTTCTTTTGCGCCGATCGCCCAGGGGCTGCCGGGCTCCCCGGTTTGCGCTTCGGAATTATTGTTTCGGCCTTTGCGGTAAGCTTCCCCGATAGGGTGGATCGGCGGAAAATAAAGCACGTCGAAGCCCATTTTCGCGATCCGTGGAAGCTGTTCGATCACATCGCGAAACGTCCCATGCTGTTTACCGTCTGCCTTAGCCGATCGCGGAAAAAGTTCGTACCACGCGCCCGTGCGGGCACGGAGCGGGTCGACGGCGACGCGAAATTCGGGTGAGCGCGAACTCAAACGCCGATCGGGATAGCGCTCGAGAAGAGAAAGCAAGGTGGCGTCGAGCGCGCGGGCGACGCGATCTGCCTGTGTGATCGCGCCGTCCTTATCCCACGTGGCGATCCATTCAAGAAGGCGAGCTCGGTCATTCGCCGCGGCTCGTTCGACCACTTCGCGGGTGAGTTGCAGCCCGGTGAGCAAATCCACCCGCACATCCTGACCTGCTTGATTTTTTTTCAACAAATCTCGCCGCCACGTCAGGTAGTGATCGACCCAGGCTTCGATCGCATACAGGTGTTCTCCCGTATCGCCGAAAGCGATCGTCCCGCGCCAGCGGTCGTTGTTGACCAATTCCATCGGCGCTTCTCTCCAGGTTGTGTCGTGCTTTTTTCGATACAAGAGCCGCGCCGCCAAGAGATCATGACCGTCGGCAAAAATGTCCGCTTCCACGGTTAAGTCCTCGCCGATGACGCGCTTGACCGCGTAGCGGCCCCCGTCGATCTGCGGACTGACGGCTTCAATGACGACACGACGCTGCCCTTGGAAATCGGAGATCATAGCGTGCAGAAGTTGACCGCGAGCGGCGACGACGGTTACGCGGGACCTGCATCGGGTGATTTCCGACGCTCGCATGGAGTGGAGTTCCGAAAATGGAACCCAACTGTGCTGCTCCAAAACACACGTTGCCGCCTAAATCCATGGGGGACAGCTTGCCACGACGTGGGAACACGTGGAAACATGAGCCTGATGTCGACGCGATCGCAGCCTGACGGACGAAACGCATTGGCCACCACGCCCAATCGCGATCCTTACGCGGCCTTTCGGCATTCAGGCTACCGGAAATTCGTGCTGGGACGCACTATTTTTACGATCGGCACGCAGATGCAAACCGCTGCGATCGGATGGGAAATTTATCAACGTTCCGGCTCGGCCATGGCTCTTGGCTATGTCGGACTGGTTCAGATTCTACCGATTTTGTTTCTTTCCCTGCCGGCGGGGCACGCCGCGGATCACTTCAGCCGTCGAAAGCTGATCCTGATGGCTCAGGTGCTGTACTTGACCTGCTCCGTGGGTTTGGCCGCGATTTCTTACGAGAAGGGAAGTTATACGCTCATTTACGGGTTACTCCTCTTGCTCGGCATCGGTCGCGCTTTCGCCATGCCCTCCATGGGCGCTTTGTTGCCCACGGTCATTCCGCGCGAACTCTGGGCCAACGCCGCAACCTGGAATAGCTCTCTCTTCGAGTTAACCGCGATGATCGGGCCCGCCATGGCTGGGTTTTTGATCGGTTTAACAAAAGGTGCGACAGCGGTTTTCATTGGCTCTGCGCTTTGCGCCTTGGTCGGCCTGATCGCCTTTTCACTGTTGAAACCGACCCAAGCCATCGCGCCCAAAAAAGCGGCGACTTGGGCTGACGTCTTGGGTGGCCTGCGTTTTATGTTTCGCACCAAGCTCCTGCTTTCCGCGGCGAGTTTGGATTTGTTCGCCGTTTTGCTCGGCGGCGCAACGGCGCTTTTGCCGATCGTGGCACGTGATATTCTCTATGTCGGACCGGTGGGTTTTGGTTGGTTGCGCGCCGCACCCTCGGCGGGCGCGGTCATGATGGCATTGATTACGGCTCATTTGCCGCCGTGGAAACGGGCAGGACGTGTCCTGTTTTTCGCCTTTGTCGGTTTCGGCCTTTCGATTGTGGTTTTTGGATTGTCGAAAAATTTCTGGCTATCGCTTGTCATGCTCATGTTGACGGGCGTCTTCGACAACTTGAACGTCGTGATCCGCCAAACTCTCGTTCAGTTCATCACCCCGGATCAGATGCGCGGGCGAGTAACCTCGGTGAACTTGATCTTCATTGGTTGTTCGAACGAGCTCGGGGAGTTTGAATCGGGTCTGGCTGCGAGTTTGTTTGGAACGGTGCCAGCGATCATCGGTGGCGGTCTCGGAACATTGCTTGTCGTGGCAACGATCATGAAACTCTCACCGCAATTGCGCCGACTCGGTCGTTTGCAGGATATAAAACCGGCGCCGATTTAGCCCACGTATCCACGCATTTCGCTTCCTCGTGTCGCACAAACGAACGAACATCGCTCGCGCTCGCCCACGCCAAGGTGGCCGAACTCACTCATTTATCCTCATGATTTCTTTTCTCCGCCCGTCTTGCATCGGCATCACGGTTTTCGCCGTATTGACGGGGTCAACGTCCGCGCTGGCACAAACGAAGCCAGCCTATCAAGACCCTGCTGTGCCGACGGAAAAACGAATCGACGATCTCCTGTCGCGCCTGACCCTCGACGAGAAAATCGGCATCATTCACGCCAATGGAAAATTTCGGAGCGGAGGTGTGCCGCGTTTAGGGGTGCCGCCATTGTGGACGGCGGATGGTCCGCAGGGCGTGCGCGAGGAAGTGCAAGTGGATTCTTGGACACCGGCGGGCTGGACGAGCGACTACGCGACGGCGATGCCGGTTGGAATTGCTTTGGCTGCGAGCTGGGATGCGGATCTGGCGCGCGCTTACGGGCAAGTCGTCGGCGAGGAAGCGCGAGAGAGAAATAAGAACGTGATGCTCGGGCCAGGCCTGAATATCATTCGCACCCCGCTCGGTGGACGCGATTACGATTACTTCGGCGAGGATCCCTTCCTCTCGGGACGAATCACGGTGGGCTACGTCGAGGGCATGCAAGCGGAGCAGACCGTGGCGTGCATCAAACATTTTGCGGTTAACAATCAGGAAGTGCAACGCGGCTCGATCAGCGTCGAGTTGGATGAGCGCACGCTCCGCGAAATTTATCTGCCCGCCTTCGAAGCCGCGATCCGCGAAGGCGGTGCGCTTTCGATTATGGGAGCGTACAACAAACTGCGCGGACAATACTGCAGCGAAAACGATTATTTGCTCAATCAAGTTTTGAAGAAGGAGTGGGGGTTCAAAGGCGGTGTGATCTCCGATTGGGGGGCGACCCACAATACGAAGGATGCTGCGCTCAACGGACTCGATCTGGAGATGGGCACGGGAAAACCATATGATGATTATTTTCTCGCGAACCCGTTTCGTGCGCTGATCAAGAGCGGCGAAATTCCGGTCTCGGTGCTCGACGATAAAGTCCGCCGAGATCTGCGGATGCTTTATGCAACTGGAGCGATGGATGAACGCCGACCCGGCTCGATTAATACCAAGGCCCACCTCGCAGTCGCGTTGCGCGCGGCCGAAGAAGGCATCGTGCTTCTGAAAAACCAAGGCGATCTTTTGCCAATCGATGCGAAAAAATATCGCACCATCGCCGTGATCGGCGACAACGCGATTCGCACCTTTGCGGCGGGTGGAAACTCGGCCGGCGTGAAAGCGTTTCGCGAAATCACCGCGTTGCAGGGCATCACCAATCGAGTCGGGAAAGACGCCAATTTGATTTTCTCGCAAGGCTATCGTCAGCCTGAGCGCCGTTTCGGTGGGAAGCGCGATGTGGCCGGTGTGGCGACGAGCGAACTGACTGCGGCCTCGCCAACTGAGGCGATCGAACTCGAAGCGCGGGCGATTCAGGCAGCGAAAGCAGCCGATGTGGTGATTTTCATTGGCGGGCTGACGCATCAATCGCACGCGGACGACGAAGGTACCGATCGCGTGGATCTTTCGCTTTCGGCTCATCAGGATAGTTTGATCGATAAAGTCGTTGCGGCCAATCCGCGCACCGTCGTCGTCTTGATTGCAGGTTCGCCCCTCACCATGCCTTGGCTCGAGAAAACACCTGCGGTGATGCAGGCCTGGTACGGCGGATCCGAGGCCGGGGTCGCACTTGCCGCGACGCTCTTCGGGGATTTCGATCCAAGTGGACGTTTACCCGTGACGTTTCCGAAAAAGCTCAGCGATTCGCCGGCGCATCGCGGCGACCCTCGAGAATATCCCGGCGTAAACGGGCAGGTTCATTATGATGAAGGCCTGCTGGTGGGCTATCGATGGTACGATGCCAAACAAATCGAACCGCTTTTCCCTTTCGGGTTCGGTCTAAGTTACACGAAATTTTCGTATTCAAATTTACATATACAGCCTGGCGCCGATGGTTCGGCGACGGTTACGTGTGACGTGAAAAACGATGGTCAACGCGCCGGTGCGGACGTCGTGCAGTTCTATGTCTACGACGATCACGCGAGCGTGCCTCGTCCGGAAAAAGAGTTGAAGGCTTTCTCACGCGTCGCACTCGCTCCAGGTGAAACGAAGACCGTCTCGGTATCTCTCAACCCTCGATCCTTTGCGTTTTACTCGACAGAGCGGCACGGCTGGGTCGCGGAAGCGGGAACATTTCATATTCTGGTGGGAGCGTCGTCGCACGATATCCGTTTGGATGGGAAGTACGATTTGGCGAAGACCATCGCGGCGGAGTAAGCTCCAACGCGTCGAGCCACAAGCCGCGTTCGGGGCCCTGCGCGCTGCTATGGCTAAGCGCTGCTATGGCTAAGGCCTGCGTTCTTACGAACGCGGCTACGGCTGATCATCTGCGTAGTGAGATTTACACTACAACGTCACAATCGCGATTTCCGGCGGGCAGTTGAAGCGCGCGTGGACGCGGTAAGTGCCGACGCCTTGGGTGACATAAAGCGGTCCGCCGGGGGTTTGGAAATGGCCCATGTCATAACGGCCGACATAGCGCGGGAGCAGAACGGCACCGTAGAGGGGAATGCGCACTTGGCCGCCGTGGGAGTGACCAGCGAAGATCGCATCGAAGCGTTTGCCGTTGGTTTCGCGTGCGGCGATCGGATAGTGCGAGAGAAGGATGCGCGGCTTGTTGCTCAACTCGGGCACGAACCCGATGTACCGTTCAGCAGAACCATAAATTTCCAAATCGATGCCGGGAAGATTGGCAACGCGGTTCACCAACCACGCGCCACCGGTGGCACCAAACGTTATTTTGTTTAATGCGAAGGACGACTTGCAACTGTAGTCGTGATTGCCCGGAACGCCGAGGACGGGAGCTTTAATCTTTGCGACAAACTCGAGCGCCTCCTCTTGAAATGGGCGCTGGTCGATCAAATCGCCGAGAAAACAGACAAACTCGGGTTTGGCGTCGTTGATCGCGCCGATGACTTTTTCGGCGTACTCGCGATCGCCGGAATAGTGAAAATCGCTCCAAACCACGAAGCGGTGGCGCGGCTGCTTTGAGAACGAAATTTCCGACACACGCAGTCGATGTGGCTCCACGAAAAACGCGTCTCCCGCCGTCACTGAACCTGCGGCAAGCATGCCCGCAGCGGCGATGAATTTTCTACGCGTGAACAACGGCATGGAGAAAACGTATCGCCGATTCTCGTGATGATTGCCAATCGAGAAACCCGTAAAGTTTCGGCGACTTCGAAAGGGAGTGCGATGAGTCGTCACCGCGTTTGACGGCGAAGTTCATTTCGCTTTCGCGAGGCGAGAATGTGGGCTCATTGGGCGAATAAAATTGCCCGTCCCAGGCGGCGTCCCGAGTGGAGGGGATACCATTCAAAACTCCGCCGGCGATGCATGTCGAAGCAGCTCGGCGACAATCTCGAATGAATGCAGGCGAGCGGCGTGGTCGAAGATTTGTCCGGTTACCATCACTTCATCGATCTTCGTTTTCTCGATGAAACGCGTCAGCCCGGCCCGAACGTCTTCGGGATCGCCGATGATGGCCTCGCCCAACACGTGATCGACAATCGCTTCCTGAGTGGCATTCCAACCGGCCCGGACATCATCTACGGGCGCAGGTAGTGCTCCTGGCGTGCCCGTCCGCAAACTGAGAATCTGGAGCTGAAGCGAACTCGAAAGCCGTTGGGCTTCGGCATGGGTGTCAGCGGCGATCACGGCTACGGCGGCCATGGTGTATGGCTTGGCCAACGTGTCCGACGGCTTGAAATGATCGCGGTAAACATCAAGAGCTTCGAGCAACTGATCAGGAGCGAAATGGCTGGCGAAGGCGAAGGGGACTCCGAGCACGCCGGCGAGTTGCGCGCTGTAGAGACTGGATCCCAAAAGCCAGATCGGAACCTCGAGGCCCGCCCCGGGGAACGCGCGCACCGGTTGCCCGGCTCGGATGGGCTTGAAATACTCGCGCAGTTCAACCACGTCCTGCGGAAAGGTATCCGCCGAGTTCATACGTTCGCGTCGCAGAGCTCGGGTGGTGACTTGATCGGTGCCTGGAGCCCGGCCGAGCCCAAGGTCGATGCGTCCCGGGTAAAGCGAGGCGAGCGTGCCAAATTGTTCCGCGATCACGAGCGGAGCATGATTTGGGAGCATCACGCCGCCAGAACCGACCCGAATGGTTTTGGTGCCGCCGGCAACGTAGCCGATCACCACGGCTGGCGCGGCGCTAGCGATTCCCGGCATATTGTGATGCTCCGCTAACCAAAAGCGTTGGTAGCCCCATTTTTCGGCGTGCTGGGCCAGGTCGAGTGAGTTACGCAAGGCCTGGGCGGGCGTGCCCCCGACCAAAATCGGAGACAAATCGAGCAACGAGTACGGAATTTCTGGGCGAACTGACATTCTTCAAATAATCGGAACCCGTGAACACTGCAACTGACTGTGGCGATCACGCCCGGTCCCTTGCAGCGTTTCGCGATCGTTATCATCAACCAACATGTTGGAAAAATCCGATTTGCCGCTGACGGTCCCGGCCAGGGAGCCCGCGAGTCGTCGCGCCGAGCGCGACCTTCGCGTCGATGCACTTCGCGCGCTCGGGCTGCTTTGCATCATGCTGGCGCATGTCGACCCGCCAGTGGTCCTCTTTGAAGTTCGGAATTTCGATGTGCCGATGATGGCGTTCGTTTCTGGCATCGCTTATTCGCTGAGCCGGGGGAAGGACGAGCCGTTTGGCGCTTTTTTGATTAAGCGCTTCAAACGATTGGTTCTGCCGACCTGGATTTTTCTTACTCTGTACTTTGCCTTTTTGTGGGCGCGGCATCCGCATCAATTTCCTTTTAGTCGAGTGGAAGTGCGGAGCGCTTTTTTCCTCGGGATGGAATTCAACTACGTGTGGATCATTCGCGTCTTTCTCGTTCTAGCCCTGATCTCGCCAGGGTGGAAGTGGCTCGCCGCCCGGTTGTCTACTTTTTGGATCTTGGCCGTGGCCGTCCTCATGCTGGGGGCGGGCGACGCGGTGTATGTGCTTTTCCGATACGCGGCGATGCCGGGTTCACTCGCATGGGGGCTGGGCGTGATGGCGGCGAATGTGGGATTTGTCGGGCTCTTCGGCGTGGGTTTCGTGGCGACGAAAACAAATGCCCAACAGCGATGGGCGCTGATGCTTTTCCTCGCCGTTATTTTTGTCGCGTTATTTGGCGCCTTTGAACATTTGCATCATAAGGCGCCATCGCTTCAGGCGTTCAAGTATCCGCCGCGTCTGCTCTATCTGGCCTACGGCGGCGCCGTGAGTCTGCTGGCGTGGGAAATGGCGACGCGATATCACGCATTTCTGGTCAACCGAATGTGGACGCCGGTCGTCGCTTTCTTCTCGGAGAACTCACTCTGGATTTATCTCTGGCACATCCTGGTGCTTCATTTCACTCGAACTGCGCCCGCGAACTGGGCGTTGCGCTATGCTGTGGTTTTAGCGATCGCGAGTGCGCTTGTCGCCGGGCAACGGCGTCTGGTCGATCAGTTGGCAAAACGGTTTCCCGCGGCCGCGAAGGATCTGAAGATCGTGCTTCGCGGTTGAATCACTTTGTCTCTGCAAACTGCGCGGATTTGGCCTTGAGCGAACGTTCGATCGCAGCGGTCAGATCGCTCTCGCGAATCGGTTTGGCGATGTAGTCGTTCATGCCCGCCGCCAGACATTTCTCACGGTCGCCCTCGAGCGCGTTGGCCGTCATTGCGATGATGTGAAGATGGGTGTAGCGTGGGTTTTCTCGGACTCGGCGCGTCGTTTGATAGCCGTCGAGTTCCGGCATTTGGCAATCCATGAAAACCAAATCATAATCGGCGCGCCCGAGCATCTCGAGCGCGATGCGACCGTTGCTGGCAAACTCGGCGGCGTACCCCAATTTCTTCAACTGCATACCCGCCACTTTTTGGTTAACGATATTGTCTTCCACCACGAGCAGGCGAAGTGAACTCGGGGCCGGCGGCAACTGCTCGATCTTGACGGAAGTCGCGCGCCTTTCTTGCAACGCGAGAAAAGCCTGATCGTTCTTTTGCGTGCTGATGGCGTCGAGTAGGGCGCGTTGAAAGCCAAGTTCACGAATCGGTTTGAAAGCCGTTGCAGCGATGCCGCTAGCAAGGATCGTCTCATCGCTGAGCGGACGATTGAGCGGCGACAGAAGCACGAGAGCCCAGGGCGCAGGCCCGGGCCCATCTGCGAGTGCCCGCGCGACGGCAGTCCCTTCTTTTTCGGGATCGGCCGTGTCGGCTACGACGACCTGAAAAGCGCATCCATCCGCCTTCGCTTGCGCGAGGGCGCGCTTGGCGTCCGGAACGCTGGTGACCATGCTCAATCGCAGGCCCCAATTCGCCGCGTGGTGTTCGAAAACCCGGCGGTACGTAGGGCTCGGGTGAATACAAAGAACGCGCACGTCTTTCAGCGTGGATGGAACGTCGCGCGGCTCCGCAATCTCTTTTCCATCGAGCGTGGTCCCGAGAGGAACGACGAACCAAAAAGTCGAACCCTTGCCTTGCTCACTGACGACACCGATGCGGCCACCCATCAGCTCGACAATTTGCCGACTGATAGCGAGACCGAGACCGGTTCCGCCAAAACGGCGGGTGGTCGAGCTGTCCGCCTGATTGAACGGTTGAAAGAGTTGCTCTTGCGCCTCTGCGGGAATTCCGATGCCGGTGTCGCGGATCTCGAAACGAATGGCGCGCTGATCTTTGCGACACGGCCAGGCGTCGTCGACGGAAACGGTGACCACAACTTCACCGCAATCGGTGAACTTCACGGCGTTGCCGATGATATTGAGCAAGACTTGGCGGATGCGGCCTGGATCGCCCACGAGTGCCCCTGGCAGGTCGGCACTGAGCACAGAGGCTAGGTCAACCGGTTTCGAGGCGACGTGGAGAGCGAGCAACCCGACGGATTCCTCGATCGTATTGCACAAATCAAAGGCCAGCTTTTCGAGATGGAGTTTGCCCGCTTCGATTTTCGAGAAATCGAGGATGTCGTTCAGGACTGCGAGCAAGGCTTCCGCGCTGTTGCGGATTGTGCCGGCGAACTCGCGTTGCTCCGGTTCGAGCGTCGTATCCAACAACAAATTACTCATGCCGATCACACCATTCATCGGCGTGCGGATTTCGTGCGACATGTTCGCGAGGAAGCGGCTTTTCGCCTGAGCGGCTTGCTGCGCTTCGATCACGGAAACACGCAGTTGGAAATTGGCATTGTCCAACTCGCGGGTGCGGGCCGACACGAGAGACTCGAGTTGAGCGTTCCGAACTTTTGCGCGACGGAGCAGCCAGCGTCCGCCCACTGCGAGCAACACGAAGGATACGGTTATATAGAGCCCATATGCGAACCAGGTCCGATAGGCTGGTGGTTCGATGGTGAAAGCAAATTGAGACATTTCACCGATCGGGCCTGCGCTATCGACCAAACGCACCGTCAAGCGGTAATTGCCTTCGCGCAGGGTGGTGAGATTGATCGTTGGTTCACGGCTCGGCACGGACCATTCGTTCGAATAACCTTCGAGTTTGAACTGAAGGCTGGGGCTGCGAATGAGGGAGTAAGTGCCGGCGAAAAATTGAAAGAGAAGGCTGTTGCTCTGATACGGAATGCGCGTGGGGACGATCTGCGAAGTGAGCGAGTTATACAGATCGAGATTGCTCCGCGTATCGGAGATTCGCGTCAGCACCGGTTTCGGCCGGCGGAAGACCGCGGCTGCGGTGTCGACATTGATTTTTTGAAGCAGGCGTTCCGAGTTAACCCAGACGTTGTGTCCGTCCACGAGCTGTACGGTGGGGTAGGCATCGCGCAGCACGTTGAAGCGATCGACGTCAGCCTCGAAACCGTGGCTCGTGGGGACTAGACGATAAATCCCAGTCTCGTGGGACGCCCAGATCACGCCGTCCTCACCTTGGGCGGGGCGCAGGACATTGTAAGGCGCGTCTTCGAGAAGGTGTTTGTAGGGCGAGGTGGTGACGAAGGCGTTTTTGTCTTCGTCAAAATAAAGTCGGTCCTGCCGTGATTGCGTGAGGATGATCGTGTGACCGATTGCGCCAATACTGATCCAAACAGGCAGCTTTTGTGGAAAATCGGTGTAGATATCTTCCTTCAACTGATCGTGCTGGAGTGTGATCCGACCCACGCGATTTACACCGAGCTCGACCCAGATCGAGTCGGGCGCGATTGAAAGGACCCGGCTAGGGTAATCGGCAGCCTGCAGACGGTGTCCTAGCTCGATCCAGTGCCCATTCACGAGGCGGACGGCGGCGGCGCTGTCCCGGCCCATCACGAAATACGTATCGGTCTTTGGGTTACTGCAGACGATGCGGTTGACGTCGAGATCGCCGGCTAATTTTTTGACCTCGTTCTGATCATTGCGGAAAAAGAGCCCTTGATTGTTGCCCAATAAAAGCCCGTTTGGCGCTGCTGCTGCGGCCCAAACATCCGCCATGCCCGAGACGTTGAGCGGCCGAAATTGCGTCGGGACTCCTTCGCGGCCCGGGATCGGCTCATAAAGCTTGCCGGCGGAAACGACCAGCGTCTTGTCGTCTTTCTTAACCAGCGCGGGCCAACTCAGCGATAGGCCGAGGCGATGGTCGAAAATACTGATGGGTGAACTGTAGAGAAGCTTGGAAATACCTTGCTCGGACGAGAGCCAGAGCACGCCCGGCTCGGTGGCGCAGAGCTCGTGGATGCTCGCGTAGTTGGATTCGTCCAAGGCCATGACGGAGCGACCATCTTGGTTGAGAATGCGCAGCCCGTGTTCATTGATGCCGATCGCAAGCAAACCGCCATTGAGACGAAGCATGGCGGACACGCCGTCCAGGAGCAGGTCGTCAACATCAGTGACCCAGCGTTTTTTCGTTTTGCCGTCGAAAAATGCTGCTTGGCGCGCGTCGGTAACGACCACGACATGGTCATCGTCCCAGGCCGTCGCGTTTTCGATCGTGTTCTTCTTGGTCGGCACTTTTTCCAACTGCTCGAACTGCTCGGTCTTGGTGTCGTAGCGGCAAAGCCCGCGATCGTAAGAGGAGAGAAAGATATTGTCGTGAAGTCCAAACGCACAGACCGCGCCGAAGTGCTCATAGTGAGTGAGACCGGTCTTGAGGTTGTAGAAGATCGTGCCCGAACTGCCGACGAATGCGACGACGTCGTTCGCGAAGACGATTTTGTCCAAAGAGTTATTCGCGACCCAGCTCGGGTAGGTGGGCGGTCGAAACGAATGAACTCGGACGGTGCCGTTCGTTTGATATTCCAGGTAGCCCCACGTGCCCACTCCGGCGCAATACATTCGGCCGTCGGGGCCGCGAACGACTCGAGAAATCATCGCGGTCTCGCTGCTGCGATCGAGTATATCGTTCCAATTCTTGTCGTCGAAAACGATATACGCGCCTTGATGCACCACGGTCAAACGACCGAGCGGATCGGCGCCGAGATGAACCCCAGCCGCGACATTCCCGATTTCTTCATACGAGTACGTGCGAATCGGCGGCATGCCGAAAATATGCATCGGCTCGGACGTCTGGAGAGGCGCCGCTGATGCTGCGTCCGCTCGGGCGGTGGCTCCGAACAGGCATAGGAAAACGATCCCTGCGAGCATCCGACGCGCCAGCAGGCCAACCGCGAAGCGATGGGGGGAAAAATAGTCCACGGGCCTGCTTTAGCATCGGCCAAAGCAGGCTGAACTTGACCCGTTTTTACCCTAGCTCAGCGGACCACACGGGCTCCGCCGCCCGCAATCTGCTTCTCAACTTCTTTACGAGTCGCCATCGAGGTATCGCCGGGGGTGGTGGAGGCAAGCGCACCGTGGGCGGCGCCATAGTCGACCGCTTTTTGCGGATCGCCAAATTCAAGGAAACCGAACTGAAGGCCGCTCGCAAAACTGTCACCGCCGCCGACGCGATCGAGAATTTCCAGCTCGGGATATTGGCGGCTTTGAAAGAACTGGCCGTTGTGCCAGAGCAGCGCGCTCCAGTCGTTTTTCGTCGCGGTGATGACGCGGCGCAGCGTGGTCGCAGCGACTTGGAAATTTGGATACGTTTTCACCGCGGTTTCGATCATCGCTTTAAAGGCGTCGGTTTCGATCGCGCTGATGTTATGATCAACCCCTTTGACTTCAAAACCGAGCGACGCGGTGAAGTCTTCCTCGTTGCCAATCATGACGTCGACATACTTGGCGATTTCGCGGTTCACTTCCTGAGCTTTCTTCAACCCGCCGATCGTCTTCCAAAGTGAGGGGCGGTAGTTCAGGTCGTAGGAGACAATCGTGCCGTATTTTTGCGCTGCTTTCACCGCTTCGATCGTGAGGTCGGCGGTCGAGGTGGACAGCGCGGCGAAGATGCCGCCCGTGTGAAACCAGCGCGCCCCGAGTTTGCCGAAGATCTTTTCCCAGTCGAAGTCGCCGGGCTTGAGTTGCGAGGCCGCGCTGTTGCCGCGATCGGGATTACCTACGGCGCCACGCACGCCGAATCCGCGCTCGGTGAAATTGAGGCCGTTGCGGACGGTGCGCCCGATGCCGTCGTCTTCACGCCACTTGATGAAATCGGTCGAGACTCCGCCTTGCATGACGAAGTCTTCGAGCAAGTGACCGACTTCATTATCGACGAAAGCGGTGCACACCGCGGTGCGGTAGCCGAAGCATTTCCGGAGTCCGCGCGAGGTGTTGTATTCGCCGCCGCCTTCCCAGACTTTGAATTCGCGCGCGGTGCGAATCCGGCCTTCACCGGGATCCAGGCGAAGCATGATTTCGCCGAGGGAAATTTGGTCGAAGGCGCATTGGGCGGCCGGTTTGATCGTCAGGCTCATGGGGAAGAATTGTATTCGGCGATTGGAGACGCGGATCAAGTTGCGAACGTGCGCAAACTTTGAATCGACCACGGTTCACGCCGGGTTTCGACGGCCAATTCATTGAACGCAGCGATCTCCGCTGCACTAAAGAGCAGTCCGCCCGCCTCTGCGGTTTTGCTGGCCCAGATCGCTTCGATTTGACCGGGCAACATCGATGCACCGTTACCGTGCCCGAGCACGTCCTCGATCACGGCTTTGACGTTCTGCTTTTGATTGCGACCTTTGGCAAATGCACCGCCGTTGATCGCGTCCGGATGAATGACCTGGAAGAAGAACGCACAGGTGTGTTTTTCGGTCGGTTCGCGGTCCCAGCGGCTGCGCAAGGTCGGCAGCGATCCGCCGATGAACGCGCCGACGATTTCGTTGATCAACGAAAGTCCGTAGCCTTTGTGCGCACCGAACGGCAGGAGCGACACGGCCTTGTCCGGATCGGTCGTCATCACGCCTTCCGCGTCGACGGCGGCGTAAGGCGGAAGCGGTTTGCCTTCGCGTTTGAGCTGTTGGACGCGGCCCATCGCGACAACGGACGTGGCCCAGTCGATCACGATCGGGTAGCCGAGTGCGTCGACGGTTGGAAAACCCCACGAGTGTGGGTTGGTGCCGAGCGTGGGAAATTTGCCGCCGAAGGGCACGACTTCCGCAAGGGCAGCGGTGCAGTTGGTATAGGCGATGTAGCCTTTTTTTGCGGCCTCCATCACGTATCCGCCGCCCCAGAGATAATGAAACGCGTTGTCCACCGAGACCGTGCCCACACCATATTCATCGGCGAGCCGGATGGCTTCGGCGATCGCGCGGTAGGCGGTGGCTTGACCGAGTTTTTTATTGGCGTTCCAAATCTTTGCCGCGGCAAAGCGCGACGGAACTTCTTCGATCTTCGCGCCCGGGACGCAGCCGGAGGAACCGGAACCGAAGAGATGGTCGAGGTGGAGCGCCTTTAAACCATTGTGGGTGCGGATGCCGTGGCGCGAAGCCTCGCCGCAAAAACGCGCGGCTTCGGCCGCCTCGTCCGCTTGGTATCCGCGATGCTGATACGCGGCTTGGATGAGGGCGTTGTGTTGATCGACGGGGACGACGTAGTAGCTGTCGCTCATGGCGAGAGGATAGGGAATTAAACTTGGTTAGCTTGCGCGATCGGTTTTTTACCGGCCAGGAAAAGGGTCAGATTCTCGATCGCGCAGGTCGCCTGACGTTGCACACTTTCGAACGTCCTGGAGCCGATGTGCGGCGTAATGATGACATTCGGCAAGCCGAGCAGCGGGTGATCGGGAGGAGGCGGCTCCACATCGAGCACGTCCGCGGCGTAGGCGAGGAGGTGTTTCGATTTGAGCGCGCCGACCAAAGCCTGCAGTTCGATCAATTCACCCCGAGCGCAGTTGACGATGACACCGCCTTTGCGAAAGAGCGGGAGATTCTTCGCGTTGATCAGATTTTTCGTTTCGGCGGTGAGCTTGGTGTGAAGGGAGACGATATCGGCGCGGCGGAGGCAATCATCGATCGAGGCGACACGTTCGATCTGATATTGTCGGGCGAAATCGTCTTCCCAGTAGTGGCCAAAGCCGACCAATTTCAGGCCAAACGCGTGAGCGCGGATCGCGACTTCTTTTCCAATCCGCCCGAGGCCGACGATCGCGAGCGTTTTTCCGAACAGCTCCGTGCCGGTGATGCGTTTCCATTCACCCTTTGCGGTGTAATTGGCTTCGGACACGAGATTGCGCACGGCGGCGAGGAGCAAAGCGAATGTATGCTCGGCGACCGTGGTGTGATTCACGCCGGGCGTAAAAAGCACGGGCACTTTAAGGTCGGTTGCGGCCTTGAGATCGATCTTGTCGATGCCAATGCCGTACTTGCTGATGACCTTGAGGCGAGGGAGCGACTTTGTGATCACGGCGCGGGTGAGGGCGTCGTCCCCGCAGAGATAAGCGTCGAACTGCCCAGCGAGCTCGAGCATCCGTTCCTCGCTGAGCGGGCCGCGTTCGCGCACGATCTCGAAGCCGCTGGCCGCGAGCAGATCGTGATGTTTACCGGGTGTGTCTTGGAACGACGTGGTGGAGAGAAGTACGCGCGTCATGGCGAAAGGTGGTGAAAAGGGTCAGGAATCCGCAGGGTTAAAACGAAAGACCCCGCTCGAAAAAGGCTCCAGCAGTATTTTGTGTTACTGGTAACACAGGGTAAGGTGGTCCGACCCCGGCTAGGAGCGCTTCGTTCGCATCGGACTGAGATTTAGCTCGCCGGCGGCGCGCTGCTTTTCATGGGAGTGAGCGGGAGCTTTGTTCGCGCATCCTAAAGGGGCGGACAAGGATGTCCGCGCTCCGAGAGGGGGAGCTATATCCCTAGGGCTTTACGCCGGTGGTGCTCGTCGGGTCGGCCGGCGATGCGTGCCACCTGCGACGGGGTAAGAAACCGCGGGGGCTCGCCGCCGGCGGCGCTGGTCGCGTTGAGAAAAATCTGCGCGGCTTTTTCGGCCATGAGCGTGGCGGCCAAAACGGCTTCAGCGGTTTTGCCAAGTGCGATCAGCCCGTGATTTTGCAAGAGGATCACCCGCGGACTTTGGCCGCGTTTTTGGACGAATTTTTCCGTCGCGGTGCGAATAGCCTGCGCCAGCTTCAGGCCGGGATCGCTGTAGCCGACGAAGACGCTGGCTTCTCCACAGCAAACGATTTCATCGGGAAAAAGACGACGCTGCGCGAAGGTCCGCGCCCAGCGGGAGCAAAGTAGTCCATTTACGGATACAGGATGGGTGTGGCCGACAAAGTTGACGTTCGGCAAGGTCAATAACCACGCGTGAAAAATCGCTTCGACCGATGGCTTTTTCGCCGCGTCGTCAACGCGCGACGCGAAAAGTGCGTCGTCGATCTCGCGATCGGTTAAGTCGGCTCGATCGAGCAGTGCGAGCAGCGCGGGCCGGCGGCAGACAGTGACATCATTTTCGCTCAGCGTGCCGAGGTGGCTGCCGCTAGCTTTAACGGCAAAGCGATCCGCTTCGAGGGTGGTCGACGTGTTTCCTTCACCCAGAATGGCGAGTCGGCGCTCCTCGCGACCGAGTTCGTGAGACAATTTCAGCAAGGGCGCGATGGATGCGGAGTCGAATTTCAAGAGGAGAATGCGTCAGCGAATTTCGAGGTGCGGTGTTTTACCAAGGCGAGCCATCGGCTCGCGTGCCGCAGAGCGAAACCTCCAAGCCGAGCTCGGCGGCGAGCGCGGCTTTGGCGAGCAGAGCTTCGTCGGCGGAACCGGCGTCGTTGGCGTAGGCGACCTGGATGTGATTCGATTTGTGGCGCGCCATCATTTGATCCCGCGAGACGCCGTAGGTTACGGCGTGCATGATCGGCCACTGGAACGTGGTTTCTTTCCAGCGCCGTTCCGTTTCACCCGCGGGTAATTCGATGGCGCGGCCGCGGCCGAGATCGATTTTTAATTTTCCGTGCTCAACATAAACGCGGCTCCAAACCAGTTCGCCCGGCTTGGCGATGCCGCGCAAGGTGCCACCGCCGAGGCGGAAGTACATCGAGGGTTGCCGCCAGGAGTCGCTGCCCGCCCATCCGCCGACGTGGTGATCGGCCGGTGCGCTTCCTGAAATCAGGAAAACCCAGACGTAGTCGTTGGTCGTGCCGCTGCGATCCTGATCGCCCCAGCGCAGATCGTGGAGCGTGGTGGCGACGGGTTGGCCGAGCGCGGCATGCACGCGGTTGGTGAAGAGCGCGTCGAGCCCGGCGCATTCGTCGACTTCGTTGAAATGCGGAATCGGACCGCCGGCCCGAATGACTTCGCCGCGCGCGTTTTTAACGGGGGGACGGTCAGTCGAGTTGAGCGTTCCTTCGACAAGATCGGAAGCAGGGAGGAGATCTTTGAGCCCTTGTTGATATTGGATGCCGATTGTCTCGCAGCCGAATTCATCGGCGATGCGGCAGGCCGCGACGTAGGTTTTGCATTGGAGCAAAACTTGGCGCTCGGTCAGGTCGTTTTCTTCGTTCGGGCCGAAATGGAATTTAAAGCCCTTTTCGCGATACCATTGATAAACCGCTTGGGCTTCAGCATCGCTCACCTGCGTGGCGGCGTAATAGAGGGCGGATTGAGAAAGACGCTCTTTATACACACCCGTCGGGAAAAGCAGCTCGTCTGGAATGATGGCATTGTACATTCCCATGCAGCCTTCGTCGAAAATGCCCATGATTGATTTGCGGCGCCGTAAGTCTTCTGCGATTTGGGTCGCGGCCGCCTGCGCTCGGGCGGGGACGCGCACGCGCGCAAACGGGTGCACGTGCGTGATGAGGTGATTCTTAACGCCCGTCTTGAGCCACGTCTCCAGCCCTTCGCGAAAAAAGGCGTCGTCGAAGGTTTCGCTCCAGAGTGTGGAGTAGCGCACGCCGGCCTTGGTCAACGAGCCGTTGAGATTGAGCATCCCGACCAGGCCTGGCCAGGTCCCGGACCAGTTGGCAACCGTGAGGATCGGGCCGCGATGGGAAATAAGTCCGGCGAGCACGTGGTGCGAATACTGCCACACGCTTTCCGCGACGATGATTGGGGCGGTCGGATCGATTTCCGCGAAGACGGCCATGCCTTGTTTCTGCGAGGAGATGAATCCATGGCGCACGGCTGGGTCGTAGGCGTGAGCGCGCTCCAGCTTATGGCCAAGCGAGGCGATGACCTCCGTCAATTTTCGCTCCATCTTCTCTTGTTCCGGCCAGCATTTTTCGTTGGCGGAGGCGCGCAGGTCGCCGTTGGCAATGAGCAAGATCGAGCGAGAATCGTTATTCATGGGGAACGGCCGAGTCTGGGCGTTTCGCGAAGGGCTTCAAACAAAAGGTTGAGATGGTGCGCGAAGGATTCGGTTAACGGTTGCACGGGACCGAAGCGATGTTGGCGGCATAGGAGTCGGCCTCCGAGATGGAGTGCGCACCGCCCCTTGTCACCGCCTTAGACGGGCAAATTCATTTGCCCGCGATTGGGGATTGGCGAGCCCGACACCTCTGGAAGACGACATAAATTTCGTCTCCGAAGGAGGCGACAAGTCGCCGCACTCCATCTCGGAGGTCGGCCTGCCGTAGCGGTTAAACCGGCGCCGACTTTTCGCGCCGGCGAAGAACCAAGGTAACTGCAGCCAGTCCCACCAGTCCCCCTAACGCCCCTGATGAGTCGATCAGCACATCGCGCAGGCACGCTTCGCGGCCTGGGATGAAGCTTTGATGAAACTCGTCCGTGGTCGCGTAAGCCGCAGAAAGTCCAAGCGCGATGGCCAGCGCCATCGCAGGCGCCCATCGGCGATTTCTGCTCCGCACGAAGCAAGTTGGGGCGGTCAAACGGAGCGCGCGAAAGATCAGCGTCGCCAGAATCGCGTACTCGGTCAGATGCGCGGTTTTCCGAACCAGGAAATGGGCCAACTCCAAATTCGCGTTGGGATCGAACCACCGCACCAGCGGCTCGATCACGCGCGAGGTATGCGCGGCGGAGCCCAGCGTGGTGGACAGGGTGAAAATCAACACCATCCAACAGGCGACGTATAACCAAGATCTGAATACACGGGAATCCACCGGCATGCCGGGTCTGCTTAGCAGCAATTATTCGGTCTTCAACCGATATCCGATGCCGGCCTCGGTCTTGAAATACCGCGGACGATTCGGTTCGTCTTCTAACTTCTGACGCACGTGCAACATATAGATGCGCAAATAGTGAGTCTGTTCTTCCGAGGCCGGTCCCCATAATTCACGTAAAATTTGCTTATGGGTCAGCACCTTCCCGCGATGCACGGCGAGCAGCCGCAGCAGCGCGTATTCCTTGGCGGTGAACTTAACGTCTCGCCCGGCTTTCGTCACGACCCGGCTCGAAAGATCGATGACGACGTCGCCAAATTGTAACGTGCTCAATTCCTCATTTGGAACGGGACGACGCAGCAGCACACGGAGGCGAGCCAGGAGTTCGCCGCTAGCAAAAGGCTTCGTGAGGTAGTCGTCGGCTCCTGCGTCGAGTGCGGTGATCTTTTCGTTTTCTTCGCCCCGCACGGACAGGATCAGCACGGGAACTTGGCTCCATTCGCGCAAACGTTGAAGCACTTGATGGCCGGAAAGGTCGGGCAAGCCGAGATCGAGAATGACGACGTCGGGTTTTTTCGCGGCGATTTCCGCGAGACCGAG